>Ga0065721_10004521_pt1 | contig 25572 bp, 38 predicted proteins | sample Mesricmetagenome_FD_59108 | JGI IMG/M metagenome (GOLD analysis project Ga0065721, IMG submission 59108) | Mesophilic microbial community from rice straw/compost enrichment Sample: eDNA_1 v2 (version 2) | ecosystem: Engineered > Solid waste > Grass > Composting > Bioreactor | place: USA: Davis... | reverse complement strand
CCCAGGCCGCATTCTGGGCCCGCGCCAGCCGCTCGGGCTCGCTCGTCCGGTAATAGACGAGATCCGAGCCCGCATAACGGACCAGGTCCTCCACCACCTCGGCCATCCGGGGCGCGACGCCATCAAGGGCGGAGTTGACGATCCGGGTGATCGGCATGGTGGAGGGATCGATCTCGACCCCCTGCCCGGCCCATTCGGCCGCCATGGCCTCCGCGAGGGGGCGGGACGCGACCGCGAGCGGCTGCCGGCCGGGCGTGCGGGCGCCGCGCCCGTCGAGCGTGAGGGCGTGACGGCCGTCCCGTTCCTCGACCGCCGCCTCCTTGTAGAAGCGCTTCGGGAGGGTCGGCTTCATGCCTGCCTGCGCGGCACGGACCGGATCGGGCTCGTCCGCCGGGGGAAACCAGTCGTTGTCGCTCATGAAGATGCCCTGACGATCTCAGGCGGCGCTCGGAGAGGGCTGCGCCAGGAAATGGCCCAGCGCCCTATCGAGTTCCCCATAGGAATGGACGATATGGCCAGCGCCAGCCGCCACGAGGGCCTCGACCGGCTGGAAGCCCCAGGACACGCCGAGGGGCAGCACGCCGGCCGCGCGGGCCATCGCCATGTCGAAGCTCGAATCGCCCACCATCACGGTATCCTGCGCCTCGACGCCCGTTTCGCGCATGGCCTGGAGGATCATGGCCGGGTGTGGCTTCGAGGGAGCGTCATCGGCGGTCTGGGTGGTCGCGAAGACGTCGTGCCAGCCGTGCCGCTCCAGGAGATGCACCACGCCACGCCGGGACTTGCCCGTGGCGATTCCGAGGAGCACATCGTCCTGTGCCCGCAGCGCCTCGAGGCAGGCGAGCGCCCCGGGGAAGAGCGGCTCGGCATTGGCCGGGTCGGCACGCAGCGCCCCGAAGCCTTCCTTGTAGGCCCTCACCAGCTCGTCGATGGGCCCATCCGCCCCTGCGAGGACCGTGAAGGCCTCCGGAAGGGACAGGCCGACGATGGAGAGCGCCTGCTCCCGGGCCGGCGGCGGCAGGCCGACGGCCGCGAAGGCCATGTGCTGGGCCGCGACGATGATGTTCTGGCTGTCGACCAGCGTCCCATCCACATCGAAGATGACGAGTTTCAATGCCGTGTTCCGTTTCCTGGGGGCGGCCTGCGGCCGCCGGTCTCGGGCGATGTCGGAGGAGGGTTTTGCCCTCCATGCCTGAGCTGGGTGGCGCCCGTCAAGAATAGGCGGCCCGCAGGTCGAGGGTGCTCCTCTTCCCGACGGCCGCGTAGTTCTCCTTGAGCCATTGCCGCGCGGCGTCGCGCCCCAGGTCCTTCAGCTGCTTGAAGAACGTCCACCGGGCATCCAGGCGGGAGGAGGCGGCGAATTCGTCGAGCGCCCTGCTGCCGTGAATCCGGTGCATCAGGACGCGCTTGTAGTCCTTCGTCGAGAGCTTCCCCTGGTCGATGAGCCGCATGACGAAATCGACGACCCTGAGTTCGTGCAGGAGGTTCGCGTTGAAGGTGATCTCCGTCATGCGGTTCTGGATCTCCTGGGCCGTGCGGGGCGTTTCCCGGCGCTCGATGGGGTTGATCTGGACCAGCAGGATGTCGTCGGCCCGCGTCTCGTAGAAGAGCGGGAACAGGGCCGGGTTGCCCGTATAGCCCCCGTCCCAATAGGGCTCGCCGTCGATCTCCACCGCCTTGAAGATCATCGGCAGGCAGGCGGAGGCCAGCACGTGGTCGACCGTCAGCTCCTCGCGGCGGAAGACGTGGATCTTCCCGGTCCAGACATTAGTGGCGGCCACGAAGAGCTGGGCCTGCTCGCAGGCCCGGACCCGGCCGAAATCGATCAGCCCACCGAGGGCGTCCTTGAGAGGGTTGATGTCGAGCGGATTGAGATCGTAGGGGCTGGCCATACGGGACCAGGCATTGACCCAGGAATGGGCCGCGGAGCCGTCCGGCGTCCAGTAGCTGAGGAAACGGTCGAACAGGGAACGCTGGATGGGAGACAGGTCTCCGTCCAGGCTGACGCGCTTCCAGAACTGGCGCAGCTGCTCCCTCGCGCCTTCCGGCCCTTTCTCGAGCCAGCCTTCGAGCATGACCACCGCGTTCATCGCGCCTGCGCTCGACCCGGTGATCGCCTCGATGGCGAGGCGGCCATCCTCCAGGATGTAGTCGAGGACGCCCCAGGTGAAGGCCCCATGGGCACCGCCGCCCTGGAGGGCCAGAGAAACCAGTTTCTCGGCCTTCGGCCCGGCAAGGCCACGGGAGGCGCCTGCAAGCTGTCCTGCGCAGCCGGTCATGGCCCGTCCCTCCCCTGCTCCATCGCGCCCGTTCCCAGGCTGGGCCGAGCTTAGCGGAGGGAGCGGCAGGCCGGAACTGCGGCGTGGGGTCTGCCTTTCGTGACGAAAGGACAGAAGTCCTCGAATCCCTTCCCTTACGGCAGAAACGTAAGACTGGATTAACTCCGGGACCATAGATGTCCCGGAGTTCTTCATTCGGGAAATAATCATGCAGGATATCGCTTCGCTCACGGAGAGGCTCCGCTTCCTCGGCATCGACGAGGATGTCTGCCGGGAGCTTCGGTCCGCGTGGCAGGCGGTCTCGCCCATCCTGCCGGGCATCCTTGAGCGCTTCTATGCTCATGTGCGCCAGGTGCCCCATCTGGCCGAGCTGATCGGCTCGCAGCAGCAGAGGCTCGTGGCGGCCCAGTCGCAGCACTGGAGCCGACTGTTCAGCGGGAACTTCGACGCGACCTATGTGGAGAGCATCCGCCGCATCGGCCTCGTCCATAACAGGATCGGCCTCGAGCCCCGCTGGTACATCGGCGGCTATGCGTTCATCCTCAACGAAATCCTTCGGCACCTCTCGACGAAGCACCGGTTCAGCGGCGCGGCGCTCGCCCGGCGCTTGGATGCGGTGAACCGGGCCATCATGCTCGACATGGATTATGCGATCTCGGTCTATCAGGACGCCCTTGTCGAGGAGCGCCAGAAGCGCGGCCTTGTCCTGGCCGAGGCCATCGCGTCCTTCTCGGGCGCCGTGCAGGAAAGCCTCCAGATCTCCGGCGAGGCCAGCGAGGCGCTGTCGGCGAGCGCCATGACCCTCGACACGGCCACCGATACGGCGAGCGCCCTCGCGGGTGAGGTGACGGGCAGCGCGGAGCAGACCGCGCTCAACATGCAGTCGGGCGCCGCCGCCACGGAGCAGCTCGCTTCCTCCGTCAAGGAAATCGGCAAGCAGGCAACCCGCTCGGCCGACGTGGCGCGCCACGCCCTAGAGAACGCCCAGCGCAGCAAGGATTCCGTCGCGAGCCTGGCCGAGCAGGCCAAGGAGATCGGCGACGTGGTGGACCTGATCGACCAGATCGCCGCTCAGACCAACCTTCTGGCGCTCAACGCCACCATCGAGGCGGCCCATGCGGGCGAAGCGGGTAAAGGATTCGCCGTGGTGGCGAGCGAGGTGAAGGAGCTGGCCAACCAGACCGCCAAGGCCACCACCGAGATCGGCTCCCGCATTTCGGCGATCCAGGCCGCCACCCAGAAGAGCGCGGAAGAGATCGAGGGGATCGCCCGGGTCGTCGAGGAGATGAGTCAGATCGCGACCGCTATCGCGGCCGCCGTCGAGGAGCAGGCGACGGTCACGTCCGACATCGCCTCGAACGTGCAGCAGACCAGCGGCTACACCCAGACCATGGCACAGTCCCTTGAGACGCTCAACGAATCCACCGCCTCGGCGGCTGCGGCGGCGCACCATGTGACGCACGCCAAGGAGACCCTGGACCGGCAGCTCTCCCGCCTGCGCGAGGACATCGACCGCTTCCTGGAGACCGCACGGGCGGCCTGAGGAAGCGGCATTCCTTCGAGGCGCAGACCTTGTGCCATTAAAGCCTCGGACGTGATATCGACCTCACGTCCGAGGCTTTAAGTTTCTGTTTTGAGCCTCTTTTCACGCAAAACCGGTTCCCGTTTTTGCGTCCGATGCTCTAGGCCGTCTGCGTCTCGCCCTTTTCCATGCGCCCTTCGAGGCGCGCCTTCACGTCCGGCCATTCGTCGCTGATGATGCTGTAGACCACCGTGTCGCGGACATGCCCGTCGGGCATGATCATGTGGCGGCGCAGGACGCCGTCGAGCTTCCCGCCCAGGCGCTCGATCGCTGCGCGGGACTGGTCGTTGAGGCGATGGGTGCGCAGCTCCACGGCATTGCAGCCCAAGACCTCGAAAGCGTGCCGCAGCATCAGGAACTTGGCGTGGGTGTTGACGAAGGAGCGCTGCCAGGAGCGCGCGATCCAGGTGGTGCCGATCTCGACCCGGTGATTGACCGCATCAATGTTCATGTAGCGGGTCGAGCCCACCACCTGCTGCCCGTCGCGGACGACGGTCGTGAAGGGAAGCGCCAGCCCGGCCGCCTGGAGGTCGAGGGCCTTCTTCACATAGGGTTCGAAGTCTTCAGGACGCGGGACCGTGGTGGTCTTCTTCTCCCACAGAGCTCCGTCCTTGGCGGCCTCGCCAAATGCCGGGATGTCGTCCAGGCTCATGGGCCGCAGGATCAGGCGCTCGGTCTCAAGCGTGACCGGCTCGATGTGAAGCATGTGTCGCTGCCCTTCTCGTGTTTGCCCGCCCCTTATCGGAGCCTTCGGCGCAACAGTCAAAGGCAGCGATCAGGAGGCTTTCAGCCTCCTGATCGTGGATTATCGGTCGACCCGTCCGCGGCTCGTCTCAGGTGAACAGGTAGACGAAGCCCGGAAGGGTCATGGCAAGACCCGCCAGGGCCCACGCTCCGGCGACCGGCCGCCAGCCGGTTCCGTCCGTGGTGTTGCGCAGACGCTGCGCGAACGAGGCCGATTCCATGGTCCGCCCGCTCAGGCATGAGCACAGGGCATAGTGCGCCTGGCCGTCCGAGAGTTCGAAGAAGTTCATGGCATCGCCGAGCCGGTCGCTCGTCAGACCTTCGGCCCGAAGCACGGGATCCTCATAGGCGACGGAGAGCGGGGAATCGTCCACGCGGATCAGGGCCCGTTCTGCCGGGGGCTTGTACTCGATTTCACCAAGGGAATTCAGGCGGCGCGTGGGGTTCCGCTCGAGAAGTTCGACCCAACGCTGAAGGCGCTCCTGCCGAGTCATGGACCTCGGCTGAACATCGGCTACGCTACGGAGCTGATCAAGATGCTTGTGTTCCATCGATCTTTCTCCTTGCAATGGCCCGGCCCGCCACGAGAACCGGCCGAGTCATCCGATGCTGCGCTTCAGGCGCGGCAAAAGTGCGACTACGTGAAGAAAGATTCGGCGAATTGTGACGGGCCTATTCCTCCGGCGCGTCCACGATGGGGTCGTAGCGGCCCGCATCGAAGCCGAGCAGGTTGAAGCTCTGCTGCATGTGCGGCGGCAGGGGCGCCGTCACGTCGATGGGCTTGCCGGTCCTCGGATGCGCGATCACGATGCGCCGGGCGAGCAGGTGCAGCTTGTTCTGGATGCCGCCGGGCAGTTCCCAGTTCTCGATGTCGAAATATTTCGGATCACCCACGATGGGGTGCCCGATATGGGCTGCGTGAGCGCGCAGCTGGTGGGTGCGGCCCGTGACCGGCTTGAGGGACAGCCAGGCCAGCTTCTGCGCGGCCGTATCGACGACCGCGTAATAGGTGAGCGCGTGGCTCGCGCCCTCGTCCCCGTGCTTGGCCACCTTCATCCGGGCGTCGCCCTCCTCGCCCTCCTTCGCAAGATAGGTCGAGATGCGGCCCTGGCGGACGCGCGGCACGCCGGCCACGAGCGCCCAATAGATCTTGCGGGTCGTGCGCGAGCGGAAGGACTTCGCCATGGTCGAGGCCGCGAAGCGGGTCTTGGCAATGACGAGGCAGCCCGCCGTGTCCTTGTCGAGCCGGTGCACGAGCCGGGGCTTCTGCCCCTCGGCATCCCGCATGGAATCGAGGAGCCCGTCCACATGGCGCGTGGTGCCGGAGCCGCCCTGGACCGCGAGACCCATGGGCTTGTTGATGATGAGGACGTCCTTGTCCTCGTAGAGAGTGATGGATTTCAGGAAATCCCGATCGCTCTGGTCGCGGGCGGCGCTGCGCGCCACGAGCTTGGGCTGGTCGAGCTTGAGCGGGGGAATGCGGACCTTCTGGCCTGCCAGCAGGCGGTCGTTCGGCTGCGCCCGCTTGCCGTCGACGCGCAGCTCACCCTTCCGGACGATGCGCTGGATATGCGTGAAGGCGAGCTGGGGGAAGCGCGCCACCAGGAAACGGTCGACGCGCATATCCGCTTCGTCCGGCTCCACCACGAGGGTCTGGACGCCCGTCGCGAGGGTCTCCTGGGCGGCGGCCTTGGCCTCGGCCCGGGTCGGCTGACGCGGCGCTTCCGCGGGCTTCGGGCGGGGCGCCACCGCCGGGCGGGGCTTCCTCTCGGCCGCGGGCTTTGCGCTCCGGGGCCTCTTCGCTTCACCCTGGCGTGTGCGCGTGCCCTCGCGGCTACGGGATCCCTCCCGCATGCCCGACCGCCCGCCGCGCCCGCCGTTTCGTCCTGAACCGCTCTGTCTCATGCCAGAGTGCGTAACAGAGCCCGGCCCACGCGGCAATCGCGCGCGATCCTTACGGCAGGGGTCGGAACGTCTTCAGCCGAGCGTGCGGACGATTGCGAGACCGAGGGCCAGCCCCGTCAGGGCCAGGACGAAAGAGGCCAGGATATAGACGAGCGCGAGGCCATCTTCCCCCCGCTCCCAGATCAGGATCGCATCGAGCGAGAAGGACGAGAAGGTCGTGAAGCCGCCGAGGATCCCGGTCGTCAGGAACAGGCGCAGATGCTGGCTCCAGCTCTCCCCGCTCTTGAAGGCCAGCCAGCCGGCGAGCAGGCCCATGAGAAAGGACCCGATCACGTTCACGGTCAGCGTGCCCCAGGGAAAGGATAGGCCGCAGAGCCGCGCGCAGCCGAGATTGACCCCATGCCGGAGCGCGCCGCCGATTCCGGCGCCGAGGAAGACGAGAAGGTAGGCCGTCATCAGAATTTGCCCCTTGCCATGCGCCGGCCGGGAATGCGCCTATTGGCCCCGCCGTTCCTTCCGCAGCTTCTCCCACCAGTCGAGCCGCTTGCGGATCTCCCGCTCGAAGCCCCGGTCCACCGGCTCGTAGAAATGCTGCCGGCCCATCTTTTCGGGCCAGTAATCCTGTCCCGAGAAGGCATCGGGCTCGTCGTGGTCGTAGCGGTAATTGTCGCCGTAGCCGATGTTCTTCATGAGCTTGGTCGGCGCGTTGAGGATGGTCTTGGGCGGCATGACGGACCCGTTCTCCTTCGCGGCCCGCACCGCCGTCTTGTAGGCCGTATAGAGCGCATTGGATTTCGGCGCGGTCGCCAGATAGACGGCCGCCTGGGCCAAAGCGAGCTCCCCCTCGGGAGAGCCGAGGAAATCGAAGGCATCCTTGGCCGCATTGGCGATCACGAGGGCCTGGGGATCGGCCATGCCGATATCCTCCACGGCTGCCCGCACCAGGCGCCGCGCGATGAAGAGCCTGTCCTCGCCCGCATCGAGCATCCGCGCGAGATAGTAGAGCGCCGCATCGGGATCCGAGCCGCGGATCGTCTTGTGCAGGGCGGAGATCAGGTTGTAGTGCCCCTCCTGCCCCTTGTCGTAGATCGGCGCGCGGCGCTGGATGATCTCCTGCAGCTGCGCCGCATCGAAAATCTCGCCCGGCTTCGCGGAGCGCCAGACCTCCTCAGCCAACGTCAGGGAGGCGCGCCCGTCGCCATCCGCCATGCGGATCAGGGAGGCGCGGGCCTCCTCGTCGAGCGGCAGAAGCTTCCCCTCGATTTCCTCCGCCCGGACAAGGATCTTGGCGATCGCCGCCTCGTCGAGGGCCCGGAAGACCAGCACCCGCGCACGGGACAAAAGCGCTGCGTTCAGCTCGAAGGACGGGTTCTCTGTGGTGGCGCCCACGAGGGTGATCGTGCCGTCTTCCATCACAGGCAGGAAGGCATCGAGCTGCGCCCGGTTGAAGCGGTGGATCTCGTCCACGAAGAGCAGGGTGCCCCGGCCCGTGGAACGCCGCCCGCGGGCCGCCTCGAAGACCTTCTTCAGGTCGGCGACCCCGGAGAAGATGGCCGAGATCTGCTCGAAATGCAGGTCGGTCTCGTGAGCCATGAGCCGGGCGACCGTGGTCTTGCCCGTGCCGGGCGGACCCCAGAAGATCAGGGAGCCGAGGGATTTCGACGCGATGAGGCGCGTCAGGATTCCGTCCGGCCCGACGAGGTGCTCCTGGCCAACGACCTCGGCCAGGGTGGTGGGCCGCATCCGGTCGGCCAGGGGCCGGGGGGCATTCCGGTCGAGACCGGCGGAGGAGAAAAGATCGCTCATGCTCGTCTACGAGGCCAGGGCCCGTCCGGAATCATCGCCATCGGCCTTCAGGCGCGCATAGACCTCGGGGTCCACACGCACCATCACCCGGCCGGGATCGGCCGGAGGCTCGAAGCCGAAAGGAGCATAGAGCCCATGGGCGTCCCGCGTCATCAGCATCCAGCGGCGGAGATTCTGCAGGTCCGGATGGTCCATGACGGCGCCGATCAGGGCCTTGCCGCCGCCCTGCCCGCGAACGGACGGGCAGACATAGACGTCGCAGAGATACGCGAAGGTGGCCCGGTCCGTGACGACCCGCGCGAAACCGCGCAAGGTCCCCTGCCCGTCCCGGAGCGCGAAGCACAGGGAATGGGCCAGCGAGCGGTCGAAGAGCCGTCGGGGCAGGCCCTTCGCCCAGTAGCTCTCCTGTCCGATCCAGCGGAAGACCGTGTCGGCCTCCGCGTCCGAGAGTTCTTCGGAAACCGTCCAGGCGCTCATCGGCCGAGCACCGTGGTGAAGACCCGCCCGCCCCTGTTGATGGTGATCTCCCAATAGCCGCCGCTGCGGTCGAGGGCGCGCTCGGCCTCCCGCGTGGAGGCGATGCGCTCCCCGTTGACGGCGACAATCTGGTCGCCCTTCTGGAAGCCGACGCTCGCGGCCACGCTCCGCTCGTCGAGATCCGCAATCACCACGCCGTCGTCGGACATGTCGATCTGCAGTTCCTCGGCCACTGCAGGCGAAATGTTGACGAGAGTCGCGCCGGAGAGCGGGGAGCGGGAGCGGATGCGCACCGCATTGCGGGGCGGAGTCTCGGGCGGCGGCGCGAGCCTGACCTGAAGTGTCGTCTTCTTGCCGTCCCGCAGGACGGTCAGCGGCGCCTGGCCCTGGGTGCCTTTGAGGGTGAAGCGGTAGCCGAAGGCATCGGGATTATCGACGGGCTGGCCGTCCACCGCCAGGATGGCGTCGCCCCGCTTCAGGCCGGCATCCGCCGCCGGGCTGCGGTCATAGATGGACGTGATGAGGACGCCGGTCGGATGGTCGAGGCCGAGACTCGTGGCGATTTCCCCGTCCACGGCCTGGAGCCGCGCGCCCAGCCAGGGCCGCACCACGCTGCGCGCCCCGCTCTTGGCCGAGTTGATGACGACCTTGACCATGCTCGACGGAATGGCGAAGCCGATGCCGATGCTGCCGCCGGAGCGGGAATAGATGGCCGTGTTGATGCCCACCAGCCGGCCATTCATGTCGATGAGCGCCCCGCCCGAATTGCCCGGATTGATGGCCGCGTCGGTCTGGATGAAGAACTGGTAATCGGAAATGCCGACCTGCGTGCGCGCCAGGGCCGACACGATGCCCTGGGTCACGGTCTGCCCGACGCCGAAGGGGTTGCCGACCGCGAGCACGAGATCACCCACCTGAAGGGCTTCGGAATCGCCGAGCTCGATCACCTGCAGATTGGACGCCCCCTTCAGCTTCAGGACCGCCAGGTCGATGCGCGGGTCGCGCAGGACGATGTCGGCCTCGTATTCCCGCCGGTCCGCCAGGGCGACCTTCACGTCGTTCATGTTCTCGATGACGTGGTTGTTGGTGATCACGAGGCCGGACGCATCGACGATGACGCCGGACCCGAGAGAGCTCTGGGACCGCCCGGGCGGCATTCCGGGAGCGTTCTCGCCGAAGAAGCGCCGGAAGAACTCCTCCATGGCGGCGTTCTGCCGTCGCTCGGAGCGGGTCGCATAGACATTCACCACGGCCCCGGCCGTCTCGTGCACGATAGGCGCGAAGGAGAGCTGGATCTGTGCCTTGTTCGCCGGCACCGCGCGGGTCTGAGGCTGGGGGGCCTGCGCCTGGGCCTGCCCTATCGGGATCCCGGCTGCCGTGAGGCAGAAGAGCAGAGCGGCGGACAAACGGCCGAGGGAGAGAGCACGCATGGGACGAATCCGTTCAGGGGGTGAACCTTGATAGAACCTGGGGGCGAAAGAGCCAAATTCCAGCGCCGCGCGACGTCCGGTTTCGCACAGCCTGAAGATCGCCCCGGAAATGGATTCGTCCTTTTCACGCCCTGAAGGGCTGCCGGGCGTTTCCGGCAAAGAAAAAGGCGGCCCTGAGGACCGCCTTTCCTGAAACATCGCTGCCGCGAGGCTTACTCGGCCGCCTCGACGATCTCTTCCTTCTGGCTCGGGCCCGAATCCTGGCCGCGCGCATCAACGTCGCGGTCCACGAACTCGATCACGGCCATCGGGGCATTGTCGCCGAAGCGGAAGCCGGCCTTGAGGACGCGGGTGTAGCCGCCCTGGCGGTCCTGATAGCGCGGGCCGAGAACGGCGAAGAGCTTCTTCACCATATCCTCGTCGCGAAGCTGGGCCGCAGCCTGACGGCGGGCATGCAGGTCGCCGCGCTTGCCGAGGGTGATGAGCTTCTCGACGACCGGACGCAGGTCCTTCGCCTTGGGCAGCGTGGTGACGATCTGCTCGTGCTTGATCAGCGCAGCCGCCATATTGGCGAACATGGCCTTACGATGCTCGGCCGAGCGGTTGAACCGGCGGCCGCGAAATCCGTGACGCATGGCTTTCTCCTTGATCTTCCGGCCGCCGTGCCAAGGGACGACCGTCTCTCTTCCTTCTTTATGGCGCGTGGCGAATGGTGAGTGGCGAATGGATCAGACCATTCGCCATTCGCTATTCCCCATTCGCCGCTCAGTAATGCTCTTCGAAGCGCTTGGCGAGATCTTCGATGTTCTCCGGCGGCCAGCCCGGCACGTCCATGCCGAGGTGCAGGCCCATGGAGGCCAGGACTTCCTTGATCTCGTTGAGCGACTTGCGGCCGAAGTTCGGGGTGCGGAGCATTTCCGCCTCGGACTTCTGGATGAGGTCGCCGATATAGACGATGTTGTCGTTCTTCAGGCAGTTCGCCGAACGGACCGACAGCTCGAGCTCGTCCACCTTCTTGAGCAGCGCAGGGTTGAACGGCAGCTGCGGCGCGGTGGCGGCAGCCTCCTCCTTGCGGGGCTCCTCGAAGTTCACGAAGACCTGGAGCTGGTCCTGGAGGATGCGGGCCGCATAGGCCACCGCGTCCTCCGGCGACACGGCGCCGTTGGTCTCGACCGTCATGATGAGCTTGTCGTAGTCGAGAATCTGGCCCTCGCGGGTGTTCTCGATCCGGTAGGAGACCTTCTTCACCGGGCTGTAGAGCGAGTCGACCGGGATGAGGCCGATCGGGGCGTCCTCGGCGCGGTTGCGCTCGGCCGGAACGTAGCCCTTGCCGGTATCGACCGTGAACTCCATGCGGATCTCGGCGCCCTCGTCGAGGGTGCAGAGCACCAGCTCGGGGTTCAGGATCTGCACGTCGCCGACCGTGTTGATGTCGCCAGCCGTGACGAGGCCGGGGCCAGTCTTGCGCAGGGTCATGCGCTTCGGTCCCTCGCCCTGCATCTTGATGGCGATGGTCTTCACGTTGAGGACGATGTCCGTCACGTCCTCGCGGACGCCCGGAATGGACGAGAACTCATGCAGCACGCCGTCGATGTGGATCGACGTCACGGCCGCGCCCTGGAGGGACGACAGCAGCACGCGGCGCAGGGAGTTGCCCAGGGTCGTACCGAAGCCGCGCTCGAGCGGCTCGGCCACGATCGTCGCGATGCGCTTCGGATCGTCGCCGGGAGAGACCTCGAGCTTGTTGGGCTTAATCAGCTCTTGCCAGTTCTTTTGGATCACAACCACACCTCTTGCAGGTACGGCTTAAAGGGCGGGACGAACCCACCCTTGAAACCGAAGCGCGCGCGGGCAAAGCCCACGCGCCGGACGACCTTAGACGCGACGACGCTTGCGCGGACGGCAGCCGTTGTGCGGGATCGGCGTCACATCACGGATCGACGTGACCGTAAAGCCAGCCGACTGGAGAGCGCGCAGCGCCGACTCACGGCCGGAGCCAGGACCGGACACCTCGACCTCGAGGGTGCGCATGCCGTGCTCGGCAGCCTTGCGGGCGGCATCCTCGGCCGCGACCTGGGCCGCGTAGGGGGTCGACTTCCGCGAGCCCTTGAAACCCATCGCGCCTGCGGACGACCAGGAAATCGTGTTGCCCTGAGCGTCCGTGATGGTGATCATCGTGTTGTTGAACGAGGCGTTCACGTGAGCGACGCCGGACACGATGTTCTTGCGTTCGCGACGGCGGACGCGGGTAGCTTCTTTAGCCATACTTCAAATCCTTCAAACGCGCCCGTGATGCCAGGCGCTCGGGAGAAAAGCCGCCTCTCGTGGAGGCGGCAACCTGGGAAAGTTACTTCTTCTTGCCGGCGATCGGCTTCGACTTGCCCTTGCGGGTGCGCGCATTGGTGTGCGTGCGCTGGCCGCGGACAGGGAGCGAGCGGCGGTGACGCAGGCCGCGATAGGCGCCGAGATCCATGAGGCGCTTGATGTTCATAGACACTTCGCGACGCAGGTCGCCTTCCACGATATAGTCGCGGTCGATGGTCTCGCGGATCTGGAGCACCTCAGCGTCGGTGAGCTGGTTCACGCGGCGCTCGGCCGGGATATTCACCTTCTCGACGATCTCCTGGGCCTTCTTGGGCCCGATGCCGTGGATATACTGAAGTGCGATCACGACGCGCTTGTTGGTCGGAATGTTGACGCCTGCAATACGGGCCATCGTCCATCTCCATGTGGCGAAGCTTGACGCTTCGGTGGTGTTGTCGCGCGTCCGGTGGAGGCCGGCCCTTGCGCGGGTTATAAGAACACGACAATACGGAGCGGCTCCATACGAAACCCTCCGGATCGCGCCTTCTTTTGCGAGAAGCGGTTGCCTAGCGCATTGGGGAAGGTACGTCAAGGGAATTAAGCGAAATTTCATCAAAGGTCGACAAGGAGGCGCAAACAGGAACGTTCCGCTTCCGTTCTTGACAGGCGATCCTTAGCGACACAATATTTCAGATCTTGCTTAGAGCTAAGTTTCGCTGTTGGCTGGTTGGCATAACGACTTGCTACGAGCAAACAACGGTCCGTTGGATTGGGTGCAGAGGGGCCACCCTGCCCCCCGCCCCTTCATTACTGAGGGCCGTCATGCTCATCGCAGAGCGTAATCTTCAATACACGACAGATGACGGGTCGCACTTGCAGGTCCCGGTACGGCTGTTCGCACCAGAGCACACCGGACACGATTGGCGATGCCGTTACGTAATCGGCTGGCCAAACGGTAAAGAAGAGAGTGCTGCCTATGGCGCCGACGCCATGCAGGCTCTGATCCTGACGCTCCAGGTGATCGGAGCACGCCTCTATCTCAGCGACTACCACAAGACCGGGATGCTTTACTTCGAGACGCCCGGGTCCGGATATGGCTTTCCGGTCCCGATGAACGCACGGGATCTTCTCATCGGTGACGACGCGCGCTTTAGTGGCTGAAGGGGCGCTTGCGCCCCTACCCTATCGGCCGAGGATCCCTTTGACGACCTCGGTCACTTCGTCGATCGGCCTCATGCCGTCGACGGTTTTGAGCTGGCCCTTGTCGGCATAATAGGCCGAAAGCGGGGCTGTCTGGGTCCGGTACGCTTCGAGACGGGTCTTGAACACGTCCGGATTGTCGTCCTTGCGGACCGGCTCGCCGCGAGCCTCAGTTTCCTTGGCTCGCTTAACGATCCGCTCCACGAGCTCTTCCTCGTTCACCTTGAACTCGATCACGGCATCGAGCTTCAGGCCCTTCTGGCGCAGCATGGCATCGAAGGCCTCGGCCTGGGCGACCGTGCGGGGGAACCCGTCCAGGATGAAGCCGTTCCTGGCGTCCGGCTCCTCGATCCGGTCGGCGATGATGCCGACGACCACATCGTCGGACACCAGATCGCCCCGGTCCATGATCTCCTTGGCCTTGAGGCCGACCGGGGTTCCGGCGGCTACGGCCGCGCGGAGCATGTCGCCGGTGGAGAGCTGGGGAATTCCCAAACGCTCCACCATGCGCACGGCCTGAGTGCCCTTTCCGGCGCCCGGCGGCCCCAGCAGAATAATTCTCATCGACGTCCCCCTGACTTCGTCGACAGCCCCACCGAGCGGCGGGACGAAAGCTTAGCGCCGTCTGGCGCCCTTGAGCTTGGCCTTCTTCACGAGCCCTTCGTACTGATGGGCGAGCAGGTAGCCATGGACCTGGGCCACCGTATCCATCGTGACCGACACCACGATCAGGAGCGAGGTTCCGCCGAAATAGAACGGCAGCGCCGCATACGAGACCAGAAGCTCAGGAATCAGACAGATGATGACAAGATAAGCTGCACCGAGAACCGTGATGCGTGTCAATACCTGATCGATGAACTCGGCGGTCCGCTCGCCGGGGCGGATGCCCGGAATAAAGCCGCCGTGCTTCTTGAGATTGTCGGCCGTCTCCTGCGGGTTGAACACGATGGCCGTGTAGAAGAACGCGAAGAACGCGATCAGGGCCGCATACAGGAACATATAGGCCGGGCGCCCATGGCCGAGATAGGCCGTGAGCGTGGCGACGAAGCCGGTGCCGTCGCTCGTGCTCTGGAAGCTCGCGATAGTGGCGGGCAGGAGCAGAAGCGACGAGGCGAAGATCGGCGGGATGACGCCCGAGGTGTTGAGCTTGAGGGGCAGGAACGAGGTCTGGCCCTCATACATCCGGTTGCCCACCTGGCGCTTCGGATAGTTGATCAGGAGCCGGCGCTGAGCACGCTCCATGAACACCACGAAATAGATGATCGCCACGGCCATCACGATGACGCCGAGGATGACCGCGGTCGAGATCGCGCCCTGACGGCCGAGCTCGAGGGTCCCGGCGATAGCCGTCGGCAGGTTGGCCACGATGCCCGCGAAGATGATGAGCGACGTGCCGTTGCCGATGCCGCGCGAAGTAATCTGCTCGCCGAGCCACATCAGGAACATGGTGCCGCCGGTCAGCGTGATCACGGTCGAGATGAGGAAGAACGGGCCGGGCGAACTGACGATGCTGCCAGAGCTCTGCAGGCCCACGGCGATGCCCCAGGACTGGAACACTGCCAGGAAAACCGTGAGGTAGCGGGTATACTGGTTGAGGATCTTGCGGCCCGCCTCCCCTTCCTTCTTCAGGGATTCGAGGGAGGGCAGGACCGAGGTCAGCAGCTGGACGATAATCGAGGCCGAAATGTACGGCATGATGTTCAGCGCGAAGATCGCCATACGCTCGACGGCGCCGCCCGAGAACATGTTGAAGAGGCCGAGAACGCCGCCGCTGGCGCTCTGGAAGCTCTGCCGCAGGGCCTCCGGGTTGATGCCCGGGAGCGGGATATAGGTGCCGAGCCGATAGATCAGCAGCGCACCGAGAGTGAACCAAATGCGCTTCTTCAACTCTTCGGCTTTGGCAATCGCACCGAAATTGATGTTGGCCGCAAGTTGCTCGGCTGCTGAAGCCATGGGTCTCGTCCTTGACTAACTGGATACGTGATCGTCGTCACGCAAACGGCGGCCTCACGATCAGACGCGGGCCGCCGCTTGGATCTTTACCGATGTAAGCCTCGGCTTACGCCTGTGCAACGGCACCCAGGAGGGTCACCGAGCCGCCGGCCTTCTCGATCGCCTCGACGGCCGACTTGGACGCGCCGTCCACCTGGAACGACAGCTTCGCCTTCAGCTCGCCCTGGCCCAGGATCTTCACGCCATCACGCGGCTTGGCGATCACGCCGGCCGCAAGGAGGCTGTCGAGGGTGATCGGCGCGCTCTGGTCGAGCTTGCCGGCCTCCACGGCCTGCTGGATGCGGCCGAGATTGACCTCGTTGAGATCGCGGGCATTCGGGTTGTTGAAGCCACGCTTCGGCAGGCGACGATGCAGCGGCATCTGACCGCCCTCGAAGCCCTTGATGGCAACGCCGCTGCGGGACGTCTGACCCTTTACGCCGCGGCCGCCGGTCTTGCCCTTGCCGGAACCGATGCCGCGTCCGACGCGCATGCGGTTCTTCGAGGCGCCTTCGTTGTCACGAATTTCGTTGAGTTTCATGACGCTCTCCTCACTGCCCGTCGACAACGCGCACGAGGTGCTTGACCTTCTCGATCATGCCGCGCACCGCCGGGGTGTCGACAAGCGTCGAGGTCCGATGAAGCTTGTTGAGCTTCAGGCCGATCAGCGTCTGGCGCTGCTTGGCCTCGCGACGGATCGGGGATCCGATCTGCTCAACGGTGATGGTTTTCGCCGTCTCGGCGGAAGGCTTCTTCGCCATGGATCAGCCTCCCTTACGCTTCGGCGCCGACATCGGCGTCGGACGTGTCGCGGCGGCGAGCCTGCAGCGTCGAGACCTTGAGGCCACGGCGAGCGGCGACCGAACGCGGGCTGTCCTCGTTCTTCAGCGCATCGAAGGTCGCGCGAACGAGGTTGTACGGGTTGGAGGAGCCGAGCGACTTCGCCACCACGTCCTGCATGCCGACCGTCTCGAAGACGGCGCGCATTGGGCCACCGGCGATGATGCCGGTACCCTGGGGAGCCGCGCGGAGCACGACCTTGCCGGCGCCGTGACGGCCCTTGACGTCGTGATGGAGCGTGCGGCCCTCGCGGAGCGCAACACGGATCATCGAACGCTTAGCCGCATCCGTCGCCTTGCGGATCGCCTCAGGCACCTCGCGGGCCTTGCCGTGACCGAAGCCGACGCGACCCTTCTGGTCGCCGACCACCACTAGGGCGGCGAAGCCGAAGCGACGGCCGCCCTTCACGACTTTCGCGACGCGGTTGATGTGAACAAGCCGGTCGACGAATTCGCTGTCGCGCTCTTCGCGATCAGCACGTTCTCTGGGTTCTCTTGCCATGAGACCTCTCACTTGCGCGGGCGGCGGGCCCGCTCGCTAAGGGTGTTTCGAAATACCCGCCGTTTAGAAATCCAGACCGCCTTCACGGGCAGCGTCGGCCAGAGCCTTGACGCGACCGTGATAGAGGTAGCCGCCACGATCGAAGACGACGTTCGTCACGCCAGCCTTCGTCGCACGCTCGGCCACGAGCTTGCCGATCTCCTTCGCCGCCTCGACGGTGGCGCCGGTCTTCAGCTTGCCCCGCAGGTCCTTTTCGAGGGTCGAGGCCGACGCGACGGTCACGCCGCGCTCGTCATCGATGACCTGGGCATAGATCTGCTTCGACGAACGGAAGACCGACAAACGCGGACGGCCATTCGCTGCCTTACGGATCGCACGGCGTACCCGAGCCTTGCGGCGATCTTCGGCGCCTTTCTTCTCAGCCATGATACGTCGTCCTTACTTCTTCTTGCCTTCCTTGCGGAAGATGAACTCGTCGGCATACTTGACGCCCTTACCCTTGTAGGGCTCCGGACCGCGATATTCGCGGATCTCGGCGGCGGTCTGGCCGACCTTCTGCTTGTCGATGCCGGCAACGACCACTTCGGTCGGCTTCGGCGTCGTGATCGTGACACCGGCCGGGATCTCGTAGTCGATGTCGTGGCTGTAGCCCAGGGAGAGCTTCAGCACTTTGCCGGCAACGGCGGCGCGATAACCGACGCCGTTGATCTCGAGGCGCTTCTCGAAACCCTTCGACACGCCCTCGACCAGGTTCGCTACCTGGGAGCGGGACATGCCCCACTTGGCACGGGCCGTCTTGGACTCGTCGCGCGGATTGACCGACACGGCGCCGTCTTCAAGAGCCACCGACACTTCCTCGGGGACCAGGAACGATAGCTCGCCCTTGGAACCCTTCACCTTCACCATCTGACCGTCGACAGTCGCCGTCACGCCGGACGGGATCTGGACGGGCTTCTTGCCTACTCGAGACATTCTGTAATCTCCGTGGTTCTGTGCATCCGCTCGGTCTTAGAAGACCTTGCAGAGCACTTCGCCGCCCACGTTCTTCTCACGGGCCTCATGATCGGCCATCACGCCCTGGGGCGTCGAGAGAATGGTGATGCCAAGGCCGTCAGCCACGCGGGGCATGGTGTCGACGGAGGCATAGACGCGGCGGCCCGGCTTGGAGACGCGCTCGATCGAGCGGATCACCGGCTGGCCATCGTAGTACTTCAGCTCGATGGAGAACTCCGTCCGGCCGTTGCCGAACTCGGTCTGCGAATAATCGCGGATGTAGCCTTCGCTCTTGAGCACGTCGAGAACGCGGGCACGAAGCTTCGAGCCAGGGGTGGAGACGTTGCCGCGACGACGCATCTGCGCGTTGCGGATACGGGTGAGCATATCGCCCAACGGATCGTTGATCATATGATGCCCTCCCTTACCAGCTGGACTTCACGAGGCCCGGGATCAGGCCGTTGGAGCCGAGCTCACGCAGCGCGATACGGGACATGCCGAGCTTGCGGTAGTAAGCCCGCGGACGGCCCGTCACCTCGCAACGATTGCGGATGCGGGTCGGGTTCGCGTTGCGGGGAAGCTCGGCGAGCTTGAGGCGCGCCTCGAAGCGCTCCTCCATGGACTTCGACTCGTCGTTGGCGACCGCCAGAAGGCGAGCGCGCTTGCCCGCGAACTTCTTCACGAGTGCACGACGGTGCTTGTTCTTCTCAATAGCGCTTTTCTTAGCCATTCGATTATCTCCAGTGTCCGCGTTTGAGGACGTTTGTCCTCACTGCCGGAACGGGAAGTTGAAGTGACGCAGCAGGGCGCGGGCTTCATCGTCCGTCTTCGCCGAGGTGGCGATGATGATGTCCATGCCCCAAACCTGCTCGACCTTGTCGTAGTTGATCTCAGGGAACACCAGGTGCTCCTTGATCCCGAGGGCGTAGTTGCCGCGGCCGTCGAACGAGCGCGGGTTCAGGCCACGGAAGTCGCGGACGCGGGGAAGAGCCACGGTCACGAGACGGTCCATGAACTCGTACATGCGAGCCTTGCGGAGCGTCACCTTCGCGCCGATCGGCATGCCCTCGCGCACCTTGAACTGCGAGATCGCCTTGCGGGCCTTCGTGATCACCGGCTTCTGGCCGGCGATGAGCGCAAGATCCCCGGCGGCCACGGAGGCCTTCTTGGAATCGGCCGTCGATTCACCGACGCCCATGTTCAGAACGATCTTCTCGATCTTCGGAACTTCCATCGGGTTCTTGTAGCCGAACTCCTCAATGAGCTTCGGACGCACCACTTCCTCGTAGTGCTTCCGCAGACGCGGCGTATAGCCGTCCACCTGAGCCTTAGCCATCGATCAGCTCTCCCGAACGCTTGGCGATACGGACCTTGCGGCCGTCCTCGAGAATCTTGAAACCAACCCGGGTCGGCTTGCCGTCCTTCGGGTCTGCATAAGCCAGGTTGGACAGATGCAGAGGCGCCTCTTTGGTGACGATGCCACCTTCCTGAGACGCGGTCTGACGCTGGTGACGCTTCACCAGGTTCACGCCACGGACGAGCGCACGCTCCTCCTTCGGCAGCACCTGCACGACTTCGCCGGTCTTGCCCTTGTCGCGACCGGTCAGAACGACGACCTTATCGCCCTTCTTGATCTTCGCGGCCATTAGAGCACCTCCGGCGCCAGCGAAATGATTTTCATGTGGTTCTTCGCACGCAGTTCACGCGGAACCGGGCCGAAGATACGAGTGCCCACGGGCTCTTTCTGATTGTTGATCAGAACCGCGGCGTTCCGGTCGAACCGGATCACGGACCCGTCAGCGCGACGGATGTCCTTAGCCGTGCGAACGACGACCGCCTTCATGACGTCGCCCTTCTTCACGCGCCCCCGCGGGATGGCTTCCTTGACCGAGACGACGATGATGTCGCCCACGGAAGCATACTTACGCTTCGAACCACCGAGAACCTTGATGCACATCACGCGACGCGCGCCCGAATTGTCGGCGACGTCAAGATTCGTCTGCATCTGGATCATGGCTTTGATCCTTTCCTTTGTTTCAGACAGGTTTCCGGGCCAAGGCACGATNGCCTTTCCGGACTACGCCTGATGGGGATCTGACGTCCCCTGCCCTTCATGTCGAGAAAGGCGGCCGTATACACGAACCGCCCTCACAAGACAAGTCCCAATCGAATGCCTTTAGGCCTTCGGCTGGTCCACGAGCACCCAGGTCTTGAGTTTGGAGAGCGGCTTGGACTCCTCGATGAAGACCGTATCGCCCACCTTGGCCGCATTATTCTCGTCATGAGCGTGGTAGTTCTTCGTCTTACGCACGGTCTTCTTCATGACCGGGTGCGTGAAACGGCGCTCCACCTTCACGACGACCGTCTTGTCCTGCTTATCGCTGACAACGACGCCCTGCAAAACGCGCTTCGGCATCCTGTTTCCCCTTAAGCCTTCGCCGGCGCCGACTTCTGGCGCTGCAGCGTCTTGACGCGGGCGATGTCCCTACGGACCTCACGGACGCGTCCGGTGTTCTCGAGCTGCCCCGTCGCGCGCTGGAACCGAAGGTTGAACTGCTCCTTCTTGAGGTTGAGCAGTTCGTCCGACAGCTGGTCCGTCGACATGGCCTTGAGGTCGGAGGCTCTCTGCTTCGACTTCATGATCTCCTCCTTACTCCGCGATTCGCTGAATGAAGCGCGTCTTGATCGGGAGCTTGGCCGCGCCGAGGCGGAGCGCCTCACGGGCGGTCTCCTCGTTCACGCCGTCGATCTCGAACATGATACGGCCAGGCTTCACCCGGGCCGCCCAATATTCGGGAGCGCCCTTACCCTTACCCATACGTACTTCGGTCGGCTTGGTCGACACCGGCACGTCCGGGAAGACGCGGATCCACACGCGGCCCACGCGCTTCATGGCGCGGGTGATCGCGCGGCGGGCCGCCTCGATCTGCCGGGCGTTGACACGCTCCGGCTCCATCGCCTTCAGGCCGAACTGGCCGAAGTTGAGGTCCGTACCGCCCTTCGCAGCGCCGGAAATGCGGCCCTTGAATTGCTTACGGAATTTCGTCTTCTTCGGTTGCAACATGGCAAACCTCTCCTGGCCTCTCGGTTACGCCGCCTGCTCGCGGCGACCGCCCGAGCGGCCCCCTTCGTCGTTCATGCGCTTGTCCTGCGCCATCGGGTCGTGCTCAAGGATCTCGCCCTTGAAAATCCAGACCTTGATGCCGCACGTGCCATAGGTCGTGAAGGCGGTCGACGTTCCGTAATCGACATCCGCACGCAGGGTGTGGAGCGGAACGCGGCCCTCGCGGTACCATTCGAGACGGGCGATTTCAGCGCCGCCGAGACGGCCCGAGCAGTTGATGCGGATGCCCTCGGCGCCCAGACGCATCGCCGACTGAACGGCGCGCTTCATGGCGCGGCGGAACGCGACACGACGCTCGAGCTGCTGAGCGATCGAGTCGGCGACCAGGGTCGCATCGACTTCCGGCTTGCGGACTTCGACGATGTTGATCGCCACGTCCGCGTCCGTCATCTTGGACACAAGCTTGCGCAGCTTCTCGATATCGGCGCCCTTCTTGCCAATCACCACGCCCGGACGACCCGAGTGAATGGTGACGCGGCACTTCTTGTGCGGGCGCTCGATCACGATCTTCGAAACGGCGGCCTGCTTGAGCTGCTTCATGAGAGCATCGCGGATGGCGATGTCCTCGTGCATCAGCTTGGCGTACTCGCCCTTGCCGGCGAACCAGCGCGAGTCCCAGGTCCGGTTGATGCCGAGCCGAAGACCAATCGGGTTAACTTTCTGACCCATCTGGTTCTCCTTTACGCCTGTTCGGCGACTTCCCGAACCACGATCGTGAGGTTCGAGAACGGCTTCATGATACGGGCGCCCCGGCCACGGGCCCGGGCGTGGAAGCGCTTCATCACAAGCGCCTTGCCGACGAAAGCCTGGCTCACGACGAGATCGTCCACATCGAGGTTGTGGTTGTTCTCAGCGTTGGCGATGGCGCTCTCGAGGCACTTCCTGACATCCCGAGCGATCCGCTTGCGCGAGAACTCGAGATCGGCGAGAGCCGTGGAAACCTTCTTGCCGCGGATAAGGGCCGCAACAAGGTTGAGCTTCTGGGGGCTGACGCGCAGCATACGAGCGACGGCTTGCGCCTCGTTGTCGCTCAGCGCGCGAGGAGTCGCGGCCTTACCCATCTTACTTCCTCTTCGCCTTCTTGTCCGCCGCGTGGCCGTGGAAGGTGCGGGTCGGCGAGAACTCGCCGAACTTGTGACCCACCATTTCCTCGCTCACGTAGACGGGAATGTGCTTCTGACCGTTGTAGACCCCGAAAGTGAGGCCCACGAACTGCGGGAGGATCGTGGAGCGGCGGCTCCAGATCTTGATGACCTCGCTGCGGCCCGACCCACGGGCAGCCTCGGCCTTCTTGAGGAGGTAGCCGTCGACGAACGGACCCTTCCAAAGCGAACGTGCCATGACGTGCCTCTGTCCTTACTTCTTCCGTGCGTGGCGGCTCGACACGATGAACTTGTCGGTCCGCTTGTTCGAACGGGTTTTCTTGCCTTTGGTCGGAATGCCCCACGGCGTCACCGGATGGCGGCCGCCCGAGGTGCGACCCTCACCACCACCATGCGGGTGGTCGATCGGGTTCATGGCGACACCGCGGTTGTGCGGGCGCTTGCCCAGCCAGCGGTTGCGTCCCGCCTTACCGACCGAGGTGTTCATGTGGTCAGGGTTGGACACGGCGCCGACGCTGGCGAAGCACAGACCATGGACCATGCGCTGCTCGCCCGAGTTGAGGCGGACCGTCACGTAGCCCTGGTCGCGACCCACAATCTGAGCGTAAGTGCCGGCGGAGCGGGCAATGGCGCCACCGCGGCCGATCTTCAGCTCGATGTTGTGGATGATCGTTCCCACCGGCATGTTGCCGATCGGCATCGCGTTGCCCGGCTTAATGTCGACCTGCTCGCCGGCCGACACCTGATCGCCGACAGCCAGACGCTGCGGGGCCAGGATGTAGGACAGCTCGCCGTCGGCGTAGCGGATCAGGGCAATGAAGGCGCTGCGGTTCGGATCGTACTCGATCCGCTCCACGGTCGCCACGTCACCCATGCGCCCGCGGCGCTTGAAGTCGACATTACGCAGGGTCCGCTTGTGTCCGCCGCCACGGAAGCGGACGGTCACACGACCCAGATTGTTGCGGCCGCCGGAGGACGACTTGCCCTCCGTCAGCGACTTGACCGGCTTGCCCTTGTAGAGCTCGCTGCGGTCCACGATCACCAGCTGGCGCAGGCCGGGGGTGATTGGTTTGAAAGTCTTCAAAGCCATCGGATCACTCTCTCGTCCGATCAGAGGCCCGTCGTGACGTCGATGGTCTGGCCCTCTTCGAGGGTTACGACCGCCTTCTTCACGTCGGACCGCTGGCCGCGGGTGCCGCGGAACATCTTCACCTTGCCCTTGGTGACGAGCGTGTTGACGCTCTTCACCTTGACATCGAACAGCTTCTCAACCGCTTCCTTGATCTGCGGCTTCGTCGCATCCGGCTTCACCTTGAAGACGACCTTGTTCTGATCGGACAGGGTCGTGGCCTTCTCAGTGATGACCGGGCTTACGATCACATCGTAATGGCGCGGGTCCAGGCTCATTTGAAGCGCGCCTCCAGCGCATCGACAGCCGCCTTCGTGAGAACGAGCTTCTCGCGACGGAGAATGTCATAGACGTTGATGCCCTGCACCGGCAGGACGTCGATGTTCGGGATGTTGCGCGCAGCCCGCTGGAAGTTCGCCTCGATCTCGGCACCGCCGATGATCAGGGCGTTCGCGAGCCCGAGCTTGCCGAACCGCTCCACCAGAGCCTTCGTCTTGGGCTCGGACAGCTGCACCTCGTCGACGACGATGAGCGAAGCGTCCTTGGCCTTGGACGAGAGCGCATGCTTCAGCGCGAGAGCACGGACCTTCTTGGGCAGGTCGTGCGCATGGCTGCGGACCTGCGGGCCGAAGGCGCGACCGCCGCCCCGGAACTGGGGAGCGCTCGCGGCGCCGTGGCGGGCGTTACCGGTGCCCTTCTGCTTGTAGACCTTCTTGGTCGTGCGATCGATGTCCGAACGGTTCTTCACAGCGTGCGTACCGGCCTGGCGCTTCGCGAGCTGCCAGCGGACGCAACGGGCGAGAAGATCGGCGCGCGGATCGAGACCAAAGATGGCCTCGTCCAGATCGACCGAGCCGGCCTTGTTGCCATCGAGCGTGGTGACGTCGAGTTTCATCACGCATTCTCCTCTTGGGCCTGGTCAGCCTGAGCGGCCGGCGCAGCGTCGTTCGCCGCACGGAACTTGCCGGGCATCGGCACGTCGTTCGGCAGCTTGCGCTTCACCGCGTCGCGGACGAAGATCCAGCCGCCGGCAACGCCGGGGACGGCGCCTTCGACCAGGATCAGACCGCGCTCGGGATCGGTCGAGACGACACGCAGGTTCTGCGTCGTCACGCGCTCGACACCGAGGTGACCGGGCATCTTCTTGTTCTTGAACGTCCGGCCGGGATCCTGGCGGCCACCGGTCGAACCGATCGAACGGTGGGAGATCGACACGCCGTGAGTGGCGCGCAGACCGCCGAAGTTCCAGCGCTTCATGCCGCCGGCAAAGCCCTTACCCGTCGTCGTGCCCGTGACATCCACGAACTGACCGGCGACGAAGTGGTCTGCGGTGATCTCGGCGCCGACCGGGATGAGAGCATCCTCGGAGACGCGGAACTCCGCGAGCTTGCGCTTCGGCTCGACCTTGGCGACGGAGAACCGTCCGCGCTCGGCCTTCGAAACGTTCTTCACCTTGGCCTTGCCGACGCCGACCTGCAGCGCGGTGTAGCCGTTCTTGTCCTTGGTCCGATGGGCGACCACCTGGCACTGGTCGACCTTCAAAACCGTCACCGGGACGTGCTCACCCGCATCCGTGAAGACGCGTGTCATCCCGACCTTTTGTGCAATGACGCCTGAGCGCATGTGCGTATCCTCTCGGCGTGTCCTACCGAAAGCTCCAAGCCCGAAGGCTTAGAGCTTGATCTCCACGTCCACGCCCGCGGCGAGGTCGAGCTTCATCAGCGCGTCCACCGTCTGGGGAGTGGGGTCCACGATATCGAGAACACGCTTGTGAGTGCGCATCTCGAACTGCTCGCGCGACTTCTTGTCGATGTGCGGCGAGCGAAGCACCGTAAAGCGCTCAATGCGCGTCGGCAGCGGGATGGGCCCGCGCACCTGAGCGCCGGTCCGCTTCGCGGTCGACACGATTTCCCGTGTCGAAGCGTCGAGGATCCGATGGTCGAACGCCTTAAGGCGAATGCGAATATTCTGACCGTTCATGGGTTGACCTCAACAAGGGAGAGGACCGGCCTGGACCGGCCCGCTCCTTTGATCCTCTTAAACTTAATCCATGACCTGAGCGACGACGCCGGCACCGACGGTGCGGCCGCCTTCGCGGATCGCAAAGCGCAGCTTCTCCTCCATGGCGATCGGCGCAATCAGCTCGACCTCCATGGCGATGTT
>Ga0065721_10005119_pt1 | contig 25577 bp, 19 predicted proteins | sample Mesricmetagenome_FD_59108 | JGI IMG/M metagenome (GOLD analysis project Ga0065721, IMG submission 59108) | Mesophilic microbial community from rice straw/compost enrichment Sample: eDNA_1 v2 (version 2) | ecosystem: Engineered > Solid waste > Grass > Composting > Bioreactor | place: USA: Davis... | reverse complement strand
CAAACAAGTTCAAACTATAGGTGACCTTTACGCTTATCTTAGTCGGCATTAAACGGCGATCAACGGGATGGGAATCCACTCGCCGCCGCTTCCGGCATACGCGCGAATATCCGTCCGGCCGCCTTCGAGGCTGACAATCCAATAGCTTCCGTACCCATCCCACCCTTCGGCGTCTTGCGCGCTGGGAAGGGCGGGACCGGAGGGGTGGGAATGCCATAAACCGACGATTTCTCGTTGGTTTTTTTGCGTTCGCAGGTTGAGCCGAATCCATTCGTCGGGAGCGAACCGGAAGGAAATGCGAGGGTCGGCGGCAACGTTCCGCAAGAGGCAATAGCTCTCAACGGTCAATTCTTCCTCCGTCCGGATGCCAAGCAAGACTCCGCAGGCTTCGTAAGGGAGTCTTGCCCTGCATTGCGAGATCAGATCGGTCGCTATTCGATGGGGGATCATGCAGCGTGCGGGAACCGACATGGGAATATCTCCTCTCCTTGGCTAGTTCCCAGTATGAAGGCTCAAGGAAAGTCCCGCAACGTACGATTCGATCATTTGACCTGCTTATCCGGCTTCACGAGGAAAAACACCGCGCATAAAGTGACGAACGCGAGAACCGTGACCGAGATGAATACGGTTTTCTGGGATTTGTCCATCATCCAACCGAACAGGGGAGGGCCGAGCGCGACTCCGAAGAATCGAAGGCTGCTGTACAAAGAGGTGATCATGCCCCTCTCGGCTTTCTCGACGACCCCGGTAATCATTGTCGTCAGGCAAGGGAGAAGCATGCCGGTGCCGATGCTTCCGACGCTGAGCAACCCGATAAATACGTACAGATTCTGGTTGAACCAGATCGTGCAGGCATAGGCAATGACCGTCAAAGCGAGAGCGATGTTCATGAACCACCGGATCAGTACCCCGTTCTTCCGGATAATGGTGCCGGTCAGGTAAGCCGTCGTTACCATAAAGAAGAGCGGGATGGCGAGCACGAAGCCCTTCGTGACGCCTTCAATGCGATAAGGATCCTTCTCCAACATATTAGAGAGGAAAAAAAGCACTCCGAACAAGGTGAACATCGCAGCCGCTCCGGCCCAGAAAGAAACCAGCATCCAACGGCCGTTTTTGGCGAACACCGCTTTGATTTTTTGGAGATACTCCTTTAATTTAACGGGCTCCGCGGTGCGCTTCGGCTCCTTGATAAGAAAGATCATCGCTAATATCGCGAGCACGCAGAAAGCGGGAAACGAGAAAAACGGAGCGTACCACACGATTAACGCCAGAAGCGACCCCAGGATCGGACTGATGACTTTGCCGGTGCCGTTGGAAGCCTCGATCAGGCCGAGAGCCTTGGTCTCCTCCGCGTCCTTGTACAAGTCCCCCACGAGCGCCATGGCAATGGGGGTCGTTCCCGCGGCTCCGATTCCTTGAAGGGCTCTAGCGCCAAGCAGGATCCCGTAGCTGTGCCACAAGGCGGCAAAGCCGGACAGGATGCCGGCTCCCCCGTAAATAATGAGGGCGGGAATGATCACTTTCTTGCGGCTGAACCGATCGGACAAATATCCCGCAATCGGGATGATGAGGGCGGCGGTGATGGAAAACAACGTAACGACCAAGCTGCTCTGAAAGGACGATATACCGAGCTCCCTGCTGAGCGTCGGCAGGATCGGGACGATCATCGAATTGCCAAGCACCAGAACGAGAGGCACGGAAGCTAAAGCGATGTATTCCCACACTTTGCCCTTAGGCGAGCTTTGCCGCTCCGCGCTGTCGGTTTCCCGAGCGCTAGAGGATGTATCCATGTCGCTTGTGAAGGTGACCCTCAATTTGCGTTTGCCGTGGGCCGAGGACGAAGACGAAGAAGGCATGCTGCTCCTCCATTCATTAGGAATCGGTTGCGGGAACAGAGGTAATTTGCCCAAGGGGAATGGACGGCATTCAACATTTCGATTTTCGGGCCAAGGGATGGAACGGATAGCGGAAATGGGGTAAGATAAGGAACAGAGCTTGATAAGAAAGAAGGAACAGCGATGAAACGCAATCAGATCATCTTAATTCTGGCTTTCCTTGCCGTCATCGGAATCGTTCTGTGGAATGGGATGGGAAGCGATAAGCAGGAAGCGCAGGCTACGACCGAGCAGCAAGCGGGAGGGACCTCGTCCGTCCAGGAGGAGCTGAAGGTGGCTCCAGTACAAGGCTCGCTCGCTCCGTCCTTTCAATTGTCTTCTATAGATAAAAGCACCTCCTACGAGGTCGGCGGACAGAGGGATAAGCTGCTTATCATCAATTTCTGGGCATCCTGGTGCGGACCTTGCGACATGGAAGCGCCCGATCTGCAGAAGATCTACGAGAAATACGGAGATAAAGTGGACTTGTACGCGGTGAACGCGACAAAGTACGATACCGTGCGCGGAGCGAAGGACTTCGTTAAGGAGAAGGAGATCGAATTCCCGGTCATGCTGGACGAAGACGGCAAGGTCGGGGACGATTACAAAGTGTTCTCCTATCCGATCAGTTTCATCGTGGACAAGGACGGGGTCGTTCGAGAGCGGATCGAAGGCATTCAGCCTCTCGAGAAGTGGGAGACGATGCTTGACGGTTTGATCAAGGCATAGACGAATAGCAAAGGCGTCGCTAGGGAGGGTCCTGGCGGCGCCTTTGTTATTGATTCAGTGGTTGCTCAAGCCGACCGATTCCGGCAATTGCTCTATCGAATAGGAGCTCTTCTTGCCGATGAGGGCGTAACGGATGCTGTCCAGAAGAGCTTCCCAGCTCGCTTCGATTACGTTGGAGGAGACGCCGACCGTGCTCCAGGTGTCTTTGAAGTCGGACGATTCGATCAGAACGCGGACCTTCGCGGCGGTCGCATCCTTATCGTCAAGAACGCGGACCTTATAGTCGGTGAGATGAACGTTCGCGATGCTCGGATAGAATTGAACGAGAGCCTTGCGAAGCGCGTTGTCGAGGGCATTGACCGGGCCGTTGCCCTCCGCGATCGTATACACCTGTTGCCCGTTCACCCGAACGCGGACGATCGCTTCGGTGACCATGTTGGCTTCCGACTTCTCGCACAGGATCTTGAACGATTCGATCGTGAAGGCACTTTCTTCGTTGCCGAAGGCGTCGCGAAGCAGCAGCTCCAGCGAAGCGTCCGCGCCTTCGAACTGGTAGCCCTGGTGCTCCAGCTCCTTGATTCGGTCGATGATCTCGCGGGAACCGGAGATCACGTTCACGTCGAGACCCAGCTCCTGAGCTTTGGAGAGGATGTTGCTTTGGCCCGCCAGCTCGGACACGAGCACGCGCTGCTTGTTGCCGACGAGCTCCGGAGCAATGTGCTCGTACGTCTTGGAATCCTTCAGGATGGCGGACACGTGAATGCCGCCCTTATGCGCGAACGCCGCGTTGCCGACGTAGGGCTGGTTCACCGGTTGGATCATATTGGCGATCTCGCTTACGTACCGGGAGACGCTGGTCAAGGATTTTAGCTGTTCGTCGCTGACGCAGCTGTAATTCATCTTCAATTGCAGGGTAGGAATGATCGAGCACAGATTCGCGTTGCCGCAGCGCTCGCCGTAACCGTTGATCGTGCCTTGCACTTGGCGGGCGCCGGCATTGATCGCCGCAAGCGTATTCGCGACGGCCAGCTCGCAATCGTTATGCGTGTGGATGCCGATCGGGGCGTCGATAACGGCGCACACCCTCGAGACGATCTCGTGAATCTCGGTCGGAAGAGTGCCTCCGTTCGTATCGCACAGCACGATCCAATCGGCTCCGGCTTCCTTGGCTTTGGCCAGCGCGGAGAGCGCGTATTCCGGGTTCGCCTTGTATCCGTCGAAGAAATGCTCGGAATCGAATATCGCTTCCATGTTGTGTCTCTTCAAGTAAGCGATCGATTCGTAGATCATCGCCAGATTCTCTTCCAGCGTCGTCTGAAGGGCGGTGTGCACGTGGAAGTCCCATGATTTGCCCACGAGGGTCGCCGCCATCGCCTTCGAATCGATCAGGTGCTTGAGATTAATGTCCTGCTCGCAGATGCTGTTCTTGCGCCGCGTGCTTCCGAAAGCCGTCAGCTTGGCGTTCAAATTCATCTCCCGGGCGCGTTTGAAAAATTCGATATCCTTGCTGTTGCTTCCGGGGTTCCCGCCTTCGATATAATGAACGCCCAGCGCATCAAGCCTCAGAGCGATCTTGAGTTTGTCTTCCGCGGTGAGACTGATCCCTTCTCCTTGAGTGCCGTCCCGGAGAGTGGTGTCGAAGATGCTGATTGAAGTGGTCATGAAGTACGTGAGGCCTCCTACCCTGAGTTCCTTATAACTGAACCATCCCGAATATTATAACATGTCTGAATACAAAAGTAGAGAATGCGAGGCCATCAAAAAAAGCGATAATACGCGGCCGGAGAAGGGTCGCCGCTTGCCCGACGCGCTCATTTGTTCGTATAATAAATACCAGCAATCGCCCTGGGGGAGGTGAACGCCCGCATGGAGGCCAGACGCGGCGGAAGAATCATTTTGCATATGGACATGAACGCCTTCTATTGCTCCGTGCACGCGGCGGAGGAGCCCGGCATATACAAAGGTAAGGCGACTGCCGTGGCCGGCAGCGTCGAGCTCCGCAAGGGGATCGTCGTCACGAGCTCGTACGAAGCCCGGGCCCGCGGGGTCCGCACCGGCATGACGGTCAGACAGGCGCAGAGCGTCTGCCCGGATCTGATGCTGATTCAGCCCGACTTCGACCTGTACCGGCGTTACTCCCGGGCGTTCCTGCGGATCAGCCACAGCTACACTCCTCTCGTCGAGGCGGTCTCGATCGACGAATGCTATATGGACATTACCGGAAGCGGGCAATTCGGAGAGCCGCTGGAGATCGCGAACGCGATCCAGAGACGAGTACGCGAGGAGCTGAACCTCCCTTGCTCGATCGGGGTGGCGCCGAACAAGCTGCTCGCCAAGATGGCGTCGGACATGCGCAAGCCCAATGCGATAACCGTTCTGAGGCGCAGGGACGTTCCCTCGCTGCTCTGGGACAAACCGTGCCAGACTTTGTTCGGTATAGGCAAGAAAACGGCGGAGAAGCTAACACGGATGAACATTCGAACCATCGGGCAATTGGCTAACGCGGACGCGAAGCTGCTTCTCGATAAGTTCGGGGTCTACGGGGAGTGGATGAAGAGAGCGGCGAACGGAATCGACGAATCTCCGGTCGAGCCGGCGAGGGAAGCGGCGAAGTCGATCGGCCATACGACGACGCTTCCGGCGGACCTGACCGAGGCGGAGCAGTATCGGCACGTGCTGCTCAACCTGGCGGACCAGACGACCCGGCGGTTAAGGAGGCACGGCATGCTCTGCACGACCGTCTCGATCACGATCCGCAATCCGGACATGAAGACGATTACCCGGGCGACCACCTTGGACGCGCCGACGGAATCGACCGACGACGTCTACCGCGTGGCATGTCGGCTGATGGATCGGCATTGGAAGAACGGGGATCCGGTCCGCCTGCTCGGCATTACTCTCCAAGGGCTGTCGGAGAAGAAGGAGACTCCCGTTCAGCTTGATCTGTTCAGCTACGAGGAAGCTCCGCGCAAGGAGGAGCTGAATAAGGTAATGGACCGTTTAAGGGACAAGTACGGGGAATCCGCCGTTCTCACGGCGGGCATGCTGACCGACGATCCGTCCTCTCTCATCCGCAACAAGAAGCTTCGCGGTACGTCGCTACAGACCGATTTTCTGAGGGAAAAGGATCCGCTCGGCGATAACGGGGATTAAGCGCGAATTCGGCTTGGTACAATCTTCAAATTCGTTTGATCAATTCGTTTTTTTATATTATATTGGACAACAGGAGTACTCATTTATATGTACTTTTGTTCGAACCGAGTTGTTAAGGAGGATCTGCAATGGCTAAATTTACTTACGTGGATAAGGATACTTGCATCGCATGCGGAGCTTGCGGCGCGACGGCTCCCGACATCTACGATTACGACGACGAGGGCTTGGCCGAAGTTATCTTCCAAGGCGACGGCAATCATGGCAATACGGAGATTCCGGAAGACCTGTACGACGATCTGCAGGATGCTTGCGACGGATGCCCGACCGATTCCATCAAAGTTGCCGACTCCCCGTTCAATAACTAAGCGGATCGCAAGTGGCTCCCAGAGGAAGCTTGCAGAAGCGTAGCGAACCTCCCTTAGGCTCCATAGGCCTCGGGGAGGTTTTTGTTGCGTCCGAGCAGCCGACAATTTTCCACAATTCTCTATCTTCTTACGCTATAATAGGAGCGGATTGCCAAGATCTCATAGGGTGGGAAAATCATTGAGAGAAAAAATCAAACGAATCGCGATCTTCCTCAATATCGTCTTTCTGTTCGCCGTATTCGTCGTTTACCAGCTAAGGGCATTGCAGACGATAGATAACGTTATTTTCGACAGCGAAATGAAACGGACGGCGGATCACCGGGCGAACGACATCGTCGTCGTCGCCATCGACGACGAATCGCTGCAGGAGTTGGGCCGGTTCCCTTGGGATCGCGCGGTATACGCTCCTTTTCTCGATATGGTGAACCAGCCCGGCTACGAGCCGAAGGCGATCGGCTTCGATATCGTCTTCAACGAGGAATCCGACCCGGACAGCGACGCGGCCTTCGCCGAAGCGCTGGCGGCCTACGACAACGTGATCCTGCCGGTCGTCGGGGTAACCGAAGGCGACTTCAACAGCGTCATGACCTTGCATCCGGACGAATACCCCCAAGCGGTCGCCATCCAAGGGCCGATTCCCGCGTTCGCCGAGAACGCCCGTCTGGCCCATATCAACCGGGTCGTCAGCACGGATAGCATCATTCGCCAGACGTGGCTCAAGATCGCCTCGGAAGACGGGCAGGTTATTCCCTCTCTAGGCTATATGGCCGCGCAGATGGCAGGAGCGGACTTAACGAAGTATGACGACTTGACCGATCCGGGCAAGCGCTTCGACGATAAAGCAGTCGCCAAGAATACGATCACGATCGACTATCAGATCGTTCCCGAAGACCTCACCACGGTGCCGTTCAGCCGAGTGCTGAACGGGGACATCGACCCGTCTTTGTTTAAGGACTCTATCGTGCTCGTCGGGTTCACGGCCGTGGGACTCTCCGACGATAGCGGGCAGGATACCGGGGCAACACCGATCAGCAAGCATATGAGCTTGGTTTACGTACATGCTAACATCATCAACCAGCTTCTGAACGGCACGGAAGTGTCCTACGTTCCGGATTGGGCGACTCTGATCCTTACGCTGCTGCTCTTCGGCTTGTTCATTCTCGTTCCGTGGCGCTTAAAGAACGTATACTCGATCGTCCTCTTCCTGATCGCGCTCGCCGGCGTTCTCTACGGTCAACGGCTTCTGTACGAGTCGGAGCAGATCCATGCGAACGTCGTCTATGCCGTTCTGGCGATGACGCTCGCCTATCTCTTGAACGTCTCTCTCAAGTCGTACCTCGAGAGCTCGCAGAAGAGCTTCGTCACCCGGCAGTTCGGCCGCTATATCTCTCCCGACCTCGTCAAGGAGATCGTCTCCAAGGATATGGATATCGAGCTCGGAGGCAATTCAAAGAACATCACGGTTCTGTTCCTCGATATCCGCGGCTTCACTCCGCTGTCCGAGAAGCTGACCCCTCCGGAGCTGGTCGACACCTTGAACACGATGTTCAACATGATTACCCAGACGACGCTGAACAACCGGGGGACGATCGACAAGTTCATCGGCGACGCCGCGATGATCCTGTTCAACGCTCCGCTCGACGTGGAGGAGCATGAGCGTCTGGCGGTTAAGACCGCTTACGAGATCCAGCAAGGAATGAACGTGATCCGGGCGCAGATCCAAGAGAAATACGGCTGCGAAGTCAACGTGGGGATCGGGATCAATACCGGCAATGTCGTCGTCGGCAATATCGGTTCTTATCTGCGCGTGGACTATACCGCGATCGGGGACAACGTCAACATCGCGGCCCGGATCGAGTCCTCGACGAAGCCGGGACAAATCATGGTGTCGGAAGCCGTGTACGAGAAGACGAAGGAGCATATCGTCTACGAGGACGCGGGGGAGAAGATGTTCAAGGGCAAGTCGTTGCCGATTCGGATCTATGAAGTCAAAGGCTTGGCGGAGGAAGCGAGACTCAGGGCATCCTCTTAAAGGCCTATATTCGAATAGGTAGATCTCCGCTATAATTTCCGGCGCTTCGGACCGATATAGGTGTCAGGAGCACATCGTGCAAAAGCCGGAAGGAGCAGAGGCGTGAGTCAGGATGATCGGCTGGAGAAGCTAATCGACGAGTTCTACGAGCGGAGTCCGGAGCTGGGCGATTCTCTGCCCATGAAGGATTATCTGCTTAAACACGAGAATAATCAGATGGCGTGGTATTTGCTCGGGAAGCAATACGCGGCCAAGGGAGAAGAAGGCAAGGCGAATTACTGCTTCGCGCAGGCGGGCTCGGTGTACGAGGCGTTCGAATCGAAAGAGAATCCTCTGCTGAATCTTCCGACGCCGGCGCCTCCTAAGAGGAAGAAACGGATTCGCGGTCTTGTCGTTGCGGCGGCGCTGCTGCTGCTGACCGGGCTGGGAAGCGTGCTGGCCGGCGGAGACGCGCTGGCCCCTACGGATAAGCCGGTTCCCTCTCCAAGCGAGGATACGGCGTCCGAAACGGCGCCGCAGGGAACGATGACGGGCAAGCCGGCAACGTCCAAGCCTGCTTCCGGAGCGGCAGGAAGCAAGAACGAAGAACGGATGGTCTACGTGGCCGGGGCGGCGGACTCGCAGACGGACGGTCCGCTGACGCTCGGGAGTCTGCTGATGAAGACGGAAGCGCCGTCTTCCTCCTTGCTTGTCCAATCGCCGCTTCTGGCGGGCAAGTGGACGGATTGGCAGAAGAGCGGGCTGCCGCTCGCCGAGGTACAAACCGCCTCCGCGAAGGGGGAAGCGGCGGTGAACTGGTTCGATTCGGGCTGGTGTCCCTGCCAGCCGGGCCAAGGGCAGGATAACGCGGACGCGAGGCAAGCGATCGCGGAATGGAAGCCGCTGCAGGAAGGCAAGCTCGTGCTCCGGTCGGCCATCAATCAATATAAGGCCCGCTCGGGGAATTGGCCGAAGTCGGCGGAGCAGCTGGCGGCCGCCTACCCGAACAACTCTATGTCGGGCTGGAACGAGGAGATGACCGCCTGGTTCGAGGAGCTGAACGAGGAGCTGACCAAGGTCGACGGCAAGCTGCCTTCGGCCGCGGGCTGGCCGGAATCGAGCGGCCCCGAAGCGGGGAGCGGCAAGCCGGCCGGGAAGCTGGCGGCTCTGTCGGACCGTCCTCTCGAGATTATCGTGGACAAGGCCAATCACCGCCTTGCCGTCGTGAGCGGCAACGTGCTGCTGCGCAATTACGAGGTCGGGCTCGGCGCCGGGAGAACGCCGGAAGGGCAGTTCGTCATTACGGAGAAGGTGCGTGATCCGAACGGAAGCTCTACCGGCCCCTTCGGAAGCCGCGGGATGACGTTGTCGGATACGCTGTACGCCATTCACGGCACGGACGAGCCGGACAGCATCGGGAAGGATGAATCCAAGGGGTGCATCCGGATGAACAAGGAAGATCTGGAGGAGCTGTACGATCTGGTTTCTCTGGGGACGAAAGTGACGATCATAGCAAAGGGTCTGCCTCAGGAGCTGCGGGTGCCGACGGAGAGATTCCATCTGGAGCCGGCGCAGAACGAGACAAACCCCGATAAGAAATACGAGTGGCTTGGTTAAGCCGCTTCCCGGCGGCGTCACTCCGTTAAAGGATTAAATATCCACGATCAACAGGACCGCCACGGCGACGAACACGACGGCGACGGCGGCGCCGATCCATATCAAAGCCCGCTTGTTCCCTTCTTCTTGTGGTTTCTTTTGTTGAAGGACGGGCGGCTTTTTTTTGGCGTGGCTCACGGCTATCAACCTTTCCGAATGATATAGAAGATGGCTTGCTCTCATTGTAAACGGTTGCCGGTCAAAAAGCCAGACGTCTTGCGGGCCGGAATGGTTGTTGCTCCCTTTTCTTTTCGGGAAGAAAAGGCTAAACTGATACCCGAAAGGTTTTTGCGGAAGAACGCGCAGGACGCTTTGGCGACGTGCCGTGACGGAAAGGATGTTCGACGTTCTCATGTACAAATTGGTTAAACCCTTGTTCTTCAAAATGGATGCCGAATCGGCTCACCATCTCGTCGTGGACGGCCTTGGATCGGCGGCCCGGATTCCGGGAGTGCCTTCCCTATTATCGGCCGTATGGGGAGTCCGCGAACGGGAGGAGCTGGCCGTCGACTTGTTCGGCTTGCGCTTCTCGCATCCGGTCGGACTTGCCGCCGGTTTGGACAAGAACGCGAAGGCCGTAGACGGCTTCTCGCGAATCGGACTCTCCTTCATGGAGGTAGGAACGGTTACGCCGAAGGGGCAGCCGGGCAACGAGCTGCCCCGCTTGTTCCGCCTTCCGCCCGACGAGGCTCTGGTCAATCGGATGGGCTTCAACAACGACGGCGCGGAAGCGATGGCGGCCAGGCTCGCGAAGACGAAGCGGAGACGGATTCCGATCGCGGTGAACATCGGCAAGAACAAGGTCACGCCGAACGAGAACGCCGCGGACGATTACCGGGCATGCGTGAAGCTGCTCTATCCGCACGGGGATTTCTTCGTGGTCAACATCAGCTCCCCGAACACGCCGGACCTGCGCAAGCTTCAGCACGGAGACGAGCTTCGCCTGCTGCTCGACGCGGTCCAGGACGAGATGCGGATTCAGGCCGCCGCCCGAGGCGGCAAGCCGAAGCCGATCCTGGTCAAGATCGCCCCGGACAACGACGAGGCGCAGCTCGCCTACATGGCGGAGGCGATCCGGGCGAGCGGAATGTCCGGCATCATCGCAACGAATACGACGATCGGCCGCGACGGCCTTACGCATCCGAACGCCAAGGAGACCGGCGGCCTGAGCGGACGTCCGCTTACCGGGCGTTCGACCGAGATCATTCGCTCGCTGTACGCTTTGACGGACGGGAAGCTGCCTATTATCGGCTCCGGAGGAATCTTCACCGCTCAGGATGCTTATGATAAAATCCGAGCGGGAGCGAGCCTAGTCGAAGTCTACACGTCGATGATCTACAAGGGGCCGGGCGTGATCAAGGAGATCGCGACGGGACTGCGCGAGCTGATGAGGAAGGACGGCTACGATCGCATCGTTCAGGCGGTCGGAGCCGATCATCGCAAGTAAGCCAACAGAACGAAGCAAGCGATCCAGGCCCCGCGAGCGGGCTTGGACGGCGGGAAGGTTGCGGAGCGGAAAGGAGCAATCGGCATGGACGGCAGGGATTGGAACAAATTTTTGCTACCTTACCAGCAGGCGGTAGAGGAGCTTAAGATCAAATACAAGGGTCTCCGAACCGAGCTCAAGGCTCGTGACGAATACGCTCCGATCGAATTCGTGACCGGAAGAGTCAAGAAGATCTCGAGCATTCTGGAGAAAGCCAAACGGCTGAACGTGCCGCTCGACCAGATCGAGACGGGAATCGAGGATATCGCCGGAATCCGGATCATGTGCCAATTCGTCGAGGATATCCATCGGGTCGCGGATCTCGTGCGCATGCGCAAGGACATGAAGGTTGTCTACGAGAAGGATTACATTACCCACTACAAGGAAAGCGGCTATCGCAGCTATCATATCATCGTCGAATATCCGATTCAGACCTCGATCGGTTCGATGCCGGTTCTCGCCGAGATTCAGATAAGGACTCTCGCGATGAACTTCTGGGCCACGATCGAGCACTCTCTTAATTATAAATACAAAGAGAAGCTTCCCGAGGACGTGAAGGAACGCCTGTTCAAGGCGGCCGAGGCGGCGTCGAAGCTCGACGAGGAGATGTCCAAGATCCGCCAGGAGATCGTGGACGCCCAACAGGATTTCGAGGGCAAGAGCGGCATCGTCCGCAAGGTGCTCAACGATATTCAAGGGTTGTATTTCTTCCGCAGGGTACGCGAGGCGGCGCAATTCCAGCTTCGCTTCAACGAGCTGTGGGAGCAGGAGGACATGTGGGGGCTGGCCGAGCTGTCCGGAGAGGTTCAGGAAGCCCTTCAGCGCGCGAGGAAAGGCACGTCCGATTAGCGGTAAGATGATGATGCCGCGAGGCGGGCGAGAGTCGACGTTCAGAGAGAAGGAGCAACCGGAGCCGATAGGGCTTCGGTTGCTTCTGTGTTAGAATGGAAGGCAGACAATCAGGCAGCGCCTGCGAGGAGGCTAACGGAGCGAATGCGGCTTCCGGAGAAATTCGAGAACACGATGAGATTGCTGCTGGGAGAAGAAGCGGACGCTTTCTTCGCGACGTATTCCCAGCCCCGGACGTCGGGACTTCGCTTGAACGGGTTGAAGATCGGATTGGAGGAATACGAAGCCCGGTTCCGTCCGTCCGGGGAAGGAGCGTTCGGCGGCCTAGAGCGGCTGCAAAGGATCCCTTGGGCGCAAGGCGGCGTCTATACGGATGAGCAGGATCGCCCGGGCAAGCACCTTCACTATTATTTGGGCTTGTACTACGTCCAGGAGCCGAGCGCGATGCTTCCCGCCGAGCTGCTGGGCGTTCGGCCCGGACACCGGGTATTGGACCTGTGCGCGGCTCCGGGAGGGAAGTCGACGCAGCTTGCCGCGAAGCTTCAGGGCCGGGGCTTGCTGGTGACGAACGACAATGCGGCGGAACGAACGAAGGCGCTCGCGAAGAACGTGGAGAGGGCGGGTACGGCGAACGCACTCGTGACGAACGAGGAGCCGGCCGCGCTCGCGGCCGCGTTCGGCGGCTTCTTCGACCGGGTGCTGGTCGACGCCCCGTGCTCCGGCGAAGGAATGTTCCGCAAGGACGAGGACATGATCCGGGAATGGGAGAGGCATTCGGTGGAGCGGTGCTCCCTGATGCAGAAGGACATTCTGCGGGAAGCCGCCAAGCTGGTCGCTCCCGGCGGCAAGCTGCTCTATTCCACCTGCACGTTCTCGCCGGCGGAGAACGAGGCCTCCATCGCGCGCTTCCTGAGCGAGAATCCGGAGTTCGAGGTCGTGCCGGTCCAAGCCCCGGCCGAATGGGGACTGGCTCCCGGCCGTCCCGATTGGCTGGCCGAGGGGGAGAGATTCGGTTTGGACGAGGAGCGGATCGCTTCGCTGGCGGGAACCGTCCGCGTCTGGCCGCATCGGGCCCGCGGGGAAGGGCATTACGCGGCACTACTCGTTCGGCGTTCCGAGGGAGAGGCGGTGGAGCCGGCTGCGGTCCGCAAGGCCGGCGAAGAGTGGGAGTTTCCGCTGCTGGTCGGGCAGCCAGGGGCGGGCCGGAAGCCGCTCAAGTCGTCTCCTGGCGGCAAACGGCCGCCGGGCCGCGGCGAGCCGCCTCGCCGCGGCAAAACGCCTTCGAAGAGCGCGTCCGCAGCCGACGAGGATCCGCGGGAGAAGCTCCTCGCCTTCGTGCGAGAGACCCTGCCCGGCTGGCGTCCGGAAGGGGTGCTTCGCGCGCGCGGCGAACAGCTCTACCTTCAGCCCGACGCGCTGCCGGAGCTGGGACGATTGAATTGGGTGCGCCCCGGCCTTCTGCTCGGCTCCGCGACCAAGCACCGGTTCGAGCCTTCCCAAGCGCTCGCCATGGGGCTGCGAATGGAGGAGGCATCCCGTTCCCTACGGCTTCGGAGCGGCGAGGACGAGGCGCTTAAGTACATGAAGGGCGAGACGCTCCAGCCGGAGCCGGATCGAATCGTGGGACCGGACGGCGAGCCCGCGGCGGGCCGAGGCTGGACTCTCGTGTGCATCGACGGGTTCCCGGCCGGCTGGGGCCGTTGGGACGGGACGATCTTGAAGAACGAGCTGCTCCCCGGGTGGAGATGGGTATGAGGCTGGAAGGGAATCGGGTGACAGGATGAAAAAAACGATCCGTTTGGATAAAATGCTAGGCAACCTAGGCTACGGAACGAGAAGCGGCATTAAGGTTCTCGTTAAGCAGGGCGCGATCGCCGTTAACGGTGCCAGGGCGAAGGACCCCGGCATGCAGATCGATCCGGAGGCGGACGAGGTGTACCTGGACGGGGAGAAGATCGTTTACCGCGATACCGTGTACGTGCTTCTGAACAAGCCGGCAGGCTACGTATCGGCCACGGAGGATCGCCGGGACCGAATCGTGCTGGAGCTGCTGGACGAAGAAATGAACGTGTTCGCCCCGTTCCCCGTCGGCCGGTTGGACAAGGATACCGAGGGGCTGCTCCTTCTCACGAACGACGGCAAGCTCTCGCACGAGCTTCTCTCTCCGCGCAAACACGTGCCGAAGACATACCGGGCTCTGGTGGAAGGGGAAGTCGGCGAATCCGACGTTGCTCTTTTCCGCGAGGGGGTTACGCTGGACGACGGCTATCGAACGCTGCCCGCCGAGCTGAGCATTGTCGCGCTCGGAACGAATGGGGCGCTGCCGAACCATCCCGACGTGCCGGAGGTCGCGGACCGAATGAGCAAGGTGCCCGCGTTAAGGGGGCCGGAGCTTAAGGAGGCGATCGCGGCGGGGAGCCCGCTGAGCTGGATCGAGCTGACGATCCGCGAGGGAAAGTACCACCAAGTCAAGCGGATGTTCGAGGCCGTCGGCAAGAAGGTGCTCTACCTGCGCCGCGTGGCGATGGGTCCGCTTCCCCTTGACGAAGCGTTAGCCGTCGGGGAATGGCGCGAATTGACGGAAGAAGAAGTGACCGCGCTGCGGGAATACCGGAAGGAGATCACCGAATCATGAACTATGGCATCATCGCGCTGGACGTAGACGGAACGCTGATCGACGATCATCACGAGTTAAGGCCCCGGGTGCGCTCGGCGGTAAGGGCCGCGGCGGAGAGAGGGGCGGAGATCGTGCTGTGCACGGGAAGAGGAACGACGAGCACGCTCCCCATGCTCGAGCAGTTGGGTCTCTCGGGCACGGTCATCACCCATAACGGCGCCTGCGTCGTGGACAGCATGACGAGACAGGTTCTGCATCAGTCCGTCATCCCGTCCGACACGGTAGAACGTTATCTCGATTATTGCCGCGAGCGCGGGTACCATTTTGACATGAATACGGCCTTCGAGCTGTATGTCGAGAGCTTGGACGAGACGATGGCGGCGGTGTACAAGAGGATCTTCGTCGATCCGATTATCCGCGACGCGCGCGCGTCGGGAATGCCGGATGGCACGCTCAAGATTTCGATTTTCGCGTTGAAGGAGCAGCTGGACGAGCTGGAAAAGGACTGGGCGCAGTGGACTCACGAGCTGCAGACGGTGAGGAGCGGCGATTTCTTTATGGACGTCCAGCCCCTTACGGCTTCGAAGGGAACGGCGCTGGAGAGCCTTGCGAAGCTTCGCGGGGTGCCGCGGGAGCGGATTCTGGCCATCGGCAATTATTACAACGACATCGGAATGCTGACCTTCGCCGGTCATGGCGTGGCGGTCGCGAACTCCCCGGACGCGGTGAAGGAAGCGGCGGACGAGGTGACGGTGTCCAACAACGAGGACGGAGTCGCGGTCGTGCTGGAGAGGCTGCTCGGATAAAGAAGGAAAAAAGGCTGCCCTTAAGCTTTAGCTTAGAGGACAGCCTTTTCCGTAGGCACGGGGTTAAGCGCGGATCGACTTCGACTCCGTGCCTGGAAGGATATAAGCGGATCGCTTATATCGGCCGGAAAAGTTCAGGGAACTTAGTAGCCGGCTTTCAGAATGATGACAAGCAGGATGAACAGGACCAATACGAAAGCTGCGGATGCATAGTAGCCGCCGACAACACCGGACATGCAAATTCCTCCTTCAAGAAATGTGTTGTAGGTTGCCGAAACGGGTTCTAGCTTAGCTTGGAAGTAATGTCCCGTCATTCGGTCTACCCTATACTATGAGAAATTCGCTTATCGGATTGGACATTTATCCCATGGCATTTGATTTTGAGCCATTCGCCCAGTTGGCCGGATCGCGCGGTTTAGATGCCCCGCGTAGGTTACTTCAGACTCGAATAATTCGGGAATTCGGGTTACAGATCGCGAACAAGCCCCTTGGATAGCTGTAACCCGACATTATCGGGTTACAGATCGCGAACAAGCCCTTTGGATTGCTGTAACCCGATATTATCGGGTTACAGCCCGCGAACAAGCCCTTTGGATAGCTGTAACCCGACATNNTCGGGTTACAGATCGCGAACAAGCCCTTTGGATAGCTGTAACCCGACATTATCGGGTTACAGATCGCGAACAAGCCCTTTGGATAGCTGTAACCCGACATTATCGGGTTACAGATCGAGAACAAGCCCTTTGGATAGCTGTAACCCGACATCGTCGGGTTACAGAGCAAAGCTTATGGAATTCGCAGCCCCTTGGGCAGGCGGTTTTTGAGCTGGCCGTCGCTGGCCTTGAACCAGCCGAGCGGAAGACCGGCGGTCGTCAGAAGTCCCCAGCCTTTGGCGGCCGGATCCGGCGCAGGGAGGCTTTCGCCCCTTAAATAAGCAGCGATCTGTGGGCTGTCCGGAGCGAAGTCGAAGCTTCTCGCGGCTTCGCCGGCGCCGACCGCCAGCGCCAGGGCGTGGCCCGGCTCGAATCGTCCCTTGAGCACGTCGCCAAGGTGCAAGCCCGGTCTCGGCGTCCGAAGGCCGGCGAGCGATCGGCTCGTTAACGGGCTGCCGGGAGGAACCGGCAGCCAGTAAAGAGCCTCGCCGAACAGGAGGGGCTCACCTTCCGGAGGCAGCTTGAAGCCGGGCAGCGCCTCCTTCGCGAACTCCAGATACAGGCCAAGCGCCGCTTGGGGTCCGGCGGAAGCGTCGCCGCGGCGCCCTTTGGCAGGGCGGGCGGAAGGCTTGGTTCGGCTAGTCTCCGGCTGTACGTGCTTTGCGTGCTGCGCTTGATGCGCGAGTATCGTTCGGTCGCCAACGCCATTGGCGTCGCCGATCGCGCGCTTCTCCAGTACCGCGGCATAATGGCCTTCGCCTTCGATTCGATGCGGCCACATCCGTTCCTCCTTAAGAAGAACGAACTCGGGGAACTCCTTTAAGAACCAGGAGACCGTCTCCTCGTTCTCCTCGCGATTGAACGTGCAGGTCGAATAGACGAGCCTTCCTCCCGGCTTCAGCATTCTCGCCGCATCGGGAAGAATCGAGCGCTGGCGGGCGGAGCAGGCGTCCACCGCTTCCGGCGACCATTCCGTCACGGCTCCTGCGTCCTTGCGGAACATCCCCTCTCCCGAGCATGGGGCATCGAGCATGATCCGGTCGAACGCCTCCGGCCACCGCGAGGACAGCTCGTCCGGCGCGGCGTTCGTCACGATCGCGTTGCGGATGCCCATCCGCTCCACGTTCTCGGCCAGAATCCTGGCTCGTCCCGCGTGAATCTCGTTAGCGACGAGCAATCCCCGGCCGGCCAGCTTGCCCGCGATCTGGGTCGTCTTGCCGCCGGGCGCGGCGGCGAGGTCGAGCACAAGCTCTCCGGGCTGCGGATCCAGCAGCTCAGCCGCGATCATGGCGGAAGGCTCTTGGATATAGATCAGCCCGGCCTGGTGGAAGGGATGCTTCCCCGGACGCGCGCTTTCCTCGTAGTAATAGCCCTCCGGGCACCACGGCACGGGCTTAATGCGGAACTCGGTTTGAAGGGTTGATAGAAGGGCTGGCAGAGCTTCTGGCGCGTTGGCTGATTTCAGCGGGTTCATTCGCAGGCCGTACGTTCTCGGCGAATCGTAGCTTCGCAGGAAAGCGTCGGTTTCATCCCCGAGCTGCTGCCGAATTCGTTCGACGTAGGCTGCCGGCAACGATGTCATGCGGTCGATCTCCTCCGGTAATAACAATAATGCTTACTAGTATACACGAGGCGGATGGCAGGAGGAAATAACGCGGGGAGAAGATATTAAGGCTTGGGCATCAACGCGAAGCCTAGTGCTTTTCGCGATTCCAGAATTTTAATCAGCTGGTTCTGCAGGGAGGCATCGCAAGTGACTTCGATAATCACCTCGCTTTTTTGACCGGCAAATAGTTTCAATTTCTTTTTATTAAGCGCTATTTCGATGATCAGTCCCAAGACGATACCGCCCGCAAAACCAATCAATCCCCAAATGATAGGTCCCCAGTACAGCACGAAGCCGTAGATGGCTCCCAGAACCGCACAGATCGATCCGCCCATCATGGCCCCGTCCAAGATGCTTCTGCCGTCGACCCGGTGTATGGAATCGATGACATGGGGCTTGGAATCGAGGTTCTCCAAAGGCAGCGCGACGATATTCCGAGCCGGCACTCCTAACTTCTCCATATCATGGATCGCCATGTCCAAGAAGGGCGAATGATCGAAGGTGGCAATGAGATGTACGGTATTGCTATCGACCGGATTTATTTGCTCCAAATTTTCCGCCCTCACTCTAAGGCTTCGTATCTGTTCGATATCGAATAGAATATTGTTCTCGTTAACCGACGAATAGGCGTGGTAAATCGCAAAGGCATAAATGGAAGGAATAAAGAGGAACCACTGCCAGTCCACGGCAGCCGATGCGCCGCTAAAGTCGCCGAGGAACGAATAGAGCCAGGTTCGAACGGCAACGGCCTTATGGCAAACGTAAATCCACCAAGCCAAGATAAAGGTGCCGACAATCGTGCTGCCGCTATATAATTGCCCCAAGCCAGGCGATAATAAGGACCAGACCATTCCCACCCAAGGATGTTTCTTGTCAAGCGTGATAATATCGAAAAAACTTACATCCGAAGGAGAGAGGGGCGCGTCTTCGATTTCGGCCAGAATGTGGCTTTTATTGATTTCGACCGCGCAGCGGTAGCTATCCCATATGCTATAGACGTACACGGCAACGTAAAGCAGCGCCCAGTCCTGGTTTAGTTGAGCCTTCGCCTCTTCGAACTTGCCATGGAAGGATAAGGCGATGCCCATGTTCAAATTGGCCATGTTGTTGACCACCAGCTCCCAGATGATCAGCACGAAGCCGTGCAAGTACTTCCCGATATACATGTGCCCGAACCCTGGAAAAGAAGCCGCCCACCAAGCCGCGATCCAAGGGGGACGGGGGTACACCGAGTTAATCCCGAATACGGATATCTTCCCTTTGGAATAGCGCGGTTTGATGTTCGATGACTGGAACTTCTGATGCGGCACGGGGATCTTCTCCTAAGAGTTGGTGGGTTGACCGTCTTTCCTATAGAGTAACCATCAACTCCCATGCGTTATCCCTGCGGTCAAACCGCCGATGCTTCGCGCCGCCGATTTTTGCAACCGTCCGCCAACGAAAAAAACGTCCGCCCGGAAGCCAAGCTTCCGAACGAACGGCTATCCTCTCATATTACGCTCGTGTGCATCAATGCCGCATGGTCCGTCACCCGGTTTTTGCCGGATTTCTTGGAGTGGTACATCGCTTCGTCCGCCATCTTCATCAGCTTCTCGGCGGTCGTTCCTTTCGTTCCGACGCAGTAGCCGACGCTGACCGTGACGATCGTCTCCTTCTCGATGCGGGCACGGATCTTCTCGGCGACCTGCGCGGCCGTCGTCCGGCTGCTGGAGACGAAAGCGACCAGTTCCTCGCCTCCGTAGCGTCCGGCCAGGCCGACGCCGTCGGTCTCCTCCATCAGGATCTGCGCGGCTTGCTTGAGGACGATGTCGGCTTGATGATGCCCCTGCGTGTCGTTGAGCTTCTTGAAGTTGTCGATATCGCAGAAGATCGCTCCGACGGTCGTTCCCGAGCGGATCGCCCGTTCCATCTGTCCGGTGAAGAACCGGCGGTTGTACAAGTTCGTCAGCCCGTCCGTGATCGAGGAACGGTAAGCGGTGGAGAGCAGCTCGACGACCCGTTCGAACAGCAGCATAAAAAATAATACATAATAGACGATCGGCAAAAGAGAGCGCATCGTATCATAAAATGCAGTATCCTCCTTCTGGAAGTGCCCAAGGAGAACGAACACCTGCAGGGAGAAGGAGACCATCAGCGTCATCATGTATCTTCTCGGCTGCCCGATATGGGGAGCGAACATGAGCGCGAACAGCGGACTCAGCGCGAGCATGAACACGTCCAGCACGGGAGAGAACAGGTTTTGCTCTTCCCAGATGTTCTGTATGCTCGTCGTATTCGTGAATACGGCGCTGATCGAAATCGCCAGGCAAATTCCGATTAACGAGTAGTACCAAGCGCGTGTGCGCGGCCTCGGTTTATGATACAGTTCGAATATAGCGAAATTCAGAATGATGAAGCTGAGCACGTACAGCGTATTGCTCGAGAAAGTCATCGCGGAATTGTTCGGAAGGATATTGAAGTTAAGTCCGAGCTCCAGAAGCTGCTGAAGGAAGCACAGACCGAGCGATAGAATAAGCTTCCGGTAGGTAACCCGCCGATTGTGAACGTAAAGCCGGAAAGCCATGAAAAGCATCAAGCCAAGCATGATGACGACAATTCCCGAAGTGAAGGAAGGAAGCTGGCTAAGAGTGATAGGCAGGTCCGATGTTAGCTTCATAGAGCCTCCTCGCATTTCTTTACAGAAACATATGTTCTAATATATCATATTTAAGATAGTCCTAGAAAGTAGGATAATAGGAGGAGTCGCCATGAACGTGCTGCAGGCGTTATTCTTCCCCCCGGAGCAACCTGGAGGAGTCTCTTCCATGGTTCCTTACATCAGGGAACGATTCCGCAAGCTTGGCTGGGAGATGGAGCTGTTCTCTCTACCCAAACGAATTCGCAACAAAGGCTCGGAGCCGATCGAATTCGAGACCTTCGACTGGCAGCCTTACGGCGGCAACGCCATCGTCGATAAATATATTCAGACGCTTAAAGACTACATCTGGTGGACGAAGCTCCGCCTGAAGGACAACAAATACGACCTCATTCACGCGCACCATCCGGTCGCCGCGCTTGCGATGAAGAGAATTTATCCGGACGTGCCCGTCGTGATGACGATCCACTCGAGCTACGAGCGCGAGCTTCTTCTCAACGGGAAAATCATAGAGGGAGGCCCGGAGCACCGATTCCTGACCTCGATCTACGGCGAACTGGAGAGGAAGACGGATCGGCTGCTGACCGTGTCCCATTCTTTCTCGAAATATTTGTCCTCCTATCTTCAAGATCCCGATGCGGTGGGAGTCATTCCGAACGGGTACGACGAGAAGCGCTTCAAGCCGATCTCCCACGAGAACGAAGTGACGCAGCTCGTGACGATCTGCCGTCTCGTTCCGGCGAAAGGGATCGACCTGCTGCTGAAGGCGTGCGCCGAGGTGCAGAAGCGCGGACACAAGTTCGTTCTGCATATTATCGGAGACGGTCCGATCCGCGAGGAACTGGAAGCGATGGCTCAGGAGCTTGGCATCTATGAGAATACGATTTTCTACGGATATATGTTGCATCCGGAAGAGCTGATGCCGTTCTTCGACGTGTTCGTGCTTCCTTCGCGGGCGGAGTCCTTCGGATCCGTGTTCGCTGAAGCCGCGCTTTGCTTGCTGTCTCTGGTAGGCACGGACGTCGGCGGGATCCCGGAGCAGATCGAGAACGGGGTCAACGGCCTGCTCGTTCCAGCCGAAGACCCGGCCGCGCTCGCGGAAGCGCTCGAATCGCTTATCCTGGATCCGCATTACCGTTACGAATTGGCTCGCGCCGCCTGGAACAAGGCGAAGAAGAGCTATTCCTTGAATCGGGTCATCTCGGAGCTCAAGAAGGTATATATCGAACTCGGGGCTAACGAGATTGCCGCCGCCGAAGAGACGCTGCTTGAGGAAGAGCCGGGCAAGGAGGAAGCGTAAGTGGCGGTCCCGTTCACCTTCCTTCACGCGGCCGATTTACATCTGGATAGCCCTTTCCGCGGACTGGCTCGCGTGCCGAAAGCCGTCCGGGAGAGACTCAAGGAATCGACCTTCGCGTCGTTCGAGAAGCTGGCGCTTCTCGCCCGGCGGGAGAAGGTCGATTTTGTCGTGCTCTCCGGCGATCTCTATGACGCCGCGGATCGTTCGCTGCGCGCCCAGCTCCGCATGCAGAAGCTGCTCGCGGAGCTTGCGGAGGACGGCATTCGGACGTTTATCGTTCACGGCAACCATGACCCGGAGAACGGCTGGCAGGCGAAGCTCGATTATCCGGAAGAAGTCGTCGTCTTCGGCTCGAGCCGCGTGGAGCATCGGCCTGTCCATAACCGGAACGGCGAGCTTATTGCCTACGTGTACGGAATCTCGTATCCGGAGGCGGCGGTTCGGGACAATCTCGCATCCGGCTTCGAGCCGATCCCGGGAGCTCCTTTTCACTTGGCCGTGCTGCACGCGAACGTAGACGGAGATATGGCGCACGACAACTACGCGCCTTGCCGCCTCGCGGAGCTGTCGGAGAAAGGGTTCCATTACTGGGCTCTCGGGCACGTCCACCATCGCAGGGTGCTGCGCGAATTCCCTCATGTCGTCTATCCGGGCAACATTCAGGGCCGGAGCCTCAAGGAGACCGGACCGAAGGGGGCTTACCTCGTCCGCGTGTCCGAGACCGGAGACGTCTCGCTTGAATTCCGCGATACGGCGGACGTTATCTGGATGGTGAAGCAGGTGTCCATCGAAGGCATCGAGAGCGAGCAGGAGCTGAAGAGCCGCCTGGAGCTGACGATGAGCGAAGCGGCGCGGGAGGCGGGAGAACGCCCGGCCGTGCTGCGCCTTCGCCTGGAAGGGGAAGGCGTCATGCACGACGGCTTGCAGAGCGAGACGATCGTCGCCGAATGGCTGGAATCCCTAAGGGAATGGTACGGCTCGCCGGATGAGCGGGATCGTTGGGTTTGGTTGGACAGCCTGGAGATTCGAACCCGGCCCGCGGTTATCGGAGCCGATCCCGCGGAAGGAGACGGCTTTCTGGCGGAGCTGCTCAGACAGGCCGAAGCGGCGGAGCGGGACAGCCTTCAGGGACAGCGGCTGCTGGACGAGGCGCTCGCGCCGGCCCTTCGCCATTCCAAGCTGAGGGAATGGAAGGCTTCGCTTGATGACGAGCGGCGGTCGCAGCTGATCGGGCAAGCGGCACGGCTTGCGGTATTGTTGTTGAGAGAGAAAGAGTAGCGCGGTACGTAGAAGGATCGACGGGAGGAGGGGAGCACATGCGAATAAGGGAGCTGCAGGTCGACGGCTTCGCCGCCCTGCATGGGGCGAACGTCTCGGTAGACGCCCCGCTCACCGTCATCGCGGGGCCTAACGAAGCCGGCAAAAGCTCGCTTCACCGCTTTATCCGCAGCATGCTCTACGGCTTCGCGAATCGGGGACAGCCCGTTGAACGCGGCGAGCCGATTTACGGAGGGCGGCACGGCGGCCGGCTTCTGCTGTCGGACGGGGAGCTGGACTACGTTCTCGAACGGTACGGAGACGTGCCGAATCGCCGCGGCGGCCAGGCGGTCTCGCTTAGGGATCCCGAAGGAATCGAGAGGACGCTCACGCAGGCCGAGCTGGAGAGGCTCTGGCTCGGCGGCGTATCCGAGAAGCTGTTCCGGCAGTTGTTCGCGGTAACGCTGGACGAGCTTCACGAGCTTCGCGCCCTGCAAGGGGAAGAGGTAGGCAATTATCTCTATCACGCGGGCATGGCGGGCGGAGCTTCCCTTACTTCGGCCATCAAGACGATCTCCTCCGAGATGGAGAAGCTGTATAAGCCGAAGGGAGAGCTTCCGGAGCTGAACAAGCTGCTCGAAGAGCTCAAGGAAGCGGAAGCCGAGCTCCGGCAGAGCCGCAAGGGGATCGGACCCTACAACGAGGCGGTCATGGAGCTGAAGGCTGTCGAGCGCGAGCTGAGCCAAGCGGAGGAGCGTCTGCCCGCGAGGCAGCGGGAATTGGCTTCCGCCCAGAGCGCGGCGGCCGCGAGAGAGGATTGGCTGCGGATCGAAGCGCTTCGGATGGAGGAAGCGGAGCTGGCCCGGGAACTGCCGAACCCGGAGGCGGATCCTCTTCCGGAGCACGCGGAGGTCAGATGGGAGTCGCTCGTCTCGAACCGCGCGGCCGAACGGTCGAGGTTGCAAGGCGCGGCCGACGAGAAGGAACGGCTCGACGCCGAGCGGCAGAGCTTAAGCTGGCAAGAGGAGCTTGTCCGGCTTCTGCCGGAGCTGGAGGCGCTCGAAGCGCGGAGAGAGTCCGTCGCCGCGAGAAGGGAGGAGCGCGCCGAGCTGGCCGCCGATATTCGGCTGCTGGACGAGAGCATCGCCTCGATGCTCGGCAGGCTGTCCGCGGATTGGCGGGAGGCCGATCTGCAGGCGTTCGCTTCCCTTCCGGAGCGGGAGCGGGCGCGGCGGCTGCAAGCCGCGCTGGAGGAAGCGGAACGCAAGCTCGAGAAGACGATGGACGAGCTCGGAAGGCTCGATCGGCAGATCGCGCTTCGGCTGGAAGAGATGCGGGAGCCCGCGAGCCGGTCCATGGAGTGGCAGCCCGAAGCGTCTACGGCCTTGGAGCTGCTTCCGAGAACGAAGAAGGAGCTACTCGCCGCTTGGAACGAGCTGGAGGATGCCAGGCGCGCTTGGGAACGTGCCGAATGGGAGAGGAAGCTGGCCCGGGAAGCCGTCTCCGATCTGTCCGCTTCCGGCGAGGAAGGGAAAGCCGGGGAGGAGACGCTGCCGTCCCGAACGAGCGGATTAAGCCGCCAGGGAGGCAGGAGAACGGAGACGGAGAAGCGAAGCCGCGGCGGGATCAGGCCGTGGCTGAGCGCGGCGGCGATCGCACTGGCGGCGGCGGCTGGCGGGCTTCCGCTCGCGGCCGGGAAGCCGGCAGGGGAAGCGGCAGGCTATTATTTGCTGGGCGCGGGCTTGGCCGCGTTCGCCGTGTATGCAGCTTGGCCGAATGGGGCTTCCCGCCCGATCGCCCGGCCAAAGGCTCCGGAGACAAGCTCGGAGTCAAGCGCGGAGGCAAGGAGGAAGCTGTCGGAGGCGCAGCTGAAGTCTCGGGAGAGCGAGCTTCGGTTCGAAGCGGCGGCGGCTGCCCTGTTCGTCCGCGCGGACGGGTTGGCGGCGGCGCCGGACGATGCTTCTTGGCAGGCGATGCGAATAGCCGTGCAGGAGAGGGTCGGCCAATTGGAGCTGGAGGAACGGGAGCAAGAGGCCTTGCAAGAGAGGGAGCGCCATCTAGCAAGCCTTCGGCGGGAGAGAGAGCGGCTGGAGCAGGAACGCGACGCCGATCGGCTGCGCTATGAGACGGAGAGGACCCGCTGGACGGCTTGGCTCGAGGAACGGAAGCTGAGCCAAGCGCTGCCGCCCGAGCTGCTGCCGGAGCTGTTCCAGCTTGCGGAGCAGGCGCTGCAGGCGTACCGGCAGCGGGCGCGGGCGCAGGAGAGAGCCGCGCAGCTGCTTGGCGGCGAAGAGGCGTTCGAAGCGGCGGCGGTCGAGCTGTTCGCCGCCTGCCCTCCTCCCGCCGCGGCCGACGGAGACACGCTGCTCGCGGTCCAGCTGCTGCACGCGGAAGCGCTGCGCCAGCGGGAGCTGGCCGCCGAGGCGAGCCGCCTGGACGAGCGGCTGAAGCAAGCGAGCGCCGCGTTCGAGGCGGCCCGCGAGGCTGCCGCCGCGCTCGATGCCGCGGTCCGCGCCGCGCTGGACGCCGCGGGCGAAGCGGACGAAGCCGCCTACGAGCGGCGGCTTCGCGTGGACGAGC
>Ga0065721_10005008_pt1 | contig 25583 bp, 21 predicted proteins | sample Mesricmetagenome_FD_59108 | JGI IMG/M metagenome (GOLD analysis project Ga0065721, IMG submission 59108) | Mesophilic microbial community from rice straw/compost enrichment Sample: eDNA_1 v2 (version 2) | ecosystem: Engineered > Solid waste > Grass > Composting > Bioreactor | place: USA: Davis... | reverse complement strand
GAACGCAAAAAAACCAACGAGAAATCGTCGGTTTATGGCATTCCCACCCCTCCGGTCCCGCCCTTCCCAGCGCGCAAGACGCCGAAGGGTGGGATGGGTGCGGAAGCTATTGGATTATCGGCCTCGAAGGCTGCCGGACGGATATTCGCGCGTATGCCGGAAGCGGCGGCGAGTGGATCCCCATTCCGTTGATCGCCGTTTAATGCCGACTAAGATAAGCGTAAAGGTCACCTATAGTTTGAACTTGTTTGGTTTGAATAATCGGAAGAAATCGGAACCATAGCTTAGCCGTCATCACCGAATCGTGAAGAGCATGATGCCGAACCGTCACATCGACGCCGTACGTCTCCAGCAGCTCATCCAGGCCGTAGCTCTTGCGCTTCGGTTCCAGCCACTTGGCAACCATCATCGTATCCAATACGCGGTGGGTCAAGTTGATCTTCGAGGTTTTCCATAAAGCCGCATTCAGGAACTGCTTATCATGGCCGCTGCCATGCGCGATAAGCACGCGCCTCCCCACGAAATCCATGAAGTCGTGCAGCCCTTGCATCAGATCGGGAGCCTCTTCCGCCATCTCGTTCGTTATGCCGGTCAGCTCCGTAATATGCTTCGGAATCTTCCTTCTCGGGTTGACCAACGTATAGAACGGCTCCGCCTCCTGGAGCTCGCCGCCTTTGATGAGGACGCCTCCGATCGACATGATCTCATCTCCGTTATACGGATTGAATCCGGTCGTCTCCAGGTCGAAGACGACGGCATCCATCTCCATCAATGGAGTATCCAGCGCGGATTCCTTGCGTTGATCGCGAGACATAGAGCGGATGAACGCCATTTGCTGGGCATTGGACGAACCCAGCATCGAAGCGATCGCGGGAGTGATTCCTCCCATTTTGTACAAATGCCACATGCGCCCCATCGGGCTTTTAGGCTCTTTCACGCTGTTCACCTCCCGCCGAAGCGGTATCGCATCTCCCTCTCCACTTGGCGTTGCAGCTTGCGTCCCAGCTTCAGCGCCTTCTTCAAGGGAACCTTCCATTCTCCTTTAAGCTTGCTGGCATGAATGACTCCCGTTCCTGCCCATTGTCCGTTCTCGTCCTTGGTTACGGCCATGAGTCGCAGCAGCAGGAAGAGCTCGAACGCTTCGGCGGATTCCTTCGCTTCTTCTGGAGACAATATCTCCGCTTTCTCTAACTCGCGAATCCGGCCGATCGTGCTCGTTTCCTTGATGCCGGCATGCACGGCCATCAGCCTAAATACGTTAACCATAGGAATATAAGCACCGTACTTGATATCCAAGGTGCCGGCCAATTCGCCGTACCTCTCGGTAAGAAGCTGCCCGAACACTCCTACCAGCACCTTGTGGCGGAGCGTGTTCTCCATCATTCTTCTGGCGATGACAGGAGAACCCAGGAAGTCGCGGAAGAACCGGGCGTTCCACCTTGCTCCCAGATCCTCGTCTCCGCCGACCAGACGTCCGTCCGCCACGATGAGCAAGTACCGGACGTTCTCCCAATTCGGTTCTTCGAACCACGAATCGAGCTTGCGCTCCCAAGCCGAGATCGGCATGCACCAATCCGGATTGGAAGCGATCACGTTCCCTTCGCAGGGAGGATAGCCGATATCGATGAGATAGCCGACCGTAATCTGCGCCAATGTCTGGAAGTAACTTTCATAAGTCAAGGCGTCCGCTTCGTTCTGCGGATCGCGGTAAATCAGGCCGCTGTCCTGGTCGCTGCTGAACGTCTGCTCGCGGCGGCCTCCGCTGCCGAAAAGCAGATATGCATAAGGCACGGGAGGAGCGCCGTGCCCCAACCGTGCCATTTCGATCTCGGCAAGCTTCAGCGCCCTTAGAATAAGGGAGTCATGTAGCTCGTTGAGATCTTCGACCAGTTCAATCACCGGAGAAGAGGAGAGAATCGCCCCCAGGCGATTCTGCTCCTCTTCCCTTATTGTGCGTAGGCTTCCCGGATCTCCGGCGCCGGTGATGTCAAGCAGCCGCTTCTCCTTGTGGAGACTGGACATGCGGCTTCTCCCCTCCTGAACGGACGCCATTGGATCAACGACCGACTTGTTTATTTATAGGCTAGCCGTTCCGGATTTCTTAAGAGCTTCCGGGTAACCGTAGTTCCCGTGTTCGCTCAGGTCAAGACCGATGATTTCTTGCTCTTCGGTAACGCGAAGACCGATGATTTGCTTGATGATCCACAGGACGATGAAGGAAGCTGCGAACGCGAAGGCGCCGCATACGACAACGGATTCGAATTGCACCCACAGCTGATGCCCGCCGCCGCCGTAGAAGAGGCCTTCTTTACCTACGCCTACTTGCTCAACCAGAGCAGGAGCCGCGAAGAAGCCGTTGGCGAGTGTGCCCCATACGCCGGCCGCGCCGTGTACGGACATGGCCGCGATCGGATCGTCCACTTTGATCTTCTCGAAGAACGCTTGGCTCAGGAATACGAGCACGCCGGCGATAAGACCGATGACGACCGATGCCCAAGGCTCGACGTATGCGCAAGATGCGGTGATGGCAACCAGACCGGCAAGAGCTCCGTTCAGCGTAACGCCGATGTCGGCTTTGCCCTTAACGAGCCAGGAGATCAGAAGCGCCGCTACGGCGCCGCCCGCCGCGCCCAATTGGGTCGTGAAGGCAACATAGCCGAAGAAGCCGTCGCCGACCGCAACCGCGGAACCGGCATTGAATCCGAACCAGCCTACCCACAGCAGGAGAACGGCCAGGGACGTAAATACTTGGTTGTGACCGAGAATTTCATTGGCGGAACCGTCCTTGTTGTACTTGCCGATACGCGGCTTGAGCAGGATCGTAGCCGCCAGCGCAGCCATAGCGCCCGTCAAGTGAACGACCGTCGAACCGGCATAGTCTTGGGAGCCGTCCTCCGCGAGCCAGCCGCCGCCCCAGATCCAGTGGGCGATGACCGGGTAGATAACCGAACCGAAGACCAGGGTGAAGATCAGGTAAACCGACAGCTTGGCGCGTTCCGCGAAGCCGCCCCATGCGATCGACAGCGACACGGCCGCGAACGCCAGCTGGAAGACGAAGAAGATCGTGGAAGGATAGCTTTCTCCATCGGCCGCAACGATCGTCGGATCGAAGAAGAAGTTGCCGATGCCGATGAATTTGTTCAAGCTTTCGCTTGCGTCTCCGCCGAAGGCGAAGCCGTAGCCTACTGCCCAGTATACCAGAGATACAAGTCCTACGGTGAAGATTGTCTTGCCCGCCACGTGACCGGCATTCTTCATTCGGGTGGAACCGGTCTCCAGAAGAATAAAGCCGCCTTGCATCAGCAGAACGAGGATTGCCGCAACCATGATCCAGAGGGCATTAAGGCCCATGTCCAAAGTCGCTGCCGAAGGTCCGTCACCCTCTGCGGCAAATGCCATAGTTGGGAAAAGCACGAGCATTGCGCCTATTGCGAGCAAACTCTTTTTGACCACTACCGACCACTCCCTACGTGTAATGTTTCATAACATTTTAAGAAAGGCTTAGTGTCATTATAGTAAGAAGTTCACGATTTGACAATACAGTAAAATGAAAAAACGAGGAGTTTTGAACCAAAAATCTAACATTAGATTCGAATCATCAACGGAATGTTAAGAAATAACCGCCGTTTTGGGCCTTTTTACCCGCAGTTTCTGTTAAGTTAGTGACCAAGGAGTACAAAGTCTTTTTTTGTGAACTATTCATAAACCTTACTCATGTCAGGTTTTAAAGGTTTGGATCACCGCTTATGCCCTTGCTTGCCGATGTATCCCTCGAAAACCTTACATGTCCCTAGCCGCCCGGTTCTCCGGAACGGCTTCCAAAAGCATCACGTTTGACTGTATGGTTAAGGATGGGTATATTAATGGTTATAAGACAAGTGAATTGTTTTGGCGGTGTCCTTGCAAGTATCTTATTTAGTACAGAAACGAAGAAAGAAAGAAGGTGGAAGTCGTGCGTCAAGAATCTTCGGAAACCAAGCGCAGCCTTTATCGAATCGGTGAGCTCTCCCGTTTGACCGGGATCAGCCCCCGCACGATCGACTATTACACCGGGATGGGATTGTTGACCCCCGTCCAGCGTTCTTCCGGCAATTATCGTTTGTATGATGATGAAACCTTGGAACGAATTCGGCGTATTGAAATGTTGAAGGCGCAGAAATTCACGCTCGAAGAAATCAAGGAGAACTTCGCGGCCTTGCACCGGGCCACTCCGAACGAGCAGGTATCCAAGCAGCTGGCCGAGCTTCAGACTCAGCTTACTCAGATCGAGCGGCAAGTCAAAGAGCTTGAACCGGTTCTGGATACGCTAAAGCCCCAGCAAGCGAAGAAGCTGTTCAGCGTCATTACCCCGCAGACAGCGGCTTGCGTCGAGGCGTTGCTCCTCCTGCTCAACAAGAGCAACCTGATGTAAGAAGCCGAAGCTCCATTAGACACGGAGGGAATCAAATATGTTTTTTCACCCTATGGATTTTCTAATTATCATTGCGTTCTTGCTCTCGCTGTGGGCGCAATTCCGAGTCAGCGGAACCTTCAACAAATGGTCCGAGGTCCAGACCTCCAGCGGCATGACCGGTTATGAAGCCGCAAGACGCCTTCTCGATCGCAACGGGCTGCACGACATTCCGATCGAACCGGTTCCGGGCAAGCTGTCCGACCATTACGATCCGGTCAATCGCGTCGTGAGACTGTCCGAGCCGGTGTATTACGAGAGCTCGATCTCGGCCGTCTCCGTTGCCTGCCACGAGATCGGCCACGCGATTCAGCACAAGGAGCATTACCCGATGCTCGTGCTTCGCCACAAGATGTTCCCGGTCGTTCGCTTCGCCTCCGGCATCGCGCCGTTCCTGCTGATCGCCGGCTTCCTGTTCCAAGCCATGAACCTGGTCGGCCTGGGCATCATCTTCTTCTCGGCCGCGGTCGCCTTCCAATTGGTTACCCTGCCGGTAGAATTCAACGCCAGCAACCGGGCCCGCAAGCTGATGGTCGTCGAAGGCTTCATCCGCAACGACGAGGAACGCGGAGTCGCCAAGGTACTGAATGCAGCCGCCCTAACCTACGTAGCCGCGGCGCTCATCTCCCTGCTCGAGTTGATCAAGTACATCATGATCTTCACCAGCAACCGCGAGGAATAAGATCATAAACGCAAAGGGAGCTCCGATTGTCATCCTGGGATGACGGATCGGAGCTCCCTATTTATGTTTCATCATAATCAGCTTGGCTGATACACATTGCGGAAGTAATCGATCAGGTAATCGTGGAAAAGCTTCACGACGGTGGAAGGCTTCTCTCCCGCTCTGCGGATGAGAGCGATCGTTCTTGTCACGTTAGGCTCGCGAATCTTCACGATGGCGGGCATGAACGAGCTCTGAAGGCTAAGCGCCATCTCCGGAAGCAAGCTCACCCCCATGCCGGCGGCGACGAAGCCGCGAATCGTGTCCGTCTCCTCGCCCTCGAAGCCGATCTTCGGCAGGAAGCCGGCATTCCGGCAAGCCTCCCAGACGATCGGGCGCAAAGAGTAGCCTTGGCTGAACAGGACGAACGTATCGTCCTTCAATTGGTTCAGATCGATGTACTCTTCGCTTGCGAGCGGATGATCCTTCGGCAGGATCGCGCACAGGCTTTCCGTCAGGATGACCTCGCCCTCGACCCGATCGCTCTTGTCGGGCATAGGCGAGATGAACGCTAGATCCACCTCCGCCTCGACAACGTCCCGAATCAGCGAAGGATACATGCCTTGGCGGAACCGGAACTTCACGTTCGGATGCTTCTTCCGGAACGATGCGATAACCTTGGGGATAAGATGCGTGCCCAAGCTGTGCGGGAATCCGAGGCGAATCTCTCCGACCTCCGGATCGAGAAATTCATGAATCTCGTTTACGGCGCGATCGAGATCCTGCAGAATCTCTTCCGCCCTCTTGAGGAACAGCTGACCCACCGGCGTCAGCTGAACGTTCCTCCCGCGCTGCATGAAGAGCCTAACGCCAAGCTCCTCTTCCAACCGGTGAATCTGGCGGCTTACCGCCGATTGGGCGACGTGCAACTCCTCAGCTGCCTTGGTGACGTGCTGCATGCGCGCCACGTGTACGAAATATTGCAATTGTCGCAATTCCACCTGACGTTACTCCCTCCGGAAAATACGTAAACCCTTTTTGATCCCGTTACCTGTAGGAACGCTCCAGCTTCGAGCCGAGGAGCTTATAAAGCGCGAATCCGATGACAAGGCCCCCGATATGGGCCCAGTAGCCAACGTTCGGGACGATAAAAGAGTAAATAAGCCCCGTCGCCAGAATGCCGTAGACCGTCGTTCTGGAACCGGGATCCAGCTTATGACGCTCGAATAAGCAAATATATAAATAAGCTCCGTAAAGCCCGTAAATCGCCGTAGAAGCGCCGATTCCGATCATGTCTTCCGTAGCGGCCCAGACCGCAATGACGTTGCCCAGAACGCCTGTGACCAAGTAAAAAAGCGCGTATCGGACGTGTCCGAACATTCTTTCCAGAGGCGGAGCGAACACGAAGATGGCGAACAAGTTAAAAATAATATGCGGCCAGCTTCCATGGAGGAACAGGGCGGCCGCATAGCGCCAAACCCCGTTATACTCTTCATAGGTCGTGATCGCTCCCAAACGCAGCAAGTTCCCGTTGGTAAAGCCTCCCCCGATCAATTCGACGACGAACATCGCGATGCATGCGGCTATGATGACGGAATTGACGGGGTACAGCCGGAGATACTGCCTCCAGCTCTCGTAGCGGACGAAGATCATGAAGAACCCCCACTCTGACTTTCCTTTATTCTCTTCCGATTATTGGACAATGATAATTGGCAAAGTTTATAATGATATTCGGCAAGCCCATATTCTTGAAGGAGGTACACCCAACCATGAGTCAAGAACGCGCGAACGTAGCCACATTCAAAGGCAACCCGCTTACCTTGGTAGGACCCGAGCTTAAAGTCGGCGAGCAAGCGCCGGACTTCCAACTTAGCAAGAATCTTCTGGAGACCGCATCGCTTCAGGATTACGCAGGCAAGGTGAAGCTGATCAGCGTCGTTCCTTCGATCGATACCGGCGTGTGCGACGCCCAAACCCGCCGTTTCAACGAAGAGGCTTCCAAGCTCGGCGAAGGAGTCGTCATCCTGACGGTCAGCGCGGACCTTCCGTTCGCCCAAGCCCGCTGGTGCGGAGCCGCCGGAGTCGATCGCGTCGTCCTTCTGTCCGATTACAAGGATAATTCCTTCGGTAAGTCATACGGCGTACTTATCAAAGAGTTTCAATTGGATATGCGCTCCATCTTCGTTCTCGATCAGAACGACAAGCTGACTTACATCGAAGTCCTCAAGGAAATGACCGAGCATCCGGACTACGATTCGGCGATTGCGGCCGTCCGCAGCTTGCTCTAATCTCCGCGGGCGACAGATCGTCAAAAAAAAGCGAGAAAAGGCCTTCCGCCTTCCTCGCTTTTTTTGTGCGGTGCGGGTTGCACCTATATGTTCGGTAATCTTCAGTTAGGCTTTGTAAGCGGAGAGTTTCTTGTCCAGAACGCCATAAATCTCTTGAATGACGCGATAGTTCGCTCCCAAGTCTCCCAGAGAGCCTCTGGAGGCAGAATAGATGTCGACGGCCGACCGCCCGGGACCCGTTCCCACGATCTGAATCGTGATGTCCATCGTGCGCCCCGACATCGTGCGCTTCTCCATGACGATCTCGCCGATATTGGGGACCTCGTGGAGAATCTTATAGCCCTGCATCTTCTTCAGGATAGACAGGACTTCGTCCCATGCCTTATCCTTGGGCATACGGTAATAATGAGACTTCAGCTTCGGATCCTTCGCCTTGTCGCCCGTATGCTCCTGGCTGCGGAACAATCCGATGAGCAATCGCTTAAGCAATACACATTCTCTCCCTCCGGGTGCCATATGCGCTTCTAATAATAATAACACGCTTGTCCCGGGGATTAAAGGCAATAAAAAGAAAAAACCCGCTCTGCCGTTCGACGCGCAAGTTTCTGAACCCGCTCTCGCAGGTGGGTGTCCTCAGTCCGCGCTTTTGACTTCCCCTTTCGGGGGCATGCCAGCCGCCGGACAATGTCGAACTCCCGGTGAAATTGCATTGGTTCAAAACAATATATCGTCGTGACGCACATCGCAGGAGTAAGAACATTATAATCACAGGCACGGCAAAAGTAAACCCGTGACATCAATCGTCCTTATTTGATCTCTTCATCGTCTTTAGTCGGGGAATCCTCGATCGGAAGCGCTTCGCCGTCTTCTTCCGCGGCGGCATTCTTAGCTTGCATCTTCTGAATCGTTTGATAGAAGTTGAAGAACGCGAATACCGCGATGACGCTTCCCATAAAGAACGGAATGAGGAACGTGAACTTGAAGACGCTGATATAAAGAATGAAACCGCTCACAACTGCCGTGGACAGAGATCGCAACGGCCGGCCTATCGTAAGAATGACCGCATTCTTGATCAATTGCATCGTTTTCATATGAAAGTGCGACAGCAAAGAGAAAAACTGGAACAGCGAGATGAACAGCAGGACCATCAGCGCCAAAAACAATATGGCCAGAACGCCGAAGCCTTTAAGGTCTTTTAAATAGACTTGGTAATCGACGATCAGAATCGCGAACAGAACGGCATAGATGATTCCGCCAAGCATGGCTTGTACATAGTTCTGCTTGTAGCTTCTGAAGAAAGTCTTGAACAGCGGAACGTCCGTATCTCCCATTACCCACTTCCGGGCGACCGAGAACATAGCCGAGGTCGCCGGAAACAGAGTAAATGGGGACAGAATGGAGATGATGATCACGTTCGCCACCAGCTGCCCTGTGGTCTCCGAGGTAAGGAGAGCCGTCAGGGCGAAGAAGAATACCGGTATCGAACAAACCACCCAAAGAACGTTCGTAACGGACAATCGCATGATCCACTCCGAGATCTTGTAAAAGCCGCCCATCATGCCCCGCATTTCCATGGGTATTCCTCCCTAGGTGCCATCGTGTGGTGCGATTAAATGTTCACGTAATCCTCGCTGCGAGAGCCGCGCGATTCCTCGCGGCGATCGTTGCGGTAGCCGCCTCCGTCTTCGCGGCGTCCTTGGCCGCCTTCGCGGTAAGGCTTGCGATAGCCGCCGCCTTGGCCGCCGCTGCCGCCGCCATAGTTGCCGCGACGTTCGCCGTTATAGCCGCCTTCGCGACGCTGGCCGTAGCCTCCGCGTCCCTGGCCGCCGTAGCCGCCTTCGCGACGACCGTAACCGCCGCGTCCTTGGCCGCCGTAGCCGCCGCTGCGCCCGTCGAACTTGCGCTTCTTCGAGCGAATCGGGTCTTCCGGAGTCAGCTCGACCGCTACGTCCTTCTTGTCGCCCGTGAGCAGCTTCATCGCCGCCGCAAGCAATTGAACGGAATCGTATTGCTCGAGCAGCTGGGCCGCTACCCACTTATACGCATTGGTATCTTCTTCGTTCCCGACCGCCTCGATAATTCTCTCGGCGATGACGCGTTGCTTGCCTTCCATGGCTTCGCTGAGAGTAGGAAGCGGCTTCTTGGAGATGCGGTGACGGGTAATCTTCTCGATGAAGTGGAGATGATCCGTCTCGCGCGGAGTGACGAACGTCCAGGAGGTTCCTTCCTTGCCCGCGCGGCCGGTACGGCCGATCCGGTGAACGTAGCTCTCCGGGTCTTGGGGAAGGTCGAAGTTGATGACGTGCGTGACGCCGGAGATATCCAGGCCGCGCGCGGCAACGTCGGTCGCAACGAGGACGTCGATGCTGCCGTCGCGGAACTTGCGCATGACCGCATCGCGTTGATTCTGGGACAGGTCGCCGTGAAGGCCGTCGGCCGCGTATCCGCGCTTCATGAGAGCTTCGGACAGCTCGGCGACGCGGCGCTTCGTGCGGCCGAAGATGATCGCCAGCTCCGGCGGTTCCATATCGAGCAAGCGGCAGAGGCCGTCGAACTTCATCCGTTCTTGAACCTCGATATAGAATTGCTGGATGTTCTTGTTCGTCGTCTGCGTCTTCGGAATCATGGAGATATGCTCCGGATTCTTCAGGAACTGCTGCGCCAGCTTCTGGATGTTAGCCGGCATCGTAGCCGAGAACAGCAGCGTTTGGCGTTCATCCGGAACGAGGCTCAGAATGGAAGTGATGTCTTCCATGAAGCCCATGTCGAGCATTTCGTCCGCTTCGTCCAGCACGACGGTCTGAACGTCGTCCAAACGAATGGTCTTCCGGTTGATATGGTCAAGAAGTCGGCCCGGCGTGCCGATAATAATCTGAGGGCGGCGCTTCAGTCCGCGGATTTGGCGCCCGATGTCTTGGCCGCCGTAGATCGGAAGCGAGCGAATGCCCTTCGTGCGGCCCAGCTTCTCGATTTCTTCCGCTACTTGAATAGCGAGTTCGCGAGTAGGCGTCATGATCAAAGTGACGATGCGGTCTTCGGATGCAGCGATCTTGCTGACGAGCGGAATCCCGAAGGCTGCGGTTTTACCGGTCCCTGTCTGGGCCTGACCAATCATATCTCGACCGCTGAGAGCGACGGGAATCGCGTGTGCTTGAATCGGGGTCGGTTCTTCGTAACCCAAATCGGTAATGGCTTGAAGTACGTCCGACTCCAACCCGAATTCTGAGAATGTGCTCAAATTTTTTTCAAACTCCTTCTGTAATGGTGCCTTATTCAATTCTGCTTCCAAAAAAATATACAGGTAATTATACCACAAACGACACTGGAAACTCCAGTCATTCTCTTTCACGCAAAAATTGGACTTCCGTTCTCCTTCATTCTCCTCCCCATCCTGTCGATCCCTTTCCTTACATGGAATTGTTAACCAACCCCAATTCGTCGCGCCCGACTCCCGCTGAATGACCTCCTTGGCCCAGGGTACCCTAATCAAAAATCGGCTCATTCAAGTCTGGGGGCTCGGATCTGATGAACAAAAGAATGTCCCTGATCTTCGGCATCGTCGCGATGGCGGTCTCGGCGGCGGCCATTGCCGCCGGCTTCCGCCTGCTTATCATTCCGGAAGGACTCTTAAGCGGCGGATTATCCGGCGTGGCGATCATCGTCGGTTACGTTACCGATTGGAACATCGGCATCTTGTATTTTGTCCTTAACGTGCCCGTTTTGATGTGGGGATTGAACATTCTAGGCCGGAGGTTTATTCTTCTCAGCGTTCTTAACGTGGTCTTCACTACTCTGTTCATGCAAGTCATTCCTCTAGGCGACATGACGGACGAACGGCTCATCTCTTCCGTATTCGGAGGCGTGCTCGTCGGCGCGGGCACCGCGATCGCGCTTCGGTACGGCGGCTCCTCGGGAGGCTTCGACATCATCGCTTCCATTATCTCGCGCAAACGGGATCTTCCCGTGGGCATACTTATTTTTATTCTGAACACGGCCGTCGTGCTAGCGCTCGGTCTCTATAAACGGGATTGGGATGCCGCCTTTTATTCTATGCTGTCGATCTTCGTGACGGGAAAGGTTATCGACGCCGTTCATACTCCGCATCGCAAAGTCACCGCTTTTATCGTTACGAACCGCACGGCCGAGCTTGCCGGGCGCCTGCTCGAAATCCCGAGGGGAGTCACCATTCTCCGAACCAAGGGGGCTTATACGAGCGAGGAAAAGGACATGCTGATGACCGTAACGACGCGCTACGAGCTGGCCGAGCTTCGGAAGCTGATTCGAGACGTGGATCCCAGGGCGTTCGTGAACGTCGTGCAGACGATCGATGTCATCGGCGAGTTCAGGAAGAAACCGATGCATTAAACAAGCGCCTTGGGCTCCGAGCGGATACGGCCAGAGGCCTTTGGGCTAACTTCGCAATTTCGGCATTTTCCTACAAAATACCCCTGTCTCCCTCTGTTATTCTCGTTTATAATCGGGACAAAGAGTAATAGGGAGAGAGATTCGATGGACTTTCTGCTGACTTTGTTCCTGCTTCTCCACACCGCGACAAGCGCTTTATCCGATGAGCAGCCTCAGCAGAACTCGCTGAGCCGCTTCGTCCATGCCGTCTATCAGAATCAAACGCAGAACCAAGGTCAGAACCCTGCCGCGACCGGCGACGACGCCTCTTCGAACGCCGCTCTGTCGGACCCACAACCGGATGCTCCCAAGGTCAAGGGCATCTATGTTACCGCTTACAGCGCTGGCGGCGCCCGAATGTCCACCTTGCTGGACCTCCTCGACAAGACCGAGCTCAATTCCATGGTCATCGACATCAAGGACGACAGCGGCTACATCACTTACAAGACCGACAACGCCGAACTCCGGAAGCTCGGGACGCCCCAGCCTTTTATCAAGGACATCAAGGGACTTATGAGTACGTTAAAGGAGCATCAGATCTACCCGATCGCCAGAGTCGTCGTATTCAAGGATACGGTCCTGGCCAAGAAGCATCCGGAGCTCTCGTACGTCGCTTCGGACGGCTCCGTATGGAAGAACGGCAAGGGGGACAGCTTCGTCAATCCTTATCGGAAGGAAGTCTGGGACTACAACGTCGCAATCGCCAAGGAAGCCGCGGCGCTAGGCTTCAAGGAGATCCAATTCGATTACGTGCGATTCCCGGAAGGCTTCGAGAAGAAAGCCGACCAGCTCAAGTTCGACAAGACGGAGAAGAGCCGCGTCGACATCGTCTCCGACTTCGTCCATTACGCCCGGGAGCAGCTTGCGCCGCTCGGCGTTCGGGTATCCGTCGACATCTTCGGCTATGCCGCATCCGTGCCGGCCGCGGAAGGAATCGGGCAGGACTTCGTCAAGATCTCCGACGCGGTCAACGTCATCAGCCCGATGATTTATCCGAGCCATTACAGCACCGGCTGGTTCAAGCAGCCCAATCCGGACACCGCTCCTTATGCGACCGTCAAGGGCGCGATGGAAGACACGCACAAGAAGCTGGAGGAGCTGGGAGACTCGGCCCCCGTCATTCGCCCGTGGATCCAGGACTTCACGGCGAGCTGGCTCGGCAAGGGGCATTACATCAAGTACGGGGCGGCCGAAGTATCCGCGCAGGTCAAAGCCTTGAACGATTCCGGCGTGGAGGAATTCCTCCTGTGGAACGCCGGCAACAAGTATTCGAGCGGGGCGACTTATTAACCCTTCGACAGTATAGAAAGGCCCGTGCATGCTCACTCCGGCATGCACGGGCCTTTCTTTAACTCAGACGGAAAAGAGGGACCTCTCCGCCGGGGTACAGCGTCGAATTCGATAACCTCTTGGGCTGCGGAAGCGGCCGGTCCGAGCGCGTATTCCGGAGATCGAGCGCGACGCTCGAATAGACGCAAGCCCGTTCATCCGTATACAGCACGACCTGCTCCAAGCCGGTGCCGCACAGGTCCGCATGCAAGGCGTAGCCTTCGGTCGGGAATCGGACGACGACCTCCATATGGCCGTCGTATAAGGCGGGAGCGACTCCGCCTCCGCGGCGATAGGCCAAAATATAATCGGGAGCGTCCGGCGCCCAGAAACCAAGCGGCTCCACGATCGTCAGCCAGCCGTCCGTCTTGCGGTCTTCCTTCCACAACTCGCGGCCTTCGGAGTCCAGCAGGAAGATCGCGTCCTTGCCCTTGCGGCCAAGCCCGTCATCCTCGCGAACCAAGCGATCGAGCCCGGCGACCTGCAATCCGGCTAGCTCGGGGCGGAAGCGCCCGAGCGCGATATGCTGGGATTCGACCGAGCCCGAATACCGCCACAGCTCGTTCCCGCGCGGGTCGTACATTACCGTTACGCTGCCTCCGATGACGATCTCCGGTTCCCCGTCCCCGTTCACGTCTCCCACCCAGATGCAATCCGCATGGTCGTCCAAGCCGCGGCAGCTCCAGAGCAACCGCCCGTCATGGTCCAGCAGGTCGTAGCCGACCATCACTTCGTCCAAGCCGTCTCCGTCGAAGTCGTATACCCACGGATAATGTCCCGTATTCCCCTCATGCTTCCATAGCACGCGGCCGTTCGCATCAAGGGCCCATAGGGTGCGGTAACGATCCTTCAGCAGAAAATCTCCGGCCCAAGAGGCGTTCGTCAGCCGGGCGGCCACGATGCAATCGTGAGCCTCGGGGTGAGGCAGCCCGAACGAACGCTTCTGCTCGCCCGTTCTCCCGGACAGCACGAGCAGCCGGTCGTTCATGACGCAGAGCACCTCGAGCTGTCCGTCCCCGTCGACGTCGGCGATCTGGGCAGGATAGTCCGAACCCGCCGAACCCGCGCCGGGGTCGGGCTTGCCGACTTGCCAGAGCTGCCGTCCGTCCAGATCGAACGCCGTCAGACACTGCGTCTGATGCGGAAAGTAGCGGACGTCCTGTCGGTTGTCGGGCTGCACGAGCACTAGCTCCATCCTTCCGTCTCCGTCCAGATCTCCCGCCAGCATCCTGCAGCGGGGCCCGGCCGCGCGGATATCGATGCTCCCCGCCAAATAAGGCGCCTTGGCATTCTTGTCCATCGTTCCCGCTCCTCTCTTTCCCGCTTATGCCGGGTTTGGATTCCGCGACTCCGTCAACTCCATCGTCTCTCCGCTCTTGACCTCGACGATTCGGCCGTTCACGCTGAGCCATACGCTCCGCGCGGTCGGATTTTGGACGAAGTCGAGCGAAGCGGCGAACTTCAATTGGCCGTAGGCTTTGACATAATCGACGATCTCGATGTTGGTCGCGTACCAGATCTCATCTCTGCCCCCGACATAGGAGCAAAACCGCTCGATCCGCTCCCAATTGCCGTCGTTGTCGAATTCGTAGCTATGCCCCCAGACGTACATCAGGTACAAATATTGCTGTTTATGCAAGCCGACGAACGTCTCGGCCAGTCCCAACAAGTCATGGTTATGATGACAAGTCGGCTTCCACTCCAGCCAATCGTCCGGCAAGCCGAATTGTCCCGTGCTCGGAACGACGCGGGCGTACTCGATGCCGAGCCCGGGAAGCATGGCTTGAATCCGGCGGTCGCAGGAGCCGTTCGGGTAAGACATTCCCCGAACCGCGTAGCCGACGATGCTCTCCAGCCTCCTTCGATCCTCCATCACCTCGTGAACGATCGTTTCGTTGGGACAGCGCGCGATGGTCGGGTGGGTAACCGTATGCGCGGACACCTCATGCCCCGAGTACAGGGAACGCACTTCCTCTTCCGCGATGCGGTCGTCCGTGCCCAGCAAGCCGGAATTCAGGTGGAACGTTCCCTTGATGCCGTTGCGGTTGAATACCTCGACCAGGCGGCGATCCGCCGATCTTCCGTCGTCATAGCTCATCGTCAGCGCTTTGTGCCTGCCTCCGGGGAAGCACAGCAGAACCTTGTTCATTCGATCCTCTCCTTCGCCCCGCATTAAGGGGCGTAAACTTTGACATTCGCGTATTCGGCGATCAGAGGAGCCATCTGGCGGAAACCGATTCTCCCTCTGCCGTGCGGGAGTCCTCCGACCGAAGAGTCGTCCTTCCAGCGGAAAAGAGGCAGCTCGTTCACCGAAACGGCAATTTCGGTTCCCTGTTTAACGATCAGCATGCGGTAGGGCTCCTTTGCGTCCGCCGTGCCCGGTATCGGATCCGCCCCTTGGGCCGCCAGATGGAAGCCGTAGCTCTTGCGCAGGTTGCACGTATGAAGCTTCCGTTCTTCCTCCCGCATTCGGCGGAAGTAGGAGAGATGATAAGCATGGATATCCCCGTGATGGTATTGGTCGTAGATCCCCGTTCTCCTAGCCAACGCGGGATCGAACAAATCCCTCCCACCGTCCCCTCTCGCGCAGAAGAACAGAATCGCGAGACCGGGCTCTCTTAGAGGAAGGAACTCCCAGGAGATCGCCAGCTCTTCGGGAAACTCTTCGGGGCACCAGAACACCAGATTCGCGAGCTGTCCCTCGGCCGGATCGCGCAAGCTCTCCAGCCGCATGCGCCCCAGCGGAAACGATACCGCGCCGTCCCCCTCCATTCGGAAGCCGTCCGCGTCGGACGGCGAGCTCAACGGATTGCGGTAGATCAGCCTCCAACCTTCCGGAATACGGCTTTCGTTCATATCCCGCTCCTCCCTTCCGGAAGCTCGCTTGCGATGAGCTCCAACGCGATTATCGTATTGAGCGACCACTGCGCCGCCTCGTTCGTGTTGATCCAGTCGATCTCGCTCAATCGATCGACGTGTGCGACCTCGCGCGCCTCGCCCTGCAGATCGGTTCCGGCATACTCGTTGGTGAGCAGAATGTCCCATACGGTCTTCGCCGTCTCGCTATCTTGCCGATAATAAGCGCCGAACGCCGCGATTCCCGCGCTCAGCACGGGATGCTCGAAGCGCGTCCCGCTGACGGCTCCTTTCGTCAGAAGGTCCTTCCGCTCCTGCGTCTGATTGTAATAAACCCCGAATTCGGCGAGCATGTCCTCCCACTCCGGATCCCGAAGCATGTCGGCCAGCTCGAACCACGCCTGCGGCCCTCCCATGCAGATGGCCAAGTGCCGCCCCCAATTGTCGTCGCCCATCGGCGTCAGCTTGCTCGTAACCGGATCGTAGCCGTAGGTCGGGCCGGAGATCAGCCGGAAGTTCGCGCTCTTGAGGCAAGCGATGCCCGTCAGGATCTTGTCGCGGTAGACGGTATCCTCGTAGCGCTCCCAACGAGTCATCCAATTCGAGCTGAAGGCCGCCCAGTCCGGTCCGACTCGTATATGGGTGGGATGTTCGTCCGGGGGAAAATAAGCTCGCATGGGATCAAGCCGGACCGTAGCGAAGTCCGCGTCCTTGACGTCGTCCAGCAGGTCTCCCGTGCGTTCGTCCGCCGTCAAATAATAATAGTAGCGATGCAAGCCGGCCATCGCGATGCGCGCTTCCTTGCATCCGCAGCCCCAATGGACGACGTTATGCCTCGAGCCCAACCCCGCATACTCCCCGATGTGGTAGGCGTCCACCTCGCTCGTATGGCGCGTCATCGCCTCCGCCATGCGGAACAGATCCTCTCGGCCGGAGCGGAGAAACATGACCCATAGCCACATGTTCGGAGCCAGCTCCGTATTCTGCCACGCGCAGCCGCCGAGATCGTAATTCCAGACGTGGCGGACGGGATCGTAGCTGTGCATGACATCCCCGAAATCCCAGAAGCCGTACCAATTCCTCTGCTCGATCTCCCTCTGGTAGTAAGCGACGATGCCGTCCAGCTTCTCCTCCAGCCTCGCCCGCTCCGGCTTGCTTCGGTCCGGAAGGCTCCATATTCCGAACGCCTTGGCCTCGTGATAGTAANAAGGCTCGCAAACGAGCAAGGAGGGATTGCGGCACTCCCGCAGCATCCTCTCAAGCCGTTCCTCGGCCGGCGTCTCCTCCTCCGCCCATAACAGCAGCTCGCTCGTATTGGCGATGCCGTAAGGGGTGGCGCGCAGCTCTTCGGCTCCCTCGTAGGACGATTCGACGTGCGTCTCGGTGTCGTAATGCCGCAGGTCCATCGCCGGGCCGTCCGGAGACCAGAACCAAACGGCGAAGTCGGCCCTTAACCCCGCCGCGCCGCTTATCTCGAAGCCGGACGGGTTCTTCTCCCAGAAACGGCGGAGGCCGACGGCGAGACCTCCTCCTTCGCCTCCGGCATAGGCAAGGCCGCCCGCGCGCCGGCCGTCGGCCGCCTTGACCCAGCTGCAGCCCGGCTTCGTCCGCTTCGAGATTCGGTAATGCTGGGCGGAATGCTGAGCAAGCCGGAAGCTGTCCCATGTTGCCGAGTCATCCAGCAGGCCGAGGAAGTAAGAGTCCTGCTCCGAATCGAAGCGAATGGTCTCTCCGCGGGTTTGGCTCTCGAACAGCTCGCGGTACTTGCCTTTCGTCCTCCGGGTATGCAAGGTCTTCGGCGATTCCGCGAACCAGCCCCGATCTCCGGCGAACCGAATATGCCGGTTATAAGGGGCCCCTCGCATCGGAACCGAGAACCGGATGCCCAAGCCGCGTATCGCATCCTGATGAGGGTTGCCGTCGTAGACGAACGTATGGACGACCCGAATCGTCTCAAGCCCCGCGTACACGTAAACCCGAAGCGTAAAGGGAAGCCACTCCCGCCCGCTCGCGACGGAGCGGTGCCGGCCGTCCAAGCGGACGACGGCCCGGACCGGCCCTCCCTGTTCCACTACCGCCCGGTAGACCCGGCTCTCGAAGGGCTCTTCCCGGACCGTTCGCGCGCCCGACGCCTCGCTGCACGATTCTTGCAGACAGACCAGCACGCCTCCTTCGCACAAGGTTCTCCCTTCGCGTTCGATGCTTCGCAGCCAATGGGAACCTTGTTTCCCTAGCGTGAGCCGGATGAGCCCGGTGTCCAGCACGATCTTCTCGTCCGTCTCGGTCACGCTAACCGCCTGGCTCGAGGGAGTCTCCGCCTCTCCCTTCAGAAGACGGAAGTCCTTCGCTTCTCCCGCGAGTCCGGCAGCCGCATGGGCCGACCACTTCACGGTTCCGTCCGGCCAATACGCGGCGGGCCAGCTCTGTACCTCGCAAGATCGTCCATCCTCCGATACCAGGCTAAGCTTCTCGTCCCGTCTCAGCTCTCCTTGCTTCCAAGGAACCCCCCATGTTACCCCGACCGGAAGCGAAGCGCCCTCGCCTAACCATCTCAACCGAACGCCCTTAGGACCTGCCGCCTTGCTGTCCATGACTCCATCTCTCCTTTGAGTGCGTTATGGGCTTCATTCTAGGAGAGCTCCCGCTTGCGGACAATCGGACATTATTGCCGATCGCCTGAAGAGCGCTTTGGACATTTCGGATCGCTTTTGCACATTGTTGCTCCTTCGCTTCTCGTTCCTTTTTCCCCCTTGGCAAGAAAATGAAGTTCGGTTCAACCGTGCCGGCTTAGTTCCCGATATCGGGTCGGAGTCATTCCCTCCATCTTCTTGAATATGCGATTGAAGTAGCTGTGCTGATAGCCGACCCGTTCGGCGACCTCGTTGATCTTGAGCTCCGTATCCCGAAGCAGCTCCTTTGCTTTGTCCGTCCTCAGCTCCGTCAAATAATCGATGAAGTTTTTGCCGGTTACCTGCTTGAATGCCTTGCTCAGGAAGAACGGATTGCAGCCCGCATGCTCGGCGCAATTGTCCAGCGAGATATCGGCCATGTAATTCTCTTGTAGATAGATCATCGCCTGCTCGATCATTCTCTTCACCTGGGCGTCCGAGCGGCTCGCCAGCTCCGTTTGGAACGGCAGCAGAACCTTCTTGCGGAACCAAGCTAGCATTCTTCTCGGCTCCCGGATTTGGGAGAGCTCCTCGTACAGGTTCTCTCCCTTGAACAAGCGGCCCGGATGAATGCCGGACACCATAATCGCATGCTGGACATTGCCAAGCAGATGAAGCATCCCTTGCTGAACCTCGTATTCCTTGGCCCCTTCGCAGGAAAGCGCGGCAAGGAACGATTCGAGCAGTTCCTCCGCCTCCCGCTCCTGCCCCGTGCGCAGAGCCTGGATCAGCTCCCGCTCCAGCGTAAACGGATACCGCAGCTCCTCCGGGGCGTCTCCGTTCGAATCGCCTTCGTCCATATCGATGATCTGATTGACGTTGGCGAAGTTTCGGTAGCCGGCCGCCTGCTTCGCCCGCTCGTAAGCGAGAGGAACGTCGGAGACGCGGGCGATCGGACGGCTGACGGCGACGGCGATCCGCAGATTCAGGATCTGGTTGATCGATTGGGTGAGCTCTTCCCCGAACGACTGCAGCGAAGCCTTGTAATCCTCCCCGTTCGGCACGACGGCAAGCAAGCCGGCGGTCAGGTCGTGGAAGTTGACCGTGCTGCTCTGCTCGAAGCGCCGGTCCGCCAGCTCGCCGATCATGTTGACGGCCGCAAACGTAACGAGTCCCTCGTCGCCTTCCCGGAACCGGGCTTCCTGGGCTCCGATCCCGATCAGCTGGATGTAAAAGACGATCAGGCTGCGGTCCGTCAGCTCCCACTTCAGCTGCTCCATGCGCCTTAGAAGATCCTCTTCCGAATAGGCGTACAGATAGCCTTGAAGCAGCTGATGCAGGAAGCTCTCCTTGATCTGAGGCAGCTGCTTCGCCAGCTTCGTGTTCAGCTCGAGGCTCTCCTCGTGGAGACTAAGCCATCTGCGCTCGATCAGGGCGAACTCGTCCTCGCGGCCGTGCCCGTTCCCCATCTCCCCGAACAGCGTCACCAAGCGCCGCACCGGGGAATAGATTCTGTGCGAGGCAAGCCACGCCAGAGCGGCCGCGACGATCAATACGGCAAGGCTGACCAAAATGATGACCTTCGAGATCATAACGACGGGCGAAGTAATGTTCGATATGGGCGCGGCCGAGACGTAGATCCATTCGTCCGCGATGCGGGACAAGCTTCCGAACGACACGGTATACGTGGCTCCCTTCCAGTCCAGGAAGAACGATCCGTTCGTCCGCCCGTCGGACTCTACCTTCTCGCGAAGCGCGGCCGCGAAAGGAGAATCGTAAGCGCTTCCATTTGCGGAAACATACAGATCCCCCGTCGTTTGCATGAGCAAGGTCTCCCCGTCGTTATACGGCGTCATCGTCTTCAGGAGATCGGCGAACTTGTCGCTGTTGAACCGGAACACCAACACGCCGTAAGGCTGAAGACTGCCTCCGGGGATGCGGTGAACGAGCGCGAGGTCTTTATCGTTCGGACGCTGAGCATCGAACGCCCACTGCGTCCAAAACGTCTCGGCGGGCCCCCGCAATAGAGGCTCGTAAACTCGCGACGCGGAATCCTCCCCGAGAACTCCGTACTCCGGGTTGAACAGCACGGAATTCTCCCGGCTTACGTAGAGCTCCGCCTGTTTGACCATCGCGTTGGAGCCCTGCATCGCGATCAGCGTCTTCGTCAGATCGATCGTCTTCTCGAAGCTGCGGACGAAATCCATCTCTTGAAGCTCGCTTCCGAATTTGTTGTCGAACGCCCAATGCGACAAGAGAAGCTCCAGGTTGCCGAGCTGATCGTCGATGATTTTCGATCTTTGCTCGATCTGCTTGTAGTGCATCTGCAGCAGCTCGTTCTCCATCCGCCCCCCGGCGATCTCGTAAACGAGAGCCCCGGTAATGAGACCGGGAATGCCGGAGACGAGAAAGATCATGATCAGGCTCTTCGTATAGAAGCGCCCCATTCGGGCCGAGGAACGTTCGAGCCCCCTCGCCAACCCTGCTCTTAGCGTAGACAGCATTCGCTCACCACCCGTTTGTCGTTATCGTCGCCCGCGGGCTATCCCTTCAAGAATAACCCATACGAAGGGGACGGGGAAGGCAAAAAAAGGGGCGGCAGCCGAAGAAGGCCGTCCGGAAACGCTCCGGACGGCCTGATTTCTCATCCCTATCCCTTGTTGTTCGCGGCCGCGTACAATTCGTTCATTTCCTTCGTCAGATCGTCCCCGCCCGATTTTTTCCAGGTCTCGAAAGCGGACAGGAGCCCGGCTTCGTCGGTTTGGCCGACGATGAATTTAATGCGCGCGTCGTTGATGATGTTGTCGAGCTGCTGGCCCTTCTGCGAGTAGACGGTCGAGATGAACGGCTCGGCCGGATTCGGCACGATGTATTGCTCCGCTTCCTTCTGGATTTTGGTCGTTTGGAGGCGAAGCGGCGTTTGCTTGACCTTCAAGCCTTGATCGGCCGGAATGAACGTCAGCATCTGGTTCAGCCCCTCGACCTCCGACTCGAGGAGAGCGGCATCTTTGCTCGGAACGATATCGCTGCCGTCGAGCGTATAATGCTTGCCTTCGATTCCGTACCCGGCCAGAGTCTGGAGCTCCGGCTGGTTCATCCGGTCGATGAACGAGAGCACGCGCTTCAGCTCCTCCTCGGTCTTGACCGTCGACTTCGGGATCGACAGCATGCCCGCGAAGCCGGAAGTCGGCAGCGCGCGGAGCCCGTGATCGCCGGTCACGCCGATCATATTGTCCACGTAGTGAACGTCCGGGTTGTCCTTGCCTTCCAAGGCAAGCGCCGCGTGGATCTTATCGTCCAGGCGCGCCGCATTGTCGGTAACGTCGACGATGACGCCGGCCTGATTGTTGACGACGGGATCGTTCCACTTCGCGCTGTCGAACACGGCGAAGTCTTGGTTGATCAGCTTTTCTTCGTACAGCTTCTTCATGAATTTGAGCGCTTCCAGGTATTCCGGCGTCTGATGCTCCGGCACCAGCTTGCCGTCTGCGACTCCCCACTTGTTCGGCGCCCCGAACCACAGCTTGATCGTATCGAAGCCGCTCGCCCACTGCCCGGTCCACTTGACGAGCACCATGCCGTACGTGTCGTCCTTGCCGTTCTTGTCCGGGTCCTTCTCTTTAAACGCTTTCAACATGTTGTAGAAATCGTCGATCGTCTTCGGGGGCTGCATGCCTACCGCTTCCAGCCAATCCTTGCGGTAATTGATGCCGTTGCGGCCCAGCGCGCGTCCGCGGTAGATGCCGTAATTCTTGCCTTCGACGGTCGAGTTGTTAAGGATGACCTCGTTCGCCTGGCTCAAGTACTCGTAATCCTTCAGATACCCGGTCAGATCCCAGAACGCGCCGTTCTTGGCGGCGTTGACGAAGCTGGGATTTTTGACGTCCGGCACGTAGATGATCGTGGGAAGCTTGCCCGATGCGAGCGTAATGTTGAATTTGTCCGCGTAGGAAGCGTTAGGAACCCATTCCAGGTGAATGTTCGTGTTCGTTCTCTTCTCGATCTCCGTCGTGACCGGGCCGTCGTCCTTCGGGTAGTTCGTCTTGAAGATCGGCAGCATGATGCTTAAGTCAAGCGGCTTCTCCGTTCCGGCCTGCTGACCCGCGGAGCCGGAGGGCGAAGCCTTCGGAGAAGCGGCCGATTCCGAATTCGAATTCGAGTTCGAGTTGTCTCCCCCGCATCCGGCCAGGGATGCCAGCGCAACCGCGCTTGCCGCAAGAATGGTCCACGATTTCAACTTTCTTTGTCTCATTTGTGTTCCTCCCTTTTTAAAATAAACGTAGGAATGAAAGTGCAGCCTTGCAGGTCAATCGATATCGCCATCCGTTCACCCCTTGACCGAACCGATCAACACTCCCTTGGCGAAATGCTTCTGAAGGAACGGATATACGAACAGGATAGGAAGAGTGCCGACGACGATGACCGCCATCTTGATCGATTGCTGGGCTTGCTGAACGTAATTGTAATCGACGCTGTCGGCGCTGCCCGCGGCCATCTGGGAGAGCAGCACGATCTGCCTGAGCATGACCTGCAGCGGCCACTTCTCCGGATCGTTGATATACAGCAGCGCGGAGAAAAAGTTGTTCCAATGCCCGACGGCATAGAACAAGGTGAACGTAGCGAGAACGGGCATCGACAGCGGCAGCACGATTCTCCACAGCAGGCTCAGGTCCGAGCATCCGTCGATCTTGGCCGCTTCCTCCAGCTCCGGCGGGAGCTCCTGGAAGAAGTTCTTGACGATGATGAGGTTGAACGCGCTGATCGCGCCGGGCAGCATGAGCGCCCAGTACGAATCGAGCAGCTGCAGCTCCCTGACGACCAGATAAGTCGGGATGAGGCCGCCCCCGAACAACATGGAGAATATGATCAGGTTCATTATCATATTTCGTCCGGCGACGTTCTTTTTGGAGAGTCCGTAAGCCATCGTAACGGTGAAGATCAGGTTGACGAGAGTGCCGACTACGGTCACGTACATGGAATTGATCAGGCTGTGCAAAATGGTGTCGGTCGAAAAAATGTACTTATAGGCCATCAGCGAGAACGAGTGAGGGACGATGAAGAATGCCCGCTGCGTCAATTCCGCGTCGCTTGCGAACGAGCCCGCTACAACGTATAGGAACGGGAGAACGGCGGCGATGCCGATGGCGGACAGCACGATGTAATTCGCGGCGTCGAAGACGGTTCCGCCGAAGGTCCGGTACGTTTTGTTCAAGAGTCTGCCTCCTTCTCACGGGCATCCGAGGGTAGATCAATAGATGCCGGTTTGTCCGAAACGCTTGGCCAGCCAGTTCGACCCCAGCACGAGGATGACTCCGATGACCGCCTTGAACAGGCCGACGGCCGTGCTGTAGCTGAACGCCCCTTGCGTAATCCCCATCATGTAGACGTAGGTATCGAACACCTCCGCCACTTCGCGGTTGAGCGGATTCAGCATCAGGTAGATCTGCTCGAAACCGTTGTCCATCACTTCCCCCATCCGCAGAATGAGAAGAATGACGATCGTGTTGCGAATCGACGGGAGCGTGATGTGCCACAGCTGACGCCAGCGATTGGCGCCGTCCATGATCGCCGCTTCGTACTGCTCGACGTCGACGCCGGCCAGCGCGGCCAGAAAGATGATCGTTCCGAAACCGCTTTCTTTCCAGATCGTCTGAAGGATGATCATCGGCCGGAACCAGTCCGGGCTCGCCAGGAAGTCGATCGTGCTTCCGGTGTACTTCTCCAGCAGCCCGTTGACGATGCCCCCTTGGGTCGTCAGGAATACATAGGTCAGGCTGGCCACGATAACCATGGAGATAAAGTGCGGCACGTAGATCAGAGTCTGGATCGTTCGTTTAAAGTACGCTCGGCGAACTTCGTTCAGCAGCAGCGCGAGAATGATCGGCACCGGGAAGTAGAAGAGCAGGTTGTAGAACGACAGGATCAACGTGTTGCGCAGCAGCATGACAAACTCGGGATTCCCGAAGAAAACCTTGAAATGCTCGAACCCGACCCACGAGCTTTTCCAGAAGCCCAGAAACGGCTGGTAGTCCTTAAACGCAAGCAGGATCCCCCACATGGGCACATACTTGAAAATAAGGAAATAAAGAAGGCCCGGAGCCAGCAAGAGATAAATCCATTTGTCCTTCTTCAGCTTGGCCCACCTTCTCGTTCTGCCCAACGAAGCAGTCGGCGCGGCTGCCGCGACGGATCCGCTGCCTGGACTCGGCTCGGTCCTGATCTTCATTTCTTGTCACCTCCCTGAGATCGCGTCCATGAATGCGGAATGGTTGTTTGCGGTTGCGGCCCGGCGAGTTCCGAGCCGTCCTTGGTGCTTATTATGCGTCCCTGGCCGCTTACCGCCAATTAGACATTTTTGATGCTGCCGAAAGCCGCGCAACGGCGCCTGTTCCGCCCTTCCGTCAAGAAAGTGCTAATCCGTTAAAACAGTCAAAAGCCGAGGCGGCGGCCTCTCAAAATCGTCCAATTGCCGTTCGAATTCCGCAAGTCTATAGTAGAGGCGACTACTCATAGAAAGCAGGCGATGTAGTGGCTGACAAGCTGTATCACGGGGCCGCTTGGTACCCGGAGCTTTGGGACGAAAGGGCTCTTCTTCAAGATGTGGAAGAAATGAAGCAGTCCGGAATCAACGTCGTGCGGCTCGGAGAGTTCGCATGGTCCAAAATGGAGCCGGAAGAAGGTCGATTCGAGCTTGGCTTCTTCGCTCGGATAATCGGGCTGCTTAACGACAATGGGATCGAGACGGTCATGTGCACGCCTACGGCAACGCCGCCGATCTGGTTCTCGCACGCCCACCCCCAACGGATGCACGTGAACGAAAAGCTGGAGAGGATGCAGCACGGCTCAAGGCAGCACGCCTGCACGAATCAGGCCTATTACCGGAGCAGGGCGGCCGTGATTGCCGAAAGGCTCTCCCGCGAGCTCGGACGGCTGCCCGGTCTTGTCGCCTGGCAGCTCGACAACGAGTTCAAAGCCCACGTCGCGGA
>Ga0065721_10049905_pt1 | contig 25593 bp, 26 predicted proteins | sample Mesricmetagenome_FD_59108 | JGI IMG/M metagenome (GOLD analysis project Ga0065721, IMG submission 59108) | Mesophilic microbial community from rice straw/compost enrichment Sample: eDNA_1 v2 (version 2) | ecosystem: Engineered > Solid waste > Grass > Composting > Bioreactor | place: USA: Davis... | reverse complement strand
GTTCGCGACGTGAAAACGAAGTTGCCCAGCGAATAAAACACCGGCTTGCCCCGGTACCATTCGATTCCTTGCAGGACGTGGCTGTGGGCGCCGACGACGGCGTCCGCGCCGGCATCGATGAACGCTTTGGCATATTGCCGCGCGTAGTCTTCCGGATAGTCCTCCCGTTCCTTGTTCCAATGAATGAATACGATGGCGTAATCCGACTGCGCCACGGCTTGCTTGATGTACGACATCATCGGCTCCATGGAGTATCCGTGTGCGATGCCCGGCTTGTTTTTCCCCGAATACCAGCTCCCTTCCGGCAGCACCCGGCTGATGCCGATAATGGCCACTTTCTTGCCTCGGACTTCCTTCATAAACGGAGCGAACGCTTCGTCGTTGTTTCGGCCGGCCCCCGTATAGCCAAGCTTGTAACGGCGCAGATTCGCGATCGTATCCTCCAGTGCCTGGAATCCGTAATCGAGGGAGTGGTTATTGGCCAGGCTGACCCCGTCGAAGCCGGCATTCACGAGCGATTGAAGCGTCTCGGGGCGCGAACGGAACGTGAATTGCTTATCCGCCGGCTTGCCCCGCTCGGAGACGGACGTCTCGAGGTTGCCGAACGTAATGTCCGCATCGGCAAGGGTGTCCGCCGTACGCTTAAAAGGGTAATCGATGCCGTACTTGCGAATGTACGTGTCGATCGGATCATCGAGCAGAATATCGCCGACTAGATTTAGAGTGATCGGGGATTCGGGCTCGGATTCCACGGAGACGTCGGCGGCCGCAAGGCTCGATATTCCAGCTCCCCCGGGATTCGCCAAGACAGAGGATGAAGCCGAACTATGCAACGTTAGCCACAGAGAGAAGAGGAGCAGGCTGAACGCTCTCAACGGCTCACCTCGCGAGCGAGCTATGCACGGCATCCATCAGGCTTGCGGCGATAAGCTCCGCCATGCTGACGACGACATGCAGCCGGGTGCTCTGGAGAACATGGTATTCCATGAACCCGCCTACGTTGACCACGGCCGACAGATGGACGTCGCCCACGGGCGTAAGCTGCTTATTCACCCCGGCGCCGGGATGAATGGGACCCTCTCCGAGCAGAATGCAGCCGACGCTGGCGGACTTGCCCAGGCAAGCGTCGATTCCGACGATGTACGGCCGCTCGATTTCGCGGTGCAGCCGCGAGAGCGTCTCGTCCAGGTTGCGGGCGTGGACCGGTTCCTCCAGCGTGCCGTACAGATCGAAGTGGCGGGAGGAGAACTTGCTGAGCGCGGTTCCGGCAAGCGGACCGAGAGAATCGCCTGTCGAGCGGTCGGTTCCGAGACAGACGATCGCCAGTCTCCTTCCGTCGCGGAGCTGATGGAAATAACGGATAAGCCTGGCGGAGATTTGCATGGAAGCGGTAGGGTCCGTATAGGATACTTTAAGCGGCGGCGTATTGGTCGGGGAGCTAAGCATGAATCGATCGGATCTCCTTTCGGACCTCGGGAAGACGATTTTTCTAAATGATACGTAATGTATCACAAGAAGTCTGTCAAATGATGAGGAACGGCTCTAGTTCCCAAGTCGCTATTTGCTCGTCCGGCGTCATGAAGTTTGTCGAAATTGCATTTCGTCTTCCGAAATTTCCGAAATCAAGTAAGATAGAAGGTAGCGAAATCGTACAGCGAGACTGTGGAGAGGAAGAAGCGGCAATGAATTACGTGGAGAAAAGAATATCGGATTTGAAGCAATACCTTCCCGACCGGACGGCTCCGGCCGACCTGGAGGAGTACTGGGACCGGACGCTCCGCGAGGCGTCCAAGCGCGAGCTTAAGGACACGAGAGAAACCGTCCAAGGCTTATCGTCCTACATTAATTATCAACGGGTTACCTACGAGGGGTTCGACCAAACTCCGATCCATGGCTGGTTCCTGACCCCCGCGTTCGCGGGAGAAGGGCCGCTGCCCTGCGTCGTTCTCTATCATGGCTATACGGGAAGCAAGGGGTTGCCGGAAAATCACGCGAATTGGCTGCTGGCCGGCTACGCGGTATTCGCGATCGACGTTCGCGGCCAAGGCGGGGAGACGGGCAATCTGCTTCCGCAAACCTACGGAATGACGCGAGGCTGGATCACCCAAGGCCTTCTCGACCCGGAGCGGCACTATTATCGCGCCATCGCCGTCGATGCGCTGAAAGCGGTCGAATGGGCGTCCCGCCAGCCGGAAGTGGACGCGTCCCGGATCGCCGTTGCGGGGGCAAGCCAAGGAGGAGGGCTCGCCCTTATCGTCTCGGCGCTGAGCGACATTCCGTACAAGACGGTGGCGGACGTCCCGAATATGTGCCACATGGATTACGGGATCGCTCTGTCGACCAGTTCCCTCGTCGAAGCCGCGGACTTCGTCTCTCGGTTTCCCGAGCATCTGGACACGGTGCTTCGCACGCTGAGTTACTTCGATATGCTGAACCTGTGCGACCGGCTGAAGGCGCCGGTCCTCGTCTCGGTCAGTTTGAAGGACACGGTCTGCATGCCGGAGACGATCTTCTCGGTCTACAACCGGATCGAAGCGCCCAAGGAGCTCATCGTTTACCCGTTCAACGGGCATTTTACGAGCGGGGATCACTTTGGCAAGCAAGTGGAGTTTTTGCGTCGAGTTTAAGGAAGTTCGAAAGGGAGGCTGCGGCCTCTCTTTTTTCATTAGGGGAGCAGACGGACTGACGGTATAGTGCAAAAAGTAGGAGCATAGTGAATGTACCCGCCCCTAGGGCTTTGATAATCTAGAAGAGACAGGAGAGATCTTCATCCCTAACCTAAAGGAATGATAGCCATGACATCCATAATCGTCAATCAAGCCACGATCGCCGAGCTGGACGACGTTGCCGCGCTCTTTGACGAATACAGGATTTTTTACGGACAGGAGTCGGATTCAGAAGGAGCGAGACGGTTCCTGTTCGATCGGTTCGAGCACGGGGAGGCGGTTATCTTTATCGCGAGGGACGAAGAGGGCGGTCAGGCCATCGGGTTTACGCAGCTGTATCCTTCCTTCTCGTCGGTCTCGATGAAGCGGATCTGGATCCTGAACGATCTGTTCGTTACCGCAAAGCACCGCAAGCGCGGAGCGGCGCAATCGCTGCTCCAAGCAGCCAAAGAGTATGCCGTGCGGACCAAGTCCAAAGGACTCGAGCTGGCCACCGCTCCCGATAACGAGAGAGCGAAGAGACTTTACATCAACAGCGGCTACAAGAAAGACGAGGAGTTTTATCATTACTATTTGCATGTTTGAGCCTAAAGGCGGCGCTAATGCGTTATGCAACACCAAAGGCAACCCTCCCGTACCGGGCAAGGTTGCCTTTGCCTTTTCCATCCTTATCCTGCCGCCATGGATTGCTTAAGCAGCTCCTTCATCATTTGGGCGCCTTTGACCTTGACCGGCAGGCAGGGGGAGATCTCCACCCGATGCGTCCCCGACAGCAGCCGGCTCCGAAGCTCCTCCGCCGTCTCGCAGCTCGCGGCCAAACGGTTCCACACGCTTCCGAATTGGAGAGGCTGATGCGAATCGCTTCCGGCGAAGACGGGTAGCCCGATCTCCCGCGCGAACGCATTCACTTTCTCCGCCATGCCGCTTCCTTCCTCGTAGAGATCCTTGGCGTTCAGATCGAAGCCGTCGAGCCGCTTCAGCAGTTCGGCCGGGTGGTGGGCGAGCGGCGTGCTCCTCCGAAGCGGATGAGCTCCGATCCGAAGAAGGGGAAGCGCGTCCGTCCGGTCCAGCAGCCGCTCGAAGGGGATAAAGCTCCCTTTTTCCTTATAAGGCTCCAGCTCGTCGTTCAATTCCCTAATGATCGCGCGATTGCCGACGAGCAGGATGTGGCCCGTCTCCTTGACGTCGACTTCCATTCCGGTAAACACCTTCAGCCCTTCTACCGAATAATAGTCGCCTATATACTCGAAGTTTTGATCCAACCGATCCAGAAGGTCCGAGAACCGGAGGGTGTTGAAATGCTCGGTGAGCGCGATCGCGTCCAGGCCGTTCTCCAAAGCTTCTCTGACCATGGATAAGAAGTAGTCGAGCGAAAACTCCGTTTTTTTGGAGAGCTTGCCGTGCGTATGCAGATCGATATTCATCATCGTAGAGGTACTCCAATCTTGTCGTTAGAATGAAACCCAGTGCCCGCCGACGCAGAGGGCAATGAGGTAGAGCAGGCTGATTCCGAGAAAAGCGATATCGGCAGCGCCGACGCGCAAATAAGCGAGCTTGAGCTTGCGGGCTTCCGGACTGACCAGCGCGTAGGTGAAGCCTTTGACCTCGAGCGCTTCGACCGTGGTGCGCGTCCGCTTGGCGGTATTGAGCATGAGCGGATAGAACGCGTAGACGGCCGTTCGGACGAGATAGACGAGAGAACGCCAGCCGAGCAGGCCCCGTTTGCCCGGGGCTTTGCCCCGCAAGCGGAACGAGTAGAACAGGTTGTGGTATTCCTCGATCAGAATCGGAAGCATCCGGTAGCCGTACGACACGCCGAAGCTGAACTGGCCGGGAACGCCCAGGCTCAGCAGCGCGTCGCTGAACCGCTCCGGGTCCATGCTGTTGAAGACGGCTATGCTGGCGAGCGAGATAATCAGAAGCTTAAGGGTAAGCGTCATGAGCGGCCAGACGGCATCCAGGCTGCCTCCGAACAGCAGAGACCCGATCAGGATATAGCTGATCTCGCTGACGAGCCCGAGTCCGAGAATGAACAGGACCAGCGGGCTCACCTTGGAGGAGAACGTCAGAACCAGGACGGGAACGAGAAGACCGAGCAGAACGAACTTGTTCGAGAGAAACCACGGCAGAATAGCCAGTATCGTGTACCAGCCGAGCAGCACCCGGGGATCGAACCGCGAGAGCAGCGTGGACCTTCGGCCGAACGCCGTCCGCATGAGCTCGACCTTGATCTGCTCGACGCTTAGCTTGTCGATGAGGCTTTGTTTGATGGCTTCCAAGCGGGCACCTCCTCCTTAAGCGGGCTTTGGACGCGGCGAACGAATTCGTCGACGGACAAGCAGGGCGGATCCAGGTTCAGCGCGTCTCCGAGCTGAGTGATTTGAGGCGGGGTCAACCCGGCTTGGCGCAATAGCTCGCTATTGGAGAAAAGAGTCCGTTTATCCGTATCGAGTGCGACTTCCCCGTTATGCATCACGATGACGCGATTCGCCCACTCCGCGACCAGCTGCATGTCGTGCGTCGCGATAACGGCCGTCTTGACGCTGCCGAGTTCGCCGGAGAGCATCGCGGTGACCTCTCGGCGGCTTAAGGCGTCGAGGCTGGCCGTAGGCTCGTCCAGGAGCATGACGGTCGGCCGCATCGCGAGCCCGATCGCTAGCGTCGCCCGCCTCTGCTGGCCGCCGCTGAGCAAGCGGCCGTCGCGGTCGGCCAAGCCGGCCAGGCGAAGCCGCTCCATGAGGCCGTCGACCAGCTCGGCGTACCCGGGATGCTTCCGGGCCTTAAGGAAATAAGAGATGTCCTTGCGGATGTTGTCTTCGATAAACATCTCCTCGGGCTGCTGATAGATGTAGGAGACATAATCGGCCAGCCGTTCCGGCGAAACGTCCTTCGTGCGGAAGCCGCAGACGGTCACGCTGCCTTCGCTCGGACGCCGAATGCCGGAGATCAGCTTCAATAAGGTGGATTTGCCGGCGCCGTTGCTGCCCACGAGCGCGATCCGGTCGCCTTCGCGCAGCTCCAGGCTTACGTTCTTAAGGACATGATGCGGGGTTCGGTCGATCGTTTTGTAGCCCGCGGTGACGCGATCGAAGCGAACGATCGGTTCTTGAGCGCCCGACTTAGCCGTCCCGCGGAGAATGGCTTGAGCTTCCGAACCGCCGTCGACGGCGTTCAACCTCGTGCCGACGTCCCGCTGCCGATAGAATTCGGCCGCTTCGCCCAGCGTGACCGGGTACGGCAGGGCCGCTTCGCCTTCTTGCCGCTCCGCTTCCAGCGTTTGCTTGGCCGCGAGCGTGACTTGCGGCGGCAGGATGTGCAGCTCGGCCAGCTCCTCCACGCGGGATAACGCTTCCCGTACCGGCTTGATCCAGCGGATGGCGCCCTTGTCCATCAGGATGACCTGGTCGCAGTAATCGGCGATAAACTCGGTATGGTGCTCGATGACCAGGATCGTCTTGCCATGCTGCTCGCGAAGAAGCTTGAGCTTGTCATAGACAAGCCTCGCCCGCTGCGGGTCGAGCTGGGCGACGGGCTCATCGACGATGATCAGGTCGGGATCCAGCGACAGCGCCGCGGCGAGCGCGGTCATATGCTTCTGCCCGCCGCTCAGCTGCCAGATCCAGCGATCGCGGAGGTGGCTAAGCCCGAGCAAGGCGAGGGCCCGCTCTCCGCGCTCTTTATAATCGGGGTAACCGAAGTTAAGCGGAGCGAAGATAACCTCTTCGTAGACGGTCGGCCGGACCAGCTGGTTCTCGAAGTCCTGGAACACGTAAGCCACTTTCTTCGATAGAGAAGAGACCGTTTCCTCGGCGGCCGTCAGCCCGGCCACGCGGATGTCGCCCGTCAGATCCCCGACGTAATAATTGGGGATCAGGCCGTTCAGCGTTTTGCATAGGGTGGATTTGCCGCTGCCGTTCGTGCCGGCAACGGCGACGAAAGCGCCGCGTTCGATCGTCAGGTCGATGCCTTGCAGCGCATCGGAGGATGCGCCGGGGTAACGGAAGCCGACGTTCGACAAGGCGACGAGGGGCTCGGTTGTCTGCGGAATTCTCGCTGCGCATGCGGTGCTCACAGCTTGCTCTCCTTCGGCTTGACGGCGCCTTTGGCGCGGAACATCGCATACAGGGTTGCCGCCAGAACCAACGCGGCCGCTCCGACGCTAACCCAAATGAAGCCGGAGCCGTATTGCTCCAGGAACTCGGGCTCCCACACGGCGAAGTTAATGTCGGCTTCCGAGAGGAATTCGGCCGCTCCGCCGACGAACACGAACAGGATGGACATGAGCAGCAATCGGGGAGTAAGCATCTGGCCAAGCGATAGAGGGACACGGCTGTCTCGCGGTTTCATGCCGAGCAGAGGCTCGATTTTGCCATACAAACGAGGCACGAGGAACAGCGTAGGAAGCAGGGAGAAGAGGATGCCGGTGATCACCATGGCGTTCAGGAAGCTTAACCCTTCGATGAGCACGATGCTCTCCGGAACGCCGGGTACGGCCTCCAGGTCTTCAACTCCCGCCCATACCTTCGCGATATCCACGATAGCGCTGAGCATCTGGTCGATCCCGACCGCGACGAAGGAGGCGACGGCCAACTGCTTGCGGCTGCGCGGATTGCTGACGAGCATGCCGGCTATGTACATGGCCAGAGTGAATTCGATGAACTTCTCCAATTCGCCGAGACCGCCGAACTGCCCGAGCAGCAGCTCGCCGAAGATGACTTCCCCGAAGGAAGCTCCGACAGCTGCATACAAAGGATGAAACAGAATGCAGAGCGTAAGAGGAATGAACGCGAAATACTCGACCTTCAATTCGATCGGCCCGAGCTTCAGCTCGGGGACTAGCTCGGAGAACATGTTGGAGATTCCGTACAGAGACATGGCCAGAATAAAAACCATCAGCTTCTGGGATTGCGTGAGCTCGTAACGGCGCATCGGCGCGGAAACCATGTTTTCAACTCCTCTGGGATTTGGATTACCCCAACTATAGGGAGCGAATATTAGCGCTTTATCATCGGAATGTGAGTAATGTGTAAAATATTTTTCATTTAGTAAATTATGAAAGAAAACATACAAAACTTATCATTTTCGAGCTATACTGTAGGAGGAAAATAAACCGAGGCTCGCCTGAAGGAGAGGGATAGAGGTGGCATTCAACTTGAAAGAGATCGATCTATCGAAGCTGTCCAAAAGCCAGCAGAAGATCGCGAATTATATCGCGGGCGCCATAGGGCAAATCCCCTATTGCACGGAAGAAGATATCGCATCGGCGACCGGGGTGAGCACGGCGACCGTGTCGCGGTTCTGGGGAGCGATCGGTTACGGCAACTTAAAAGCGTTCAAGAAGCATCTGCTGCAGCAAGAGCACGCCACGCCGGCTCATAAGATGGAGAGGATCCTTAGCCGGGTGGAGCGGGAAGAAGCGGATATCTACCGGGAGATCGCGGAGATCGCCGCGAACAATCTGGACGTATCCGCCGAGCGGCTGGACCGGAATCAATTCGCCGCCGCGGCCCGGGCCATTGGGGATGCCCGCGCCTTGTATCTCTTCGGCTCGGGCGCCTCCTCGTTTCTGACGGAGCTGCTAAGCTTCCGGCTGACGCGGATCGGGATTCGCGTGGTCACGATGGCGGGAAGCGGTAGCGAGCTGCTCGAGCAGCTCGCTCATGCGGAGGAAGGCGATGTCGTGCTCATGTTCGGGTTCGTAAGAAAGTCTCCGGAGCTGGCCGTTCTGCTGGAGCAAGCCGCATTTTCCCATTATGCCACCATCTTGGTCACCGATCTTCTCGTCTCGGACATGCTGGCGAAGAGCGACTTGGTGCTGCAATTGGACAGGGGAGAGCTGGAAGGATTTCATTCCATGGCGTCGCCCGTCGCGCTCATCGAGGCGTTGACCGTCGCGGTCACCAAACTCAAAGGGCAAAGCGCCATGGAGAGGCTGGACAAGCTGCATAAGCTTCGCAAGACGTATTCTTCCTTGTTGCCTAAGTAGCACGATCGTCTTCTTGACATCGTTCACCGGCGAATCTACGATAAAACCAGCGATATGCAATTATCCCCTATATTTTGGAGGAATTCGTGATGGCTCTCATTAAATGCGATTATTATTCGGAGACGCTCGGCATCAGCACGAGCATGACGGTCATTCTTCCGCAGCGGACGTTCAGTCAGATCGGAATGGAAGGGGCGGCGGGAAGCGCCAAGCATCCTACTCTTTATCTGCTTCACGGATTCTCGGATGACGATACGATCTGGGCCCGGCGCACGTCCATTGAAAGGTATGTCTCTTCGCTCGGAATCGCCGTCGTCATGCCGAACGTACATAAGAGCTTCTATACGAACATGGAGAACGGAGACGCGTATTGGACCTTCCTTACGGAAGAACTGCCGCGGCTCGCCCGTTCGTTCTTCCCGCTGTCGGACGACCCGAAGCTGAACTTCGTGGCCGGACTGTCGATGGGGGGATACGGGGCGTTCAAGTGGGCTCTCGCTTACCCGGAACGGTTCGCCGCCGCGGCCAGTCTGTCGGGCGTGCTCGATCTCGCGGGCGAGAGGGCGAAGCCGGCATACGACTCCATCAAGCGCTCGTTCGACCTGATCTTCGGAGACCGGGCCGTCGAGGGCTCCACGGACGATCTGTTCGAGCTGCTGCGCAGGCTTCCGAAGGATGCGGAGCTGCCTGAATTGTATCAAGTGTGCGGAACGGAGGATTTCCTGTACGAGGGCAACGTACGGTTCCGCGACGCGATTAGGCAATCCGGGTATCCGAAGTATCGCTACGAGGAAGAGCCGGGAGAGCATACGTGGGAGTTCTGGGACAAGCACATTCAGAGCGCTTTGGCGTTGTTCTCGCGTAAGATTCAAGAGCGAGGGTAATCTCGTTGCATGATGGCAGAGGCCGATCCAGAGCGTCTTCGAACAATCGGGGTCGGCCTTTCCTTCTTTGTCGCGCCTATTGACATTCATTACTGTAACTATTATTATTACAGTACAGCAACCGAATAGAGTTGCTTCCTTCGATGCAAAATCGAAATATTCGAAAAAATGAGAAAAGGCGGTGGACGATCATGAATTATGAAGTAGGAGATTGGGTGTCGGGACATTCCAGCGAGGGCGAGCTGGTCCGCGGCTTTATCGATGCGGTTCATGCCAGCCAAGGCACAGTCGATATCTTCGTGACGGATTCGGATCGGGAAGCCGCGATCGGCGGGGTCACCTCCTTACGGAACCAATCGGTTCGCAAGCTTCCCGGCTATACCGGCAACGACGAGAGCGGACTGCTCAATTATATCGATATGGCCCTGATGACCAAGGACGAGGAATGGTTCAAGGAGCTTTCGGCGAGCTTGGCCGCGGTGCGCTCCCGCAAGAGCCGTCAAGAGGCCGGATCCGGAAGCGCCGCCAAGAGCCGCAATCGCATTCTGTTTCGCTCGTGACGGCAATCCGAGAAGGAAGGCTGCCTTTCGTTAAGTCCGTATCGGACTCGAAGGGCAGCCTTTATTTTTCGTTCAGGAGCCTGGAGGCCTTCCCTCTGCGAAGAGTGACCAGGCTGATCTCCGGAACGCTTCCGAAACGGATCGGCAGCGTGGTCGTTCCGACTCCCCGGTTCACGTACAGATGATAGGGCCGGTCTCCTCGAAGGGAAGCCCGGATCGAATAGATTCCGCCGACGTACACTTTGCCGAGGGCCGTCCGGTGGATCGCGCCGACGATCGGAAGGCTGATCTGCCCGTTGTGGCTGTGGCCGGACAACTGAAGGTCGACGGGATACTTCGCGAGTTCGTCCGCGGGATCTCCTTCGTGCAGCAGCAGCAGATTAAACGAATCCTCCTCGAGCTTGGAGAGCGTGCCTTTCGCGTCCGGTCGGCCTCTTACGTAGTCGTCCAAACCGGCGATCGTAATCGATTCTCCGTTCGGAAGGGCGATCCGCCTCGTCTCGTTGATCAGCATATCGAAGCCGCCGTTCGTCAATAGAGGACCGGAACAACGCTTGGTCCGGGAATAGCCGAAGTCATGATTGCCGTAGACGCAGAACTTGCCGAGCGGGGCGCGGATCTCCCCCAGAATCGGGGAAGCGGCGGGATCGCTCTCCGTCTTAAGGGTTCGGGCGTCGAACAGGTCGCCCGTAAAGACGACGATATCGGGCTTCAGCTCGTTGATCGCGGAAGCCAAACGCTTCAACCGCTTCAAGGAGAAAAAGTGGCCGACGTGAACGTCGCTGAATTGCAGGATCGTCTTGCCGTCGAATCCGGGCGGAATGCGAGGAGACTGAATTTCGAGCCGCGTTACCTTGAGCCTCCGGGGCTCGACGGCGACGGCGTACAGGGCAACGAGCAGAGCGATAACCAGGATGATAAACAAAGCGATGAAGATCGGATCGTTCAAATTGAGGCTCCTCTCTCCGCATGGCCGATAGCGGTGTGCATGTCGTCGAAGCCAGTGTATGTACTAGATTACCAGAAAAAAACCGCGAGCTCAAAAACATAGAACGCCTACACCAAAGTACCGCCTGCTTTTCAGACAAATTGAGAACAATTTTCATTGACAGCGATGCTGAGAACGATTATCATTTGGAGGTGAACAACGAGAAAAAAGTTCGGGGAGCGGATAGGGCATGCCCAAAATCAAGTACTGCTGCAGAAACTTCAAGCTTGGCTCCAAAGTCGTCTATAAGGCGCTGAAGAGCGAGTTCCCCGACATGAAGCATAAGAAGAAGGATTGCATCGGCAGCTGCGGAGCGTGCTCCAAGGTGTGCATGGCGCTTATCGGCAAGACGGAGCTCGTTCGGGCGAAGACGCCGGAATTGCTGTACGAGAAGCTCAAGCAGCGTATCGGATAAGGAAGATAGACGAATACGCTTCACGAAGACGGGCATCTGAGGAGGCTCGTTTTTATTTTTTTGGAGGAAAACATCGAGCCGCGGCGAACCTTTATAACAAAACTTAGGACCATCATTCGGAGAAGGAGACATGCGAACATCGATGCCGGAGATCTCGTTGAAAGCGTTTAATCCGAAGATAGTAAGCTCCTTGTTCCATTAGGATTGAAAACAAGTTCCTTAGAAGCCGTGAAATATCCGGGAACAGGACAATGCCAATGCAACCAAGCCGCTGCAAGCCGATAATGTCGGCTTGCAGGGTAGATACAAGGTATTCAAGCAACTGCAACCCGAAAAATTCGGGTTACAGCGTCTCGAGTGCGCTAACCTCGAGCTCGCCACTAGCTCACGATGCTTATAAGAATCGGCAGCCAGACGAACGAAGAGAGCGTCGTCCAGAGAATGCACCGCGACAGAAGCTTCGGAGCGGCGTCGAAGCGCTCGGCGAGCACGACGGCGTTGACCGCGACCGGCATGGACGCGAGGATGAAGAAGACGTCGGCGGCGACGCCGTCGATTCCCAGAACCCGGAGAACCAACGCGGCGATAAGAGGCGCGGCCGCGATCCGTACCGCCATCCCGGCCCAGAAGGTGCGGGTCTCGACCTTCGAGCGGCTCTTGGCTTCCAAGCCGACGCTCACCATCTGCGCGCCGAGAATGGTGAGCACGACGGGCGAATAGGCGCCGCTGGCGAGAGCGATGCCGCTCTGCAAGCCGTCCGGCAGCGTCCAATCGAACGCCCTTAGCAGGAAAGCGAATACCGCGGCATAGATAGAAGGCAGCTTAAAGATCGATTTTACCGCGTCGCCGATCGAGAACTGCGAACGCGCGGCGAAGAAGACCCCGATCGTGTTCGTTAGTACGATCTGCACGACGACATAAAGAGAGGCTTTATCCAGCCCGAGCTGCCCGAAGGCGAGCAGGACAAGCGGGAGACCGTAATTAACGCTGTTCGTCAGCGTGGAGATCAAGGTGAGCCCGGCCTGTTCGGGCGCGGGCAGCTTAAGCAGCCGGCCGAGCCCGGCGGCGGCGAGCCAAAGCAAGGCCAGGTTGAGGAGACAGAAGACGACCGTCCGAACAGCGTCGTCCGCGGTGATGGAGGCGGTCGTCAGCGTCTCCAGCAGGATGGCGGGGCTTAAGAAATACAAGTAAAGCACGGACAACGGCTTCGTGTCCAGATTTTTGAACCGGCGAAGCAGCGCCCCAACGATGACGGGAATGGACAGCGGAACGATGACTTCGAGCAGCGTGGAAACGATGGAATGCAGCATAAACAACCCTTCTTTTTTGAGCAATATCGCGGTCTTTTGCGTGCTTATACTATAAACGGTTCTACCGTAGGGGTCTAAGATTAAGATTGTATCATTTTATAGTTTGCGCCTATAGACAGAGCGCAAGCGAAAGCCGCACATGGTAGAATAGGGAAGTCGGGATGCGATAAGCATCTAACTGAAGGAGAGAGAGAAGAGTGGCCAATAAATATTATGTCGTCTGGGAAGGGCATCAGCCCGGAATTTATACGAGCTGGCCCGCATGCCAAGCGCAGGTGAACGGGTACGCGGATGCGAAGTACAAGTCCTACCCGTCCCAAGCGGAAGCGGAGCGAGCTTACCGGGAGGGCTGGAAGAAGAACTGGGGACAGGGCAAAGCCCCATCCGGCAAATCCGCATCCGCCGCATCGTCCAAGTTCGCATCGTCGAAGGCTGCCGCGCCCAAGTCCAAGCCCGCGGGCGAGATCGACTACGATAGCGTGTCCGTCGACGTGGGGACGAGAGGGAACCCGGGGCCGGTGGAGTACAAGGGAGTGGATACCCGGACCGGCGACGTCATTTTCTCCTGCGGGCCGATTCCGAACGGAACCAACAATCTGGGAGAATTTCTCGCGATCGTGCACGCTTTGGCCCACTTGAAGAAAGAAGGCAGTACGAAAACTGTATATAGCGATTCCCGAACCGCCCTTAAGTGGGTGAAGCAGAAGGAAGTGATGACGACTCTCCCCCGAAACGAGTCCACGGCGGAGATCTGGACCCTTGTCGACCGCGCCTTGACGTGGCTGAAAACCAACTCTTACACGAACAAGGTGCTGAAGTGGGAGACCGAAGAATGGGGAGAGATCAAGGCGGATTACGGCCGCAAATAACGGGAGATGCTGAAGCTATTGTCTTCGGCATGAGAAATCCGATCGGGAACGAGGGAGTCAGAGGATGCGCGCAAGATCCAGAATCGGGATTTATGCTTTGGCGGTGATCGCCTATGCCATCGTCATGGCGATCTATGTTCGTTACACAGCTCCGAATAATGTGCCTGCCGCTTATCAAGGAACCGCGGCAGACCCGGCAACGTTCTTCACTTCGGCCGAACTGAGCGACAGCCAGTCGATCAACGCGGCGCGCAATTGGATCTTCTTCGTCAGCGGTCCGTGGGAATGGCTGATCTACGGCCTTCTCCTGCTCACTGGAATCGGGAGAGGGATCAAGCGGGCGCTCGAACGAAGAGGCTGGCCGATCTACGTTCGGTTCCCGCTCTACATGCTCGCGATCAGCGCGATTTCGTACCTGCTTTATTTGCCGCTGCGGGTGTTCAGCTTCGCGATGTCCAGCCATTACGGCATCACGACGCAGCCCGTCCTTAGCTGGCTGAGAGACAAGGCCGTCCAATTCTCGATCGGCTACTTGACGACGTTGGCGGTCAGCGCCGTAGCGTTCTGGATCCTGTCCCGCGGCGGACGCTGGTGGCTGAAGCTATGGCTGCTGTCTATCCCTTTCAGCGTGTTCATGCTGTTCATTCAGCCGGTCGTGATCGACCCGCTCTATAACGATTTTACGAGACTGTCTAACCCGGAGTTGGAAAAGCATATTCTAGCCCTCGCCGATAAGGCCGACATTCCGGCCGATCGCGTCTACGAGGTCCGAATGTCGGACAAGACGAACTCGATGAACGCTTACGTGAACGGGATCGGGTCGTCCTTGCGCATCGTGCTGTGGGACACGACCTTGAACAACCTGGACGAGAAAGCCATTCTGCTCATCATGGCTCACGAGATGGGACACTACGTGATGCATCACCTGGAATGGAGCGTTCTGGGGACGATCGTCTCCTCCTTCTTCGTGCTCTGGATCGGAGGGCGCCTCTATACTTGGATCGTTCGCAAGCGGGGGGAGAGCTTCGGCATCTCCAAGCTGTCGGACATGAACGCCCTCCCTCTCGTTCTGCTTCTCCTGTCCGTGCTGAGCTTCGTATCGCTGCCGATCAGCAACGCGATCTCGAGGAACGCGGAAGCATCGGCTGACGATTACGCGTACGAGCTGATCGGCAGCTCCGAGGGAGCGGTGAAGATGTACCAGCAGATGGCGGTCGCCTCCTTAAGCGACGTGAATCCGCCGCTGCTCGTGCGCCTGTTCCGGGACGATCATCCGACGGACATGGATCGTATTCTGAAGGCCGAACGGTTCGCCGCTTCGCAAGGAAGTGAAGGGTCGTGAACCTATACTTGCTGGCGGGAGTGAAGACCGCGCCTCTCTTCATGGAACGCTTCCGCCTTGCCCTTCACCGCCAATTGACGGAAGCGGGGCATTCGGTTCATTCCCGGCTGCTGTATCCTTACGGAGATTGGAGCCGAAGCGCCCTCGTCCAGGTCAGAGAGATCGCTCACGACATGCGCCTTGGCTATTCGCGGATGGCCAAGTCGATCGGAGGAGCGCGAGCGAGGAAGGAGATCGATAGCGAACGGCGGGAGAGCGCGGCCGGTTCTTCGCGCGAGCCTCTTCTGTTGGTCGGGCACAGCGGAGGAGGAACGGCGGCCGTTCACGCGGCCGTCGGGCTCAAGGAGGAATGGAAGGGGCCGATCTGCATCGTCCTGATCGGCTCGCCGAAGTCTCGCATCCCTCCGGAGCTTGCGGCCGATACGTTCTATCTTTACGCGGAAGGGACTCTGCGAGGGAGGAGAAGGCTCGATCCGATTACCCGGCTCGGGACATTCGGCGGCTGGGGCTTGGCGGAGATGCCCGCTTGGCCTAGGTGGGACCGAAGCCGGCATGGGCCCGGCCAGGTGGACTCGGTGCCTATCATCGGAGGGCATGCGGATTATTTCCGGGAGAGCGAGGCCTACGTGAACGAGGCGGGACTAACGAACCTGCAGTTGACGATGGGCAAAGTATGGGCGTGGCTGCAGACGAGGCTGCCCGGTTCCGGCAGCTTCGCGGCGGATTAGCGATCTTGCCCGGATTCGGGAGCGGTAGCTTCCTCGAGCTCGCCAAGAATCCGGAACGCATCCTCGTCGGCGGATCCGCACATCTCGATCGAGGCGGCCAAGCTGCCGCACACCGCGGGACGTTCCGGCTTGCCGAACAAGCGGCAGCGATTGTCGTCGGTCAGTTGAACGCACCGGACGCCGGCGGGTTTACCTTCGGGCATTCCGGGTATAGGGGATGAAATGGAGATAACGATGCAGCAAGCGGCGCAACCCGTTCGGCATTCCATGAGATCGGCCTCCTTTAGCAGTCCGAGCATCCTTTCGATGACGTCTATTATCCCGCTAGAACTTCTTGGCGTCAACGCGTCGAAAGCGCCGGAGGCAGTGCGGAATAGAATCGAAAAAGCGACTATTTTGTTGAACGATGGCGAAAATCCGATTATAATTTATAAAATGCAAGGTAATAAATACCTACGTTCATTCTATGATATTGGAGCTACCCATAGAGGGGACCCCATAGGGCGTCATTCCCCCGTCCATAGGAATTCGTGACTTGGAAAGAATGCCTCAACGGATAAAAGCAACTAATTTGGAGGAGCTAAACCATGCGTAATGAGAAGAGCAAAACTGCTGTTTCTGTACTAAGGCAACTCGGCAGCGCCCTTCCGAAAGAGCAGGGAGCTTGCTTCGCTTCCAATGAAGGGCAGGGAGACACGGGATTGCCTATTCGAGCCAAGAAGAAAACCATGAACAAACGGGAAGAAGGTCCTATACCGGGGAAGGGCGTTCTTCCTTTCGCTATTCGGAGCCTGTACCGGGTCGTTATCCGTTTCTCGGAAGTGGACACGCTGCTCGTCGCCATCTGCATGGATTTGCTGTTGAACGTTCATTCGGATGAAGAGTCCCTGAGGTATTTTCCCGATTTGACGGATGAAGAGACGAGCGAACAGATCATTCTGAAGCAAGGGCTGACGGTCTTTATCGCGACTTCCTGCACGGTCGAGCAGTTGCGGGAACGCTTTACTCCGTTTCGCTACGTGGCGGGAGTCGATATCCTTCCGCTCGATCAGCTCGCCCCGAGGTGAACGGAAGAAGCGGCGGATTAAGCATGGTGGTATGCCGGAAGGGTTAGTAGTATAATAAAAGCTATTGTGCAAGGAGAAGAGTCAAGCACCTCTATCCGGAGGTGCTTTCCTTGCGTTCGGCGCAGCATCGCGCAATACGGAAAGCTGGAGGAACGAAGAACAATGTCTAATTTGCTTGCTGGCAAAAAAATCGTCGTCATGGGAGTCGCGAACGAGAGGAGCATCGGCTGGGGGATTGCGAAGTCGCTCCACGCGCATGGCGCGGAGCTGATCTTCACCTATCGCAAGGAGAGATCCCTCGACCGGCTGAATAAGCTTCTTGACGAGAACGGGATCAAGCCGCTGATGGTCGCGGCCTGCGACGTGTCCGAGGACGAGAGCGTCGTTAACGCCTATGCCCAGATAGGGGAGAAGGTCGGAACGATTCACGGAGTGGTTCATTCCTTGGCGTATGCCGGCAAAGAGGAGCTCCAAGGCGAGTTCGTCGACACGACCCGCGAAGGCTATATGCTTGCACAGGATTCCAGCGCTTATTCGCTGGTCGTCGTAGCCAGGGAAGCCAGGAAGCTGATGACCGAGGGCGGAGCGATCGTCACCCAGTCCTATATCGGAGCCGAGCGCGTCGTTCGCAACTACAACGTCATGGGCGTGGCCAAGGCGGCGCTGGAAGCGTGCGTGCGCTATCTGGCGGAAGATCTCGGCAAGGACGGCATTCGCGTGAACGCCATCTCGGCGGGACCGATCCGCACTCTGTCGGCGAAGGGAGTGTCCGGCTTCAACGAGATCTCGTCCGTCGTCGTCGAGCGCGCGCCGCTGCGCCGCAACGTGGACCAGAGCGAAGTCGGCGACGCGACGATGTTCCTCGTAAGCGACCTGTCGAGAGGAATTACCGGCGAAGTCATCCACGTCGATTCCGGCTACCACATCATGGGGCTGTAAGCAATACTAATGGGCCGATACCGGCCAACCGCAGAGGGGTTCTGTTAAAGGAACCTCTCTTTTTTACGGCAACAAGCCCAAACTTCCCGATCGGCGTTTTTCCTCTTGACATCCAGAATTGGAAGCGATACCATAAGGCCACGACGATCTGAAAAGCTTTTCACGAAAAGAGGGCGTCCCGTGACGAAGCCGACCATTCGCGACGTAGCCCGACTGGCCAATGTCTCCATCAGCACCGTCTCCCGGGTGATGAACGCCCCGGACACCGTTATCCGCAGCAAGCAGGAGCGGGTGCTAAGCGCGATCGACGAGCTGAAATACAAGCCGAACGCGCTGGCGAGGGGACTCATCTACAAGAAGACGAACACGCTCGGCGTGGTCATCCCGGACATCCGCAACGCCTACTACGCGGATATCATCCGCGGGATGGAAGACGCGTCCAAGAAACTCGGCTACAACCTCATCATCTGCAATACCGATCATGACCGCAACCGGCTTTTCTCCTACTTAAGCAATTTCGACGAACGGCAGGTAGACGGCATTCTTTTTACAAGCGAACCTATCACCCCCGACTACCACAAGGAATTGAAACGGCTGCGCAAGCCGGTCGTTCTCGTCTCCACCCACTCCTTGGACTACGAGCTGCCATCCGTGCGCATCAACGACGAAGAAGCCGCTTACGACGCGGCGAAGCACCTGATCGAGTCCGGCCATCGCTCCATCGGTTGGATCGGCTTCGATCTAAGCGACAGCATCGCGGGCTTGACGCGTTACCAAGGCTACATCCGCGCCCATCGGGATTTCGGGCTCCCCATCCGCCAAGAGAACATCCATCTCGTCCGGCTCTGGTCCGACGATTCTATGGACGCGGCGCACCGGTTATTCCTTCAGAATCCCGATTTGACGGCCGTCTTCACCGCTTCCGACGAGCTGGCCATCGGCCTTCTCTGCTACCTGAACGAAAGGGGAATCCCGGTTCCCGAGCAGGTTTCGGTCATCGGGTTCGATAACATCCGCATGTCCCGGTTCACCATTCCCAAGCTGACCACGGTTGCCCAGCCGATGTACGAGATCGGGTATCGTTCCGTCGAGAAGCTTCATGCCCGAATCGAAGGAGCGGAGGATCCGATTCTTCGCGAGTACCTGCCCCATGAGCTGATTCTTCGTTCCTCTACCCGGGCTTTTGTCGAATGAGGTTTGGTTTGTGACGGATTTTGAAAAGCTTTTCAGAGTGTTGTCACAAAAGCTTCCGGCGATTTGAGGAGGTGAGGCGGCTTAAGGAAGCCATTCGAGGACTGCAACTTGAGAGCGTATACAACCAGTGGAGATCAGAAGGTTCGTTAGCATCGCAACAACCCATTATCATGACGAGGGGCTGAGTCGATTGTTGAAGAACAAAGGATGGACCATCGGTACCGCACTCTTGCTCGTTTTCGTACTCCTGCTGTCCGCTTGCGGCGGCAACAACAACAATGGCAACCAAGCATCCAGCTCGCCTTCGCCGAGCGCGGAGTCCGCATCGCCTTCCGCGTCGCCATCGGCGTCTCCCGAGGCGTCTCCGAGCGAAGAAGCGTCCTCCAGCCCGATCGCGGGAGGATCGGCGCTTGACGAGGCCTACGCCGGCAAGTTCAAAGGGACGAAGGTGACGATGTTCGGCCCGTTCGTCGACGTGGACCAGAAGAAGTTCGAGGACGCGATCAAGGAGTTCGAGGAGAAAACGGGCATCGACATCCAATACGAGGGCTCGAAGGAGTTCGAAGCGACGATCTCCATCCGGGTCGACGGCGGCAACGCTCCCGATATCGCCGACTTCCCGCAGCCGGGCCTTCTCGCCAACTTCGCCAAGTCGGGCAAGGTGATCGACGTCGGAACGTTCATGGATAAGAACAAGCTTGCGGCCAACTACAACCAGAGCTGGCTCGACATGGCCACGATGGCCGGACCGAGCGGGGATATCATGGCGGGCATCTGGAACCGCAGCAGCGTCAAGAGCCTGGTCTGGTACCCGAAGAAGGCGTTCGAAGAAGCCGGATACGCGATTCCGAAGACTTGGGAGGAGCTGCTGGCCTTGACCGAGCAGATCGCCAAGGACGGCGATCCCGCCTGGGCGATCGGCATCGAGAGCGGAGCGGCGACGGGCTGGCCGGCGACCGACTGGATCGAGGACATCATGCTGCGCACGACAACGCCGGAGAATTACGACAAGTGGGTCAAAGGCGAACTTCCGTTCACGGATGCCATCGTCAAGAACGCGGTTCAGAAAATGGCCGAGATCTGGCTCAATGACGATTATGTATACGGAGGGAAGAAATCGATCGTGACGACCGCGTTCGGCGACGCGCCGAAGGTCATGTTCGACAATCCGCCGAAGGCGTGGCTGCATCGTCAGGCGAGCTTCATCACCAGCTTCTTCCCGACCACGCTCAAGTCCGGCGAGGACTACGACTGGTTCTACCTGCCGCCGATCGATCCGGCGTACGGCAATCCCGTGCTCGTCGCGGGCGATATTTACGCGATGTTCAACGACCGTCCGGAAGTGCGAGCCGTCATGGAATTCTTCACGACGGGCGAATCGATCAAGACGTGGATTCAATCGGGCGGCGTCATCGCGCCGATGAACGACGCCAAGGCGGAATGGTACACGAGCGACGTCGAACGCCGCATGGCGGAATTGGCGCAATCGGCGACGACGCTGCGGTTCGACGGCTCCGACCTCATGCCGGGTGCGGTCGGAGCGGGAACGTTCTGGAAGGGCATGACCGACTACATCAGCGGCACCGTCGATCTGGACGGCGCGATGCAGGAAATCCAGGCGGGCTGGCCTAAATAAATGCCGGAGCTTAAGACGACGGCAAACGGGACGAAGGGGGCGGCAGGCGGAGCAAGAGGGGCCGTCGCCCTCTGGTCCGTCCTCATTCCGGCGCTGAACGCGGCAGGGCACACCGGCATCTTCCTGTTCCTGCGCGATACCGAGCTGAACCCGGTTTTGTACGCGATTGTCGCGATCCTATGGGGAGTCGTCGGCGTTTACGCGTTGTACGCTTCCCTGAATTGGGTCGTCGAACAGTACAGCGAAACATGGAAAAGAAGAATTCAGCCCTATCTTTTCGTCGGCCCCGCCTTTGCTTTACTCACTTGGCTGCTGCTAATCCCGACGATCCGCACCGTGATCATGAGCCTGCAGGACGCGACCTCGTCCAAGTTCGTCGGGTTGGCCAACTATGCGGCGGTGTTCACGAACCGTCTGCTGCTGACCGCGCTGCGGAACAACCTGCTCTGGGTGCTGTTCGGGGCGTCGGCTTGCATCGTCCTGGGCCTGCTGATCGCGGTGCTCGCGGACCGAAGCAGCTTCGAGAGGCTGGCCAAGGCGATCGTCTTCATGCCGATGGCGATCTCCTTCGTGGCGGCGGGCGTTATCTGGAAGTTTATCTACTATTATCAGCCCGGCGACGAGCAGGTCGGCCTGCTTAACGCCATCGTCGTCAGCCTCGGCGGAGAGCCTCAAGCCTGGACGAGTATGACGCAGCCGTGGAACAACCTGTTCCTCATCGTCATTCTGATCTGGATGCAGACGGGCTTCGCCATGGTCATCTTCTCGGCGGCACTCAAGGCGGTGCCGGAGGATATGCTGGAAGCGGCGAGAGTGGACGGAGCGGGCGAGATCCGCATTTTCTTCAAGATCATCGTTCCGTTCATCTCCGCCACGATACTGTCCGTCACGACGACGATCATCGTCTTTACGCTCAAGATTTTCGACGTCGTCATGGTGATGACGGGGGGCCAATACGATACCGAAGTGGTGGCCACGCAGTTCTACCGGCAGTTCTTCATGTACCGCAACTTCGGCTACGGCTCGACTCTGGCGATCGCGCTGCTCATCGCGGTGATTCCCGTGATCTGGTTCAACCTGAGGCAGCTTCGCAAGCAGGGAGGGTTCGCGTGATGCGCAAGAGCAAGGGCAGGGATGGACGCAGGCGCGGGCGCAAAGGCTCGAAGACGGTCGTCAACCTCGTGCTCGGGATCATCTGCTTGCTGTGGCTCATTCCGACGCTGGGCTTGTTCGTCTCCTCCTTCCGTCCGGCGACGGAGATTCTGAAGACGGGCTGGTGGACGGTTCTCCCGCATCGGGAATACGTCGCGAAGGAGCAGCTTCAGCTGTCGAAGGATACGGATCTTAGGCAGCCGATCGAAGTGAACGGGACGACATACACGGACGAACAGCTTCGCGAAGGCGTGAAGACGGAGGATGGCACCGAGCTGATTTGGGAAAACCGCCGGGCCCGCACGATCGATGTCCGGGAGCTCGGGTGGCGGATGAGCACCGAATTTACGCTGGATAACTACGCGGGGGTTCTGACGGGCAAGGAATACGACATCCCGAAGCCGGACGGCACCGTCTCCAAGGAGAAAGGGAGCAACCTGAACCAGGCGTTTCTCAACACGCTGACGGTAGCGATCCCGTCGACGATCATCCCCATTCTGATCGCGACGTTCGCCGCTTACGCATTCGCTTGGATGAAGTTCCCGCTGCGCAAAACGCTGTTCGTCATCGTCATCATGCTGCTGGTCGTCCCTTTGCAAGTAGCGTTGATTCCGATCCTGAAGGACTATACCTCGCTTGGGCTTAACGGTACTTTCCTGGGCGTCTGGATCGCGCATGCCGGCTTCGGCCTGCCGCTCGCCACTTACTTCATGTACTCGTACATCAGTCAGCTTCCGAAGGACCTGTTCGAATCGGCGTTCATGGACGGGGCATCGAACTTCACGATTTTCACGAAGCTGATTTTGCCCCTCGCCGTCCCGTCCATCGCTTCGATCAGCATTTTCCAATTCCTGTGGGTGTGGAACGACTACCTCGTGTCCCTCGTGTTTATCGGCAGCCAGCCGGACGTTCAGGTGCTGTCCATGCGGATCGCCAACCTGGTCGGCTCAAGGGGGAACGACTGGCACCTGCTGACGGCTTCCGCTTTCGTCTCGATGCTTATGCCTCTGGCGGTGTTCTTCGGTTTGCAGCGTTACTTCGTGCGAGGATTGCTTGGCGGGTCGGTGAAGGGGTAATGCGGATGGCCTGATTTCGAAGGCGAGATGGTCTCCTCTGGGACGATCTCGCTTTTCTGCATTTCGCGGGCTTGGCGTTCGCGTGGGTAAGAGTAGTCCCTGTCTGCCCACCATAGGCGGCAATGAGGGAGAACGCGCAAAGGCCGACGGGGTATGTTGAGTAAATTTTACTCAACTGGAGGAGGGACATAGCGGTCGGCGGGCTTATACTGTCCTGAGGCATCCATGACCTTTTCTTTTCTAGTTACTGTCCCTCTAACTCCTTTAAACCACGATCCCGCCTTCCTTCTTCCCCCATTTGCGCTCTGCCTAACAATGAAGGAGAACATGGAGCGAGCGTCGAGGTTCATTGGGAGCGATACGGGCATCAATTGACGGGCTCGGAGGTTCAGGCTGCGGCGGAATGGTATCGGGCGGGATTCGGGATCTAAATCGAGAAGGCAGATAGGAAGATCGCTTGTCGATCGATTCCTTCTGCCTTTATCGTTTTTTAAACGGGATCATCAGGCGGCGCACCGGCTTCGAGGAATAAAAGCCAAGGCCCAAGCGTCTGGTCAACGCCAGCAGGAATGGTTTCCTCTCCAGGTAGCCTAGGGGCTTGGAGGAGGAGTCGCATACGATAAAGAATTCGACATCCGGGTAACCGTTAATCGTTCGCAGAGCCTCGCGGCAGGACATTTTGGCGGGCAGGTGCGGTACGAATCGGGTAGACGAAGAAGCGTCGGCGAATTCTTCCAAGGCGTTAAAGGACATCTCGTTCTCCTCTCGCTTCGCTAAAATCAAGGGGGCCGCTTCAAGCATAGCAGAGGAACGTAAACGAGGATCCTAAACTGCGTTATTGGAGTGTAAACCGGCCCTCATTCGGAGGCAGCGGCATCATTAGACCATCTCATCACTTCGAACAGTTTAAAAAGCAAGCTCATCGCGATAGCGACGACCGTGGCGAGCGCCATGCCGGACAACGAGAAGTCGCCCGCCGTAATCTTGGCGCCGGATAAGCCGGCAGCCAGAACGACGGTGGTGAGGAATAGATTCGTCGGACGGCTGTAGTTCACTCCGGCTTCGACCAGCATCCGGAAGCCGGAAGCCGCGATCACCCCGAACAGCAGCAGGGAGACCCCGCCCATGACGGCGACGGGGATGCTGGCGATCAAGGCGGACACCTTGCCCAGGAAGGACAGAAGAACGGCGATAACGGCAGCTCCTCCGATGACGAAGGTGGAGTACACCTTCGTAATGGCGAGAACTCCGATGTTCTCGCCGTAGGTCGTGTTGGGCGTGGAGCCGACGAAGCCGGACAGGATCGTGGATACTCCGTTGCCGAGCATGGAGCGGTGCAAGCCGGGATCCTTGGACAAGTCCTTGCCGACGATATTGCCGGTAACGACGAGATGACCGATGTGTTCGACGATAACGACGAGCGCCGCGGGAAGAATCGTCAGAACGGCGCTCCATTCGAGGATCGGAAACGCGAATTGCGGCGATGCGAACCACGAGCTGTCCCGGACGGCGGAGAAGTCGGCGATTCCGATGGCGGCGGCCAGGGCGTAACCGACGACGATTCCGATCAGGATGGGAATGATGCCGAGGAAGCCGCGGAACAGCACGGAGCCGAGAACGGTAACGAGCAAGGTGACGGTCGAGAGCAGGATGGAATCGGCATCCGGCTTCCAATCGGCCGCGCCGCCCGACGTCCATCCGGCCATTCCGGCCGCCGTAGGAATGAGCTCGAGCCCGATGATGGAGACGATCGCTCCCATCGCCGCGGGAGGGAAGACGATATAGATCCAGCGGGTTCCGGCCGCTTGAACGAGGAGGGCGACCGCCGTGAAGACGATGCCCGCTGCGATGAAGCCGCCGAGCGCGGCGGCATAGCCGTCCCCGATGTCCGAATGAGCGCCGATGACCGCCCCCGCGGGAGCGATAAAGGCGAAGCTGGAGCCCAGATAGGCGGGAATGCCTCCGCGGCAGATCGCGATATACAAGAGGGTTCCGATCCCGTTCATCAAGAGGCAGATCGAGGGATCGACGCCAAGATAGTTAGGGACGAGCACCGTAGAACCGAACATCGCGAACAGATGCTGCAGGCTGAGCATAAAACTCTGTCCGAGAGGCGGGACCTCGCGGATTCCGATTTCTTTTTTCATAGGCGCATTCGGCCTCCCGGGATGTCGGTGTCTTCGGATTAGAAGTCTTGACAAAGATTGGGGGCGCGTATACAATGCAACCTAAATCCAATAAATACGATATATCGTTTATTATCGTAAGCAAGGGAGAGTTCACGCATGAATACGATCGAAGCGATTAAGACTCGCCGCAACATTAAACAATTCAAGGCGGACCCGATCGATAGAGACAAGGTGATCTCGTGGCTGGAGGCCGCAACCTTCTCTCCGAACCACCGGATGACCGAGCCTTGGAAGGTCGCGTTCGTCGGCCCGGAGACGAGAGCCAAGCTGAACCATAAGACGGACTTCGGAGGCGCTCCGCTCGTCCTTCTGCTCACCTCCAAAGGCTCGGCGATGCCGATCGAGAAGGAAGAGAACGCGTACGCGGTCGCCTGCTTCGCGCAGAGCTTCATGCTGGCCGCCGCCAGCGAAGGAGCCGGAACGTTCTGGTCGTCGCTCGCCGCCGCGCCCAAGATGAGAGAGATCCTCGAAGTTCCGGACGAAGACGTCGTGATCGGGATCTTCGGGGTCGGCTATCCGCAGGAAGTCCCGGAAGCCAAGGAACGGATCTCCATCGCGGAGAAGATCGTCGAACTCCCGTAAGAAGCCCGGC
>Ga0065721_10049904_pt1 | contig 25603 bp, 15 predicted proteins | sample Mesricmetagenome_FD_59108 | JGI IMG/M metagenome (GOLD analysis project Ga0065721, IMG submission 59108) | Mesophilic microbial community from rice straw/compost enrichment Sample: eDNA_1 v2 (version 2) | ecosystem: Engineered > Solid waste > Grass > Composting > Bioreactor | place: USA: Davis... | reverse complement strand
ATCCGCGTCCGGTGGAGTGTTTTCGGGCACCCGCATGGAAAGGCCGCGGGAGATGCCCGGCTCCTGCATGGTGATGCCGTACCAGAGCGGGGCGGCCTCCATCGTGGTGGCGTTGTGAGTAATGACGATGAACTGAGACTCCTTGCCAAAGTCGCGCAGGAGGTCCGTAAACTTCTCGACGTTCGCCCCGTCCAGCGGGGCATCCACCTCGTCCAGCACGCAGAAGGGCGCGGGGCGCACCTCCAGAAAGGCGAACAGCAGCGCGACGGCCGTTAGCGCGCGCTCCCCACCCGAGAGCAGGGCGAGGCTCTGGCGCTTCTTGCCCGGCGGCTGGGCGACGATCTCGATGCCCGTCTCCAGGATGTTCTCCGGGTCCGTCAGCACCAGTTCCGTAGAGCCGCCGCCGAACAGGCGGGTAAACAGGCGGGAGAAGGCATAGGACACCGCCTGATAGGTTTCGTAGAAGACGCCGCGCGTGGACTCGTCGATCTCGGCGATGGCGACGATCAGGCGGTCGCGTGCGGTCTCCAGGTCCGCCTTCTGCTCCGTCAGGAACCGGTGCCGCTCCGACACCTCTTCGTACTCGGCGATAGCGGCGACGTTCACCGTCCCCAGCGACTTGATCTCGCGGCGCAGGCGCCCGATCTCCTGCGCGGTGTCCCTATCCACCGGGGCGCCCCCCGTCAGCGCGACCGCGGAGTCGGGGTGCAGATCGTACTCGTCCAGCAGTCGCTGCCCCACCGCCTCAGCCTGCGCTTCGACCCGAGCAGCCCGCACACGCGCGGCCTGCGCCCGGTCTGCCGCCTCCTGCGCCCCCCGGGCCGCCGCCTTGACCCGCTCGCTGATCGCAAAGTTCTGGTCCAGCAGGCTCTTGCGCGACTCGCGCCACCGCTCCAGTTGCGCCACCGCTTCGGAGAGCGCGGACCGTGCCGCGTCCCGCTCGCGCTGTCGCGCCTCGTCCCCCGCCTCCTCGCGGGCCAGTACCTCGCGCGCCTCTTCCGCCCGCTTTGTGCGCTCCTCCGCGGAGAGGGTGGCCCGCAGGGCGCCCTCGCGCGCCCGCTCGGCCTCGCGCGCCAGGGCACGGGCGCGCTCCCGCAGCCCCGCCAGTTCGACGCCCAGGGCCCGGGCCCGGGCCTGCGCCTCGTCCCGCTCCACGGCCAGCGCGGCCTGCCGCTTCTGAAGCTCCTCGCGGGTGACCTGCGCGCCCGCATCCTGCGACCCCGCCGCGGCCAGGGCCTCCGAGAGTTCCCTTTCCCGCGCGGTATCCGCCGCCCCGCCTTCAGTGAGCGCCTTCAGCCGCTCGCGCAGTCCCGCCGCCTCGCGTGCCAGCCGGTCGGCATCCGCGCGCCGCGCGTGCGCCCGGCGCTCCGCGTCTGCCAGGGCTTCGCGCGCGGCGGAGATCGCGGCCTCGGCGTCTCGCACCGCCTGACGGGCGGCGTCGGCGTCGGCCCGGGCCGTAATCTCCTGCTCCTTGAGCAGATCAGCCTCGTGGCGCCCGCGCGCCACGGCGTCGGTCAGCTCCGTAATCTCACGCTTGCGCCCCAGAAGGTTCGGGCCGGGCCGCCCCTGTGCCTGGGTTCCCCCCGTGATCGCCCCCGTAGGAACCACCACCTCGCCCCCCAGGGTAACGATCTTTGCCCAGTCACGGGACGCCCGCTCGGAGTGCAGGTGCCGGGCAACGCGCGTGGCGGTGTCCAGGTCGTCCACGATCAGGATGCGCGCGAGCAGGACGTTGACCGCGGGCTCAAAGTCGGCATCGAAGTCTACGAGGTCGGCGGCAGAGCCGAGGACACCGGTGAACTGCTTCGCGGCTCGGCGCAGCGAGTCCGGAACGTCCGGGGCGCGCAGGGCGTCCAGCGGCAGCAGGGTTGCGCGCCCGCCGCGCGTCTCGTTGAGGAAGCGGATCGCTTCTTTGGCATCCCGCTCCGTGTCGGTAATGATGTCCTGCAGGCTCGCTCCCAGCGCCACCTCTACGGCCGTGTCCATGTGCGCAGGAACGCGCAGGGCGTCCGCCACCAGCACGTACCGCCCGGTCAGGCGCCCGCTGTCCGCGGCGCGGCGTACCGACCGCACCCCGGCAAAGTACCCCTCCTGCGCCGCCTCAGTCTCCTCCAGGGTCCGCAGACGAGCCACCTGCCCCGCCAGGCGCCGCTCCAGCGCGCTGCGCGCCTCCGCGACTTCGGTCACCGCCTCTGCGGCCCTCTGGCGCGCGGGCTCCCGCTCCTCCGCAAGGGTCGCCCGGGCCGCGTCCAGGGCCGCCTGCGCCCCGCGCACCTCGGTCTCCAGGGCATCCGCCTGACCGGCCGCCTCCGCCGCCTCCAGTTCGCGGCGCGCGGCGCGCCCCTCAGCCTCCGCCACCTCGGCGGCGCGCTGGGCAATACGCGCCCGCACCGCCTCCAACTCCGCCTTCTGACCCGCCAGGCGCCGTGCCAACTCCAGGTAGTCGGCCTGCTGCCCGGCGACAGTGCGCGAGATGTCGGCCAGCGCCCGGTCCGCGGTACGGGCGGCAGTTTCGGCGGCCTCCAGTTCGCGGGCCATTGCCGCGGCGCGCGCCTCCGCCTCGCGGGCAGCCTTGCTGTGGGCGTCCGCCTCGGCGTTCCAGCGCGCCTTTTCTTCGGAGAGCGTCGCCAGGTCGCTTGCCAGGGTCTCCGCCGCCCGCTGCGCCCCCGCTCGCCGCTCGGCGGCCAGCGCGATCTGCCCCTCCGCCCGCTCAACGCGGGTCATGGCGTTCTGCTGCTGGAGGCGCGCGTTCTCCATCTCCGCCTCCGCGTCCGCAATCCGCCGCCCAAGCGTCAGGGCCTCGGCCTCCAGGGAGGACACCTCGGCACGGAGCCGCTCCGCCTCTGCGGTCCCCTCCTCCGCCTGACGGGCCAACTCCTCCAGTTCGTCCCGGAAGCGCTTATAGTCGGCGGCAAGAAGCCCCACCTCGATCTCGCGCAGACGCTCGGTAAGCTCCTGGTAACGGCGGGCGGTGGCGGCCTGCGCCTCCAGCGGCGCGAGTTGCCGGCCAATCTCGCTCAGGATGTCGCGGATGCGGACGAGGTTCGCCTCGGTGTGCTCCAGCTTGCGCTGGGCCTCGCGCTTCTTGACCCGATACTTCTTGATGCCCGCCGCCTCCTCGAAGAGTTCGCGGCGGTCCTCCGGGCGCGCGGACAGAACGGAGTCCACCTCGCTCTGGTTGACGATGGCGTAGGCGTCGCGGCCGACGCCGGTATCCAGGAAGAGGTCGGTGATGTCGCGCAGGCGGCAGGGGGTCTTGTTGATGAGATACTCGCCCTCGCCGCTACGGTAGACGCGGCGGGTGACGGTGATCTCCGCGAAATCGAGCGGGAGGACGCGGTCCTCGTTGTCGATGGTAAGCGAAACCTCCGCCATGCCCATCGGCTTGCGGCGTGCCGAGCCGGCGAAGATGACGTCCTGCGCGCGGCTGGCGCGCAGACTGGACGCCTTCTGCTCGCCAAGCACCCAGAGCAGCGAGTCCGTCAGGTTGGACTTTCCCGAGCCATTCGGGCCGACGATGGCGGTGACACCGGGCGCGAACTCGATCTCGGTCTTGTCCGCGAAGGTCTTGAAGCCGTGGAGGGTGAGGCGTTTGAGGCGCATGGAGAAGGCGGACAGGTCGGAAGGACGGCCCAAGCAAGGCCCCCGAGGGGATTCTAGCCGCGCCAGCCGCCTTTGTCAAGCGAGGCCCCCTAGCGCGCATGACCCGCAGTGCCGACCCGCCGCCGATATTTTGTCGGCGCCTGCGGTCCGTCCCGCACTTACGCCGTACAATAAGGATGTCATGAAACGCAACAGTCCCTGGAAAATCGTCGGCATCCTCCTGGCGCTGGTCGTACTGATCGGCACTCTGGTTGCCATGAACCGCATGAGCGATAACGCGTCCGCGGGCGTGACCACCGGCGTGGAGCACGACCACGACGGCGACGGCAAGCCCGACCACTAACGCGTCCCCCGCTGCCCCTTCGCAGATAGTGTCACCCACACATTAACTTTGACATCGGCGGGCGGCGGGGATACAATGGGGCATGTCCAGCCGCCCGCCCTTCTTCTCGCTCTACGCGCACGGGTTCGTGCGCGTTGCCGTGGCCGTGCCCGCCGTGAAGGTCGCCGACCCGCGGCACAACGCCGAGCGCACCCTCGCCCTCGCGCGGGAGGCGGCGGCGAACCACGCTGCCGTGGTCCTGTTCCCCGAACTGGGCCTTTCGGCGTACTCCTGCGACGACCTCTTCCACCAGGACGCCCTGCTCGACGCCGTGCGGGAGTCCCTGGAGATGCTGAAGACCGCCAGCCACGACCTTGCGCCGGTGCTACTGGTGGGCCTGCCCCTGCGCCTGGAGAACAGGCTCTTTAACTGCGCCGCGGTGCTGCACAAGGGGCGCATCCTGGGCCTCGTGCCCAAGTCCTACCTGCCGAACTACCGCGAGTTCTACGAGAAGCGGCAGTTCGCCGCCGCGCGGGATGCGGTGGCGCGGGAGGTGACACTCTTCGGGGAGATTGTCCCGTTCGGCCCGGACCTGATCTTCGAGGCGTCGAACGTGCCGGGGCTGGCGCTGCACGCGGAGATCTGCGAGGACGTGTGGACGCCCATTCCGCCCTCCACCTGGGCGGCACTCGGCGGCGCAACGGTGCTGGCCAACCTCTCGGCCAGCAACATCACGATCGGCAAGGCCGACTACCGTAAGGCGCTCTGCGCGCAGCAGTCCGCCAAGGGGGTTGCCGCCTACCTCTACTCGGCGGCAGGACCGGGTGAGTCCACTACCGACCTCGCCTGGGACGGTCATGCGCTCATCTACGAGAATGGCGAACTGCTGCGCGAGTCCGAGCGGTTCGCCAGCGAGGAGCACGTTATCTACGGCGACGTGGACCTGGAGCGGTTGGTGCAGGAGCGGATGCGCCTTACCTCGTTCCAGGATGCCGCCGCGGACCACCGCGAGCGTGTGCGCGCCCTGCGCCGCATCCCCTTCGCCTTCGACATACCGGCCGCTCCCGTGAAGCTCGACCGCGCGGTGGCCCGCTTTCCCTATGTCCCGTCGGCCGCCGCCCTGCGGGACGAGCGCTGCTACGAGGCGTACAACATCCAGGTCCACGGCCTGATGAAGCGGCTCTCGGCCACCGGCATCCCGAAGATCGTGATCGGCGTTTCCGGGGGCCTGGACTCCACGCACGCCCTGATCGTGGCGGCGCACACGGTGGACCGGCTCGGCCTGCCGCGCGAGAACATTCTGGCCTACACCATGCCGGGCTTCGCCACCAGCGACCGCACGCTGAAGAACGCTCTGGCGCTGATGGAGTCGCTGGGTGTGACCGGACGCACCATTGATATCCGCCCGTCCTGCCTCCAGATGCTCAAGGACCTCGGGCACCCCTTTGCGGAGGGGAAACCGGTCTACGATGTGACGTTCGAGAATGTCCAGGCCGGGGAGCGCACGAGCCACCTGTTCCGGCTGGCGAACCATCACAACGGTCTGGTGCTGGGCACCGGGGACCTGTCGGAACTGGCGCTCGGCTGGGCCACCTACGGCGTCGGCGACCACATGAGCCACTACAATGTGAACGCCAGCGTGCCCAAGACCCTGATCCAGTACCTGCTGCGCTGGATCATCGGCACCCGCCAGTTCGACGAGCAAACGTGCGCGGTGCTGCAGTCGATCCTCGACACGGAGATTTCGCCGGAGTTGGTGCCGCACGCCGAGGGCGGCGACGGGGGCGACAAGCCCGCGCAGAGCACCGAGGAGAAGATCGGTCCCTACGTCCTGCAGGACTTCCACCTCTACTACACGACCCGGTTTGGTTTCCGCCCCAGCAAGGTCGCGTATCTGTGCCACCACGCCTGGGGGGACGCCACCTCGGGCGAATGGCCGGACGGTTACCCGGAGGAGAAGAAGACGGCCTACGATCTGGCGACCATCAAGAAGTGGCTGGAAACGTTCCTGTTCCGCTTCTTCCAGATCAGCCAGTTCAAGCGCTCCTGCATTCCGAACGGCCCGAAGGTGGGCTCTGGCGGCTCACTCTCCCCGCGCGGCGACTGGCGCGCTCCCTCCGACTCCGAGTCCGCCATCTGGCTGGAGGAGCTAAAGCGCAACGTGCCGGAGGGATAAAACCGCCAAGACGCCAAGACGCCAAGACGCCAAGGGCGCCCTTGGCGTCTTGGCGGTTATACCCTAATTCGCGATGATAGGCGAGTGGGCGAGGACGATCAGGGCGGTGAGGGTGAGAAACGCCCAGACGGTCATTACGGCGAAGACGCCGTAGAGGAGTTGTTCGCGGGGGGACAGTGGTGGCTCCTCGGGCACGATGGGCGCCGGTTCGGAGGCGCCGCTGTCCGACTCTTCCCAGTAGCGAGAAGGCCAGACCTTGCCAGGCAGGAAGAACATGAGGTGCTCGCGCCACGTCGGCAGAGCGTCGTGATGGCCGGTGGCGAGGACGTGGCGAGGCGAGGCGGCGTTATGGAACGGCGGGAGCGGATGCATCGGGCGGGCGAGCCTTCTTCCCAAACAAAAATGGCGACCTGCGCTCCCCTACCGGAGTCGCCGTCGCCCTGATCACACGCCTGTTACCAAACTTATGTCTTTATTATAGCACGTCCGGGGACAAAAACGCCACCCTCTCCGGAAATGCGACGTTACCACCCTCTGCCGCAAACAACGCACGCCCGATGCTGCACAGCCCCAAGTAAGCGCCCTGTGAGGCATGGAAGCGCCGTATTTCGGCGCTTCCATGCCTCACAACTGTATCTTATATATTCAGGCGTGGTGGGTGAAGTTCGCAAACAGCGTGTCGTCCTGCATCCACGAGGGCTCCGGCAACTGCGGTGACTGCTCGATTACCACCGTTGTCCCGGTCGGGCGGGTCCACAGGTACAGGCGGTCGCAGGTGTTCAGCATCAGATAGAACCCGTGACCGAACGTACCGCGCGTGGAGAACCCGCGTCCGAGCGTGGCTCGGTGCAGATTGTACAGTTCGATGCCCGTGCCGCCATCCTCCACCCAGACCTGCACCCGCGGGTTCGCCGCCCCGAGCGGTGTGGCGCGCACCGTCACGACGCCGCCCCCGCCGCCGTGGACCACCGCGTTCATCCCCGCCTCGCCTACCGCAGTCACCAGATCCTGCCAGCGTTCATCCGAGAAGCCGCGCTCGACGGCCGCCTTGCGCACCGCCTCCCGCGCCACCTTCAGGTTGGTCCCGGACACAGCGAACGTCCCTGCGACAACCGGAAGGCCCACAGGCAGGTCCCGTTCATCGTCGCACAGTTGCAGCCGTCCCTCGGTGACGCTGTTCAGGATCTCACGCAGGAACTGACGCATCCGCCCGGCCGCACGCCGCTCCGCTGCCAGCGCCGCCTCCTGCGCCCGCTTCCGCTCCGTGATGTCCACAACAATGATACCGATGCCGAGCGGCGTCTCGCCGGGTGTCCCTTCGTAGACCGGATAGTAGCTCGCCAGGAATGCCCGCCCCTCCTCGGGCGAAGCATCGGAGAGGTCCGACAACTCCAGGTTGACCAGTGGCTTCCCGGTCTCGAGCACCCGCTCCAGCAGGGGCAACAGCCGGCGCGGGAAGCGCGGGAGCAGGTCTGCCAGGCGCCGGCCCAGGTGCCGCTCCGCGGCGATCCCATGAACCGCCGCGAGCGCTGCGTTCACGCGCACGAACCGCAGGTCCGTGTCCAGCAGGGCGATTCCTAGCGGGGCGTTGTGGAGCAGCGTCTCCAGCAGCGCCGTATCCAGCGCATCCCGCCCCGCGAGCAGGGGAGAGGCGCCCAAAGCACCCTCCTCCTCCGATTCCGGGTAGAAGGGGGAGGATGCGGGCGCGCGAGTCAGGACACCCAATGCATCTCGGTTTTCCTGCGGCATAACATCCTTCTCCCGGGTAGGGGGAGTCTCCCCGGAATCGCGCCCCTTCCCGCGGGGGGCAGTTCCCGAAGAGCTGCGCGGCTCTCCCCGCAAGGGCTCGCGGTGCGGACCCGCGGCTGCCGCCGGGGCGTCCGCAACCCCCTCCTTGTTCCGGTTTGTCTGCTTGATCTCCTGTAGTATGTGCCGCATTTTCTGTTATCCTTGAGTTATTTTTTGCCTTTACTACTCCCAAAACGGAAACGAGCGCAACGCGAAAGGGCGTTGCGCTAGACAGCCTGCCTTCTGCCAACTTTTCGTTACGTTCGTACCATGCCGCCAGGGTCGCCCGGCTACATCTTCCGTACTGTCCTCGTTTTACCCGCCGCGCGGGCTCCGGTTAAACACCGCCCGACGACCGCCTTACTAAACAAATGTCGTCAGGAAAATCGTCCACCTACCTGTGCGCCGCCCTGGCGGCACGGGTCTTGCGTGTAGGGACATAGTTGGAGAAGACGAGATAAGCCTGATGAGTATGAGCCCCACACCGCCCACGCCCCCCCTGCCGATGCCAGACCCGGTCGCCGACCCGGCCCGACTGGCCGCGCTGTCGCGCACCGGCCTCCTGGAGAGCTGGCCCGACGAGGCGTTCGACAGGCTCACTCGCCTGGCGCAGCGCGTACTCAAGGCGTCCGTGGTGCTGGTATCGCTGCTGGATGCGGACCGGCAGGTCTTCCTGAGCGCCCGGGGGCTGACCGGGGCGCTCGCCGACACCCGCTCCCTCCCTATTTCACACCTTCCCTGCCGGCATGTGGTCGCCGGGCGGGCGCCGCTCGCCATCGCCGACACTGCCACGGACCCGCGCTTCCATGAACACCCGGCGGTACGGGAGTACGGCATCCGCGCCTATCTCGGCGTGCCCCTCATCACCGCGGAGGGACACGCCCTGGGCGCCTTCTGCGCGCTGGATCTCCAGCCGCGCACCTGGAGTTCAGAGGAGACGGAGACGCTGCGCGACCTGTCGGCTGCGTTCATGACGGAGGTCGAGCGGCGCCTTCACCTGCGCGACGTTCAGGAAAGTCGGGCGCGGTTTGCGCGGGCCATTCACGGCTCCCGAGACGGCCTCTGGGAGTGGCATCCCGGCACCGATACCCTGTACCTCTCTCCACGCTCCAAAGCGTTCCTCGGCTACGAGGACCATGAAATCGCCAACTCCCGGACCGCGTGGCGTGCCCTGATCCACCCTGACGACCTGGAAAAGACCGTGGAGAAGGTGGACCTGTATCGGGAGAGCGAGAGCGACGCGATGCATGCCGAGTTCCGGATGCGCCACCGGGACGGCGGTTACCGGTGGATTCGTCTGCGCGGCGTGGCCTTCCGGGATGAGACGGGGCGGGTGCTCTGCCTGTCCGGTTCGCACACCGACATCACGGAGCGCAAGAAGGCGGAGCAGGAGATCGAACACGCTACGCGCTTCATCCAGCGGGTGACCGACGCGGCCCCTCTCCTCATTTACGTCCTGGATCTGACGGAGGGCCGCAACGTCTACATCAACCACTCCGGCGCCCGACGGATGGGGTACACGCCGGAAGAGATCGCCGCGATGGGCGGCGGGATGCTGGCCGCCATCCTCCATCCGGACGACCTGGCGGACTACCCTGCCTTCCGTCAGAAGTTCCTGACGCTGCAAGACGGGGAGTACAACACATGGGAGTTCCGCGTCCGGATTGCGGACGGCACTTACCGCTGGTTGCGGAGCCGGAACACCATCTTTTCCCGGAACCAGGAGGGCGTCCCCGCGCAGATCATCGGCGTGGCGGAGGACGTGACCGAACTGCGCGAAGCGGAAGCGATGGGCCAGCAGATGATGGAGGAGATGCGCGCCGCCCGGGACGCTGCCCTGGCCTCCAATCAGGCCAAGAGCACCTTCCTGGCCAACATGAGCCACGAGATCCGGACCCCGATGAACGGGATTCTGGGGATGACGTCCCTGCTCCTGGACACAGAGTTGAATGAGGAGCAGCACGAGTACGCGCGTGTCATCCAGAGCAGCGCGGAATCGCTCTTGAACGTCCTGAACGACATCCTCGACCTTTCTCGGATCGAGTCCGGCAAACTTGAGATACAGAGCATACCGTTCGATGTCCGTGCGACCGTTGAGGAGGTGGTCCGCCTGCTTGCGCCGCGGGCGCGCCAGAAGGGCCTGGACCTGATCTGCGACCTCCCGCAGGCTGGCAATGGCGGGGCTGCCGCCGCGCGGCCCCTCCCCCCCGTCCTGCGCGGCGATCCCCTTCGCCTGCGGCAGATTCTCCTGAACCTGGGCGGGAACGCGATCAAGTTCACCGAGCGCGGGTGGGTTATCTTCCGTGGGGGTGTCGTTGAGGAGACAGCAACCTACGTGCGGCTGCGCCTGATGGTGTGCGACACGGGCATCGGCATCCCCCATGATCGCCAGGAGGCCATCTTTGAACGGTTCTGCCAGGCGGACGACTCCACGACCCGTCGCTACGGGGGGACGGGGCTCGGTCTGACAATCTCGCGCCAGATCGCGCGCCTCATGGGCGGGGATGTGACGGTGCAGAGCGAGCCAGGCGCCGGCTGCGACTTCACCGTCGAGGTGCTGCTGGAGAAGGATGCCACCACCATCGCGGCGCTTCCGCCGCGCTCCCCTCTCCTGCTCCCCAGCGCGGGGCGCGATCTGCTGGCGCTCCCCGCCGCAGGGCGCCCGGGACCCTCTAAAGATGCCAGTGTAACCGGCGCAGGCGGGATGCTTCGGGGCGGATTACGCGTACTATTAGCAGAAGACAATCCGGTGAACCGAAGGGTCGCCGTTTCGCTGCTAGAAAAGTGGGCCTGCCGCGTAACGACAGTGGAGACCGGCGTGGAGGCGGCGGCACGCTTCGACGAACGTGTAGGAACACCCGAAGCGTTCAACCTGGTTCTGATGGATATGCAAATGCCTGACATGGATGGATTGACCGCAACCATGAAGATACGAGAAACCGAGCGCCGCCTCCCCGGCGGCGCCCATACCCCCGTAATCGCCCTCACCGCGCATGCGATGGCGGGCGATCGGGACCGCTGCCTGGAGGCCGGCATGGACGACTATGTCGCCAAGCCCGTGCGCCCGGCGGATCTGCTCGCTGCCCTGGTGCGTCAGACGCCCGGCGCGCCCGAGGGGGATGTCCCCGCCGCTATGGACGCTCCCGATCTGCCCGCCGCTCCCGCTGCTCCCGCTGCGATTACCACCAGCGAAGTGCCCTCCCTGGAGGTCGAACGCCTTCGGGAGTCCTGCGGGGACGACGAGGAGATCATCGACGCGGTGATCGAGGACTACCGCGCCAAGACGCCGCCCCTGATTGCCCGCCTGGCGGAGGCGGTCGGGGCGGGGGACCCGGAGGCGGTGCGCTTCGCGGCCCATACGCTCAAGGGCAGCAGCCGCACCGTGGGCGCGGAGCGCCTGGCGGACCTGTGCGAGCGCCTTGAGGGCGACGGGCGGATGGGCGACCTGACCCGCGCCCCCGCGCTTCTGGCCCAGATCCAGGCGGAGTGGCCGCGCGTGGAAGCGGCATTCCTGGTGCTGGTCACGGCCGCGAAGGCCGAATAAGGCCCAACCGGGAAAATCGGTACCGCGCCGGGAAGACGCCGCAGCCTCCTCCCGGCGCGGGACGAATCAAAGGCGGGCCGCAACGACGGCCAGTGCCGAAAGAATCGAAGAATGAAGATACTGATCGCCGAGGACGACTCTACCTCGGCTCTCGTGTTGCGTAAGGCCCTGGAGAAGATGGGCCACGAGGTGGTGGTCGCGGAGGACGGCGAGATCGCGTGGCAGGTCATCGCCCACGACGACGCCTTCGAGCACCGCCTGATTATCTCCGACTGGATGATGCCGGAGGTAGACGGATTGGAGTTCGCGCGCCGCCTGCGCGCCACCCGCACCCCGCACGAACCGTACCGCTACCTGATTCTTCTCACGGCGCGTGGGCGCGCCGAAGACCGCCGCATGGGCCTGGAGGCCGGTGCGGACGACTTCATGACCAAGCCGCTGGACATTGGCGACCTGGTCGCGCGTCTGGAGGTGGCCCAGCGCATCCTGGCGCTTCAGCAGGATGTCGAGGCGCGCGGCAACATGGTGGCGCGCCTTCAGGGGCAGTTGGAGCAGGCCGCTCCCCTCGGTGAGGTACTCATCTCCCAGGGGGTAATCACCCCGTCGCAGCTTCGGCAGGCGCTGGATCAGCAGAGCGAGAAGCCGCGTAAGCTGGGCGCCATCCTGATCGAGAACGGCTGGGTGGACGAGGAGGATATCACCCGCGCGCGCAGTGTGCAGGTGGATCTGCCCTACATCGCCGTGAGCGAGGAGACCCCGGACCCCCTGCTCCTCGCGCTCGTTCCCGAGGAGATTGCGCGCAAGCACGGCATCCTGCCGCTCTCCGTGCGTGAGGATGCCACGGGCGGCGAGGCCGTCCGGGTCGCGGTGCTGAACCCCTGGAACATCGAGGGGCTTGACCAGGTCCGCGCGCTGACAAAGCGGCGCGTGGAGCCTCTGCTCGCCAGCGAGGGGGCGCTGGCCGCGTCCATTGATCGAGCCTACCGCGGCGTGGGCACGAATCTGGGCGATGAATTTGTGGATGCCACCGGCGAGGCGGGCGAGGCGGCGGGCGGCGACCTGCGCGACGCCAGCGTCGAGGACTTTGACACCACCTCCGCCGACGCCAACGCGGTGGACCAGGCGCCGGTCATCCGGCTCATCAACACGGTGCTGACCGACGCTATCCGCCGGCGCGCGTCCGACATCCACATCGAGCCGTACCGCAAGGACTTCGAGATCCGCTACCGTATCGACGGCGAACTGCACGTCATCCGCTCGCTGCCACGCCAGTTCCTCGCGGCCACCGCCTCACGCCTGAAGATCATGGCCGAGCTGGACATCGCCGAGCGACGTCTCCCGCAGGACGGGCGCATCTCCCTGCGCGTGGACGGGCGCGGGGTGGACCTGCGCATCTCCACGCTGCCGAACCAGTACGGCGAGCGCGTGGTGCTGCGCGTCCTAGACCGCGCCGCCACCAACATGAGCCTGGATCAGCTCGCCTTCTCGCAGACGAACCAGCGCTACTGGGAGACGCTCATCCACCGGCCCTATGGCATCATCCTGGTCACCGGCCCCACCGGCTCCGGCAAGACCACCACACTGTATGCCACCCTGAACGCACTGAAGTCCCCTGCGGTCAACATCATGACCTGCGAGGACCCGATCGAGTATGAGCTGGACCGCATCAGCCAGAGCAACGTCAACGAAAAGGCCGGCCTGACGTTCGCGCGGCAGCTGCGCGCCATCCTGCGCCAGGACCCGGACGTGGTTCTGGTCGGCGAGATTCGGGACACAGAGACTGCGGAGACTGCCTTCCGCGCCGCGCTCACCGGGCACCTCGTCCTTTCCACCCTCCACTGCAACGAGGCGCCCGGTGCGCCAACGCGCCTAGCGGATATGGGCGTACCCGCGTTCCTGATCTCGTCGGCTATCATCGGTGTTACCGCGCAGCGCCTGGTCCGCCGCCTCTGCCCCGACTGCCGAGAGCCCTACGAACCGGACGCCCGACAGCGGGACCTCCTGTATGCCATGAATGAAGGCCGCCCGCTGACCGTCCCCACCCTGTACCGCGCGAAGGGCTGCCCGAAGTGTGACAACCTGGGCTATCGGGGGCGCATGGGGGTACACGAGATCCTCATGTTCGACGACCGCCTGCAGGCGCTGGTGATGCAGGGCGCCGACACCAAGACGCTCCGCAGCGCCGCGGTGGAGTCGGGCATGATCCCCATGATCGAGGACGGCCTCGCGAAGGCCGCGCAGGGGCTCACCTCTCTGGAGGAGTTGCAGAAGCGCGTCGGCGGCGGCTTCGCCCTGCAATAGCCGCAAAAAAAAGCCCCCCTCGGCGCGGACACCGCGCCGGAGGGGGAAAGCGGGCGCATCGTTGCGCCCTTGGGAGTGAGGCTGTAGGAAGTCGCTCGGGGAACGCGCCGCTACGCGTCGCGCTTCACCCTCTGAAGCCGGGTGATGCGCCCGGTGGGCACCCACTCCGCCACCAGGATATCCCCGTTCTTCAGGAACATCGCGTCGTGCGGGTGGATGAACTTCCCCGGGATGTACTCGCTGCGCGGGCGCCCCCGCAGGTTCGTCGGGTCGCCATCGCCGAGTTGGGCCACCACCTTGTTGTCGCGGTCCAGCAGCGTGATAACGCTGCTCAGGTCGGGCACCAGCACCAGGTCGCCACGGATATCCAGGTGGCAGGGGCGCCGCATCCCGTTGGTAACAAACTTCACGTGCTTGCCGTCCAGAGTGAAGTACTGCAGGCGGCTGTTCGCCCGATCGGCCACCACCAGAAACGGCTCGCTCCCGCGGCTATCCAGCCAGATGCCGTGCGCCTGACTCACCTTGCCGGGCTCGCTGCCCTTGCCGCCGAAGACCCGCACGAAGTCGCCGTTCTTGTCGAACTGCGTGATCCAGTCCGAGCCGTAGCCGTCGGTCACGTACAGGCTGCCATCCGGGCCGAACGCTACATTGGTGGGCGTGAAGGGCGTCTGGTCCGTGTAGACCCCCGCCTGCTTCGGGATCGCCGTCTCCCAGAGGACTTCGCCCGTCAGCGTGGTCTTGACCACCACCTTGTGCGCCACATCGCAGTGATACAGATACTCCTTGCCGTCCGCCTCGCGGCGCAGGTCCAAGCCATGCGCGCCCCCCTTGAAGCGCGCCCCCCACGAGGTCAGAAACTTCCCATCGGCGTCGAACACGCAGATGGCGTCGTCGCTCTTGCTGCTCGGGTGGACCGTGTGGGCCACATAGATGCGGCCCTGAGAGTCCTGCGCCAGTCCGTGCGTGTCGCCGAAGGCGATTGAGTCCGGTGGAGTAAGCCAGTCGTGCTGGCAGACGTACGTATGCTCCCCGCGGCCCACGAACACCGGGGCCTTTTCATCCGAAATCAGTTCTTCGAGTGTGATCGTCATTTCTCTCGGTGCGTACTCTTCCGCAGGGGCGGGCGCGGCAGCGAGCGCCGCCGCCGCCACGCCGCCCAGAGCGGTGGCCGCCGCAATGCGGCCGGCCTGGTTCAACAGAGTGCGGCGCGACACTGCAACGCGATCCCCGTCCTCGTTGCGCGGGGAGTTCGGTACCTGGTTCAGCGAATCGGACATCGGTCTGTGACGCTCCTGGGTTGGGGTGCTGCTTGCTTGCCGCGGCCCCGCATGATCTCCTGATAACTTCCCGCCCCGTTGCGGGTTCTCCTGTCTTCCATCCGTGATCTCCCTTTCACCCGTCGCCTTCGGTACCTACATCACCAGTATGCCGCCCCACCGTGGTCGAAACCGTAGTCGCTTCCCGAGAAATTTCGTGGTCGAAAACTTCCTTCGCCACCGAAAGCAACGGCGGCGCGGCGCGGGCGCTAACAGAAAATCGCCCCAACTCTGCCGCCGCTTGAGGAGGGCGACAAACGCGGCGGGAAGGGCCTTTCGTGTGGTATTCCTGATACCAGTACACGGGCGGGCGGCATACAGGCGCCGCCCGCGTCGCCCCGGACTGCCGTGGACGCTGCCGGGGCGGAGAAAGGTATCCCTATGTCCCTCTCCGGGCATAAAATCTCCCGGCGCGCCGCGCTGGCCGCTGCCGCCGTGACCGCTCTCTCGCTCGTTTCCGGCCTCGCCGCCTTCGCCCGCCCCCATCAGGACGCCGCCGCTCCGGCGCCGGCAGCGGCAGCCCCGCTACCCGCCGCGCCGAAGGGGGTGAAGCATGTCTTCATCATCAGCTTCGACGGTGGCAAGCCGGAGGTGATGAAGCAGAGCAAGATGCCGAACCTGTTCCGCATGGTCAAGGAGGGCGCGGTTAACTGGGAGGCGCAGACCATCTTCCCCAGCATCACGCTCGTGTCGCACACCTCCATGCTCACCGGAGTCAGCCCCGAGAAGCACAAGATCTCCTGGAACGACTGGCGCCCCGAAAAGGGTCTGGTCCCGGTCCCCACCGTCTTCAGCCTGGCCAAGGAGCAGAAGCTCCGCACGGCCTCCTTCGCGGGCAAGCCCAAGTTCCACCACCTGCACCTGCCGGGCTCCTGCGACACCTTCTCCGTGCCCGCCTACGCGGCGAAGACGGTGGCGAAGGTCGCGGCTACCCATATTGAGGCCACCAAGCCGAACCTGTGCTTCATCCACTTCGCCGACTCGGACGGTGCAGGGCATAAGTACGGCTGGGGGACCGAGGAGCAGAAGAAGGCGTTCGCGGACGAGGACGAGGCACTGAAGACGATTCGTGACGCGATCAAGCGCGCGGGCATCGAGAAGGAGAGCGTGGTGATTATGAGCGCCGACCACGGCGGCCACGACAAGACCCACGGCACCCGCATGCCCGAAGACATGACCATCCCCTGGATCGCCTGGGGCGCCGGGGTCAAGCCGGGCACGATTATCACCGCACCGGTCACCACCTATGACACCACCGCGACCGCGCTCTGGCTGCTGGGTGTGCCGCTTCCGGCAGAGTTCGACGGCAAGCCGGTCACGACCGCATTCATGGTGGACTGAAACGCCGTATGGGGCCGGCCGGGATATCGTCCCGACCGGCCTTTTCCGCTATTGCGGCACATATCCGCCGTTCCGCGGATTCGCGGGCGCCGCTCCCCCTCTACAATTCGGGCAGGAAACATCAGCCTTTCCCGAAGGAGCGCCGAAACCGCTATGTACCGCCATATCCTCGCCCTGATCGACTGCAGCGACGACGCTCGCCGCGAAGCCCTACAGATTGTCCGCCAGTTCGCCTCCGAGCCCACCATCCGCATCACCATCGCCGCCAGCATGACTCCTGCCCCGTCCCCGGAGATCCGTCAGAAGAAGGTGGAGCACGCGCAGAGCGCCCTCCGCACCATCGGCGACCTGATTCTGCGCGAGGGCATCTATACCCGCCGCCGACTGTTGGAGGCGGAGGACGTTGTGGACGCCGTACTGGCCGAAGTCGCGAAGCGCAGTGAGGGCTATGACCTGATCGTGCTGGGCGCCCACCAGACCCAGGTGGAGTTCGATGACCAGCCGTGCCGCGGGAGCCTGGCAGACCGCATCGCACAGCGATCTCCGCTGCCTGTTATGATCCTGCCGGAACCGCGCTAGGCGGGGCGGCGTCCCCTGCTCCCCCTCCCTCCCAGAAGTGCCGGGGAGGGAGGACGCGCCGCTGCGTCCAACCCTGAGGGGAGATGCCTGGAAAGCCGGAAAGTTTCGGCGGCGTGCCGCTGATCGACCTGAGTGCGGATACCGCGCGCCAGACCGTCGTGGACCGTGAGCCGGGGCAGTACCTGGGGCACCCGACCACGGCGCTGCTGGAGGACGGCCGCACCCTGCTGATCGTGTACCCCAAGGGGCACGGGCGCGGCCCGATCCAGTACCGCCGCAGCACAGACGGCGGGAAGACATGGAGCGGGCGGCTGTCCACCCCGAAGAGTTGGGAGACGTCGCAGGAGACGCCCACCCTGCACCGGGTCGTGGACCCGACGACCGGTGCGAAGCGGCTGCTCCTGTTCTCCGGCCTGTACCCCATCCGGATGGCCCGCTCGGAGGACGACGGCAAGACCTGGACCGAACTCGAACCCATTGGGGACTACGGCGGCATCGTCGCCATGGCGAGCCTGGTCCGCCTGAACGACGGCGCCTGCCGCGCATTTTTCCACGACGACGGCCGCTTCTTCCGCAATAGCGGCAAGGCCAGCCGCTTTACCGTCTACTCCACCCTTTCGCGCGACGGCGGCCTGACCTGGAGCGAGCCAGTGGTCGCTGCGGCCCCCCCACGGGCGCACCTCTGCGAGCCGGGCGTGGTGCGCTCGCCCGACGGTCGAGAACTGGCGATGCTGCTGCGCGAAAACAGCCGCACGCTCCGCTCGCACGTCTGCTTCTCCCGCGACGAGGGCGCCACCTGGACGGAGCCGCGCGAACTTCCCGCCGCGCTCACCGGCGACCGGCACGTCTGCGCCTACGCGAAGGACGGGCGCCTGCTGGTGACGCTGCGCGACATGGCGCAGGACAGCCCCACGAAGGGCGACTGGCTGCTCTGGGTCGGACGCTACGAGGACCTGGCCGCGGGGAAGCCCGGCGAAAAGCGCCTGCGCCTCCTGGACAACAAAAACTCCTGGGACAGCGCGTACGCGGGCCTGGAGGTGCTGCCGTCGGGCGACATCGTGACCACCACGTACGGCCACTGGGCGGAGAACGAGCCGCCCTACATCGTCAGCGTTCGCCTGCGTCCCGGCGAATTCTGACGCTTACCCTCTGTCTATCCCACACGATCAAGGAAGAGACCTGTGAACATATCCATCGCCGGGTTCAGCGTCCACGGCCTGCTGGCCGAGAAAAAGATCGACATCTTCGGCTACCTGGAGTCGTGCCGCTACCGCTATGATCTGCGGACCGCCGACATCTGGAACGGCCTGCTGCCCTCCATCGAGGAGGATTTCCTGCGCAAGGTGCGCCAGGGCATCGAGGAGCGGGAGTTGACGCTGGTCAACTACCACGTGGACGGCTGCCACCTGTGGGAGGAGGACCCGGACGTGCGCGAGCGGCACTACCGCCTGGCGCTGGACCACCTGCGGGCGGCGGCGCTGCTGGGGGCAAAGACGGTCCGCTTCGACACAGGCGGGAAGATCCAGCCGATGACACCGGAGCAGCTGGACTACGTGGCCGGGCGCTACCGCGAGTACTGCGCGTTCGGCCAGGAGCACGGCTTCAAGGTCGGCCCGGAGACACACTGGGGCTTCTCGCTGACCGCGGACAACATGGAGGCCATCGCGAAGGCGGTGGACCACCCCGCCTACGGCATCCTGCTCCATATCGGCCACTGGGAGGACGGCGACCCGGACGCCGCGGATAAGCGCCTCGCTCCCTACGCCGTCCATACGCACGTGGACGCGAGAATCACGCAAACCGTCCTGGCGGAGAAGATGCAGATGCTGCTGGATGCCGGCTACACAGGCTGCTGGGGTGTGGAGCACCACTCCGCCAAGAACGAGTACGCGGAGATCGCGGTGCAGCTCGCGATGGTGCGGCGGGTGCTGGCACGTACGCTCTGGGAGCGGCAGGACGCCGAAACGCAGGCGGCAAAGACCGCCCGCGAGCGCAACCCGCTGCTCACCGAACAGCAGGAGCGCGGCGGGTAAGCGCGCATAAGCACAGACAGCGGGGGCAGGATGGCCCCACCCCCGCTGCCGCCGGAGTCAGTTCTTCCCCTCCCCCTTCACGTCCACCGTGACGACCTCGCCGTAGCGCTCCTCGCTGCCGGCGACCCGGCGCTTCGCCTCCGCGCGGTACGGCACCTGGGTGCGGGCGACGGCCGCGCCGAAGCGCGCGGCGAGCGTGACGTCCCCCTCGAACTTGCCGTTCATCCCCTTTGTTGCGCCGCCCGCCACCGCGGCGTTCGCCTCGTCCGTCTCCTGCTCCACCTTCAGCATCGCCCGGTCGGCGCTCCACCGGACCGTGGCAGAACCGTACTTGATGCGGCTGCCCGGCGCCTGCCCCGGCGCAAACTTCGGGTCGTCGCCGAGTTTGCCCTCCCAGCGAAAGGCGCTGGCCGCCACCCCGACCGCCGTCTCCGCTGATGGGGCCTCGCCGCCCGTGGGAAGCGCGATCTCCACCTCGACCGTGGTCTTCCCCTTGGAGACCGACTGCGATTCGGTGACATGGGAAAAGCCCGAAGAGCGGGAAGTCGTCAGCGTCTCCTTCCGCAGCGACTCACGGAGCGACGCCTTGCGGAAGTTCGCCGTCACGCTCCCCAAGTCGTCGGCGGCGGGGGCCGTGGCGGGCGCCGGCGTTTGTCGGGAGACCGGCACGGCGGAGGCGGCGCCGGCGGCGAGAACGACGGTCAGGGCGAGAGTGAGAGTGGGCGCGCTGCTGCTGCGAATCACACGGCGGTTCATGGCGTTCCTCCTTTAGTCCGTCGCCGGATAGAACGCGCCCGCGCTTCCCGCCGTGACCGACCGCTACGCCTTTTTCGGCAGCACCAGCAGCGTCACGGACGGCGCCGGGACGGTCAGCGTCACCGTCGCGTTCGGGAAGCGCAAATCCGCCCCCTTCTCGATTGCGTTCTTTTCAGTGAGCTGGTACACCTGCGCGACGCCCGCCGGGGCGAAGTTCGCCAGTTGCAGGGAAATGCGCCGCTCGCCCGAGGACGCCTTGGCAACGACCATAACGGTCAGCGCGCCGGTCTTCGAATCCTGGGCGGCAAAGGCGGAAACGTCGTCCGGGTCCGGCGCGACGCAGGAAACCGACGTATCGCCGAACGTGCTCTTCTTGCCGTCGTAGTTGCGGTACAGTTGGAAGACCTTGAAGGTGGGGGTCTTCGGGTCCGGGGCTACCCACCGGTTCGCGACGTCCAGCCCCTCGCGTCCGAAGATGCCGAGGATATCCGCCTGGGCGGTCGCGCCGTTCATGTGCCCCTCGGCGCCCCAGCTATACTCAGTGATGCCGATCGGTGTGCCGGGGTACTGCTCCGCCACCCACTCCTTCATGCGGGGAATCAGACGGACCGTATCGTTGATCCAGGTCTCGTCCTTGTAATGCGGGTCCCACAGCGAGCGGGTGGAGCGGTTGCGGCGCGCCTGCATCTCCGGCGACGTGTCCTCACTGAACTCCCCACCCTGCGGATAGATGTGCAGCGTGAACAGGTCCAGAAGGCGCTTGCCGGTGCGCTTCTCTTCGGCCGCGAACTGCTTCAGATACCACGGCGCCATGTCCATACCGCCGTGCGTCCTCCGATCCGGCAGAAGCAGCTTATTCCAGCTGTTCTTCGCCGCCCACCAGGCATCGTAGCCGCTGTAGAGGTAGCCGGTCCATCCCCACTCCTCCGGCCCGGCCACCTTCGCGGTCGGGTCCACGGACTTTATCATCGCGGCTGTGTCGCGCGAAAGGGTCCAGAGTTCGTCCATGCGGATGCCCTCGGGCCGAACGTCGCGGTGCGTGCCGTGCCAGATGCCGGGCTCGTTGTCGAGCAGGTACCAGTCTACGCCGCCGCCCTTGCCCGACGGGCCGAACGTCTTCGTCAGGTGCTCCACCCAGGGGCGCATGAACTCCGGGCCAGCGGGGACGTTGGCATCCTTCGGATCGTTACCGGTGATGGGGGTCTTGCCGTCCGGCTTCATCCCGTTCCCGGCGTCCGGGCAGTACTGGGCGTCGGTCTTCTCCTGCGGCCCGTACTTCCTCACCGAGAACGACCACTTCTTCCCCCGGTCCGGCGCGACGTCCGCCACCCAGCCGATGAGGGGAACCGTGATCATGCTGCGGGCGCCCTGCTCCTTGCTGGAGCGCAGGAACGCGTCAATACGTCCGCTCGGGGTAGGATCGTCTTCGGCGATGCTCTGGAAGAACCAGTCGCCGGCGCGGTTATCGGCGTTGAGCTTCCAGTTGTAGCGGCTCGTGTTGTTCCCGCCGCTGCGGTTCACCGGGCAGTTCATCGCCGCGGCGTTCTTCTCGGCGTAGCTGACGCCGTAGAGGAGCGGGGAGATAGGCCGGCGGCCCGCCTGCGCGTCCACCAGGATCGCCACCTCCCCGCCACCGATGCTGCCCTGCGTGGGTCGGGCCGGGCGGGCGGCGCACGCCAGCGGTGGCGCCAGCGCCGCCAGGCCCAGGGTCAGGAACTGTCGTCGGTTCGGCATCCTCGTCCTCCCACGCAGTTGGGCTCCGGTCGCCGCCTACGGCTTTACGACCTCGCCTGTCCGGGCGGACGTGAGAGCGGCATCCAGCACGCTCATCACCCGATACATCTCCGCGTGGGTCACCGGGGGCGGCGCGCCGTGCAGGAGCGTTTCGGCGATGCGCTCGTAGTAGGTGCGCCACCGGCCCGGCAGGGTCGGCACCACCCGGTCCACATCCGTCCCCTTCAGGCGCCCGTAGTTCTCCTCGGGCTCCACGGCGGCGTCGATGTCCCCCGCCTTCATCGCCTCCTCCTGCGGGTCCAGGCCGAACTTCTGGAACGTCGCCCGGGTGCCCCGCACCAGGAAGCGCGGCTTCGAGATCGCGCTCATCCCGGAGAGGTCACAGACCGCGGTGCGCCCGCCCTCGAACGCGATCACGCAAAGCGCCTCGCTCTCGATGTCGTGGTTCTCGTAGTCGTGGTGCATCCGGCAGTAGACGTGCGCCACCGGCTCGGGGAACAGCGTCAGCGCCTGGTCGATCAGGTGCGCCCCCAGATCGTAGAAGCGCCCACCGCCCATCTCCGCCCGGCCGCGCCAGCCGCCCCACGCGCCGAACCCCTGCCAGGCCATCTCCAGGTAGCGGGCCTCGCCCAGCTCCTCGCCCGACTCCATCAGCGACTTCACCGTGAGGTAGTCGCCGTCGAAGCGCCGATTCTGGAACACCGCCAGCAGGCGCTGGTGCCGGTTCGCGGCCTCCAGCATCCGGCGACACTCGGCAAGCGACAGGCACATCACCTTGTCGCTGACCACATGCTTCCCCGCCTCCAGTGCGGCCACGGCGAGGTCACAGTGGGTGCTGTTGGGCGTCGCCAGCACCACCAGGTCTACGTCCGGGTCCGCAAGAGCGTCCTCGAACGTCTCGTACGCCTTCGCGTCCGGGCGCTCCGCGGCGAGGCGGGCGCGCTTCTCGGGATCACGCACCGCCACGCCATGCAGGGTCAGGCCGGGCGCCCGCTCCACCAGATAGCTGTGGAACGAACGCCCGGCGAAGCCGTAGCCGATCACGACCGTGCGGACGCTCTCGCGCCCGGCGGCAGCCAGTGGCTCCAGTGTCGGCTGCGAAAGGCTCTCAGGCAGACTCATGCGGCGTCGTGCCCCCGAATCGGCCGCGCCCAGATGTTCCGGAACCGCACGGGGTTACCGTGATCCTGCAGACGGATGGGCCCCGCGGGCGGGTGTGCCTTGTACTCGGGAAGCGCGCGGTGCGTGGTGCCGCCCATAAGCGGCGTGTGGTTCTGAACCACCACCCCGTTCAGCACCACGGTCACGTACGCGGGCGTCTCCACGGAGCCGTCCTCCTTGAAGCGGGGAGCGGTCCAGAAGATGTCGTAGGTCTGCCACTCGCCGGGCTTGCGGGCGGCGTTCACCAGCGGCGGGAACTGCCCATAGACCGAGCCGACCGTGCCGTCCGGGTAAGTGGGATTCTCGTAGCAGTCCAGCACCTGAATCTCGTAGCGATTCATCAGGAAGACGCCGCTATTGCCACGCCCCTGGCCGTTGCCCTTGACCTCGGCGGGGGTCATGAACTCGACGTGCAGTTGCATATCGCCGAACTCATCGCGGCTGGTGATGTCACCCTTGCCGCCGACCACCTCAACGTAACCGTTCTCTACCTTCCACTCTGCCGCGCCGTTGTTGCGCCCCTTCCAACGAGACAGGTCCTTGCCGTCGAACAGCACCACGGCGTCGCTCGGTGCGCTTGCGCCGCCCGCGGCAGCGGCGGGCGGAGTGACCACGGGCGGCTGCGGGCGCTCGCCGTCGTGGACGTGCCACCGGGTGCCGGGGAGGACGGGGGTATCGCTGTAGCCGAGGTTCTTGGGCGGCTGCTGCGCTTCGGTTTCACTCATACGGGAAGACTCCTTTGCGTCTCCAGTGTAGGCGTCCGGACGGTTCGCCGTCAAGGGGCCGCCAGCGCGGGCGACCGCTCCGGCGGCGCCCAGCCCCGCCACGCCGACCAGGGCTGCCGAGGTACGCAAAAACCGACGCCGATCCATCGCCGCCCCGCCTTCGGGATGCTGTTTTTCGGGAAGTGAGCTCTGGGATGTTTCCATGCCCCCATTGTAGCAGGAGCCGGCCCTCCCGGGAAAGCGGTAAAGCAGGCAAGGTGCCGACGCTACTGTGTCCCAAAACACTCCGGGAAAACCCGGCTCGTCTGCATAGCTCCGCGGAACACTGGTATAATCCCCAGTGTCAGTAGGTGGACCGGCTTTCAGGTTTCTCAGCAGAGGAGCATCACGTGACCGTTGCCGCGAACCCATCCTCGGGGCGGGAGCCAAAGAGGGAACCGCTCACCGAGGCCCCCTCCTCGTTCTACATCGTTGGCGGCACCCTCCCCGCCGATGCGCCCTCCTATGTGCCGCGCCGGGCCGACGAGGAGCTGTTTACCAACCTGCTCGCGGGCGAGTTCTGCTACCTGCTCAACACCCGGCAGATGGGCAAGAGCAGCTTGATGAACCGCGCCGCGATGCGGCTTCGCAGCGAATGCGACGCCGCCGTGGTCGTGCTCGACCTGACCTCGATCGGGCAGAACGTCACGCTCGACCAGTGGTACTCGGGCCTGCTCTCCGAAACGGGCCGCCAGCTCGGCCTGCGCAGGGAGTTCCTGGACTTCTGGAAGCAGAACACCCACATCGCCCCCCTGGACCGGTACTTCGGCGCCCTCACGGAGGTGGCCCTTCCGGCGACCGGCGACCGCCAGATCATCCTCTTCCTGGATGAGGTGGATGCAGTACGCTCGTTGCCCTTCCCCGCCGATGAGTTCTTCGCCGCCGTGCGCGCCTGCTACAACCGTCGCGCCGCCGTGCCGGACTACCGGCGTCTGACCTTCTGCCTGATCGGGGTCGCCACGCCCGCTGACCTCATCACCAACAGCCGGTTGAGCCCCTTCAACGTGGGGTGCCGCATCCGTGTCACCGACTTTACCGACCGCGAAGTCATGCCCCTGGCACGCGGGCTGGGCGCCAACGGCCCGGCGCTCCTGAAGCGCATCCTCTACTGGTCGGGCGGCCACCCCTATATCACGCAGCGACTCTGCCGGGAGGCCCTCGTGACCCGGGCGACATCCGCGGCTCAGGTAGACGCCCTGTGCGAGCGGCTGTTCCTGTCCCGCAACGGCCGGGACACCGATGACCACATCGCGTTCGTCCGCAACCGCCTGCTCCACTCCGACGCCGACCTGGCCGCCCTGCTGGACCTCTACGCGAAGGTGTGGCGCGGGGGGCGCATCCCCGACGATGAAACCGACCCACGCTGCGCCATCCTGCGCCTTTCCGGCGTGGTCGAGGCCTATGACGGCTTCCTGAAGGTGCGCAACCGCATCTACGCGCGCGTCTTCGACCACAAGTGGATTCAGGCGCACCTCCCCGACGCGGAGCGCCGCCGCCAGGGAGCCGCGTTCCGTGGCGGTGTTCTCCGCACCTCGCTCGTCGCGAGCGTCTTCCTCATCGCCACCGGTTCGCTCGCCGGGTGGGCCCTGCGCGAAAAAGGCCGCGCCGAGACGGCGCTCCGCCAGGCAGAGACTCTGGAAAGAGAGCGAAGGGGCGCCCTGGAGCGTCTCAGCGTCCGCGCCGCCCTGCAATTGGCAGGGGAGGGTGACCCCGCAAGCGCGACCGTGTTCCTGGCGGAAGCACGCAGCCTGAACCTCCTCCCGGACGCAGACCGCCTCCACGGCATGCGTCAGGCCGAGATCCTCAGCCGCATCCCCGGTCTGGTGAACCTCTGGCCGTCGACGTCCTCCGCGGGGGGGCGCCGCTTCCGCGTCTTCGGCTTCACGCAGCCGGGCCGCTTCCTGGCAACCGACGAGGACGCGGAGACCGGGACTGACGGCAAATCCGCCGCCTCGCAGGAGGCCGCGCCCGACCGCACGATCGACTGGGACCCGAGCACGCACCACGCGGAACAACAGACTTCCCTTCCTCGCACGGCCGGCTCCCCCATCGCCCTCTCGCCCGACGGCCGGCTGGTCCTGACGGCAGCCGGGGCTCCGGGCGCGGTCACAGCGCGCGTATGGGACGTTTCCCGCGTGGCGGCTGCCGCCGCGCCCGCCTCCCCGCCGCTCCAGTTCGGCGGGGG
>Ga0065721_10049903_pt1 | contig 25606 bp, 21 predicted proteins | sample Mesricmetagenome_FD_59108 | JGI IMG/M metagenome (GOLD analysis project Ga0065721, IMG submission 59108) | Mesophilic microbial community from rice straw/compost enrichment Sample: eDNA_1 v2 (version 2) | ecosystem: Engineered > Solid waste > Grass > Composting > Bioreactor | place: USA: Davis... | reverse complement strand
GGGCGCCGCCCCGAAGGCGGCGTCGTACTGGGCTCCGTTGTAGCTCGTATAGCCGCCGAATTCGAGTTCCGCATCCGGCGACAGGGCGATGCCGACCCGGCCCGTGGCGCCCAGGCGCTCTGCCGAATCCGCCTCGAGGGGCCAGCCGTACTGGCGCTCGATCCGTCCGATGCGATAGCCGTAGCGCGAGAAGCCCGCGGTGTCGAAGCCGGTGGCCGAGAATGCATAGTTCACCGGGCCGGAAGAGCCCGAGACGGCCGCGCGGCCCGCCTTGGTGCCGTAGGAGCCGCCTTCCAGGCTCATGCTGGCCCGCGGCGACCTGCCCTTGCGCGTGATGATGTTGATAACGCCGCCCATCGCATCCGAGCCATAGAGGGCGGATTGCGGGCCGCGCAGCACCTCGATGCGCTCGATATCGACTGCCTCGAGATTGGCGAAGTCGAACTCGCCCGCGCCCGCGGCCGGATCGTTCACGCGGATGCCGTCGATCAGCACGAGGGTGTGGCGCGCCTCCGCGCCGCGGATCCGCACGGACGTGGTCCCGCCGGGGCCGCCGGATTCGGTGACCGACAGGCCGGGCACGCGCCGCAGCACGTCCGTGATGTTCTTAGGGGATTCCTTGGCGATCTCCTCGCTGGTGATCACCGAAATGGCGCTGCCGGCCCGGCTGATCGCCTGGGGTGAGCGCGTCGCTGTGACGACGATATCGGGAACGAGGGTCGGGGCGGCGGATTGAGCCAGCACGCTGCCCGGAACGAGGGCGAAAACGGAAACGGACGCCGCCAGCAGGCGGCGCGAAGACATCGGCATGGAGACCTCCTGCCCGCCCCACCGGCGGACAACTGAGTTGACGCTCGGACGCAGGCCGGTCTCCTGGCTTGCGGGTCATCGCGAACGGTCCGCCTTCCCAAATCATCTCGAGCTTGTCGGGCTCGCAGATTCAGTGGCATGTAGGACCGCCGCTCACCGCCTACAGTTGCGGGGGCAGCCACGGCATTGGAAATTCCGCACCGTGTTCCCGTTTCACCTCGATGTCTCGAGGACCAACGTCCGGTTCCTCTCTTAGTCGGTCGCTCCTCATGCCGCAACTCTGCCTCGGGCGGATTTCCAGAGGGATCTGGCTGGCCGCCGCGATCTGCATCGCGGGGCCATCCGATGCCGTCGCGCAGGCGCCTCAGAGAGTGGTGTCCCTGAACCTGTGCGCCGATCAGTTCCTCCTGGCCTTAGGCGACCGCAGCCAGATCGCGTCCTTGAGCCCGCTCGCGCGGGATCCCGAGATCTCGTTCCTTGCAGAGGCGGCCTCGCGTCTGCCGGTCAATGACGGCAAGGGCGAGAGCATCCTGTTCGGCGGGGCCGATCTGGTGCTGGCCGGCGCCTTCGGTCAACAGGCGCGCACCGCCCTGCTCACCCGGCAGGGGCTGGACGTTCTGAGCCTCGCCCCATGGAGCAGCTTCGCGGACGGGCGCGAGCAGATCAGGATGGTGGCTGCCCGCCTCGGCCATCCGGAGCGCGGCGAGGCCCTGATCGGGGAAATCGACGCGGCTCTGGCACGGACGAAGGACATCGTGCCGGGCGGGCGCAGCATCCTGGTCTATTACCGGCGCGGATGGGTGCCGGCCTCCGATTCGCTCGTCGGCGAGCTTCTGCGGCACATGGGCTTCACCCTGCACCAGGAGGCGCTGGGCCTGGACCGGGGCGGCGTCGCGCGGCTGGAGACCCTCGTCGAGACGCCGCCGGATTATCTGCTGATGGACGAGGATGCGGGCAGGACCGTCGACAACGGTTCGGCGCTCCTCAGCCATCCGGCCCTGGCGCGGGCGGTGCCGCCGTCCCGGCGTCTCGTGATCCCGGGACGCCTCACCATCTGCGGCGGGCCCTCCACGCCGGCCCTGATCGACGCCCTATCGGCCGAGATCCGCGCCAAGGTCCGCTGATCAGACGCCGTCCCGCGCGATGGCCAGGATCCGCTCGGTGTCGAGGTGGTCGTCCAGGTGGTCGGCAAGCGCATCCAGGATGCGCTCCATCTCGGCCTCGTAGTGCAGGGGGCTGTCTCCGGCGTCCGGATGGAGGGTCTTCAGGAAGGCGCGCCGGAAGCCGTCCGCCGAGAAGAGGCCGTGCAGATAAGTGCCGAGGACGAGGCCGTCCGCCGAGGCGGCGCCCTCCGGCGCACCGTCGATCGAAAAGGGCGCGCGGGCGGCATCCGGACCCGTCGTGCGGCCGAGATGGATCTCATAGGCCGAGAGGGGCTGACTGCTCTGCTCATGACGGGCGAGGACGGGACGCACGGCCTTGTCGCCGGTCAGGACGGTGTCAACGTCGAGGAAACCCAGCCCCGCGACGGTGCCGGGCGGGCCTTCCAGGCCGTCAGGATCCGCGATGGTGCGCCCCAGCATCTGGTAGCCGCCGCACAGGCCGAGCACCTTGCGGCCGCGCCGAAGATGGGCCGCAAGGTCGATGTCCCACCCTTGAGCGCGAAGGAATGCGAGATCCGCGACCGTGGCCTTGGAACCCGGCAGGATGACGAGGTCGGCATCGGCCGGAAGCAGCACCCCCGGCGGCACCATGGCCAGGGCAATGGCGGGTTCGAGCTTCAGGGGATCGAGGTCGTCGAAATTCGCGATCCGCGGCAGGATCGGCACGGCGATCTTCAGGAGCGCATCGGTCTTGCGGTCGGACGCGATGTCGAGCGCGTCCTCGGCCGGGAGCTTGTGGGCCTCGGCGAACCAGGGCGCGACCCCCAAGGAAGACCAGCCGGTCATCGCCGCGATGGTCTTCAGTCCCTCGTCGAAAAGCCCGGGATCGCCGCGGAATTTGTTGATGAGAAAGCCGCGCACGAGCCTGCGGTCATCCGCGTCGAGCACCGCGTGGGTCCCGACGAGGCTTGCAATGACGCCGCCGCGGTCGATGTCCCCGGCCAGGATAACCGAAACCCGCGCGGCGGACGCAAAGCCCATATTGGCGATGTCGCCTCGGCGCAGATTGGTCTCCGCAGGGCTTCCGGCGCCCTCGACGACGATCAGGTCGGCCTCGCGGCTCAGTTGCGCGAAGCTGTCGAGAACCCAGGGCAGGAGGCTCTGCCGGTCCCCGAAGGCTCCGGCTTCGAGAAGGCCGAAGCGCCGTCCCTGAACGATGATCTGCGAGCGGCGGTCGGTTTCGGGCTTCAGCAGCACGGGATTCATGTGCACGCTCGCCGGAACCCGTGCGGCGCGGGCCTGCAGCGCCTGGGCGCGCCCGATCTCGCCGCCCTGCACGGCGGCCGCATTGTTCGACATGTTCTGCGGCTTGAAGGGCATCACGCGAAGGCCGCGCCGGGCGAAGAGCCGGCACAGGCCGGCAACCAGCAGGGACTTGCCGACATTCGAGCCGGTGCCCTGGATCATCACGGCAGGTGTGCGCGGGCTCATGCGAGGGTCAGGTCGAGGGAAGGGGCAGGCTTCAGGAGGAGCGGGCAGCCGGCCGCTACGAGAACCACCGCATCGCAGACCTCCGCCATGCGCTGGTTCAACCGGCCCTGCGCATCGCGGAAGCGGCGCCCGAGCGGGGTCTCGGGCACGATTCCCTGCCCCGTCTCGTTCGACACCAGAACGACCGGGCCGTCCGCGATGCGGACGGCGCCGGCCAGGCGCTCCGTTTCGTCCTCCACGTCGCGCCCGGCGAGCAGGACGTTCGACAGCCAGAGGGTGAGGCAATCGACGAGGACGACGCGGCCAGACCCGGCGCCCTCCCGGATCGCCTGCGCGAGTTCCAGGGGTGCCTCGCGGGTCTGCCAGCCGTCGCCACGCTCGTTCCGGTGCCGGCTGATGCGCTCGCGCATCTCGTCGTCGAAGGGCTGGGCCGTGGCGACGAAGAGGCGTGTCTGCGCCGTCTTCTCGGCAAGGGCCTGGGCCGTGCGGCTCTTGCCCGAGCGGGCGCCGCCCAGAACCAGAACCCGGCGATGGATCGTCATGGAAATATCCAGGTTCGAAGGATAAGGCTCAGCCGGTCAGGCGCTCGAGCAGGAAGGTCATATGAGCGCAAAGCCCCTCGTGTCGCCATTCCCGCTCGAGGGTGCCGCCGAGCTGGCCCGCGATGCTTCTCTGGGTGAGCTGATGTCCAAAGCCCTGGAAGGTGGGGGAGGCCTCGATCGGCGGTCCCTCCGTCTCGGTCCAGTCCAGGTGCACTTCGCCGCCCTCCACGGTCCAGCGGATGACGAGGCGGCCCTCGGGAATCGAGAGGCAGCCGTGCTTGGCGGCGTTGGTGGCGAGCTCGTGGAAGACGAGCGCGAGGGACGTCGTCGTCTGGGAGCCGACCTTGATCGGGGGGCCCTCCACGCGGACATGGTCCTTGTGGGTTTCCAGGTACGGGGCGAGGACCGCTTCGATCAGGTGGTCGAGAGAAAGCTCGCCTCCGCCGTGAGGCGCGCCCGCCGTCGGGGGCTGCACCAGCTCGTGCGCCCGGGCGAGGGCGCCGAGCCGGCCCCGCAAGGCGGCCGCCATTTCCTTAGGGTCCTTAGCCGTACGGGCCGTCAGCGAAACCATGCCGTTGGCGATGGCGAAGAGGTTCTTGACCCGGTGGTTCAGCTCCCGCGTCAGGAGCTGCTGCGCCTCTTCCAGGACATGCTGGTGGGTGCTGTCGCTGAGAACGCCCGACAGGCGCACCGCCTTCCGGCCGCTGCCTTCCCCTTCGAAGAAGGCCTTCCCGCGGGAGCGGATCCAGCGCATGGTCCCGTCCGTCAGGACGACCCGGTAGAAGACCTCGTAATGGCCATCCGCATCAGGGGCGGTCGCCTCCGCGATGCGCTGGCGCATGATGTCCCGATCGTCGGGATGGATCAGGCCGTAAATATCCTCCAGGGGGATCCCCTTGCTCCGCTCCGGCGGGATGAGCATGAGCGCGCAGGTGGTGGCGTCGCAGGAAGCCATCCCGGTCGCTAGGTCGATATTCCAGGTGCCCAGATGGGCGGCCTCGAGGGCAAGGCGATGCTGTTCCTCCAGTTGGACGAGGGCGCCCTCGGCCCTCTTCTGGGCGTCGATATTGGTGCAGGTGCCGAACCAGCGGGTGATCCGCCCGTCCGGAGCCCGATGGGCGAGGCCGCGGCTGAGCATCCAGCAATAGGCCCCGTCGGCACGTCTGAGTCGGTATTCGGCCTCGTAGAGCTCGCCAGCCGCGAGGGCTTCACGCCATCGGCGGTCCACATGGGGGCGGTCGTCGGGATGAACGGCGTTCCGCCAGCCCTGCCCATGGCATTCTTCCGCCGTCATGCCCGTAAGGGTATACCAGCGGCGGTTGAAATAATCATGATATCCGTCCGGGCCGGTGAACCAGACGAGTTGTGGCAAGCGCTCCGCCAGAAGTACGAGCTGGTCGTCGCTGTCCGTCGTTGCCAACCCAGACCCCCTTACGCATTTCGTGCCCTTCGGGCAGCGTCCCAAGTATGGCCATTGTTGTAGGCCTTTTTGAACCTTGCAACACGTTTCACGCCGGTCCTGTCGCTTATTTGCCACAGCGGCTGGCCGGGGGCCGGACAGGGTTAAGCTGTCTTCGCCTCTGGCGGTTCGCGCCGGCAGCCCTTAGATGCAGGACTGCCTTCGACCGACCCAGATTCCCATCCCCGAGGCTGGCTCCGCTTTTCATGAATGAGATGAGACCTCTTCCGGCTCCTCCCCCGGAGATTGCATCCGCCGAGGCCCTTCACCCCAAGGAGCGTCGCTCCCGCCGGTTCGCCTGGATCGGGATGGCCGGAAGCCTGCTGCTGTTCGGGGCCTCCCTGGTGGTCCTCTGGCACATCGTCTCGGGCATCGACGTCAACGAGCTCAAGTCCGCCTTCACGGCCGCGAGCCTGCGCCAGATTGGCCTAGCGATCCTGTTCACGACGGTGAGCTACAGCCTGCTGACCTGCTACGACGCCATCGCGCTGCGGCAGCTTCGGCTGCAGATCCCCTACCGGACCACGGCCCTGGCGTCGTTCACGAGCTATGCGGTGAGCTTCACCCTGGGCTTCCCTCTGCTGACGGCCGGCACGGTCCGGTACTGGATCTATTCCTCGCGCGGGATCAGCGCCGGGCGCGTCGCGAGCCTCACGGTCATCGCGGGCGTCACCTTCTGGCTCGGGATGGCCCTCGTCCTGGCCTCGAGCATGATCCGACAGGCCGACGAGGTCGCGAGCCTCATCTACACCAATATCTGGATCAACCAGCTCGTCGGGCTCGTCGCTGCGATCCTGGTCGTGGCCTATCTCGTCTGGGTCTCTCTCAAGAGACGGGCCGTCAAGATCCAGGGCTGGCGCCTCGACCTGCCGGGGTTCCGCCTCACGGTCGCCCAGATGCTGATCGGGGCCGTGGACGTCTGTGCCGGAGCCGCGGTCCTGTTCGTGCTGCTGCCGGGCGGGCACAATATCGGCTTCGAGACCTTCGTGGCCATCTACATCTTCGCCGTCATGCTGGGGGTCGCTAGCCATGCCCCCGGCGGGCTGGGCGTGTTCGAGGCCACGATCCTGCTGGCCCTGTCGAGCTATCCCCGCGAGCCGATTCTGGGCGCGCTGCTGCTGTACCGACTCTGCTATTACCTCGTGCCGTTCGTGGTCGCTCTGGCGCTCCTGGGCGCCTACGAGATCCGCAACCGCATCCAGTCCATGCGCGACAAGTTCAAGCCCGAGGAGGACGAGGAGCCCGTCCCGGGCGCATGAGCCACGCGGGTGACTTTCCGGGCCCCATCCTCTAGATAGCGGGCAATCGTCCTGCCGAGCTGACCATGAGCGAACCTATCGAGACCCGGGAGCCCTCCGGCCCTCGCGGCCTGGGGCCGGAACGGAGCGCCGCCCTGGGCGGTGCCTTCATCGTGGGCGTGACGATGCTCGTCGCGACGGCCGTGCGGAGCTCTGCGGATATCTGGCTCGTCGCTATCGCGGCCGTCACGGTGATCTTCGCGGCCCTGGCCCTCGGCCGCCCGCGTGTCACGAGAAGCGGTGAGCGTCTCCAGGCGAAGGAGACCCGCCATTCCACGATCGCTGAAGCCATCCTGGCCCATATTCCCGATCCGGTGATTCTCGTCGACCAGCGCTCCCTGGTCGTGGAGGCGAACGAGGCCGCCCGGGCGATGCTGCCGGGCCTGAAGACGGATCATCCGCTCTCCTTCGCGTTGCGCAGCCCGGTCGTCCTGGACGGCATCGATGGGGCGCTGAGCGGGGAGGGGCCCCTGAAGGTCGAGTATTCCGAGCGGGTTCCGACGGAGCGGACCTTCGAGGTTCATATCGGGCTCCTGCGCGGCAATCCGGCGGATCTCGGCGGCCGCACCGGGGTCGTGCTCGTCTTCCGCGACCTCACCTCCACCCGGCGCCTGGAAGCCATGCGGGCGGACTTCGTCGCCAATGCGAGCCACGAGCTGCGCACGCCCCTTGCGTCCCTGCTCGGCTTCGTCGAGACCCTGCAGGGTCCGGCCCGCAACGACGCGGCCGCGCGAGAGCGCTTCCTCGAGATCATGCGGGAGCAGGCTCAGCGCATGAAGCGGCTGATCGACAACCTCCTGTCCCTGTCGCGCATCGAGATGCGCGCCCATGTGCCGCCGACGGAGCCGGTCGATCTCAAGGCCGTCACGGCGCACATGATCGAGATGCTCACGCCCCTGGCGCGGGAGCGCGGCACGCTGGTCGAGGCGCGCCTGCCCGACCGGCCTCTGGTCGTTCCCGGAGACCGGGACGAGCTTCTGCGCGTCTGCGAGAACCTGATCGAGAACGCCGTGAAATACGGCGAGAGCGGCGGCAGGGTCGAGGTCGAGCTTTCGCGCGTCGAGACCCCCGACGGCAAGCCGCAGGCCGTGCTCGCCGTGCAGGATTACGGGCCCGGCATCGCGCCCGAGCACCTCCCGCGCCTGACGGAGCGCTTCTACCGCGTGGACGGGGCGCAGAGCCGGGACAAGGGCGGGACGGGGCTCGGGCTTGCCATCGTCAAGCACATCGTCAACCGCCATCGCGGACGCTTCGACATCGTGAGCGAGCCGGAGCAGGGGGCGCGCTTCACGGTGACGCTGCCCGCAAGCGCCGAAATCTGAGGCTGTCTTCATAAAGGATTTCAGTGGTCCGGGGCGGTCTCGATCATGGCCCGGATGCGCTGCATCAGGCTCTCGACCGCGAAGGGCTTCGTGATCATCTCCATGCCGTGGTCCAGGAAGCCGGTCGCGAGGGCGGCGCTCTCTGCATAGCCCGTGATGAACAGGACCTTGAGATCGGGCCGCCTCTCCCGGGCCGCATCGGCGAGCTGGCGGCCATTCATGCCCGGCAGGCCGACATCGGTCACGAGAAGGTCGATAGGGCGGTCGGATTCCAGGCATGCCAAGCCGGATGGGCCGTCATGGGCCTGAAGGGCTTCGTAGCCGAGATCCGCCAGCACCTCGACGATCAGGCTGCGCACGGTCGGGTCGTCCTCCACGACGAGCACGACCTCGCCTGTGGCGGCCCGCGGCTCTTCGGGCGGGCTTGGCGGGAACTCGTCCTGGACCGGTCCCTCGTAGCGCGGAAGATAGAGCCGCACGGTCGTTCCCCGGCCGAGTTCCGAGAGGATCTGCACATATCCTCCCGATTGCCTGGCGAAGCCGTAGATCATGGACAGGCCGAGCCCGGTTCCCTGGCCCAGGGGTTTCGTCGTGAAGAAAGGATCGAAAGCCCGGGCCCTGACGTCGGGCGCCATGCCGACGCCCGTATCGGTCACGCAGAGCGCCACGTACTGGCCGGGCGCGATCTCGCGCTGCACGGCGATCTCCCGGTCGTCGAGGCGGACATTGGACGTCTCGACAGTCAGCCTTCCGCCTCCCGGCATGGCGTCGCGCGCATTGATGACGAGGTTGAGGAGGGCGTTCTCCAGCTGGTTGGGGTCGCAGCGCGTCAACCACAGGTCCGGCGCCATGGCGAGTGCGACGTGGATGGCCTCGCCCGTGGTGCGCCGGAACAGGTCCTCCATGGACCCGACGAGCTGGTTGACGTTGACCGGGCGCGGATCGAGGGGCTGGCGGCGTGCAAAGGCCAGGAGGCGATGGGTCAGCGCCGCGGCCTTGCCGGCCGACGCGGTCGCGGCATCCGCGTAGCGGGCGACCTTTTCATAGTGGCCCTGCGCGATCCGCTTCTGGAGCAGCTCCAGGGAGCCGACGATGCCGGTCAGGAGATTGTTGAAGTCGTGCGCGATGCCGCCGGTGAGCTGGCCGATGGCCTCCATCTTCTGGCTCTGCCGAAGCTGCTCCTCCAGCTCCTTCCGCATCGTGATATCCCGTCCTGCGGCATAGAACACATTGCCCTCCGCCACGCTGGTCCAGTTGTACCAGCGATAGGTGCCGTCCCGTGCCCGCACCCTCAGGTCCGTCTCGACAATGTCGGTACGGGAGAGCCGCTCGAACTCCTTCTCGGCCCTCGGAACGTCCTCGGGATGGAGGAGTTCCAGGCATTGCCGGCCGATCAGCTCCTGCGGCGCGTAACCCAGGGCCTCGGTCCAGGCGGGATTGACGCTCTGATAATAGCCGTCGAAGCCGCAGATGCAGAAAAGGTCGCGCGAGACGCGCCAGATGGAGTTCAGCTCCCGGGTGCGCTGCTCGACCTGGGCCTCCAGGGCATCCGCCGCGAGGCGGGCCTCCGTGATGTCGACGTTGCACCCCACATAGCCGAGGAACTGGCCCGTGCTGTCGCGACGGGGCACGCCCTCGCATCGCAGCCAGCGCAGGCGCCCACGCTTGTCCCGCACGCGGACCTCGGCCCGAAAGGTCGAGCGGGCTTGGAAGGCCTTCAGGAAGGTGGCGTGGAACCTGTCGGCATCCTCCTCGTAGATCGTCCTCCGCCATCCGCCCCGGTTGATATTCTCCAGGGTGAGGCCGAACTCTTTCTGGTAGCGCCTGTTGAGGAAGATCGGCCGTGCCTCGGCGTCGGTGGCCCAGATGAGCGCGGGGGCGCTGTTGGCCATGAGGCGGAACCGGGCCTCGCTCTCCCGGAGCGCCTCCTCGGTGCGCTTTCTCTCGGTGACGTCCACCACGGCGCCTGGAAAGCGCAGGGGGCGGCGGTCGCCGTCATAGAGGCACTCGCCCCGGGCCAGCACCCAGCGCAGGGTCCCGTCCTGCTGGATCAGGCGGTATTCCTGCGAGAACTTCTCGCCCGTGTCGATGGCGCGCTGGGTCGCGTCGTTCACCCGATCGAGGTCGTCGGGGTGGATGCGGCTCTTGAAGGCCGTCCGGCTCGCCCCCTCGGCCGCGAGGGCCGGGTCGACCGAGAACATCTCGGCGAACTTGGCATCCGCATAGATGACGTCGGAGGGGAGGTGCCAGTCCCACGTGCCGACCACGCCGGCGGCGCCGAGGGCGTAGAGCAGGCGCTCCTTGCTGATCCGGAGAGCCTCCTCGGCCTCCCGGCGCTCGGTCACGTCCTGCACGGAGCCGATGAAGCGCACCGGGCGCCCCGTATCGTCCCTGACGAACCTGGCCTTGCGCCCGATCCACCGCAACTCTCCCGTATCGGGCCGGACGATGCGGTATTCCACGGCCGTCTGCGCCCCTCCGCTCATCCTCGTCCGGCCGGAGGATGCGATCGACCTGTCCTCCGGCAGGATGAGGCTTTCGAGAGTCTGCGAGGGATAAGTCTCGGCCGACGGCAGTCCGTAGATGCGGCAGAATTCCGGCGTCACCGTCAGGAGATCGGTGGCGATGTCGAGGTCGAACATGCCGATCCCACCCGCCTCCTGGGCAAGGAGGAGCTGCTCGTCCCTGCGTTCGAGATCCCGCTGAGCCCGGACCCGCTCCGTGGTCTCCACCACCACGGCGAGGACGCCTGCCGGCCGGTGGTCCTCGTCGAGGACGGGGCTGTAGTTCAGATCCATCCACACGTCCTCGGGCACGCCGTTCCGGTACAGGATCAGATGCTGGTCCTGGAACGAAAGGGTCTCTCCGCGGAAGCCGGCCTCCATGACCCTGCGGTTGAACTCGGCCACTTCCGGCCAGCCCTCGAGGACGGGCGCTCCCAGCGCTCTGGGATGCCGCCCTCCGGCAAAGACCGAATAGGCGTCGTTGTAGAGCATGACGCCTTCACGCCCCCAGAGCATGACCATGGGCACGGGGGTCTGGAGGACGAGATTGAGCGCCGTCTTGAGGCTCTGCGGCCAGGACGCGATGGGGCCGAGGCTGGTCCTCGACCAGTCGAAGGCCCGGATCAGGGCTCCGGTCTCGCCCCCGCCTGCGGGAAAAGCATCAGGCAGCCGGCTCTCTGCCCCTTCCGGAGGGACATCCGACCGGGACATCATGCTGGAACTGCGCCGTTCGCGCCCATGGATGTCGTCTCGCTCCCGTGGGTCGTTTTCTTCACCATAGGGCGGTCCGGCGTGTGCGGAACCCCTCGGATCGTCCGATGTGCATCCGAGAGCGGCCTGGGGCGTTGTCACGTGAGTGTCATCCAAGTGTCTTAGACCCGTAACGGGAAAGCCATAGCAGTCCAGCGCGGCCGGCACGCATGAGCGGAAACGGCTGCGCTTGTATGAACATGGAGACGTCTCGTGAAGTTCCTGTCCTTCGCCTTCGCGGCTGGCCTTGCCGCCTCTGCCCTCGCGACGCCGGCGGTCGCCGTCGACATCACCGGCGCAGGCGCGACTTTCCCGTTCCCGGTTTATGCCAAGTGGGCCGAGGCCTATAAGAAGGAAACCGGCAACGGCCTGAACTACCAGTCCATCGGCTCCGGCGGCGGCATCAAGCAGATCCAGGCGAAGACGGTCGATTTCGGCGCGACCGACGCGCCCCTGAAGGGCGCCGACCTGGACAAGCACGGCCTCCTCCAGTTTCCGACCGTGATGGGCGGCGTCGTGCCGGTCGTGAACATTTCGGGCGTCGGCGCCGGCCAGCTGAAGCTGACGGGCGAGGTTCTGGCCGACATCTTTCAGGGCAAGATCGCCAAGTGGAGCGACGCCAGGATCGCCAAGCTGAACGAGGGTGTGAAGCTGCCCGACGCCCCGATCACGCCGGTCTACCGCTCGGACGCCTCCGGCACCACGAACGTCTTCACCACCTACCTGGCCCAGGTTTCCAAGTCCTGGGAGGCGGATCTCGGCGCGGGCACGGCCGTGAGCTGGCCGGTCGGCCAGGGCGGCAAGGGCAACGAGGGCGTCGCTGCGACCGTCAAGCAGGTCCCGAATGCGATCGGCTATGTGGAATACGCCTACGCCAAGCAGAACGACATCCCATTCGCGCTCCTGCAGAACAGGGCCGGGAAGTTCCCTGTTCCGGGCGACAAGTCGTTCCAGGCTGCGGCCGCGAACGCCGACTGGACCGCTGCGCCCGGCTTCGGCATTTCGCTGACCGAGCAGGCCGGCGACGAGGCCTGGCCGATTACCGCGCCGACCTTCATCCTCGTCCACAAGACCGCCGAGAAGCCGGAGCAGACCGCCGAGGTGCTCAAGTTCTTCGACTGGGCCTACAAGAGCGGCGACAAGCTCGCGAGCGACCTGGATTACGTCCCGCTCCCGGACAACGTCGTCAAGCTCGTCCAGGCCGCCTGGGCCAAGGAGATCAAGGACAAGTCCGGTCAGCCCGTGTTCAAGCAGTAAGCGGCTGACACTCTCTCGAAAACGGAGTACGGCGGATGGTTGCCTTGTCTGAACGGATGTCCCTTTCGACCATGCAGACGATCCGCCGTGCTCCCAAGACGACGTTCGATCCCCTGTTCCGCTGGGCGAGTGTTGCCTCGGCCCTCCTGGTCCTTCTGGTCCTGGCCGGCATCCTCGGCTCCATGGTCTATGGCGGCTGGCCGGCCTTCCGCGAGTTCGGCTTCGGCTTCATCACGTCGAGCGTGTGGAGCGTCGGCAAGGGCGAGTTCGGCGCATGGGTGGCGATTGCCGGGACCCTGACCTCGGCGCTGATCGCCCTCGTCATCGGCGTGCCGATCTCCATCGGCATCGCGATCTTCCTGACCCAGCTCTGCCCGCCCTGGCTCAAGCGGCCGGTCTCGACCACGGTCGAGCTTCTGGCCGCCGTGCCGAGCATCATCTACGGCATGTGGGGCCTCTTCGTCTTCGCGCCTCTCTTCGCCCGCTACGTCCAGGTGCCGGTCTCGTCTCTCGTGGAAGGCATGCCCATCCTGGGTACGATCCTTTACGCACGTGTGCCCTCCGGGGTCGGCCTGCTGACGGCCGGGATCATCCTGGCGATCATGATCATCCCGTTCATCGCGTCGATCACCCGCGACATCCTCGACCAGATCCCCACGATCCTGCGCGAGAGCGCCTACGGGATCGGCTGCACCACCTGGGAGGTGGTGCGCCATGTGCTCCTGCCGCAGGCGGGGGTCAGCATCATCGGTGCCGTCATGCTAGGCCTCGGGCGGGCCCTGGGCGAGACCATGGCGGTGACCTTCGTGATCGGCAACGCCAACCGGCTCTCGCTGTCCCTGTTCGATCCGAGCTCGACCATCGCGTCGCGGATCGCCAACGAGTTCAACGAGGCGTCGGACCTGCACTTCAACGCGCTTCTGGCGCTCGGCTGCATTCTTTTCCTGGTCACGTTCGCGGTTCTCGTCCTTGCGCGCCTTCTGATCGCGCGGGTCCGGAACCGGTGAGAGGACGGACGATGAACGACATTTCCCGGAACGCCCTGCCGACGCAGCCCCTGACCTGGGCGCGCGTCCGGCCCGGCCGTCGGATTGCCGACCGGACGCTCAAGGTCGTCTGCGCCCTCTTCACGGCGCTCGGCGCCTTCGTGCTCGGCTGGATCCTGCTGATGCTGCTCTACGAGGGCGGCAGCGCCCTGTCGCTGGATGTCTTCACGCACGTGACCCCCGGACCGGGCACGGAAGGCGGCGGTATCGCCAATGCCATCGTCGGCAGCTTCATCCTCACCCTGCTCGGCATCGTGGTAGCGACGCCGGTCGGCGTGCTGGCCGGGACCTATCTGGCCGAATACGGCAAGGGCTCGAAGCTCGCCGAGGTCATCCGCTTCGTGAACGACATCCTGCTGGCGGCGCCCAGCATCCTCATCGGCCTGTTCGTCTACACGCTCATGGTGCCGCCGTTGGGCGGATATTCCGGCTGGGCGGGCGGCGTGGCTCTCGCGATCATCGCCGTGCCGGTGATCGTGCGCACCACAGAGGACATGCTGCGCCTCGTCCCGGGCTCCTTGCGCGAGGCAGGCGCGGCATTGGGCGCTCCCATGTCGACCGTGATTGTCCATATCAGCTGGCGGGCCGCGCGGGCCGGCATGGTGACCGGCATCCTGCTCGCCACCGCGCGCATCGCCGGCGAGACCGCGCCGCTCCTGTTTACGGCGCTCAACAACAATTTCTGGTTCCGTCCCGACCTGATGGGCGGCGTCTCCAACCTTCCCGTCATGATCTACCAGTTCGCCCTGGCGCCGTATGAGAACTGGCGCTCCCTCGCCTGGGCCGGAGCCCTGGTCATCACGCTCTCCATCCTGGCGCTGTCGGTGGTGGCGCGCCTGCTGCTGAAGAAGGACCACGCCCGATGACTTCCATCGCTGTCACCGCGAGCCGCGCCATCGGAAACGCCCCCGCGGCCAACCCGACCGCGCCGGTGCGGATCGCCGTGCGCAACCTCGATTTCTTCTATGGCGACTTCCGCAGCCTGAAAGACATCTCGCTGGATTTCTACGACCGCCAGGTCACGGCCCTGATCGGGCCTTCCGGCTGCGGTAAGTCCACGCTGCTGCGGACGTTCAACCGCATCTACAGCCTCTATCCCGAGCAGCGCGCAAAAGGCGAGATCCTGCTCGACGGCCAGAACGTGCTTTCGCCCTCCGTGGACGTGAACGAGCTGCGCGCCCGGGTCGGCATGGTGTTCCAGAAGCCTACGCCGTTCCCCATGTCGATTTACGACAACATCGCGTTCGGGATCAGGCTCTACGAGCGGCTGTCCAGGGCGGAACTCGACGAGCGCGTCGAGGAGGCGCTGCGCAAGGCCGCGCTCTGGGACGAGGTGAAGGACAAGCTGCGCCAGTCTGGCATGGGCCTCTCGGGCGGTCAGCAGCAGCGCCTGTGCATCGCACGCACCATCGCGCAGAACCCGGAGGTGATCCTCCTGGACGAACCGACCTCTGCCCTTGACCCCATCTCGACCGGCAAGATCGAGGAGTTGATCGAGCAGCTGAGAACCGAGTTCACCATCGTCATCGTGACGCACAACATGCAGCAGGCGGCGCGCATCTCCCAGTTCACGGCCTTCATGTATCTCGGCGAGCTCGTGGAGTTCGGGCCGACCGGCAAGATGTTCATGACGCCCAACAAGAAACAGACCCAGGACTACATCACGGGCCGCTTCGGCTGACCGGAGCGCCACAAGGAGACCCTTCCATGGCGGAGCATATCGTCAGCTCTTACGACGAGGACCTGCAGAGCCTCCGGCGCCGGATCTCGGAGATGGGCGGCATTGCCGAGAAGATGCTCGTCGACGCCATCGCGGCGCTCGTGCGCAGCGACATGCCCCTGGCGCAGACAGTGATCTCGTCCGACAGCCGCCTCGACCTGCTTCAGCGCGAGGTCGAAGAGAGCGCGATCTTCACCATTGCCCGGCGCCAGCCGCTCGCGGTCGACCTGCGCGAGACCATTTCGGCCATCCGCGTCTCCGGCGACGTGGAGCGCATCGGCGATCTTGCGAAGAACATCGCCAAGCGCGCGCTCGCCATCGGCGGGCCGTTCCGGGCACACAAGATCGTCGTGGGCGTCCAGCACATGAGCGACCTCGTGCTGGAACAGCTCAAGGACGTGCTCGATGCCTATGCGCAGCGGGACACGGCGCGCGCCCTCGACGTCTGGCAGCGCGACGGAGGGATCGACGCGCTCTACACGTCCCTGTTCCGCGAGCTCCTCACCTACATGATGGAGGATCCGCGCAATATCTCGTTCTGCACCCATCTCCTGTTCTGCGCCAAGAACATCGAGCGCATCGGGGACCACACCACCAACATCGCCGAGACGGTATATTACCTCGTGACCGGCGAGACCCTGGCGATCGACCGTCCCAAGAACGACCGTTCCATCGACGTGTCCAAGGCCGGAGCCTGACGCATGGGACCGCGCGTGCTGATCGTGGAGGACGAGGAGCCTCTGACGCTCCTCCTTCGCTACAATCTCGAGGCGGAGGGCTACGACGTCGATTGCGTCGGGCGGGGCGACGAGGCGGAGATCCGTCTGCGGGAACAGGTGCCCGATCTCCTACTCCTCGACTGGATGCTGCCCGGGCTGTCGGGGATCGAGCTCTGCCGCCGCATCCGCGTCAGGCCCGAGACCGAGCGGATGCCGATCATCATGCTCACCGCACGGGGCGAGGAGGGCGACCGGATCCGCGGGCTCTCCACGGGCGCGGACGATTACATCGTCAAGCCTTTCTCGGTGCCCGAGCTTCTGGCCCGGGTGCGCGCCCTCCTGCGCCGCACCAAGCCGGCCCATATCGCGACGCTCCTGACGGCCGGAGACATGGAGCTCGACCGCGAGACGCACCGGGTGCGGCGCGGCGGCCGGGAGCTCCACCTGGGGCCGACCGAGTTCCGTCTCCTGGAATTCCTGATGACGAGCCCGGGCCGGGTCTTCACCCGCGAGCATCTGCTCAACGCGGTCTGGGGTCACGACGTCTATATCGACGAGCGCACCGTCGACGTGCATGTGGGCCGCCTGCGCAAGGCCATCCGGGTGCCGCACAAGGCGGACCCGATCAGGACCGTGCGCGGCACCGGCTATTCCTTCGACGAGACCTTCGCGCGCGACGGCTGAGACGGGGCGGCCGGGCCGATCAAAACTCTGGAGTCGTTTCCCTTCGCGGGGAGGCGGCTTTCTGCTTTGTCGGCGCCGCATGGTTCATATGCCAAATCCGCCGCAGGGGCGATCTGCGCTCAATCCGAGGGCAAGTAAAAAAGGCAGGCCTCAGGCCTGCCTTGAAAGTCAGATCGGGTATGTCCGTCAGGCCCGCGCCAGCTTGCGCTCGCGCTTGCGGTCCGCGACGGGCTGGTAGGCGATACGGGCATGATGCGCGCAATAGGGCAGCCCGGTCACCGAGCGGGCGCCACAGAAGCGGAATTCGGGCTTGGTCGGGTCGCCCATGGGCCAGCGGCACATGGATTCCCGCAGATCCATGATGGTCACGCGTTCTGACATCGGGATCGCGACATCGTCCTCAGCCATGGTCACGGGCTCCTCCTCCGCTGCCGGCGGACGGGAAATGGGAGCGATCACCACATTGTTCCGGTTTTGCGGCACAATAGGGGCGGGCGCGCTGGGCGGGCGAGCCGCCTTGCGGGGGCGCTGGGCGGCGGGGGCCGCCACCTTGTCCTTGGCCCGTCCGGACAGGCCGAGGCGATGAACCTTCCCGATCACGGCGTTCCGGGTCACATTGCCGAGCTCGGAGGCGATCTGGCTCGCGCTCAAGCCGTCGGCCCAGAGCTTCTTGAGAAGCTCGACCCTTTCGTCGGTCCAGGTTGCACCCGCATCTGTCATTTTTATATGGCCTCCATCGGGACGGCTCTGCCTAGGACCGAATCCCTCATGCTTCGCGGACAGAATGGAAAGTCCGACCGCGTTGTGAGGATCTCTCCTGAAAGGTGAGGGCCGCCGCTCGAATGCGTAATCGACGGTCTCGAAGTTACTAGATGGGTGGACTCGGGCGCAAGAGTCCCCGGACAGGCCCTGCCGTTTTCCCCAGGGAACTCGTTTTGCCGGTCTGCTCCGTGATGGATGAGTTCATTTCTCTTGAATTGACAGGGTCTCGGGGCTCATTAGAATTCCCAGGCTGCCGTCCCTGTGGGGCGGCGCTTTGTTTTTCCGGCCCAGGTGCGACCTTATGGTCAGATCCTGGCCATCCAGGCGGAGAATAATCCCGTGACGTCGCCCTTGCTGCCGACCTATGCGCGTGCCGATATATCCTTTGAAAGAGGAGAAGGCCCCTGGCTCTTCGGCCGAGATGGCGAGCGATATCTGGATTTCGGGGCCGGCATTGCCGTGAACGCCCTGGGGCACGCCCATCCGCATCTGGTCAAGGCCCTGACGGATCAAGCGGCCAAGCTTTGGCACACCTCGAACCTGTTCCAGATCCCCGAGGGCGAGCGTCTCGCCCAGCGGCTTGTCGAGAATACCTTCGCGGACGTGGCCTTCTTCTCCAATTCCGGCGCTGAGGCCAACGAGGCAGCCATCAAGATGGCCCGGAAGTACCATGCGGCCAAAGGCCAGCCGGAGCGGTTCCGCATCATCACGTTCGAGGGCGCCTTCCACGGACGGACGCTCGCGACCATCGCGGCCGGCGGGCAGGCCAAGTATCTGGAGGGCTTCGGGCCGAAGGTGGAGGGCTTCGACCAGGTCCCCTTCGGAGACATTGAGGCCCTCAAGGCCGCGATCGGACCGGAAACCGCGGCCTTAATGATCGAGCCGATCCAGGGCGAGGGCGGTGTCCGTCCCGTGCCGGGCGCCTTCATGCGCACCCTGCGCGAGCTTGCCGACGATCACGGCCTGCTGCTGATCCTCGACGAGATCCAGACCGGGATCGGACGCACGGGCAAGCTCTTCGCCTATGAATGGACCGGCGTGACGCCCGACATCATGTCGGTCGCCAAGGGCATCGGCGGCGGCTTCCCGATGGGCGTTTGCCTGGCGACCGCCGAGGCCGCCCAGGGCATGACGCTCGGCACCCATGGCACCACCTTCGGCGGCAATCCGCTGGCGATGGCCGTAGGCAATGCGGTGCTCGACGTCATCCTCGCGCCGGGCTTCCTGGAGCGCGTGGAGCGTATGGGCCTGCTCCTGAGGCAGCGCCTGGCCGAGCTGATGGACCGCCATCCCGGCGTGATCTCCGAGGTGCGGGGGCAAGGGCTCCTCATGGGGCTTCGCACCCATGTTCCCAACACGGAGTTCATCGCAGCCGCCCGCCGCAACAAGCTCATCCTGATCGGCGCCGGCGACAACGTAACCCGGCTCCTGCCGCCCCTGATCATCACCGAAGGGGATGTGGCCGAGGCCATGGAGCGTCTGGACGCTACCTGCGCGGCCATCGAGGCCGGCCAGCCCGCCGTTGCCCAGCAGGGAGCCGCCAAATGACCCCCCGTCACTTTCTCGATCTCAGCGAGTTGTCCGGTAACGAAATCCGGAACGTCCTCAACATCGGCTCCGCCCTGAAGGCCAAGCGTCGCCGGGGCGAGCGGGCGAAGGAACGTCCTCTCGAGGGTAAGGTCCTGGCCATGGTCTTCGACAAGCCCTCTACGCGCACCCGCGTCTCGTTCGACGTGGGCATGCGGGAGCTCGGCGGCGAGACCCTGATGCTCACCGGCAAGGAGATGCAGCTCGGCCGCGGCGAGACCATCGCGGACACGGCACGCGTCCTGTCGCGCTATGTCGACGCCATCATGATCCGCACCCTCGACCATGCCATGGTGGCGGAGCTGGCCCAGAACGCCGCGATCCCGGTCATCAACGGGCTGACCAAGATGACGCATCCCTGCCAGATCATGGCCGACGTGATGACGTTCGAGGAGCATCGCGGCCCCATCAAGGGGCGGACGATCGCCTGGTCGGGCGACGCCAACAATGTCCTCGCCTCCTGGGTCCATGCGGCGGCCCGGCTCGATTTCAAGCTCCGCATCGCATCGCCGCCGGAACTCGCGCCCCGCCCCGAGCTTTTGACATGGGCGAAGAGCGAAGGAGCGGACATCGTGGTGACGACCGACGCATTCGAGGCCGCAGACGGCGCGGACGCAATCGTGACCGATTGCTGGGTCTCCATGGGCGACGAGGACGAGTTCCGCCGCCACAACCTCCTTAAGCCCTATCAGGTCAACAGCAGGCTGATGGGCGCGGCCGGCAAGGATGCGGTCTTCATGCACTGCCTTCCGGCCCACCGGGGCGAGGAGGTGACCGACGACGTGATGGACGGGCCGCAATCGGTGGTCTTCGACGAGGCCGAAAACCGTCTTCATGCGCAGAAGGGCATCTTGGCCTGGTGCCTCGGAGCGGCCGGCGAATGACGGTGGCATCCTTCGAAGGCACCGACGACGTCGTCCTTCCGTTCGCGGTCGAGCCTCTCGACGTGCGTGGACGGATCGTCCGTCTGGGGCCTTCCATCGACACCATTCTGATGCGTCACGGCTATCCGGACGCGGTCGCCCGGGTGATCGGCGAGGCCGCCGCCCTGACGGTCATGCTGGGCTCCTCCCTCAAGTTCGAGGGGCGTTTCCAGCTCCAGACCAAGACGGACGGGCCCATCGAAATGGTGGTGGTGGATTTCGATGCGCCCGACCGCCTGCGGGCGACGGCGCGCTTCGACAAGGAGCGGATCGAGGCGCTCGGCTCCGGGGCCACGCGGACGGGCGACCTGCTCGGCTCCGGCTACCTCGCCATGACCATCGACCAGGGCTCCGACCGCAACCGCTATCAGGGCGTGGTCGCCATGGAAGGGCAGGGCCTCGAGGAGGCGGCGCATCAGTATTTCCGCCAGTCGGAGCAAATCCCGACCCGGGTGCGCCTCGCGGTCGCGGAGCAGTTCGAGGACGGGCGGCACACCTATCGTGCCGGCGGGCTGATGATCCAGTTCCTGCCGAGCTCTCCCGAGCGGATGCGCCAGGCCGACCTCTCGCCCGGAGACATCCCGGAAGGCCATCCGTCCGAGAACCTGGCCGTTCCCGGCGAGGACGATGCCTGGGTCGAGGCGAAGGCTCTGGTCGAGACCGTGGAGGATCACGAGCTGATCGATCCGGCGGTTTCGAGCGAGCGTCTGCTCTACCGCCTGTTCCACGAGCGCGGCGTGCGCGTCTTCGAGGGACAGAGCGTGCATGAGGAGTGCCGCTGCTCGGAGGAGCGCATCATGTCGATGATGCGCCGCTTCTCGTCCGAGGATCGCCGCGACATGGTCGGCGACAATGGCCGCATCGGCATCACGTGCGAGTTCTGCTCACGCTTCTACGATCTCGACCCCGCCGAGGTGGAAGCCGAGATCGCCAAGGCAGAGGCCGAGACCTGAAAAGCTGGAGCGTTGAGCCGCGCGGAGCGGCTCAGCCCTCCGTGCAGGCGGCCGCGAGACGGCGCATGAAGGCCTCGCCCGCGTTCAGCTGATCCAGGGTGATGTATTCGTCCGGCTGATGGGCTTGGTCGATCGAACCAGGGCCGCAGACGATCGTGGGGATGCCCGCTGCCTGGAAGTGCCCCGCCTCGGTACCGAACGGAACGGTCTGGGTCCGGTTCTTGCCCAAGAGACGCAGGGCCAGGGATTCGGCCGGGGAGCCCGGATCCGGGGCGAGGTCCGGGACGGCCACCTCGAGCTGGGTCTCGACCCGCCCGAACGTACCGAAACGGTTCATCCGCTTGAGCACGACATCCTGGGCGAAACGCTCGAGGCGCTGGGGGATCTCCTGCGGGTCGAGGCTCGGCAGGCCGCGGAATTCCCAGTGGAACGAGCATTCCTTGGCCATGATGTTGCGTGCCGTGCCGCCGCCGACGACGCCCACATGCACGGTGGTGTAGGCGGGATCGAAGCGCCCGCTCGGATCGCCCCGCTCCATCATCTGGTCCGCGATGCGGTTGAGCTCGCAGATCAGCTCGGCCGCGGCCATCACGGCGCTCGCTCCAAGATAGGGTTTCGAGGAATGGGCCTCGAAGCCGTGGACCGTGGTGATGAAGGTCACGACGCTCTTATGTGCGTCCGCCACTTCCAGGAGTGTCGGCTCTCCAATAAAGGCGGCCTTCGGCACGGGGAACTCGTGGCCCATGCGCCGGATTGTGTCGACCACGCCGAGACAGGTCGTCTCCTCGTCGTAGGACAGCATGATGTTGATCGGCGTCTTCAGGCCGGCGGCCAGGAAATCCGGCACGAGGGCCAGAGCCAGGGCATCGAAGGCCTTCATGTCCACGGCGCCGCGGCCATAGGCGCGGCCGTTCTCGACGCGCAGCGTGAAGGGATCCGATGTCCAGGCCTGGCCGGTCACCGGCACCACGTCCGTATGGCCCGACAGCACGATCCCGCTCTTGTCCTGCGGCCCGACCGTCGCATAGAGCGCAGCCTTGTCGCCGGAGGCGTTCGGCACGCGGATGAAGGGCACGTCCCAGCTCTTCAGGTAGCTTTCGACGAAATCGATCAGCGGCAGGTTCGATTTGGAGCTTTCGGTATCGAAGGAGACAAGCTTCGCGAGCATTTCGAGCGGCGTCAGCCGCTGGCCGTTAGGGGACATGAAAACCTCAGTGAACCACGCGCTTCGTGTGGGGGCTGTCGAGAGAGAAGGCCGGGATTTCGGCGTTGAAGGTTTCGCCGCTGCTCGTTTCCATCACGTAGCAGCCCTGCATGGTGCCGCTCGGCGTCGTCAACGGGCAGCCGCTCGTATAGCTGTAGCTTTCCCCGGGACCGAGGACGGGCTGCTCGCCCACCACGCCCGGGCCGCGGACCTCCTGCGTGTGGCCGCGCTCGTCGATGATCTTCCAATAGCGGGCGCGGAGCTGCACGCGCTCGAGGCCGGTGTTGATGATCTCCACCGTGTAGGCAAAGAAATAGCGGCTGTCGGACGGGGACGATTCTTCCGGCATGTAGCGGGGCGTCACGGTCACGCTGATGCCTCGTGTGACAGCCTTGTACATCGGTCCTCCTCGAGGGCGCCGCCGCAGGATCGGCTAAAGGCGGCGCCGGGCACGTGGTAAGGCGGGCCTCGGCCTCCGTCAATCGACCGGAGCTGGAAGACCTGGGCCGCCACCAGAGTGGATGCCTGCCGAAGCCGCCTTGAGAATTTCACCGCTTCCCTTAGAGATAGAACGGCGTTTCAGCAGGGGAGTGGGCCGGGGCCCGTCAGGAAAGATATGGTTGCGTTGCGGGACGGGATCCAATCGGCCGAGACCATCAGGCAGCTTGCGGACGAGGGGGCGATCCGGCCCGAGACGCCTTTTGCGGCGGATCAGGTGCAGCCGGCGAGCCTCGACCTGAGGCTCGGGCGGCGGGCCTACCGGGTCCGGGCGAGCTTCCTGCCCGGGCGCCGCCATACGGTCCGCGACCGCCTGACCCAGCTGAGCTTCCACGAAATCGATCTTGGCATCGGCGCCATCCTCGAAACGGGCAGCGTCTATATCGCGGAACTCCAGGAGAGCCTTGCCCTTCCGCCCGACCTGTCGGCTGCCGCCAACCCAAAAAGCTCCACCGGCCGCATCGACGTGTTCACCCGGGTCATCACGGACCGCAGCCAGGAATTCGACACCATCGGGGCCGGCTACCATGGGCCCCTTTATGCGGAGATTTCCCCCCGGACCTTCCCGGTCCTGGTGCGGACCGGCACACGCCTGTCGCAGCTGCGCCTGCGCCGGGGCGAGGTGCGCCTGAGTGATGCGGAACTCCACGCCCTCCATGCCCAGGACCGGATCGTGACCTCGGCCGAACCGTCGATCCAGGACGGCGTGGCCGTGAGCGTGGATCTCGCGGGCTTCGGGTCCGATGAGCTCATCGGATATCGGGCCAAGCGCCATACGGGCCTCGTGGACGTGGACAAGCCGGATTCCTGCCGGATCGCCGATTTCTGGGAGCCGCTTTATGCGGATGCCAGCCGGACTCTCATCCTCGATCCGGGCCAGTTCTACATCCTCGCCTCGAAGGAGGCGGTGCACGTGCCGCCGGATTATGCGGCCGAGATGGTGCCGTTCGATCCCCTCGTGGGGGAATTCCGGGTCCATTATGCGGGCTTCTTCGATCCCGGTTTCGGCCACGCGCCGGCGGGCGGGGAGGGGGCCCGGGCGGTGCTCGAGGTGCGCTCGCGCGATGTTCCGTTCATCCTGGAGGATGGTCAGATCGTCGGGCGCCTTGTCTATGAGCGCATGGCTGGGCGACCCGACATTCTCTATGGCTCGGGCGTGGGCTCGAACTATCAGGCACAAGGGTTGAAGCTGTCGAAGCACTTCCGATAGGGAGAGGTCCGATCACCGGCCCGGATGCGGCGTGCGCACGAGCCATGTCACGGACAGGAAGGCGCCGATCCAGGAGCCGAGGGCCGCGAAGAGCACATAGACGGCGTGCTCCGTGTAGCTGATCACCGCAAAGGCTGAGAGCAGATACCAGATCCCGCTCCAGTTCGCCGCCCGAACCCGGTGGCGCGCCACGACCGCGGCATTGAAGAAGACATAGGCCGCATCGGTCGCCGCGGTGGCGAACACGACGCCGAGGGCGACCAAGGGATCGAGATCGAAGCCCATCCGGAATCTCCTGCAGGAGCTCGCGCCGCGAAAGCGGGCCCGGACGGATATGCGTCCGCCGCGGCAGAAGTCGATGGACAGGGGCCGTGCCCCTTTGCTAAGTTCCCCCCGTTCCGGCCGCATCGGGCCGGACGTGAGACGCGGGTGTAGTTCAGAGGTAGAACGTCAGCTTCCCAAGCTGAATGTCGAGGGTTCGATTCCCTTCGCCCGCTCCATCTTCCTCCTCACAGACTGAGCGCTGAAGCCCGGGTCTTGGGTTCGAGCCCTTGTGAAACCGGGACTGCACCCCATATTCCTCTAGGCGAGGCTGAGCTGTCCGCTCGAAGCCACGCCGCTCCTTCCTTCATCGTCATGCAGAATCGCCACGGACCTGAACCGGGCCGGGTCGCTTTTGCGACTTTCGTCGAGAAGGGGTGTTGACAATCCCGGCCATCGGAGACATATCCGCGGCCCCGCCGGATTTCATCCTGGCGAGCTTCAATCTCAAAAGGCGTGAGCATGGCCGAGTTCCTCGGAGCTCTGTTCTGCGGTCGCGCCGGATCGGGGCCCTCAAAAGTCCAGATCCTGAGCATGAGCCTTCGATTACGGACTTCGGACCGGGTTCGAGGCTCCTCTGTGAAAACTGAGAAAGTTATCGAGCAATCCTGATTGCTAGATACTAAGTAACCGCAAGAATATTCCATCTCTTGCGAACGATGAGGCTTGCCTGATTGCTGGAGGGCTGGAAGAAAATACTTGGTTCGATCGAAAAAATATTCGAACCGGTGTTGACACCAGAAAGGGTCTTCTGTAGACAACATCCATCGACGGCGCGGCCAATACGGACGGCGCCGAGGACTTCGGGGCCTCCAAGCGGCCCGGCCGGATCAAGACCCGGTCGGGTGCGAAAGGTCTCTCCAAGAGGTCCGAACGCATCTGACGATGCTGCTCTTTGACAATGTGAATATGAGAGAGAGAAGCGTGGACGGCGGTGTCCTTGCGGGGTTGCTCGAGAGAGTGGCCCGAGACGATACCGACCAAGTCTATGCTTTGGTGAGTACCACCGGGTTTGTGGAAACGCGAACCCAGGTAGGACTCTGTCAATTTGCGTAGAGTGGAAGTCGAGATCAAATTCTTTCAACTTGAGAGTTTGATCCTGGCTCAGAACGAACGCTGGCGGCAGGCTTAACACATGCAAGTCGAACGCATCCTTCGGGGTGAGTGGCAGACGGGTGAGTAACGCGTGGGAACGTGCCCTTCAGTTCGGAATAACCCAGGGAAACTTGGGCTAATACCGGATACGTGCGAGAGCAGAAAGATTTATCGCTGAAGGATCGGCCCGCGTCTGATTAGCTAGTTGGTAGGGTAATGGCCTACCAAGGCGACGATCAGTAGCTGGTCTGAGAGGATGATCAGCCACATTGGGACTGAGACACGGCCCAAACTCCTACGGGAGGCAGCAGTGGGGAATATTGGACAATGGGCGCAAGCCTGATCCAG
>Ga0065721_10049901_pt1 | contig 25613 bp, 27 predicted proteins | sample Mesricmetagenome_FD_59108 | JGI IMG/M metagenome (GOLD analysis project Ga0065721, IMG submission 59108) | Mesophilic microbial community from rice straw/compost enrichment Sample: eDNA_1 v2 (version 2) | ecosystem: Engineered > Solid waste > Grass > Composting > Bioreactor | place: USA: Davis... | reverse complement strand
GCGCAAGCATCCTTCAAGAACGGCGTTCTGACGATCAAGCTGCCCCAGACTCCCGAGGCGCAGGCCAAGGTCAAGCGCATCGAGGTCAAGAACGGCTGATTTGCCACATTGGGTGTCGCCGGTTTGCGGCATCCGCTCAGCTCCGTTTGATATCACGCCGTCTGGTGAGCCCCGGGGAGCCTGTTTCTCCGGGGCGGCTTTCGAGGGGGAATGATGAAAGACCTGAAACGAGCCGGGCTGACCCGTGAACAATGGTCAGCGATGACGCTCTACGAGAAGTTCGAGCAAGTTGTCCTCTTTGTACTCAGCGTCATCATTGCGGCGATCGTCGTGGCGTCGGTCTGGGCGCTGATGCGCGAAGTCGTGAACCGCCTGGTTCTGGGGGCATTCGACACTCTCGATTTCGCCACCTTCCAGGTGGTGTTGGGCATGATCTTCACCGTGGTGATCGCGCTCGAGTTCAAGCGCTCCCTTCTTGTTGCGACCGAACGTAGCTTCGGGATCGTCCAGGTCCGTACGATAGTGCTGATCGCGCTTCTCGCCATCATGCGCAAATTCATCATCCTCGACCTTGGCGAGACGGAACCGGCCAAGATTGCCGCTCTCGCCGGCGCGGCGCTAGCGCTCGGCGCTGTCCACTGGCTGGTGCGCGATCAGGACCAGCGCGAAGTCCGGGACCGTGAGGCGCCATGACCGGGGTCTCTGCCCGCCATCGCCTGTTCAATCTGGCGCAGTCGGCGCTGCTTCTGGGGCTCATGGCGGCAATCGCCTGGGTGTTGGTTACTGCGATCCTCGGGCCCGAAACGGGGACGATGGTTGCCCTCGGCATGGTCGCGGGCCTCCTCCTTGCGCCCGATTTGTCCCGCCGCATGATCCTGTCCGCCTATCAGGCGCAGCGGCTCACAGGGCGCGATGCTCCCGGCCTCGTCGGTGCGCTGGCCGAGCTCGCCCGCCGCGCCGGTCTGCCACGCGCCCCGGCCCTCTATCGTGTGCCGAGCTCGCTGCCAAATGCCTTCGCCATGGGCACGCCCGAGGACAGCTCGATCTGCGTTACCGACGGGCTGCTCGAGCTGCTCGACGGGCGTGAACTCGCCGGGGTGCTGGCCCACGAGGTCGGCCACATCGCCAACCGCGACCTGTGGATCATGGGTGTGGCCGACGTGATGTCCCGCCTCGTGTCGCTGGCAAGCTGGGTCGGGCAGTTCTTGCTGCTTTTGAACCTGCCACTGCTGATGGCGGGCCTGGTGCATGTTCCGTGGTCCGTCGTGGCGCTCCTGATCTTCGCGCCCACGCTGATGGCGCTGGTCCAGCTCGGCCTGTCGCGGACGCGCGAATACGACGCCGACCGCGCCGCCGCGGACCTGACCGGTGACCCCGAGGGGCTGATCCGGGCGCTCGGCAAGCTCGACCGGCTCACGGGGCGTTTCTGGGAGGAGATCCTCCTTCCCGGCCGACGCATTCCCGACCCGTCGCTGCTCAGGACCCATCCGCCGACCGAAAGCCGTGTCCGGCGGCTTCGCGAATTGGCCGCGAGCCGGACGTCGCCGGTCCCCGCCATCGCTGGCTATCCGACAGAGAGGACGCCGGCACCAGGGACGACGCCGAAGTTTCGCCGCTTCGGGCTCTACTGGTAGGGCGGCCCGTGGGCCTCGATCACCTATCGTCAGAGTGACCTACTTGACAGAAAACCATCGAGAGATGGTTGGACGTGAGGCCCATCCTCTCCTCTAGGCGCGGATATTGCCGAGGAGGCGTTCGCAGTCTTCGTGCCGACCATAGGCCCACAAAACGAAGGCTGCGTCTCGTAGCGCGCGCAGATCTTGCACCATCTGGTGATTTTGGTCTCGGAACTCCGGCTTCTTTAGAATAGCCTCTTCAAGCTTCGCATCAGAGATATTGCAGACTGCCGCCGCTTCAGACACGCCGAACGTGCAAAACAGGATCGCCGCCAACAGGTGTGGTCTAATCGGCATCAGTTCTTCCTTACCTGATTGAATTCTTAAATTAGGAATGCGAGGCCCAAGAATGGCACAGCTACCGCGTCCACGGCGGCATTAGCTACTTTGCGCCCAAGGATATCAGGCGTTGGCCTTGCGGGTGTCTAAAGCGCAGGGCCGCTGCAGCGTGAGGCGGCCAACCTACCGGTTTCAGGAACGGCCTTTTCGGCGACGATAACAGCTCGCGTTAGTTGCGTTGCTGAGGGGCAGTGCCACGGCGAAAACAGCCGCAGACTGTTCCCATTACTGCGGGTGCTGTGGCCGTCCCTGGTCAGGCGCCCGCAGCGATACCCGCTTGAGATCGACAACGCCGCCGCGGGCCGCTTCTCTCTAATCCACTATCATGATTACCCTCCGGGTTGCCAGATCGACGATCAGGCGGTCCTGGTTCACCACAATGAACCCATACTGTTGCGCATCGGGGATCGGGGTTAGTTGAAGGTTGTCGGGAAGACGGCTTCCGGCAGGCAAGAGCTCCGTCACCTGAATCGGATTTTGCGGAAGGGGCTGATTTCTTACGTAGCCTATCACCTCTTCAGAGACCGGGCGCGAGGTCGGTACGACGGTCTCCGGCTGTTGGGGCAAAGCGCCTGCAGCGGTAACTGCGAGCGCGACGGTGATTACGAACGTCCTGAGCATTGACCTCTCCGTGGAAGGGGCGTTGAGTTGGCCTAGAACTGCGACGGGATCCGGCTTATGCCTACGGTAAGCAGTCCCGGAACGGGGGACGGTGTCCGCAGATAATGACCGAGTCTAATGCTGCGTCTCGCCGGCGGTGATCTGCGTATTGGCATCAAGGATTGCGCGCAGCGCGGCTTGCTCCGGTCCCGCAGGTTTACGGTCTAAGAAGTCAGAAATAGAGGTTTGGGTCTCGTGACCGCCAGAAGACTGATTGCCCCGGTGAAGGATCATCGGCTGACTTGTGCGGACGTCGGTTTCCAGGAACCATCGGTCACCGTTGTTGCTACGGTAGAACTCTTCGAGGTCTCTGACATCGTCGGCGCTAGCCTGCCGGATGCCTGCTGTCGCGGAGGGAGCTTGCCCCTCCTGTGCGGTGCGAGAATCGTTTCCAGCAGATGCATCCCTCGAGAGAGCAGCCTCAAGTTCGGCTGCATTCACGTTCCAGGCTTCAACCAGCCCACCCGACGCCAACATTAGCGTCACCGTTTCATGATATGCCTCCCATGATACGTCCAGTGGCTCCCGAGAGATTCTTAGCTCGAACGTCCCTGCCGGGTGATCGCGGTCCATCCCTGGAATCCGAAAAGGATGGGCGAACGTTATCAATTTGACGGTTGTGCTGCTCATGTTCTTGTCCTTTCAGGACATGGTGACGTCTCTACGGCCCGATCGGGGCCGTGGCGTTCCCTACGTTCCCATGAACCACGCGCTACGTAGTCCGAGGCGATGCCCAGGCCGCTTCTTCTAGTGGCCGCCCATCTTGCACATGTGGTCTGCGTAAGCAGCGATGAAGCACACCCGCGCGTGGTCGGGCGTACTTCGGCCTAAGAGAGCGGAGTTGCAGGCGCTCACGGCCGTCCAGTAGGGCTGACCAGAGCGCTTCTTGAAATTCTGCTGGAGATATTTCAGGCCTGCGCGTGGCCCCTCGATAGCTTTGTCGTCGAAATTTCCTTCGGTGACGAAGACAGGAAGTCCCCAATCGATAGCGAAAGCAACGTCGATCACGGAACCCATCAGGAATCCTCGCAGGTCAGGTTGGGAGGCCAGCTCCTCAGGAAGAAATTCTACCATACTGTACCAGGCATTGCTTATGAAAACGGATGCTGATGAGCTAAGGACAATCAAGCAATCAGCGCTGGAAAGCCCGGTCTTCAATCTGCTCACTGGGTTCCGGTTCCGTTGCAATGCGAGAATGTTTAGCTGCCTAGCTTGCCGGCGGCGGCTGCCCCGACACGCTGAACAAGGAGACTATTCGGGTTCTGGAAGATCTCGGCTTCCCTTTCCTCGCCTACGCGAGAGAGCATCTTCCTTCCGCCGAGGGCAAGGGCGCGAACAGGCCCTGGTGGCACCTTTGTCCGCTTTTGAGCCGCAGCTTCTCGGATTAGATCGAATGGATTCGTCCCGGCCCCGCCTGGTGCCGAATACCGGCTTTGCCTTGTAACGCGGATCATGATCTATCCTCCTGTTGCCGAAGTGAATGAAGGACTTTATACCGCAAGGGGGCGGAGGCCTCAGGCAGCCAAGGCTGTGCTGCAACCTTCATCGACACCGTTGTCGGCGGAGTCTTGACCAGGCATTGTCGCCCAGCCCCCAGCTTCGATAAATTGCCGCTTCTTGTAATTGTCCGGAAGAGCCCTGAACTCCACCAGTCGCATCGCGGAATCAGGCGCATTACTGAACCGCTCCACGCATATAGCCGATGCGAGTTGCCTGTTTGCCGTTTCACCCGCGGCCGTTGCTGCTTTCTCGGCGCTTCCTCCTGTAACCCAGCCACCCCAGCCGAATCCCACTGCCATCGTCGCGACGGCTGTCATGCCGCAGGCCCAGACCTGAATAGTCTTCGACGGCTGGTAGCTGTCCAGTTGCTGGAACACAGATATGCTCCTGCTGCCATTTTCGGTGTTCATCGAACTCTCCTGGCTCGTGAGGGTGTTCCTCCGCTGTCCGCCCATGGGAGCGGCTCAAGCGTATTCACTTGAAATGATCCAGCGCCAAGGTGATGTTTCTGCTGGGGCGGGATTTGTAGGCGCGCTTGGCCGCCTCTAATATTCTGGAACGGAGGGCGTCAAAGGATGCGAGATAGTCCCGTTCCGTCGCCGTCCGCTGCGAGAGGCCGCCTGCAAGGACTTCCGCAAGCACGAAGAAGTTCACTTCGAACATGCCGTCATGGCCGACAAACCTTACGCGCGAATGAGCTTCGTCATAGCTTCGGGCCGAGTTCGGAAAGGAAAGCGTCATCATTGCCCTCCTTCGTCTCGCCACCTCGCCATGGTCTCGCTCTTCATGGAGCTCGTGACCGGCACGCCATTATGGAGATCCTCGCGCTTGCTCTGGAGGGCGAGGAGCAGAGCTTCCCTCGTTCTCGTCCCATTGCGGAATTCTGACTGGAGTAGGGCTGAAGCCGCGCGTTTGGCGTCAGAGTTCTCCTCAGCGTCAACGCCTCTGAACCCTCCGGCTCTAAGTACATCCCTTATCATGGCAAGATCGGCGGGATCGAGATCTTCTGGGTGGGAGATGGAAGACATGCCGTCCTCCTTCGTTGGGGCAAGGATTCTAACCCTCAAATGGCAGCGCCCTTTAGACGAGCTGCTATCTCATCCTATGTCGTGCTGCCTCTCGTCCTTTGCAAGTAGCAGTCCGGCAGTGTTGGATTAATGTTACTTCGCAATCGGTGTTGCGTCGAAGCCAGTTGATGCTCCGGCTGGGCAAGAGCCCCCAATCGCTACCATAACATTGGTCAAGTCGACATGGCACTTGTTGTGGATACGCCGTCCTCCTCGCCCTGAGCCTCCCATCGAAAGTTCCAGCCCCTCAAGAACATTGGCGGTTGCTATCTCGTCACAATGAGCGCGTTATGGGTTAGGAGACACAAAGTCTCCGAGGAGAACGCAATGTCTATCCAATGGAGAGACCGTTTCTTTGACCTGTTGAGCGTGCCGTATTCCATTCTCGGGATCTCGCGCGAAAAACGGCCGCTTGCGGATGCGTCTGATCCGCGGGCACCAGAGCTGCCCTACCAAAAGCCTGGAAAGGACAAGAACCATCCAGGCGACGAGGCGGCCATTCGGGCCTCTACCGAGCGACCGGCAGGCGCTCCAATCGAGCGCTGAGTCTCTCGGCTGGGTGCGGCTCCAGCCGAAGACCACATAATCAATTCTTGCTCGTTGTCGTTGATCTATCGTGCTCTTAGGGCGCCTGCTGGGCTTCGACGTTCAAACGTCCCTGCATGCTGCCGAACCACCAATCCCAAGATTGACGCACCCGCTGCTTCTGCGGGACGATACCGATATTACGTTTCCGACAGGTGCTTGCGCGTTTAACGCACAACGTGGCTAGTAATGCGGGGAGCCTAGCCAAACCCATTCTTCGTCCCCATATCCAGTTCTTCGCTGTTCCTGTGCACTAGCAACGCCCTCGTGAGCGGATGCCGGCGGTTCCTACGAAATCTCGTACTGGACTGACGCTTGGCGTAACACGGAGAAATCCAATGCGTATTGCACAAGTCGCACCCCTGGCGGAATCCGTTCCGCCCCAACTCTATGGCGGCACTGAACGTGTCGTCTCCTGGCTGACTGAAGAACTCGTCGAGCAGGGTCATGATGTTACGCTTTTCGCTAGCGGAGACTCCGAGACGTCTGCTGAACTGGTGCGAGCAGTTCCGCAGGGCTTGCGGCTTGGAGGTGTGCGCGATCACACTGCCAGCTTGCTCGTGATGCTGGAAGAGGTTCGGCGGCGGGCTTCGTCCTTCGACGTGATCCATTTTCACGTCGATCTGCTTCAATTTCCGGCGTTTCGACATTCGTCCGCGCATTGTCTGACCACGCTGCATGGTAGACTGGATCTACCAGACTTTCATCCGATCTACCGTGCATTTCCCCAGATGCCCCTCGTTTCGATCTCCAGGAATCAGCGCTTGCCGCTTCCCGAAGCCAACTGGCTGGCCAACATCCAGCATGGTCTTCCACAAGGCCCTGCGCCTTCCAATGTACACAAGCGTGACTATCTTGCCTTCCTGGGCCGCATAGCGCCTGAGAAACGGCCGGATCGAGCGATCGAAATTGCGAAGCGCGCCGGCATTCCGCTGAAGATCGCTGCAAAAGTGGATCCGGCAGATCAAGACTACTTCGATCATGTCATTCGTCCGCAGCTGAACCACCCGCTGATTGAATTCATCGGCGAGATCGGCGATCATGAGAAGCGCGACTTCCTCGGAAACGCCATCGCTCTCCTCTTCCCGATCGATTGGCCCGAGCCGTTCGGCTTGGTCATGATCGAGGCCATGAAAGAAGGAACGCCGACGATCGCTTGGCGCCGAGGTTCGGTTCCTGAGGTTGTGGACGAAGGAATGACCGGCTTTGTCGTCGACTCGATCGAAGAGGCCGTGGTGGCAGTTCGCAGGGCTGTCGAACTTGACCGCACTGCGGTCCGGCAACGCTTCGAAGAGCGGTTCACAGCCAGTCGGATGGCTTCCAGTTACGTCGCCGAATACGAAGGTCTGTTGGAACAGTCAGCCATGATGGTGCCGCATCCCTGGCGCGAAGCAGATGCTTCTCCAACACCCTTAAATCTGATGGTAACTGCGCCAAAGATCTCCGGCGATGGCGCCAGCGTCTCAGCCTTTCATCGGCCCATCTGATGGTGCTCGCCGTCGACCCGTCGAACAACGTAGCAAATGGCTTCGAAACCGTCCGGTATGATCTGGAAGTGGAGACTTCTCTTGTTGGCCGATCACTTCAAAACCTCAAGGATGGAGAAACCTTCGCTGTCTTGAACAGCCATGGAGACATTACTGGTGACAATGCCGTTGAGGGACTATTCCACCGCGATATGAGATTTCTATCGCAGCTAGAGCTCCGTCTTAACGGGCGTAAGCTCCTGCTCCTGAATTCGTCCACTCACGATGACAAGGCGGCGCTGTCAGTCGATCTCACCAATCCGGAAGTTGAACATGATGACGAGTCTTTGCCGCGCGAGACTATCTTCTTTGAGCGCACCAAGTTTCTCTACGGCGGAGTGTATTACGAGCGGCTCAGCGTCCGGAACTTCACGACGTCGAAACGCCGGTTGACCATCGACTATACATTCGATGCCGACTTTCGCGATCTGTTCGAAGTTCGCGGGATGCAACGGGAGAAGCGTGGGCAAGAGAGTTCCCCGGTAGTCAAGCCCAATGGAGTCGAGTTTTGCTACTTGGGCCTCGATAGCGTGAAACGACGAACCTCGATCGCTTTTACGCCAGCGCCGAGACTGCTTGAGGGAAATCGCGCGACGCTCGACGTAGTCCTTGAACCTGGCGAGAAGACATCAATTTTCCTTTCGATCGCTTGTGACGAGGGTGAGCCGACGCCTGTGCTGGCTTTCTTCCGCGCCTACCGTCACAGCCGTCGAGCCCGGCGATCCCAAACGCGGCGTATCGCGACCCTGCATAGTTCCAGCGATCTTTTTAACGAGGTCGCTTGTCGAGCCACCTCCGACGTTTACACGCTGATCACATCTACACCGTTGGGTCCCTATCCGTATGCAGGAATTCCCTGGTTCAGCACGATTTTTGGGCGTGATGGGATCTTTACGGCGATGTTCATGCTGTGGATGGATCCGTCAATTGCGCAGGGTGTTCTGCGTACACTGGCGGCAATGCAAGCCAAGGAAACGGATGCCAGATCGGATGCGCAGCCCGGCAAAATACTGCACGAGATGCGCCATGGCGAAATGGCCAATCTCGGCGAAGTTCCATTCGGCCGCTACTATGGAAGTGTCGATTCCACGCCGCTATTCATCATGCTGGCGGGAATGTATCTGGACGCCACAGGCGACTTCGATACCATTACTGAGATCTGGCCGAACATCGACGCTGCGCTGCGCTGGATAGATGACTATGGCGACCGCGACGGCGACGGCTTAGTGGAGTATCAAGCTCAAAGCGACGGCAGCCTGAAAAATCAGGGCTGGAAGGATTCGCACGACTCCATCTTTCACAAAGAAGGTACGGACGCAGAAGGGTCCATCGCCTTATGCGAGGTCCAAGGTTACGTCTTCGCAGCCAAGCGTTCTGCGGCGGGGATGGCTGACCGGTTGGGTCATCACGATCTTGCAGCCGATCTAAGAAAAGCCGCTGAAGAACTGCGCCTTCGTTTCGAAGCCGATTTCTGGGACGAAGAACTTGGGACTTACGTTATGGCGCTGGATGGGATGAAGCAGCCGTGCCGCGTGCGCAGCTCGAATGCAGGGCATGCATTGTTTACGGGCATCACTTCGCCCGAACGGGCCAAGCGGGTAGCCGCGACCCTCTTGAGCAAGGACGGGTTCAGTGGCTGGGGCATCCGGACGCTTGCTCAGGGAGAAGCCCGTTTCAATCCAATGTCCTACCATAACGGATCTGTATGGCCGCATGATAACGCTGCCATCGCAGTCGGTCTGGCGCGCTACGGTCTAAAGGATGAGGCGGTGCGTGTGCTGGGGGCAATGTTCGATGCTGCAAAAGAGCAGGAAATGCGCCGCCTGCCCGAGCTGTTTTGCGGTTTCATCCGAAAGCCGGGGCGAGGGCCGACACCTTATCCGGTCGCGTGCTCACCGCAGGCCTGGGCGGCGTCTTCGATCTTTGGCATTCTAGGGGCGTGTCTCGGTCTCGAGCAGGCGAATGCTGAGAAGGAAATTCGTTTCCGCCATCCGATCATGCCCGAATTCCTGGATGAGATCGTCTTACGCAATGTCCGGCTCGGCTCATCGCATGCTGATTTTCGGATGCATCGGTATGGCAGTGACGTTTCGACGAATGTCTTGAACCGGAGAGGAAACGCCAAGATCCTCATTGTGAAGTGATCTCATCGGGATCGAGCGGCGAGTCGGGGTGGGACGTTTATTGGAGGTCTACGCTGCGCCTGGAGGGAATCGGAACGGTTGACTCGAAACTAGCGACGACTGCGAGAACCCGCTCCCAGTTTGCTTTGATCTGCCGCTATGCAGGCGACAAGCTTCACCTCTTCCACCGCCTGCGGCGGACGTCACCCGTCAGTAATTCAACGTGTCGATATTCGTTAGACATAAGCCTGTCCCCAAGCCTGTGCTTGAGCCTTTTTGCTTATGCCGACTGTCCGGTCGAAATGGGGGGCAGTTCAGCCGTGGACTTCGGAAGTGTTAGAATGCCACTGCCGACGCAGTTCCATAATATATTTTACATGAGCTTTACTTCTCCACGTACGCTATTCAGATTTTGATCCGAGGCTGGCGCGTTAGAAGCTGATCGAGCCACACCGGATTTCTGTCGCCAAGGAGACGCTGCGACAATGGATGCCCGAGGCGATATCTGGTCTCACGCAGAGAACGCAAGAAACGGATTTCCAGCCACGCAAATCTTATATCCGGCATTCGCGACGGTAGCACCGCAACGCTTACCCGAAGCGGGGACGCAAGCCGGAGAGAGTTTTATCGATGCAGGCGGCAGCGACGGAACAATTGCTACTGAGAAAGCTAAACCGAAGAGGAGCGTCATAACCTTCCCCCGCTCCTCGCTGCGCGCAAAAGGGTCGAACGGCGAAGCTGATTATCTAGACCGAGCAGGCAAGGCGCGCTGCGCGGGCGGAACCCCTCTCCTATTCGTCAGAGGCGAGGTGAAGAGCCTATAGCTGATGGTAGAACTCTCATCCCATCATCTCTAACACCGCCGCTGATCGCAGGATGTCTATGACAACGCCTCACATTTTGTAAGCTTACTCGCTGTCTCCGCAGCTACCCGCCCGTACGACAATGGACGCTTAGCGATCAGCATCCGGCTGCACTTCAGGAAGCGCATTGCGGAAGGCGGGCAACGAGTAGCATTCGTCGAAGATACGAGAAAGGTTTGGCCACTGCCCATTGTCCAGGTTGAAGCGGCGATTGTTCAGCAACTGGGCAAAGATGCAGATGTCTCCAAGGCCTGGCTGGTTATCGTGGCAGAACCGTTTCCTTGGTGATGACGGACCAACCATGTCATCAACAACCGAAAGGGTGCCCGTTGCCCAGTGTCGAAACCACTCGCCCTGGGCTTCGGTGTCGGCGCCGAATCTCTTTTGTATGTGGCGCAATACGCGGAGATTGTTCAGCGGATGGATCTCACACGCGATCATAGCGGCAATAGCGCGAACCTTAGCCTTTCCCGGCAGGTCCGAAGGAAGCAGCGGAGGATCGGGAAAGCGTTCATCCAGATATTCCATAATGGGGATCGATTGGTTGAGAACAACCCCATCGATTTCCAGTGCCGGGACCAGGCCCTGGGGATTGATGGCAAGAAATTCGGGCGATGACTGCTCTCCCTCCCTAAGGTTCCAGGCCGCGTATTCGTAAGGAATATTCTTTAACCCCAGCGCAATCCGTACCCGTACGGAGGTTGATGACCGAAAGAAGCTGTGCAGGCGAATGGCGCTCATGCAGCAGGACCGATCAGGGTCGTAACCGGTTGCAGGCCGTCAATCGATACCGTGCAACTGTCCCCGACCTTCAAGGGGCCAACGCCTGCTGGCGTGCCGGTGAACACAAGATCGCCCGGATGAATCTCAACGGAGGTGGAAAGTGCAGCAATGATTTCCGCCACATTCCAGATCATCGTTTCGAGCTTTGCGTTCTGGCGCAGCTCGCCGTTGACTGTCAGCTGTATGACTGTCTCGTCTGCAAGAGCCTTGCCCGCCATTGGACTAATGGTGCCAACCACAGCAGAACGGTCAAACGCTTTGCTCCAGTCCCACGGGCGACCCCGGTCGCGAAGCTGGAACTGGAGGTCACGTCGGGTCAGGTCATTGCCCACTGCGTAACCATAGACATGCTCCAGAGCCTGATCGACCACAATATTTGCTCCCCGCTTGCCAATCGCAATCACGAGCTCTGCCTCGTGATGAAAATTCTCCGTTATCGGAGGATAGGCAACGGTTTCACCGTCTTCTACCAGAGCATCGATCGGCTTCGTGAAGAAGAATGGCGGCTCGCGTTCGGGCTCAAAGCCCATTTCCTTGATATGGTCTGCGTAATTTCGGCCAACACAGAAGATGCGACGTAGCGGGAAGCGTCGGCTTTCGCCATCCACCGCAATGCTCATTGTAGGAAGCGGATCGAAAAGATAGTTCATGCTAATTCCTCCAGGCGGCAGATGCCGATAGTGTTCAAGTCACCGGACTGCAACATGCATCTGGCCAATTTCTGCAATGCTCGCGATCATCTCATCGCCCGCCTTGACCTCGCTCACACCTTCGGGCGTACCCGTGTAAAGGAGGTCGCCCGGCATCAGGGTGTAGAACGCCGAAGCACGTTCGATCAAAGTTTGAACATCCCGCAACAAGTTGGCTGTCGAGGTCTTCTGCCTGACCTCGCCGTTCACCGTCAGCTGCATGTCGAGACGACCTGGTTCGTCGATCTCATCGGCGGTAACCATCCACGGTCCCAAAACCGTATAGCTATCGCAGGACTTTCGCATGCTGCGTTCTTGGCTTCCCCGCACCGTCATATCCAGCCCAATGGCGTAGCCGGCGACATGATCGAGCGCTTCATCGCGCCTGATGTGGCTGCCCTGTCGGCCGATCACAACGACGAGTTCGATCTCATGGTCGTTTCGCTGTTCAGGAAAACGCAGGGTGACACCCTCGGACGCGCCCACCAGGGAGCTGGTCGCCTTGAGGAACAATCCAGCCTTGTCGATCGGCATGATGTTTGTGCCGTGGTGTATGTTCTCATCTGCGAGCGCTTCATCCAGATGAAGCCGGTAATTGACTGGTGCCCCGATGATCTTTCGCGGCGATGCAACCGGACTAAGCAGGCTCAGATCCCTCAGTGGCACTGCCGGTGCCGCATCAGCCAGCTCCTTCATTAGCGGACGCAATTCTGGCAAGGCAGCAACCAGGGGATCATGATCAGGCAACGGATATCGATGCAGAGGAAGCCTTTCCAAAGCGGCAGAAACATCATGAACATCGTCGCCTCGCACTATACCGAGACGATTGTCATTGAACCTGCAGATACGCATCACAGATCTCCCAGAATGTGAGCTGGAAGGATCGTGCCTTCGCAGGTGCCGAAGCCGATACGCTGGCCGTCTATCTCGCCCCAGCCGGTCAAGGTGACGCTATCTCCATCCTCTAGAAAGAAGCGCGAACCACCCGCTTCCAGGACTACAGGATCGCGCCCGCCCCAGGTCTGCTCCATCAGGCAGCCGAAATTTTCCCGCTCTGGCCCGGAAATTGTCCCTGAGCCCAAGAGATCCCCGACCTCCATCCGGCAGCCGCAGATCGCATGGTGCGTGAGCAGCTGCGGCGCGGAATAGTGAAGATGGCGGGTGTTGGTTCGGACAATCCGGCTGGCCTCTTCGCCTTGCGGTCTGAGATGGGCTTCGAGGGTGAGATCGAAATAGTAATCTTCCGTCTCGTTCAGATAGGGAAGCAGGGGCTGATCGCGTTCGGGAGGCGGCGATCGAAACGGTTCCAGCGCCGCACGGGTGACGACCCATGGGCTGATCGTGGTGGCGAATGCCTTTGACTGGAAAGGGCCAAGCGGCTGACCTTCCCAGCGCTGGAAATCGCGAGCGGACCAGTCATTCAAGAGGACGAAGCCGAAGATATGCTCCCATGCTTCTTCAACCGTCAGAATCTCGCCAATTCTTGTTGACGTCCCGACGATCGCGCCAAACTCGACCTCTATGTCCAGCCGCCTCGAAGGTCCGAACGCAGGCAGCGTCGCACCCTCCGGCAGGCTCTGACCAAGCGGTCGGCGCACCTTGGTTCCAGACACCACAACGGTGGAGCTTCGCCCGTTGTATCCGATCGGCATATGTGGCCAGTTCGGCGTCAGTGCGTTCTGCGGTCCTCTCAAAATGGAGCCGGAATTGAAGGCGTGCTGGCGCCCAGCGTAAAAATCGGTGTAGCCGGCCACCTTAATTGGAAGATGCATCTGAGCCGCACCCTGGGAAACAAGAACACGGCGACGCAACTCTTCGTCGTCACGCAGGTTTGACGGTCCGTCATCGCAAAGTAGCTGCGCAAGACGCGTCCTGACATCCGCCCATGCTGCTGGCCCAGCTTCCATGAACCGATTGAGTGCGGGGTCCTCAAAACCATAGGTACCCGCCTGTTCGCCTAAAAGTCCTACTGCTGCGGCTTCGGCAAGATCAACGATCTGGTTTCCGATAGCGACGCCACAGCGCGCTGGACGACCTTCAGTCGAGAACACCCCATAGGGCAGATTGCCGAGGGAGAAATCTTGCATTGGTGCATTGGCTTCAGAAAGCCAGGACTGTTTCATCGTCTTCCTCCCACGCAATGGCTGCAGCTCTTGCGCCGCGTTCTCTTCATCGCGATCTCATGTCCTTCATAAGTGCATTCACTTTTCGACGTCAACTCGAATTTGTCGCCGAAAAGTCGTTGACACACGCCATAAAGGTATACACTTTTGATGATGCAGCGATTGCTCATGCACTGCCGGCGGCTTCTCTTCAATGGGAGCCGGCATTCAGTTGAGCAGCGTGTGCTTGGGAGGAGAGAAATGATGAATGCCACCTTCAAAAGGCTGGCCCTGCCCCTGTGGCTGCCAGTTGGAATCGCTGCCTGCGGCGGCATGGCCTCGGCCCAGGATTTGGGAGAGCGTGTCCCGGACCTTCAGATCGCCTATTATGCGGCGGACATGGGTCCGATGTATGAACAATCAGCGCGAGTCTTGAGCGAGGAATGGGCCAAGCTTGGTTTGACATTCCGCATGCAGCCGGTCCAGTTCAGCACCTTCATATCCAACATCATGGTCGGTGGTGGTCTTGAGGACATGGCCGTCTTCACCGTTGGCGCCGACCCGGATCGTGTTGATCCGACCTATTGGCTGCACGACCTCGGCGCCTGCGGGGCCCGGCGCAATGGCGCCAAGTGGTGCGATGAAGAGTACACAGCCCTGGTTAAGGCACAACGCGAGATCGTCAATCAGGACGAGCGCGTGGCCGCGGTCAAGCAGGCGCAACAGCATTTCTACGACGCAATGCCATGGTGGCCGGCAACCAACACCGTTTACGGCATGGTCTGGAACAGCGACAAATGGGACAACGTCACCTCGCCTGCCCCCGTTGCCGCCCATGAAGGCCTAGTTGATCCGTGGCTGGCGGCCAAGCCGAAAACCGACGATCGCTGGCTCGACTGGGCTCATTACGAGGACGTATCGACCTATAATCCGCTTGCCGAAGAAGGTGCGGTCGGCTGGCTCCGCTTTGTCTACGACACCTTCGCCAAGAACAATTCGGCCGGTGAAACCGTTCCTTGGGCTGCCGCGTCCTGGGAGTTTACCGATCCGACCACCGTCAAGCTCACCCTTCGCGAAGGCATGAAGTTCCACGATGGCGAAGCTGTAACCGCTGATGATGCCGTTTTCACGATCAACAAGGTAGTCGAGCTGCAGCCTCCGGCAATGTCCTCGCGTATTGCCAACCTAGCCAGTGCCGAAAAGGTCGACGACTTGACCTTCAATGTGAAGCTGAAGGCGCCGGATGCGTCCTTTGTCACCACCGTCCTGCCCTATGCTTTCATCTTGCCCGAACATGTGTGGGCCGACTACCAGGGCGACATGGTGGCGCGCGACGTTGTGGCCGACAAGGTTGTGATCGGCTCCGGCCCCTTCAAGTTCAAAACCTGGCGCGTCAACGAGGTGCATGAGCTGGAAGCCTTCACTGATCACTTCAACGCACCCGGCTATGACGGGGTGCGACGTCTGGCGCTCGGACAGGCCGATGCCATTCGCTCGGCAATGCTCTCCGGACAAGGGGACATAGCCACCATGGTCTTGCCCGTGGCTGCCATGAGCGATCTCGCTGACCAGAACGATAGCCTAGACTTCCTTGAGATCCCCTCGCACGGCTCGATGCTCGTATGGCTGAACAACGAGAAGGCACCGTTCACCGATCCAGCCTTCCGCAAGGCGCTGCGCATCGCCACATCGAAGGAGCGCGCAGCAATCGAAGGATGGCTTGGTTTTGCGGTTCCGGCCGGCGAAGGGCCCGTGCCGAAACAGCTCAAGGTCTGGCATAATTCCGATCTTCCGGAAATCGTCTTCGACGTTGAGGCAGCCCGCAAGGTGCTCGAAGAGGCCGGCTACGGATGGGACGCAGACGGTCGCCTGCACCTCCCAAAGAAGTGAACCAAATAACGGGCTGACCACGATCAGCCCTGTGGCCGAAGCGTCTTCGCAGTAAGTCGCAAGAGTTGCGCAATCCCGCCTGTGGGCGGGATTGCCCTCAAGACACCTTTTTGTCCTTGTCGACAGTGAGCTGATTGCCATGCGCGCCTACATCCTCCGACGTCTTGCCCAAAGCGTGCTGGTAATCTGGGCCGTCACCACGATCATGTTCTTCATGTTCCGCATCATGCCGGCAGATCCGACGGCCATATTGCTGGAGCGTGGCCTGACGGACGAGGCCCGTCAGGCACTGCTTGAGGAATGGGGTCTGACGGGATCAATCTGGCAGCAGTATCTGGCCTATCTGACAAATCTGCTGCAGGGTGAGTTCGGTTCATCCTTCCTCTACCGCAAACCGGTCTGGGAAGTCCTAACGCCCCTCATCATCAACACGCTGTGGATAGCTGTTCCCGGCCTTCTTCTGGGAGCCGCACTTGGGGCCGTGATTGGCACCGCCGTCGGTTGGGCAAGGCGGGGCGGAAAGCTGGAACGAAGCGGCATATTTTTAGCCACGGTGATCCGCGGCGTACCGAACTTCGTCATCGGCATTGCCCTCTTGACCATTTTCTCCAGCACGCTCGGCTGGTTCCCAGGCTTTGGCATGGGTGATCCAGGACAAACTGTCGGATTTGCAAGGTACTTCACGCTCGACTTCCTTCACCACCTGGCCCTGCCGTTGATTGCGGTGATCATCTATTTCCTGCCAGAAAACCTGCTGCTGATGCGCTCGGGCGTCGTGGAAAATCGCACCGAGGATTACATAGAACTCGTTCGGGCCAAGGGTGTGCCGCCACGGAGGGTAGCCTGGCATGCCGCGCGCAATTCCATGCTGCCACTGATCACCTGGCTTTTTCCGGCCCTTGCCGAAACCATTGCCGGTATCGTCGTCATCGAGATCGTCTTCTCCTGGCCGGGCGTCGGGCGCGAACTGGTGCTGGCTGTGACGCGTCAGGACTATCCGGTGGCGCAGGCGGCTTTCTTTCTCCTGGCGGTCATGATCGTCATTGCCAATCTTGCAGCCGACCTCGCCTACGGCAAACTGGATCCACGGGTGGTATATAAATGAGCCAAATCATCGTCTCAGACGCAGATCCCATCAAGGGGCGCTCCGTTCTCGGCGCCATGGGACAATCCCTGCGTATGCTGATGACCGACAATTTCGCCGTGGTCGGCGTATCGGTCCTGCTTGCATTCGCAGTCATTGCCATCGCGGCTCCGTGGATTGCACCCTATGAACCGTTCAAGGCGATGATGACTGAAAGCGGCCGGCTCAACCGCCTTGATCCACCGTCCTCCTTGCATCTTCTTGGTACCACTTCGTTTGGCAATGACGTCCTGTCGCAATTCCTGCATGGTTTCCGGGTCGCACTGTTGGTCGGGCTGGTGGCTGCGATCGCCGTCGGATTGATCTCCACCATCTTCGGAGTGCTGTCGGGCTATTTCGGCGGCTACGTCGACGATGCTCTAATGCGCCTCACAGACATTGCCCTGTCTATCCCGACACTGCCCTTTTCCATCGTAGCGGTTGCCCTGCTCGGTCCCAGCATCGAGAACATCATTCTGGTGATTACCGTCCTGTTCTGGCGCAATGGCGCAAGAATTATCCGCTCCGCGGTGCTGACGGAGCGCGAGCGAGTTTATGTGAAATGGGCACGCGCTGCAGGCGCCTCGCATTTTCATATCATCACTCGCCACATCCTGCCTAATATCATTCGGGTGGTCTTCCTTTGGGTGACGATGTCGGTGGCTTTCGCAGTGCTTACCGAAGCAAGCCTGTCCTTCCTCGGGCTTGGCGACCCGACGGTCATCAGCTGGGGGCAGATGCTCAACACGGCGTTTTCATCAGGCAACCTTCGCACCGCATGGTGGTGGGTCATTCCGCCATCGCTCGCCCTCGTCATGCTTGTTTCCTCGCTCTACCTCATCGGCCGCGCCTATGAGGAGCAGACCAACCCCAGACTGCGGAGGCGCTGATGGCATCGCTGGCGCTTGATAGATCTTCACCTCGCCGAATGTCGGAGGCCAATCGCCATGAGCTGGCGGAGCTCAACCATCGGCTTGAAGCAAAGCCGGCCGCCCGGCTGAAGGTGGAGAATCTCTCCGTCACCTATGCGACCGAGCGCGGTCCGTTCTACGCCGTCGACGACGTGAGCTTTGAGGTGAGACCGGCGACGAATCTTGGCTTGGTTGGCGAATCCGGCTGCGGCAAGAGCACGGTTGTTAAAGCCTTGATGGGACTCCAGCCGGATACCGCCTGGGTCGGCGGGCAAGCCTTGCTTGATGGCGATAACATACTCGGCCTAGGCGAGCGCGCATTGCAGCAGATCCGTTGGTCGCGGATCTCGCTGATCACCCAAAGTGCCATGAACTCCCTCGATCCCGTCTACTGCATCGGCGATCAGATCATCGAAGCCATTCGCGCGCATGAAAGGGTCAGCAAGTCCGTGGCCTGGGCCAGGGCGGAGGATATGTTCGCGCTCGTGGGTCTGCCGGCGTCAAGACTGTTCGAGTTTCCGCATCAGTTCTCCGGGGGCATGCGCCAGCGCACGGTAATTGCTATGGCGCTGGCGCTCAATGCCGGCATGCTGCTTGCCGACGAACCGACCACTGCGCTTGATCCGATCATGCAGTCGCAGATCATGTCCCGTATCCGCGGTATCCATGAACAGATGCGCCGCTCAATGATCCTGGTCACGCATGATATCGCTGTTGTTGCGGAAACCTGTGAGGATACAGTTGTCATGTACGCCGGTCAGGTGGCGGAAAAGGGTCCGACGAACGACGTGCTCAAGCTGCCCCTGCACCCCTATACGATGGGCCTGCAGAACGCGTTTCCGCGACTTCCGGTCAGGGGTGAGCCGAGGCAACCATTGATTTCGATCCCGGGAGTAGTGCCTAACCTGCACACGCCTCCAAAAGGTTGCCGCTTCGCGGGCCGGTGCCCCTTTGCCACAGACAAATGCCACAGCGAGCCCCCTCCCCTGGTGCAGGTAGGACATCAATCCGCCACCTGTCACTATGTTGATCGGGCCGCGGAATTCCGCGTATTGGCCGCGCAGCCAAACACGTGGCGCAAAACGAAAGCCGAGGCATGAATACGCTCATGACCTCCGACCACCGTCGCCCGACCATCAGTGACCATACAAGCCCAGTGGTTGTCGCTCGGGATCTCAAGACGCATTTTCAAATGAGTGCTGGAATTTTTGCCGCACTGACCGGCGGTGCCGTTCCTACGGCAAAGGCGCTTGATGGCGTCGATCTTCGCATTCGCGAGAAGGAAATTGTCGGCTTGGTCGGTGAATCGGGTTGCGGCAAGTCAACCCTTGGGATGTCGCTGGTGCGTATGTACCAGCCCACCCACGGCCAGATCCTCTATCGCGGGGAGGATGTGACTAAGGTCGAAGGCAGGCGCCTGAAGGACTACCGCCGGCATGCGCAAATCATCTTTCAGGACCCGTACTCCTCACTCAACCCGCGCCTGACAATCGGCCAGATCATCGAGGAACCCCTGATCATCCATGGACTGGGCAACGCAGCCGAGCGGCGCCAAAAGGTGGTCCGCGCGCTCGACCTCGTACGCATTCCGGCAAAGGACAATATAGATCGGTACCCTTCCGATCTGTCTGGCGGGCAGCGTCAGCGCATCGCGATTGCCCGCGCCCTAGTGCTGGAGCCAAAATTCATCGTTGCCGACGAACCGGTTTCCATGCTCGACGTGTCCATCCAGGCCTCCGTCCTGGAGCTGCTGGATGAACTTTCTCGAGAGCTTGGGCTCGCCGTCCTCTATATATCTCATGATATCGCCACGGTGGGGTATATCTGCGACCACGTCGCGGTGATGTATCTTGGTCGCATCGTAGAGGAAGGAAAAGCAGAGGATATTCTGTCCGAGCCGCTTCATCCCTACACGCAGCGTCTCATGGCCGCCATACCGCGCATGGATCTGGCTGACGCGCCACAGCGGCATGAACTCAAGGGCGACGTCCCCTCCCCGATGGCGATTCCGCCCGGTTGCCGGTTTGCATCCCGGTGTCCCTATGCGACAGAACTTTGTCATGCTGTTGAACCGGATCTGGCAGCATGCTTGGGGACCCGTAAGGTCCGCTGCCACATCCATGATGATCGTGCCGCCGCGGAATATCCGCATCTTCGCCGACCGAAACAGGATCAGGTGACGGAGATGGCCGATCTTGGCGTTCTTGCCGAAGTGGCAGGGTCGCGCCATGGCTGAGCTGACTTTCGAATGGAAGCATGTCGCGTTCGCGGCGCAACGTTCCTTTACCGAAACCTATGGCTTTACAGGATCACAGGGATTGACCCACCTGGAAGGCATCCTGATCCGGCCTCAAGACCAGCCGTCGACCACGCTTTTGATCTTCATGCACCCGGCCTCCACCTTGCAGCTTCTGCCGCTCCCGCGGGCGATGGCAGATCGCCATCATCATGTCCTATGTGCGGGCAGCCGCTATCAGCGTAATGACACCGCCCTGATCATGGAGAATGTCTTGCTCGATCTCGGCGCCTGGATCCGCGTGGCAAAAGAGGACTGGGGATATCACAAGGTGGTGCTGTGCGGCTGGAGCGGCGGCGGCTCGTTAACAATGCTCTATCAGTCTGAAGCTGAGCGCCCGACCATCACTGAAACGCCGGCAGGTGACCCCATCGACATCAAGGGAGCAGAGCTGATCCCGGCGGATGCGGTCCTGAGCCTGGCTGCACATACATCGCGCTCGCTGCTCCTGACGGAGTGGCTGGATGCCTCCGTCCGTGATGAGACCAATCCCGACGATCGCGACGAGGACCTGGATCTGTTTCGGCCGGGCTATGACAACCGCAAGGAGCCCTTCTCTGCTGAATTCCTTCAATTGTACCGTGCCGCCCAGCGGGCCCGAATGGCTGCCGTTACGGAGCGGGTGCTCGAGACATTAGAGCGTCTGCGTTCCAGCGGCGGCCGTGAAATGGAGCGGACCTTCGTTACTCATCGCACCATGGCAGATCCACGCTTTATCGATCTCACGATCGATCCTAACGGCCGCAAACCCTTCTGGACCTACCTTGGCCATCCCGAGACGGTCAACTGTGGGCCGGCAGGCCTGGGCCGTGTTTCCACATTGCGCAGTTGGCTCTCGCAATGGGCACCGTCCCATAGTCGCGCAAACTCGCTTGTGACCGCGACCAATGTCACAGTGCCCTTCCTTGCTTTGGAATGTGGGGCAGATGATGCAGTTCCTCAGCCGCATACGGCTCAAATATACGCCGCAGTGGGGTCAGGTGACCGCGAAATGCATGTTGTAGAAGGCGCCAACCATTATTTCGTCAATCAACCGGAAGAACTGGCTTCTGCGAGCGGATTGATATCGCATTGGCTGAGAAGTCGGCAGTTCGACTAGTTCAAGCCACATAGGGACGCGCATGGCCGACGATATTTACAATAGCATCAGAGCCCTGATCGCGGAGGGCGCCTATCTTGGCGGGGATGTTCTGCCGGAAGGTGAATTGGCTACGCGTTTGGGGGTCAGCCGAACGCCAGTTCGTGAAGCTCTGCGCCGGTTACAGGCCGAAGGAGTCATCCGCCGGGAGGCCTATCGGCGAGCAGTCGTGGTGGAGCTCGATCCGAACGAAATCATACACATCTTTACCGCCCGCGCGGCCCTTGAACCGATTGCCGTATGTCTCGCGATGGAAAAGGTTGATCAGGACTTTCTCCAACAGCTGGATGAATTGCATAGAAAGATGGACGAGGCGATCCACGCGAGCGAACCGGATAGGCGACGCTATCGAGATCTTAACGCCAAGTTTCACCGCGTCATCTGGGCACAGGGCGGTAACGCCGTGTTCTCTGAACTGGTGAACCTAGTTGCTCGCAAGCCTGTCGTCAGCCCAACGTTCAATAACTGGACGCTCGACGAGCTGATCCGTAGCAACCGACAGCACGGGGACATTCTGCAAGCTTTGACGGTGCGCGATGCAGACTGGGGCAAAGCCGCAATGGCGTCCCATCTTCTGTCGTCACGCGCAACTTATCGCAGGATCGGATTGCAGCAGCCTGAAACGGACAAGGCGAGCGATTGGACTTACGAGGTTGAGCAAGACGAACTCAAGCAGAGGCGAGCCAAGGTTGAACGTGTCAGATAGACGCGCGGCTGCAGCCATCAAGCTGCACTTAAACCTCCGCCGTCTACCGTTCTGGCCGGTCAGTCGATTCGCCTGTTTTCGTCCTGTGGATACCCTTCGCGGAATGGTGACGGATGACGGGCGCGGCAGCATATCCCCGCCTGCGTTTCCGACGGACTAGATCGAGAAAAAGGATAACGGCATCTTTTTCATGCGCGAAGTGATGGGTCATCGTTTGCCCCCGCGTTGCAATCCTGCCCCACACCCCGGTGACCGAGGTTGTCTCCGAATAGGGTCTCGCTTATCGAAAGGGCGTAGAAGCGCGCCATGTTGCAGGTCGGGTCGAACCGTTCCACATAGATCTTGTACGGTTGTGTGATCATGAAGACAGAATCGCGGTTGGGAGCGCATTCGTCCAACGAGAGTTTTGAATCGGTCCGGCCTGATCGATTCAACTACGTGATGTGAATCGGCCGCTAAGGTGGTACGAGGTGGCAGCATGCTTTGCGCCAAAAAGACGGAAGAGCGGGGAGTGATCTCATAGATCGCGGCAGAAGCACCCGCTGAAACCCGAGTAAGGGTAATCAAGGAGGTCACGAGCAACCATTGTTGAGCAGCTCCGCTAGAAGTGCACCGGCTGCACAGAATGACCTGCGTGGAGGGCTGCTCGGACAGATTCAATGACAAGGGCAAGTCAGCAAACGCGAATAAGGAATATGCACCATCACCTGGATCACATGCTCGTCGCGATCGGACTTGACGCGCACTCCAATGCACCGAACCGAGAGCATATGTTCGGAATACAGGCTGTACCTTCGGGCGCTTCTGACGGATCTCGCCAGTACGTCCCTCATCCCAATGTCGCAAAAGGCGCACGCGCTATTGACGATGCTGCCCTGTCTCGGCGAGGCTCGCGGTCGCGGGTCTGGGGCGACATCGACTGGGAGGAGATCTACTGCGGGCTTGGATTTTAACTAGGCACGGTCGCCACAGTGGAGATTGGCGCCACCTGCCGCGCGGAACAACCGGAAAGCCAAGAGCGTCCCCGCCGGCTGATCGCAGTCTTCGAAGGGCACGGTCTCCTGAAACGGTTATCGCCGCTTCCACTTCTAAGCCTTTGAAGGCCTAGCTTGGGTTCACTTCAGGCACTTGATCGACTGAAATCGATCTTTTGCCAGCCGCAGAGCGAGCGATTACGTGGACAATCGCTTCGAAGGCAAGCGCTGCTTCAAAATCGGGATAGGCACGGCCACCTCCGTCGATCGCCGACAGGAAGTTCCAGACCTCGATGGTCTTCAGCTCATTAAAGCCCAGTTGATGGCCGAGGGCTGGGCAAAAACTGCCACAGGGTGGATGGGCCGGACCTGCGAGGATTGTCCTAAAGCCGTTCTGTCGTTTGGCACATAACCGTGAGAATGCGGTCGCTTTGACCCGTCTTGGCATTTAACTTGAGAATTGGCCCGTGAAGATTCTCAGATTAACTGCAGTTGTGATGACGCGGTTGATTGGCAGGTGCTGCTGAGGATGTCATCGACTGCAGTGCTAAACCGCGCTTTGTTCTCGCCCATCATTTGGCCGCGAAGCATTTCGAGTATCTCGGGGCCGGAACGCTCAACGATTGCTATCCCGGCCAGCAGAGCCGACCGCAGATGCAGCTGCAGGATTGGACTTGCCGACGTCGGTAGGCTCTGCCGTTCAACGGCATCATCGAGATCTGGAATGAGTGCGCCTAGCACCCTGTATCGCCACGGCTCATAGTTTCTGGAGGTTGGCTTCGTAGCGCGTCGCATCAGCAGAAGTTGTGCAATCTTGGCTGACGAGACCCAGCTTCTTGCCTCGCGTTCGGCCTCATTATGGAGCAGCCTTTCTCCTATGAGAGCAGTCGCATGGTAGTGGCCGAAGGGAGAGGAACAGTCACGCCCATCAGGAGATCGGAATAGACCGCCGCAAAGAGTACAGGTGATACGCCAGCCGAGAAGCTGACTTCGAAGAACAACTCTCGGTTCGGTATTTGCAGGATAGCAGGTTGAGCATGACTGTATCGCCTCCTTCGCAATCAGGCGCCGCGACGCCCGGGCGATGTTTGTGAAGGTGGTGTGGCGGATCGTTGCCGGATCGGCGCAGAGCATGCGTGCCAGGCGGAGGACCTGATTGTCGTTGAGATTAAGATCGGCGGCGCGCAGGGATGGCGTCTCTGGGAGGCAATGCCGAAGCATCGCCAGGGGAGGGACACCATAGAAATCGGCATGCCGTGCTATCCACGACGACAGCAGCTCATCAGTGCAGGGAGCCAGTGTTACCGGCAACTGCCGAGGGGCCTGCATGTCATGCGAAGGCGGCTTCCACATCGAACTCCGGCTCCCATCTCTCGACAGCTGCGTCCGTAATTCTCTCTTGGCCGCTTTCGATGGCGTCGATGGCGAGGGTGTTTACGATATGAAAGAGGTTCGCGGTGATCCCTTCGGATATCTGCAACATCCGCCGTAGCGATTTGGCGGTCAACACCGACGGCTGGCGTAGCGGCGTGTTGCGCAGGATCAAAACGATCAGGATCTCGAACTGATCGTTGGCAGCCCAGCGGCTTAGGGTGAACTGTTCGAAGCGGCGGGCCAATTGCACATCACCACCGATGGCCTCGCGGGCGTCATTGACGCCAAAGCAGACGAGGGAGATCTGAAGTCGGTTGCTTAGGAAGCGCAAGGTGTTGAGGACGATGCGTTGCTCGCGATAGGTTCCGGCGAGGATATTGTGCACCTCGTCAATCACTAGCACCTGAACGCCGATCGCCTCCATGATGCGCATCGCCGCCTGCTCCATCTGGGCGATATCGGCGCGTGGCCGTTGCGGTGCGCCGAGAAGGGTTAGCAGCTCGGCGTAGAACCGTCGTTCGCCGGGTCGGCTGGTCATCTCCATGGCCAGAACCGGTGTCTTCAACTTGCCGGTAAGAGCACTGAAGCTCGGTGGATGCTGATCACGGAAACGCTTCATGATCATCGTCTTGCCCATGCCGCTGTCACCGTAGATGGCGAGCGAAGGCATGCGGGTGCCACGCGGATGATCAAGCAGTTGGTTGAGCCGCTCAAGCACCTGCTTCGCGCGAGGATAAACCAGCCAGCGGCGTGATCTGATCGCTCTGATACGTTGCGCGTCTGTCTCCGCAAGCAAAGCCGCGGCGTTAGAGGTTAAATGGGAGATTTCCGTGTTCATGCCAGTTCACTCCGTGTCCTCGTCGAAGGCCACAGGTTTGCTGGAGTCTATCCCGCGAAGCGACCCCCATCCGCCGTCTTCCACTCTCGTTTTGTGGCGGCTTGCGGGACCGCGTCGGGCGAACGCCGTCTTTTTGACTGCTGCCTCGACCAGCTTGCGCTGCTCAACTGCCGTGCCGACTATGGTGCGGGTGTCTAGTTCCCGTCGCCCCTTTGTCAGCAGCGCGCGGCGCGCCGCCAGTGCCTCGTGTAGTGTCACCGAGGGCAAGGTAACGTCGGCATAGCGGGCTTCCACGAAGTTGCCGGACGGGCGCCGGACGAAGACGCGAGCCATATCCCGTGGGTCGTACTTTACAAGGAGACGCCGGTTAGAGCGCCCAACATCGGCGGTGAGGGCAGCTGACCAATAACGCAGCCCGAACAGGTGAATCCCGGTTGGTCGCAGCGTGCG
>Ga0065721_10049900_pt1 | contig 25614 bp, 22 predicted proteins | sample Mesricmetagenome_FD_59108 | JGI IMG/M metagenome (GOLD analysis project Ga0065721, IMG submission 59108) | Mesophilic microbial community from rice straw/compost enrichment Sample: eDNA_1 v2 (version 2) | ecosystem: Engineered > Solid waste > Grass > Composting > Bioreactor | place: USA: Davis... | reverse complement strand
AGGGCCGGCGCCTGCGCCGATGCCGGCCAAGCCGCCGGGCCTGACGCCGTCCGTCGGGGGCGCGGTCGGAGAGGCGCCTAAGGGTTTCGAGACCCTGGAGGTGGTCACGCCGAACGGCCGCACGCGCTTCTTCGTGGAGGTCGCCGACGACGACGCCGAGCGGGAGCGCGGCCTGATGTTCCGCAAGGAGGTCCCGCCGGACCGCGGCATGCTCTTCGACTTCAAGACGCCCCGGCCGGTGGCGTTCTGGATGAAGAACACCCTGATCCCCTTGGACATCATCTATATCAAGGCCGACGGGACGGTGCTTTCCATCGCCCGGAACACCACGCCGCTGTCGGAGACGCCGATCCCGTCGGGCGGCCCCGTGGTCGGCGTGCTGGAGCTGGCCGGAGGCCGCGCCGAGCAGATCGGCCTGATGCCCGGCGACCGTATCGAACACCGGATCTTCAAGCGTGACTGACCGCGACATCGTCCCCGAGCCGCCGCAAGGCTTCATCCCCTCCGGCAACCGAGGCGCCTTTTCCAGCCATAACGGGCCGTACTTCCACCGCGCCGAGATGGGGGAACTGACGGAGCAGGCGTTCTACGCCCTGCCGCGGCACGCCAATGGCATAGGCCTGGTGCACGGCGGCATGCTGACGGCCTTCCTGGACGGTTTGATGGGCGCTGCAGTCTATCGCGCCACTCGCCAGACCGGCGTCACGATCCATCTCTCGGTCGACTTCCTGCATATGGCGCGGGTGGGGGAGTGGATCATGGGCGAGGCGAAGGTGACGCGCGCCACCCGCGAGGTCGCCTTCGTGGAAGCGCGCGCCCACGCGGCCGGCGTCGACGTGGTCCGCGGCTCGGGGGTGTTCAAGCTGATGCGTCGCCGCGACTAGAAAGCGCCGCGCGCGCTTTGTTCAATTGCGGGAAAGGCCAAAGCCTTATATCCCCCGCCCACCGGCGCTTTCGGGGTGTAGCGCAGCCTGGTAGCGCATCTGCTTTGGGAGCAGAGGGTCGCAGGTTCGAATCCTGCCGCCCCGACCAGCGCCGGTCAGATATTCATGAGGGTCCGCATGCTCGCGCGCATCTATCGTCCGGCCAAGAACGCCATGCAGTCCGGCAAGGCCAAGACCAAGGACTGGGTGCTGGAGTTCGAGCCGGCCTCGGCGCGTCGTCCCGACCCGCTGATGGGCTGGACCCTGACCAACGACACCAACGGCCAGATCCGGCTGTCGTTCGAGACCCGCGACGAGGCGGTGGCCTACGCCCAGGCGCACGGCATCGCCTTCCAGATCACCGAGCCGAAGACGCCCAAGAAGATCATCAAGGCCTATGCGGACAATTTCGCCTACGGTCGCAAGCAACCCTGGACGCACTGACGGCCAAGCGCCCTTAGCTCAACCGGATAGAGCATCCGCCTTCTAAGCGGACGGTTGCAGGTTCGAGTCCTGCAGGGCGCGCCAGGGCCGGCGTTAGGAATCTGCGGATTCGGTCAACGCCTCGACCACGCCCAGCAGGCCGCGCAGGGTGGGGCGCTCGTCGTCCTTTCGCCAGGCTAGGCCGGTTTCGAGGACCGGCGGGTTCTTCAGGTCCAGATAGTTCACCCCCGCACGCGCCAGGTTGCGGAGCGAGGCCGGGACCAACGCGATGCCAAGCCCCGCCGAGACCAGGCTGATGATGGTCTGCATCTGGATCGCCTCCTGCTCGATCCACGCAAGGCCGCCGAGCGCGGCGTAGTAGCCGGTGACGAGATCGTGGAAGGCCGGCGCGACATGCTTTGGGAAAAGGATCAGCGGCGAGGCCAGGACCTCGGCGCTGGAGAGGGCGGTGCGGCTCCTGATCCGCCCCTGTTCGATCCAGGCGGTGGGCACGGCGGCGACCAGCGGCTCGCGCAGCAGCTGGCGATAGGCGAGGGAGGGCGGCAGCGGCTGGTCGGCCGGCGGGATGATGATGCCGACGTGACGCTCGCCATTGATCAGCGCCGGGATCTGGACATCGCTCGTGGCCTCGAACAGGCGGATCTCGACATTCGGAAAGGTCTCGGCGTAGCGGCGCACGAGGGAGGGCAGGACGCTGTAGTCGGCGGTGCTGACGAAGGAGAGCGCCAGATGGCCGCTCTCGCCGTCACGCAGGCTGCGGGCGAGGCTGGGCAGATCATCGAGGGCGGAGAGCGCCGCCTCCACGTGCGGCAGCCACTGTTCCCCGAGGGCGGTGAGCCGAACGCTGCGCTTGGTGCGGACGAAGAGCGGCGCGCCGAGCTCGCGCTCCAGGGCCAGGATCGACTGGCTGAGCGGCGGCTGGGTTATGCGCAGGCGTTCGGCGGCGCGGCCGAAGTGCAGGGTCTCGGCGACGGCGGCGAAATGCCGGAGTTGGCGCACGTCCATCTGATACTCACAGCGACCTAATCGCGCCTAAGTAATATATTTTGTGAGCTGGATTGCGGCGCGTAAAGTCCCGCGACTGACCGCGAGGATTCCAGCATGCCCCCTTATCGCTCCCGTACGTCCACTCACGGCCGCAACATGGCCGGCGCCCGCGGGCTCTGGCGCGCCACGGGCATGAAGGACGAAGACTTCGGCAAGCCGATCATCGCCGTCGCCAACAGCTTCACCCAATTCGTGCCCGGCCACGTGCACCTGAAGGACCTCGGGCAGCTGGTCGCCCGGGAGATCGAGGCGGCCGGCGGCGTCGCCAAGGAGTTCAACACCATCGCCGTCGACGACGGGATCGCGATGGGCCATGGCGGGATGCTCTATTCGCTGCCCAGCCGCGAACTGATCGCCGACAGTGTCGAATACATGGTGAACGCCCATTGCGCCGACGCGATGGTGTGCATCTCCAACTGCGACAAGATCACCCCCGGCATGCTGATGGCCGCCATGCGGCTGAACATTCCGGTCGTCTTCGTGTCGGGCGGGCCGATGGAGGCCGGCAAGGTCACGGTGAAGGGCGAGATCCGGGCCCTCGACCTGGTGGACGCCATGGTGGTGGCGGCGGACGACAGCTATAGCGACGAGGAGGTCGCCAAGATCGAGCGTTCGGCTTGTCCGACCTGCGGCTCGTGCTCGGGCATGTTCACTGCCAACTCGATGAACTGCCTGACCGAGGCCCTGGGCCTGTCGCTGCCGGGCAACGGCTCGGTGCTGGCGACGCACGCCGACCGCGAAGCCCTCTTCCGCGAGGCCGGCCGCCTGATCGTCGACCTGGCCCATCGCTGGTACGAGCAGGAAGACCCGACGGCCCTGCCGCGGGGCATCGCCACGCGCGCGGCGTTCGAGAACGCCATGAGCCTGGACATCGCCATGGGCGGCTCGACCAACACCGTCCTGCACCTGCTGGCCGCGGCCCACGAGGGCGGCGTCGACTTCGGCATGGAGGACATCGACCGGCTTTCGCGGCGCGTGCCATGCCTCTGCAAGGTGGCGCCGGCCAAGAGCGACGTGCACATGGAGGACGTCCATCGCGCCGGCGGCGTCATGGCGATCCTGGGCGAGCTGGAGCGGGGCGGCCTGATCGACGCCAGTCAGCCGACCGTGCATGCGACGACCATGGGCGAGGCCCTGACCCGCTGGGACATCGGCCGCACCAACAGCCAGGTCGCCCAGGAGTTCTTCCGCGCCGCGCCGGGCGGCAAGCCGACCCAGGTCGCCTTCAGCCAGGCCGCGCGCTGGGAAAAGCTGGACCTCGACCGCGAGGCCGGCGTCATCCGCTCGGTCGAACGTCCCTTCTCCAAGGACGGGGGGCTGGCGGTGCTGTTCGGCAACCTCGCGCCGGAAGGCTGCATCGTGAAGACCGCGGGGGTCGATGAATCGATCCTGACCTTCCGCGGGCAGGCGCGGGTCTATGACAGCCAGGAAGCGGCCGTGAGCGGCATCCTGACCGGCGAGGTCAAGGCCGGCGACGTGGTGGTGATCCGCTACGAAGGTCCCAAGGGCGGGCCCGGCATGCAGGAGATGCTCTATCCCACCAGCTATCTGAAATCGAAGGGTCTCGGCGCGGCCTGCGCGCTGATCACGGACGGCCGCTTCTCGGGCGGGACCTCCGGCCTCTCGATCGGCCACGTCTCGCCGGAGGCGGGCGAGGGCGGGCTGATCGCCCTGGTGGAGACGGGCGACCCGATCCTGATCGACATCCCCAATCGCGGCATCAGCCTGGAGCTGAGCGAAGAGGTCATCGCCGAGCGGAAAGCCGCCATGCTGGCGAGAGGCGCGGACGCCTGGAAGCCGCTCGGCCGCAAGCGCGAGGTTTCGCCGGCGCTGCGGGCCTACGCCGCCCTGACCACCAACGCCGCCCGCGGCGCGGTTCGCGACGTCGGGCAGGTCGAGCGCTAGATAAGGCCGGCGCAGCGATCGCGCGGGCTCACGATCATCGCGGCGGAAGGGCGACGCTTGCCCCCCGCCGGGCAGGGTCTATCATTGCCCATAGGGTAGTGAGTGAGAGCTATGAGCGACGCTGTCGGCCCTGGCGATCTGGTTCTGTGCGTCAACGCCGCCCCTAACCATGTGACGGGTAGGCCGGTGCCGCTTCAGGCCGGAGAGACCTACCGCGTCATCGCGGTGATGGATTTCGCCTGCCCCTGCGGCCGTTCCGACGCCCTGCTGGACGTCGGCGTTGACTTCGCCTGGTGCCAGACGCGCTTCCGCCTCCTGCCCAAGCCCAAGGCCCAGGCGAAACCCGTTCGCGTCTCGGCTCCCAAGGAGAAAGAGACGGTCCGCTGAAGAGCGGCGTCCGGCGCTGGGCGACGCCCTAGCCTTCAAGAGCGACCTTAAGCTGCAGGCTGTGGGCGGCGGAGGCTTAGCGTGTCGGCGCTACGCATAAGGGCCGCAGGTCGTAGGCGCTCAGGCACGCGGCGAGGCGGTCTGCGCATTCCGGCAGCCCCTCCAAGGCGAAGTGCATCGTGTTCAAGCCGACGGTGCGCGCAGCATCCAAGTTGTCAGTTCGGTCGTCGACGAAGAGCGTAGCTCGGGGGTCGAGACCCGTGCGGTCGAGAATGTGGTGGAAGTAGCGGGGATCCGGCTTCGCGTGGCCGACCTCGCAGGAGTAGAACTCCGCGTCGAACATGTTCCGATAGCCGAGAACATGAGACATCTGGCGGGCTCGATGGGCTTCCTGGTTGGACGCCAAGGCGCAGTAGACGCCGCTCGCGCGGAGCGTTTCGATCAGGCCTAGTACGCCCGTATGGGCGTCGATGAGGTGCCATGCCGCGAAGAACTCGTGTGGGTCGCATGCTACGCCCCACCTCTCAAGGACTGGCTTCAGAGCATCGGCGTAGTCAGCCTTTCCGGACAGACAGGGCGCTTCGGCCGAGAAGATGTCTGCAATGCAGCCCTCCAAATCCGCGGGGGCGACGCCGAAAGCCTTCTCAATTCTATGGGCGAAATCCGGCGCGCGCTGAATAACCCCGTCAGCGTCGAACAGAACCGCTGAAATAACGGGTTTGCTCATTTCAGCCCCACCGTGAAATGAACATCCCTCACGGCCACGAACGCGTCAACGCCTGGCAACAGCCGCCTCACGAGCAATGGAGCGTGTCGGCGCCGCTTCGCGCTGCCGGTGGAGGCGATCGCCTTCTAGTAGCCGCCGACGATCGGCAGGATCTCGCCGGTGATGTAGCTGGAGCACTGCGGCGAGGCGAGGAAGACGTAGGCGGGCGCGATCTCCTCGGGCTGGGCGGGCCGCTTCATCTTGGCCTGGGAGCCGAACTTGCTCACGTCCGGCGCCTGGCGGTCGGCGGGATTGAGCGGCGTCCAGACCGGGCCGGGCGCCACCACGTTGACGCGGATGCCTTTGGGGATCAAGTGGCCGGACAAGGAGCGGGCGAAGGCGTGGATGCCGCCCTTGGTCATCGAATAGTCCAGCAGTTCCTTGGAGCCTTCGATGCCGGTCACCGAGCCGGTCATGATGATCGACGAGCCCGGCGGCATGTGCGGGACCGCCGCCTTGGCCAAGTGGAAATAGCCGTAGAGGTTGGTCTTCAGGGTCCGGTCGAACTGCTCTTCGGTCAGCTGGTCGAGCTCGGTCACATGCTCCTGAAAGGCGGCGTTGTTCACCAGCACGTCGAGACGGCCGAAGGCCTGGATCGTCTTTTCCACCGCATGGCGGGCGAAGGCGGCGTCGGAGACGTCGCCGGACAGCAGGATCGCGCGGCGGCCTTCCTTCTCGACTGCGGCGCGGGTCTCTTCGGCGTCCTTGTCTTCGGAGAGATAGGCGATCGCCACGTCCGCGCCCTCGCGGGCGAAGAGCACGGCGACCGCGCGTCCGATGCCGGAATCGGCGCCGGTGATCAGCGCCACCTTGTCCTGCAGCTTGCCGGAGCCCTTGTAGAAGGGGGCGTCGTAGAGCGGCTCCGGATCGAGGCGATACTCCTGGCCGGGCTTGGCCTGATGCTGTTCAGGGAAGGGCGGGACCGGATATTCCCGGGCGCCGGCCTGCATGGCGCCGCCGCCATCTTCCTGCTTGGGCGAGAACGAGCGTTGCTCGGCGGCGTCGATACGCTCCTGCACGTCGCGCTGCTTCTCGGCGGTGCGGTCGGCTTCTCGGGAGAAGCGGTCCTCGGGCGTCGATTGGGTCATGTGGCGCTCCCTTGGATGGGTTCGAGCAACAGCAATCGCCGGGGACAGGGCTGGTTCCTAAGGCGAGGCTTGAGTTCCGGCGCCGGGGCGGGGATTGTCGGCGCCTCAGTCAAGTACCCGGGGGAGTCCCATGATCAGCTTCAAAACCACCGCCGCCGCCCTGGCGGCGCTCGCCATCGCCGGCGCGAGCCCGGCCTTTGCGGCGGGACTGAGCGCCCAGGAGAAGAAGCTGGTCCAGGCGGCCGGCGCCGAGGAGGCCAGGTCGCTGCAGCTGCTGGAAACCCTCGTCAACATCAACAGCGGCACCCTCAACACCGCCGGCGTCGAACAGGTCGCCCGCAAGATGGAGGCGGAGCTGAAGTCGCTGGGCTTCGACGTGCGTTGGGTCCCGATGACCGAGGTCGGCCGCGCCGGCCATGTCGTGGCCACGCACAAGGGTTCGGGCAAGGGCAAGCGCATGCTGCTGATCGGCCACCTGGACACGGTCTTCGAGCCTGACAGCCCGTTCCAGAAGTATGTGCGCCACGGGGACATCGCCGAGGGGCCGGGCGTCAACGACATGAAGGGCGGGCTGGTCATCATGATCGGCGCCCTGCGCGCCATGCAGGCGAGCGGGACCCTGAAGGATGCGGACATCACCATCGTGCTGACCGGCGACGAGGAACGGGCCGGCCGGCCGCTGTCGGTGTCGCGCGGACCGCTGATCGAGGCGGCCAAGGCGAGCGACCTGGCGCTGGAATTCGAGGGCCTGGCCCAGGAGAACGGCAAGGACATGGCCTCCATCGCCCGCCGCTCCTCGACCGAGTGGAAGGTCACGGTCACGGCCAAGTCCGGTCACTCCTCGGGGATCTTCAACGACACGGTGGGCTTCGGCGCGGCCTACGAGCTCGCCCGCATCGTCGACGCCTTCCGCGAGGAGGCGCGCGAGCCCAACGCCACCTTCAACGTCGGCTATATGGCGGCGGGTACGACGGCGACGGGCAACGAGGCCGACACGGGCGCGACCGCCACCGGCAAGACCAACATCATTCCCGCCCAGGCCATCGCCCGGGGCGACCTGCGCACGCTCTCCAACGCCCAGACCGAGAGCATCCGCGCCAAGATGAAGGCGATCGTCGAAAAGCCGCTGAACGGGGCGAGCGCGAAGATCGAGTTCGGAGAGGGCTATCCGGCCATGGCGCCGAGCGAGGCCTCACGCGCGCTGCTGGGCAAGCTCAATGAGGTCAACCGCGACCTGGGGCTTGAGCCCATGGCCGAGCTGGACCCGCTGAAGCGCGGCGCGGGCGACATCGGCTTCGTCGGCGACATCCTGCCGGGCCTGATCGGGTTCGGGGCCGCGGGCGACGGCTCTCACGCGCCAGGCGAGACGATGGACCTCAAGAGCCTGGATCGCCAGACCAAGCGCGCGGCGCTGTTCATGAGCCGGATGGCGAGGCCCTAGGCGCTGACCTTGGCGTAGACGTCGAGGGCCTGACGCAGATCGGCGATCAGGTCCTCCTGCGCCTCCAGGCCGATGTGCAGGCGCATCAGCGGACCGGGATAGGGGCGCGCGAACTTGCGCTTGCCGAGCTGCGGATCGCTGATGATCGCCAGGCTTTCGAAACCGCCCCAGGAGAAACCGAGGCCGAAAAGCTGGAGGGCGTCGAGGAAGGCTTCCGCCGCGCCCGGCGCTCCCGGTCGCAGGACGAAGCCGAAGAGCCCGCATGCTCCAGTATAATCGCGCGCCCAGAGATCATGGTGCGGATCGCTGGGCAGGGCCGGGTGGATGACCTCGATCACTTCCGGCTGCTCCTGCAGCCAGCGGCCGATGGCGAGGCCCGCGTCTCCCTGCGCCTTCAGGCGGGCGGGCAGGGTGCGCAGGCCGCGGAGCATCTGATAGGCGTCGTCGGCCGACACCGACCAACCAAGGTCGTGAACGCCGTTCTCTAGGGCCCGCAGCAGATCCGGGTCGCGGGTGGCGGCCGAGCCCATGAAGACGTCGGAATGGCCGCCGACATACTTGGTCAGAGCCTGCACGCTAATGTCGATCCCGTGCTCCAGCGGCTTGAAGAGGTAGCCCGCGGCCCAGGTGTTGTCGGTGAGGGTGAGGATCCCCTTTTCCTGCGCCAGACGGGCGACGGCGGCGAGGTCCTGCATCTCGAAGGTGAGGGAGCCGGGAGACTCCATGGCGATCAGCCGGGTCGCCGGCAAGGCGGAGGCCACCAGGTCCTGCGGCGATAGGGCCGGATCGAAATAGCGGACGGCGACGCCATAGCGCTTCAGGACATTGTCGCAGAAGCGGCGGGTGGGCTTGTAGACATTGTCGGCGACCATGATCTCATCGCCCGCCTTCAGGACCGCGAGCATGGCGCCGGTCACCGCGGCGAGCCCAGACGGATAGAGGCAGGCGCCGGCCGCGCCCTCCATCTCCGCGAGGGCGGTCTTCAGGGCCTCGTGGGCGGCGAGGCCGGCGCGGCCATAGGTGAGATAGCCGTGATCGTCATAAAGCGCCGCCGCATTGGGGAGCAGCACGGTCGATCCCTTCTGGATCGGCGGGCCGACCGTCTTGACCAGATCTCCGGAACGGGCGCCGGCGCGGATGAGACGGGTTTCTTCTGCCATGCAGGTTGACGGGCCGGGACGAACTTGAGCCATGATCGGCTGGCACTTAGAGCCTGCCCAGCTTTCCAATCAAGGAGGACGGCCAATCTTCCGGCCCAGTATTTCTGCGCGACCCGCCAGCGCCTTCTTGATGGCGCTCGTTCTCGCCGCCTGCGGAAAGAAGGAGGAGCCGCCCCCGCCGCCGCCAAAACTGGACGTGCCGCCGGCCGTGGTGAGCGAGAAACCCAAGCCCAGCGCGACGCTGGCGGCGGTCAGGGCCAGGGGCTGGCTCTCGTGCGGAGTGAACCCGGGACTGGCGGGGTTCGCGTTCCGCGACGATCGCGGCGGCTGGCGTGGCTTCGACGTCGACATATGCCGCGCCGTCGCTGCGGCGACGCTGGGCGACGCCAAGGCGGTAAGGTTCACGCCGGTGAGCGCCGAGGACCGTTTCAAGCTGCTGCGCAGCGGCAAGATCGACGTGCTGGCGCGCAATACCTCCTGGACCATGGGACGCGATGCCGGGGAGGGCGTCGACTTCGCCGCGATCACCTATTTCGACGGCCAGGGCTTTCTGGCGCCGAGGGCGCTGGCCCTGACCAGCGCCGACGAATTGAACGGCGCGAAGATCTGTGTGCAGCAGGGAACGGCGAGCGAGGTCAATCTGGGCGACTACTTCCGCGCCCGAGGGCTCAAGTACGAGCCCGTGCTGGTCAAGGATGAGGCGGACGCGCGTGCGCGCTACCAGAACGACGGCTGCGACGTCTATACGGCCGACGTTTCGGCTCTGGCCTCGTCGCGGTCGGTCATGAACAGCCCCAACGCCCACGTGATCCTGCCGACGATCATCTCCAAGGAACCGCTGGGACCGGCGGTCCGCCAGGACGATCCGGTCTGGACCGACATCGTGCGCTGGACGGTCTATTCGCTGATCCTGGCCGAAGAGCTTGGTGTGACGGCCAAGACCGCGCCGGAGCTGGCGGAAACCTCGACCGATCCGCGGGTGCGGCGGCTGCTCGGGAAGGTCGAGGACTTCGGCTCGCCGCTCGGTCTGAAGGCGGACTTCGGCTACCAGGCGATCGTCCAGGTGGGCGCCTATGGCGAAATCTTCGCCCGCAATGTCGGAGACCAATCGGCGCTGAAGCTGGAGCGCGGCCACAACGCCCTGTGGAACGCCGCCCAGGCGGGTCAGCTCTATGCGCCGCCGATCCGCTAGGCGCCGCCGGTGACGACCGGCGTGTCGTCCCGCCCGCCCCATTCAGTCCAGGAGCCGTCATAGACGGCCGTGCGCTCCAGCCCCAGGCGGGCGAGGGCGAGCGCCAGGACCGAGGCGGTGACTCCGGACCCGCAGGTGGCGACGATCGGCGTGCGGAGATCAACGCCAGCGGCCTTGAAGACCGCCTTTAGATGGGCGGCCGCAAGCAAGGTCCCGTCCGCCGCGACGACCTGTTCCCATGGCAGACTCGCCGCGCCTGGCATGTGGCCCGAGCGCAGGCCGGCGCGCGGCTCAGGCGCGTCTCCGGCAAAGCGCGCGGCCGAACGCGCATCGACCATGCGCGCCGATCCGGATTCGATGATCGCCTTCACTTGCTCGACGTCACGGACGAGCTCGCCATCGAACATCGGCTCCACCTCGACCTTGGGCGGATAGACCACGCCGGCCTCGATCGGACGGCCCTCGGCCATCCACTTGCGCAGGCCACCGTCGAGCACGTGGACCTTGGCGTAGCCCATGGCCCGGAGCGTCCACCAGACGCGCGCGGCCGAGCGGATGCCGAAGGTGTCGTAGACGACGATGTCGAGATCGCGGGAAAGGCCGAGCTCGCCGGCGGCCCGAGCGAACTGCTCAGGGCTGGGCAGCATGTGGGGGAGATCGATGGAACGGTCGGCGATCTCGTCGATGTCGAAGAAGACCGCCCCCGGAATATGCGCTTGAAGATATTCCTCTCGTCCGCTGCGGTTCTCGGCCGGCATGTGCCAGCTGCCGTCGACGACGCGTACGCCGGGCGCCCGCAGGCGGTCGGAGAGCCAGGCGGTGGAGACCACGGGATCCATGGTCAGAGCCACTTCGGGACCGGGAAGCCGCGCTCCTTAAGGAAGGCGGGGTTGAAGATCTTGCTCTGATAACGGGAGCCCTGGTCGCAGAGGATGGTCACGATGGTGTGGCCGGGTCCCATTTCCCTGGCCATGCGGATCGCGCCGGCGACATTGATCCCGGTCGAGCCGCCCATGACCAGGCCCTCGTGCTCGACCATGTCGAAGATGACGTTCAGCATCTCCACGTCGTCGATGCGATAGGGATAGTCGATGTTCAGGCCTTCCAGGTTGGCGGTGATCCGACCCTGGCCGATGCCCTCGCTGATCGAGCTGCCCTCGGCCTTCAGTTCGCCGTCGGCGTACCAGGAATAGAGCGCAGCGCCGTGGGGATCGGCCAGGCCGATCTTGATGTCCGGATTGCGCGCCCGCAGGGCCTGGGCGACGCCGGCGAGCGTGCCGCCGGAGCCGACGGCGCAGATGAAGCCGTCGACCTTGCCCCCGGTCTGGTCCCAGATCTCAGGCCCTGTGGTCTCCACGTGGGCCTGGCGATTGGCGACATTGTCGAACTGGTTGGCCCAGATCGCGCCGGCCGGCTCCTTGGCGGCCAGCTCCTCGGCCAGGCGGCCCGAATAGCGCACATAGTTGTTCGGGTTCGCGTAGGGGACCGCATCCACCTCCACGAGCTCAGCGCCCAGCAGACGGATAGCGTCCTTCTTCTCCTGACTCTGGGTGCGCGGAATGACGATCGTCGTGCGATAGCCGGAAGCCGCGCCGACCATGGCCAGGCCAATGCCGGTGTTCCCGGCCGTGCCCTCCACGATGCGGCCACCGGGCTTCAGCAGGCCCCGCCGCTCGGCGTCGCGGACGATGAACAGGGCTGCGCGGTCCTTCACCGACGCGCCAGGGTTCATGAATTCCGCCTTGCCCAAGATCTCACATCCTGTGGCCTCGCTGGCGCGGCGAAGGCGGATGAGCGGCGTGTTTCCGATGGCGTCGAGGACGCTGCGTGCGACGGTCATGGCCGTCTACTTAAGCGGCGCCGGCGGCCAAGAACAGAGGTGATCAGGCTTTGGCGAGGCTGAGCTGCACCACGTTGGTCCGCTCGGTCCGGAAGCCGGCTTCGCAATAGCTGAGATAGAAACGCCAGAGCTTGCGGAATCGCTCGTCGAAACCAAGCGCGGCGATCTCGCCCCAGGCGCTCTCGAACCGCTTGCCCCATTCGGCCAGGGTGTCGGCGTAGTCCTGACCAAAGCGGCTGATGCCGGTCCAGTCGAGGCCCGCGCGGGTGGTCTCCGTCTTGAGGCGAGCCTCCGAGGGCAGCATCCCGCCAGGGAAGATGTACTTCTGGATGAAGTCCGCGCGCCGGCGATAGGCGGCGAAGATATCGTCGCGGATGGTGATGATCTGCAGGCCGGCGCGTCCACCGTCCACGAGCACGTCACGGATCTTGCCGAAATAGGCCGGCCAGTAGCGCTCGCCCACCGCCTCGAACATCTCGATGGACGCGACCCGGTCGAAGCGGCCTTCGACGTCGCGGTAGTCGACCATCCGGATCTCGGCCCGCTCAGAAAGCCCCTGTTCGAAAATCCGCTTTCGGGCGAAGTCGAACTGCTCCTGCGATATGGTGATGCCGGTGACCTTGGCTCCCACCTCCTTGGCGGCGAACTCCGCGAACCCGCCCCAGCCGCAGCCGATCTCCAGCACCGAGTGGTCGCGGGAAAGGCCCATGCCCTCGGCGAGAGTCCGGTACTTGTTGGTCTGGGCCGCTTCCAGGGCCTGGCCCGGCCGCTCGTAGCGCGCCGAGGAGTAGGTCATGGTTCGGTCCAGCCACTCGCCATAGAAGGTGTTTCCGAGGTCGTAATGCGCATGGATGTTCTTGCGCGACCCCTTCTTCGTATTGGCGTTCAGGGCGTGGCCCACGAAATTCACCGCGCGCACCAGGGGATTGCCGCGGAAGATCTTGGCCAGCCGGTCGAAGTTGAGGCTGAGCACGCCGAGCACCGCCGAGAGATCGGGCGTGTCCCACTCGCCGGCCATGTAGCCTTCGGCGAAACCGATGTCGCCGGCGGCCATGACCCGGCGCATGAAGCCGAAGTCGTGAATGATGATGCGCCCCTCGGGCCCGGGATCGGTTCCCTTGAGCCTCAGCTCGCGGCCGGAGGGCGTGATGAAGGTCAGGGTCCCGACGCGCCAGTTGAGCGCCAGCAGTCGCGCGGCGAAGCGGAAGGTGGCCGGCGCCCCGGCCAGGGCCGGGAGCTTTCCGAAAGCCTGTGGTGAAGCGGCGATCGCCGCCAACGATGGTTCATGCGCCAAGCTCATTGTCGCACCCCTCGATTTTTTCACACCTGTAACTCTGCATTTGGGGTCGCGCGGAATCAACTCCAGTGCGAGCCGGACGTTTCAAGGCGAAGCCGGCTTCACGTTTTCGCGCTTGTGAAGCCGGGCCGCCCGCGCCACTTAGGCTCCTGCCGCGGGGCGCCGCGGCCTGAACCAAAGCCGGGAAAGTCATGACCGCACTGACGCTTGAACGCTGGAATCTCTCCATCGGAGACGGCCAACCTCTGGCGGTGATCGCCGGGCTGAACGTGCTGGAAGACCTCGATCTGGCCCTGGAGACCGGGCGTCATCTCAAGGCGGTGACCGCCGAGCTCGGGCTGCCCTACATCTTCAAGGCCAGCTTCGATAAGGCCAACCGTTCGTCCGTGAAGAGCTATCGCGGCCCTGGACTGAAAGAGGGCCTGCGCATCCTGGCCGAGGTGAAGACGCAGCTGGATGTGCCGATCGCCACCGATCTGCACGAGATCGAGCAGGCCGAGCCGGTGGCCGCTGTGGCCGACCTTGTGCAGATCCCCGCATTCCTCTGCCGCCAGACCGACCTGGTGGTGGCCAGCGCCAAGGCGACGGAAGCGGCCGGAGGGCTGTTGCACGTCAAGAAGGGCCAGTTCCTGGCCCCCTGGGACTGCCGGAACATCCTTGAAAAGGTGAAGGAGGTCTCGAGCGTCGGGGTGATCCTGTGCGAGCGCGGAAACTCGTTCGGCTACAACAACCTCATCGTCGACATGTTGGGCATACCGGAGATGAAGAAGCTCGGCGCGCCGGTGACCATTGACGCCACGCATGCGGTGCAGTTGCCGGGGGCGGACCCGCGGACGGCCGGCGCCTCCACGGGCGGCCGGCGCGAAGGCGTGGCGATGATCGCGCAGGCCGCCGTGGCGGTGGGCGCCGACGGGGTCTTCCTCGAATTCCATCCCGAGCCGGACAAGGCCCTGTGCGATGGCCCCAGCTGCCTGCCGCTGGACGGCGCCCGGGACCTGCTGGCGCGCGTGAAAGCCATCCATGCGGCCGTGCGCCAATCGGCGTAAGTTGCAGCCTGTGATGGACCTCGCAGCCCTACAGAAGATTCTTTCGGCCCTGGCGGGCGCGCGCATCGTCTGCGTCGGGGACCTGATGGTCGATCGCTTCGTCTATGGCGACGTGACCCGGGTCTCGCCTGAGGCGCCGATCCCGGTGCTCGCGCGCAAGCGGGAGCTGGTCATGCTGGGCGCGGCCGGCAATGTCGCGCGCAACGCCGCCGCCCTCGGCGGGGAAGTCTGTCTCGTCGGCATGATCGGCGGCGACGCCGAGGGACACGAGGCGCTGCGCCTGATCAAGGCGGAGGAGGGGGTGGAAGGCTTCGTGGTCACCGACGCCGGCCGCCCGACCACTCTCAAGACCCGGTTCATATCGAACGGCCAGCAGCTTCTGCGCGTGGATATGGAGACCAGCGGACCGGCCTCCGGCGAGGTCGAGCAACGCCTCGTCCGCACCATCCGTGACGTCGCGAAGGGCGCCGGCGTGATCCTGTTGTCGGACTACGGCAAGGGCGTGGTGACCTCGGCGGTGATCGAAGCCTGCCGCGCTTCGGGCGCGGTCATGATCGTGGATTCCAAGGCGCGAAGCTTCGCCAAGTACGGCGCGGTCGACATCGTCAAGCCGAACGCCGCCGAACTGGCGCATGCGACGGATATGCCGACCGGGACGGACGCCGAGGTCGAGGCGGCGCTGGAGCGGGCGCTGACGCTCTGCGAGGCCAAGGCCATTCTGGCGACCCGCGCCGCCAAAGGGATTTCGCTGGCGGTGCGCGGCGAGCCTGTTCGCCATTTCCCCGGCGTGCCGCGGGAGGTGTTCGACGCCTCGGGCGCGGGAGACACCACGCTGGCGGCGCTCGGCGTCGCCCTGGCCGCGAAGGTCGACGTGGCCGACGCCATCGCCTTTGCGATGCTGGCCTCGGGCGTGGCGGTCGGCAAGGCCGGGACGGCGGTCGTCACGCCGGAAGAACTGATCGAAGCCTCGATCACCGCCCATATGGCGCCGGCCGAGGCCAAGATCGTGACCCCTCAGCGCATGGTCGACGAGATCGCGCGTTGGCGGGCGAAGGGGCTGAAAGTCGGCTTCACCAACGGCTGTTTCGACATCCTGCACCGCGGCCATGTCGCCTACCTGACCCAGGCGCGAGGCTGGTGCGATCGCCTGATCGTCGGCGTGAACTCCGACCGGTCGGTGAGGGCGCTGAAGGGCGAGGGCAGGCCGGTCAACGACTTGGAGAGCCGCGCCATTGTGCTCGCAGGCCTGGGCTCGGTCGATCTCGTCGCGCCGTTCGACGAGGACACGCCCATCGCGCTCATCGAAGCGGCCCGGCCCGACGTGCTGATCAAGGGCGCGGACTATGCCGAGAGCGAGGTCGTTGGCGGCGATTTCGTGAAATCCTATGGCGGCGAGGTCCGGCTCGCCCAGATCGTGGACGGCTATTCCACGACCGCCGCCATAGCCCGCATGCAGGAGAAGGCATGACCCGTCGGATCATCTTCGTCACCGGCGGCGCCGGGTTCATCGGCTCCAACATCGTCGCCAAGCTGGCTGAAGACACGGCGCTGGACGTGGTGGTCTGCGACCGGCTGCGCGAGGCCGAACTCGGCAAGTGGCGCAACATCGCCAAGCACCCCATCGGCGACTTCGTGGCGCCCGAGGCGATGTTCGACTGGCTGGAGAAGCGGTGGCGCGACGTGGAGTTGGTCGTGCACATGGGGGCGGTGTCCTCGACCACCGAGCCGGACGCCGACAAGATCATCCATTCGAACTTCACCCTGTCGCGCGACCTCTTCCGCTGGTGCGCCGACCGGCAGCGGCGGCTGATCTACGCTTCGTCGGCGGCGACCTACGGCGATGCGACCGATTTCGACGACAGGCAGGACATGGCCGCGCTCGCCGCGCTGCGGCCGCTGAACACCTATGGGTGGTCCAAGGCGCTGTTCGATCTCTTCGCCGTGCGCCAGGCCGCGCGGGACTACGCGCCGCCGCAATGGGTGGGCCTGAAGTTCTTCAACGTCTACGGGCCCAACGAGGAGCATAAGCACTCGATGAAGTCCGTCGCCTCGCAGATCTGGCCCAAGGTCCGCGACGGCCACGCCGTGCAGCTCTTTAAGTCCTATCGGGAGGGCGTGCCGGACGGCGGCCAAAAGCGGGACTTCGTCTATGTGCGCGATGTGGCGGACGTGGTCGCCTGGCTCTCCAAGAACGAACAGGTCAACGGCGTCTATAATCTGGGATCAGGCGTCGCGCGGACCTTCGAGGACATGGCCCGGGCGGTGTTCAAGGCCGCGGGCCGCGAACCCGAGATCGAGTACACCCCCATGCCGCCGGCGATCCGGGACAAGTACCAGTACTACACCCGGGCCCACATGGAGCGACTGCAGGCGGCCGGTTACAACCAGCCCATGACCAGCCTGGAAGAGGGTATCGAGGACTATGTGAAGTCCTACCTCTCCCAGCCGGACCCTTATCGCTAGGCGCGCATGGCCGAGCGTCCCAGGGGTTTCAAACGCCTGATCACCGCGGCGGTCCTGCTGATCGTCGCGATCCTGGCCGCCGGCGTCTACATCTGGCGCGACGACATCCTGCGAACGCAGCTCGACCCGAAGGAGCCCTTCCAGACCTATGATCCGCCGCCGGAGCCCGACTATGCGCAGCGCTCCGCCTGGGCCCTGATGCCCAAGGCGCCGGAGACGCCGACGATCGGGGAGCCTGGCGCCGACGTCTTCTTCATCGGGCCGACAACCTATGACGGCGGGCGTCACTGGAACGCGCCGATCGACGATCCCGAGGCTGACCGAATCTTTCGCGAGGTGATGGCGCCCAACTATGCCGGTCCGTTCGTGCGCGTCGGCCGGATCTTCGCGCCACGCTATCGCCAGGCCAGCCTCTACACCCTGATGACCCTGCGCGAGGACGCCAAGGAGGCGAGGCGCTTCGCCTACGGTGATGTGGCCGCCGCGTTCCGCTATTACCTGACGCACTACAACCAAGGCCGTCCGCTGATCATCGTCGGCGTCGAACAGGGCGGCACCTTGGGAACGCGGCTGATCGCCGAAGAGGTGGCGACCAATCCGGCCCTGAAGGACCGCATCGCCGCGGCATATTTGATCCAGACGGTCGTGGCCTCCGACGATCCGCCGCTGCCGCCGTGCCTGGCGCCCAAGCAGACCGGGTGCCTCGCGGCCTGGGCTGGCGCCTATGAGGGCGATGTCGAGCGAGCCCAGGCGATCCTCGACCGGTCCCTAGTCTGGGCGCCGGGAGCCCAGCTGGTGAACCTGCAGGGGCGCACGCCGATCTGCTTCAACCCGCTCTTCGGCGGGGTGGTGGACGGCCAGGCGCCCGCGCGCCTGAATCTCGGCGCGACGAATGCGACGGGGCTGGAGTGGGGCGCGCGGCCGGCCTTCCTCAGCCGGCAGGTCGGAGCCCGTTGCGAGCGGGGCGTGCTTCGCGTGACGCGGCCAAAGTCCACGTCCTTTCAGGCGACCGGCTCCTGGACAGACCGGCGAAAAGTTCCTGGATACAATCTCTTCTACGCAGATCTTGAGGCGGACGCCTCGGCCCGGGTCGAGGCGCTTCTCGATGCGAGAGAGGCTAGCCCGCGTCCTTGAGCGGGGAGCCCGGCCGCCAGTCGAACAGCTCCTGCAAAACCCGCAGGGCGGCGCCGCGTTCGGAGACCAGCTCCCGATCACGGTCCACGATCATGCGGGCGTCATCGCCGGCGGCGGCGATGAGATCGCGATGGGCGATGGGATCGGCGAACACATAGGCCGGGAAGCCCGACTGCCGCAGGCCCAGCGCATCGCCGCCGCCGCGCAGTTCGAGATCCGTCTCGGCGATGACGAAGCCGTCGTCCGTGCGGCGCAGGATGTCGAGCCGCTTCTGCGCGGTTTCCGACAGGGGCGGGTCGTAGAGCAGCACGCAGGCGCTCTCGCGCGACCCGCGGCCGACGCGTCCGCGCAGTTGGTGAAGCTGGGCCAGGCCGAACCGCTCGGCCTGCTCGATCACCATGATGGTGGCGTTCGGCACGTTGACCCCGACCTCCACGACGGTCGTGGCCACCAGCACGCCGATCTTGCCGTCGGCGAAGTCGGCCATGACGGCGTCCTTCTCGGGGCCGGACATCTTGCCGTGCACCAGGCCGACCGTAGGGCCGATCTGAGCGCGCAGCTCCTCGGCCCGCTTCTCCGCCGCCTTGAGGTCGACGAGCTCGGATTCGGAGACCAGCGGACAGATCCAGAAGGCCTGGGCGCCCTGCGCGACCACGTCTCGGAGTCGGCCCTCGACCTCGGCGAGCCGGTTCATGGGGACCGCCCGCGTGGCGACCGGCGTCCGGCCGGGCGGCTTCTCGTCTATCCGCGAGACATCGAGATCGCCATAGATGGTGAGCTCCAGGGTGCGCGGGATCGGCGTGGCCGACATGGCGATGAGATGGGTCGAGGCGCCCTTGGCCTGTAGCCGCTGGCGCTCGGCCACCCCGAAGCGGTGCTGCTCGTCCACGACCGCCAGCTGCAGAGCCTTGAAGGCGACCTCGTCCTGGAAGAGGGCGTGGGTCCCGACCGCGACCTGAGCGGCGCCGGAGGCGAGGGCGCGCAGCTTTTCGGCTCGTCCTGCGCCCTTGTCGCGGCCGGTGAGCAGGATCGCGGTCACGCCGTGATCGGCGAGGGGACCGGAAATGGTCTCGAAGTGCTGCCGCGCCAGGATCTCCGTCGGAGCCATCAAGGCGCTCTGACCGCCGCCGGCGGCGACATCGGCCATGGCGAGCATGGCGACGACCGTCTTGCCGGAGCCGACATCGCCCTGCAGCAGCCGGCTCATCCGGTCGCCCGAGGAGAGATCCCGGCGAATGTCGGCGAGGGCGCGCTGCTGAGCGCCGGTGAGCTCATAGGGCAGGTCGGCGCGGATGCGCTCCGCAAGTCCGGACGCGGCGATCCTGGCTGCGGGTTCGGCTCGCCGCTCGGCCTTACGCTGGGCCATGGCGAGCTGATGGGCCAGGAGCTCGTCATAGGCGAGGCGGCGCAAGGCCGGGGCCTGTGGCGAGAGGTCCGCCTCGGATTTCGGCGCATGCAGCGCTCGCAAGGCCTCGATCCAGGACGGAAAGCGCTCGCGCGCCAGCCAGGCGGGGTCCTGCCACTCCGGCAGGTCCGGCGCGCGGGACAGAGCCTCCAGCGCCAGCTTGCGAACCGTCCGGGCGGGCAGCCCCGCTGTCGCCGGATAGACGGCCTCGAAGAGCGGCATCTCCGCTGCGCGCTCCAACGGCAGGACGTAGTCCGGATGGGCGATCTGCCAGTTCAGCCCGAACCGCTCGACCTTGCCGCTGACCAGCCGCCGGGAGCCGATCGGGTGCTTGGTCTCGAGGCGCCCGCCAAATCCGCCGAAGAAGACCAGGGTGAGGATGCCGGTCTCGTCATGGGTTTCGACCCGCCAGGGCTGCTGCGGCGTGCGCGGACGCTTGTAGGCGTCGATCACCACGTCGAAGATCTGCACGGCGCCTTCCGTGGCGATCGCGACCATGGCCGGCTCGCGGCGGATGACCGAGTGGGGCCGCAGGAACAGCACGTCGCGAACGATCGGGCCGGCAAGCTTCTCCAGCAACGGGGCGACGCGCGCGCCGACGCCCTTGAGCGATGTGATCGGCGCATAGAGCGGGAAAAGAATCTCGGGCCGCATGGGCGGAACATAGCGCGACCATGGACAGCCTGCGCCGCCCATGTTGAACTTCACCATAACCTTGTGGGGGGAAACCGATGCGTAAGACGCTACTGGCGGCGTGCGCCGCCTTGCTTGCTGCCTGCAGCCAATCCGTCGAAGAGGCGAAGACCGAAGCGGCCGCCGCGCCGGCCGCGCCGCCTGCAGTGCCGGCCGATCCGAGCTTCACCGGCTTCACGCGTCCGAAGGGCGACGCGCAGTTCGGCTACTATCTGCCGGCCGCGGAGGTGAAGGTCGGCGACTACAGGCTCGATAACCTGCACATCGCCGGCCAGAACGGGTTCAACGACTGGGAGAGCGGCCAGCGGACGAAGACCTATGCGCCGGTCATGCTGGAGTTCGTGGACGTGACCAGCCCGTCGCGGGTCAACGCCTTGGGCAACACCGTCTATTCGGTGAAGCTCAAGGTGCTGCCGAGCGCCTACCTCGTCACCGACGATCACGTTCGCCTGGTGGGAAGCCATCCGAAACTCGGCGAAGTGCGCCTGGACGCCAAGATCGACCCGGCCATGCTGAAGAAATCCAAGGCGGCCAGGGGAAAGAACGGCGAAACGGTCGCGACCGGCGCGCTGCAGGTCGGCGATACGCCGTTCCAGTCGATCGCCTTCACCTGGCGCGGCGGCGATTGGGGCTGATCGCCCCTGGCGTGAGCGGGCGGGGCGGCCTATATCGGCCGCTCCGTCATGAGCAGCGACGACACACGACTGAAGAGAGTTAAGTTCCGGGCCTGGCACCGGGGCTTTCGGGAAGCGGACCTCATCCTCGGCCCGTTTGCGGACAAACACGCCTCGAGCCTGACACCCGAGCAACTGGACGCCTTCGAAGCGCTGCTGGAGCAGCCGGATCAGGACCTCTACGAATGGATCGTGGAGCGGACGCCGACGCCGCCTGAGCACGACGGCGAAATCATGCAGATGATCAAACGCTTCCGCTTCGAAGCTTTCGAGGCTCGCGGAGGCCCGCATGGCGGCTGACGGATTCCGCGCCCCGACGGCGGCGGAGACGCGGCGCATCGCGCAGGATCCGGGCCGTCTCGATCTGGTCGGCGCGCCCGAGGGCTTCGACGCGCTCGTCATGGCCGACATCGTCAAGTCGCGAGGCGGCCTTTCGGTGTTCGTGGCCCGCGACGGATCGCGGCTCTCGGCCTTCGTGGACGCGTTCCGGTTTTTCGCCTCGAACGTCGAGGTGGTGCGCTTTCCGTCCTGGGATTGCCTGCCTTACGACCGCATCGGTCCATCGGCGGGCGTCGCCGCCGAGCGGATGACGGCGTTGGCGCGGCTGTCGCAGGGTTTCGATCCGAAGAAGCCAGCGCTGCTGGTCACCACGGTCCCGGCGCTGCTGCAGCGCGTGCCGCCGAAGTCGGCGGTGGAGGGGGGCGCCTATTCGGCCAAGGTCGGCAATGTGGTCGAGATCGCCGACCTGGAGCGCTACTTCGCCATCAACGGCTATAGCCGCGCCTCGACGGTGTCCGAACGGGGCGAGTTCGCCATCCGCGGCGGGGTGATCGACGTCTTCCCGCCCAGCGCCGAGGAGCCGGTTCGGCTGGACCTCTTCGGCGATACGCTGGAATCGATCCGCGGCTTCGATCCGGAGACCCAGCGTTCGACCCGCCAGCTCAAGGACGTCTCCCTGCTGCCGGTCAGCGAGGCCCTGCTCGACAAGGACGCGGTGGCGCGCTTCCGCCGCGGATATGTCGAGGCTTTCGGCGCGCCGGGGGGCGATCCGCTCTACGACACGGTGAGCGAAGGCGGCCGCCGCGCGGGCATGGAGCACTGGTTGCCGCTGTTCTACCAGGACATGGCGACCCTGCTGGACTACTTGCCGGCCGACACGCTGGTCGCCCTCGATCATCTCGCCGACGCCGCCCGCGATGAGCGGCTGGCCATGATCGAGGACGCGTATGAGGCGCGCATCCAGACCGACCGCAAGGTCCACTATCGGCCGCTGGAGCCCACCCGGCTCTATATGGACGCGGACGAGTACCGCGAGCAGCTCGCCGCGCGGCCAACACGACGCTTCTCCGCCTTCCAGGAAGTCGAAGGCGACACAGTCATCGACATGGGCGCCCGGCAGGGCCGCAGCTTCACCGCGGAGCGTCAGCAGGACTCGGTCAATCTCTTCGAAGCCACGGCCGACCACGCACGCCGTCTGGTCGGGCAGGGCAAGCGCGTGCTGTTCGCCTCCTGGTCGGAGGGATCGTCCGACCGTTTGGGTTCGATGCTGGCCGACCACGGACTCAAGAACGTGGTCCTGGCGCCCTATTGGGATGCGGCGCGCGCCGCCGATCCCAAGGCGTTCCAGCGCGTGGTGCTGCCGCTGGAGTCGGGCTTCGAAACCGACAAGCTGGCGGTCATCTCCGAGACCGACATTCTCGGCGACCGCCTGGCGCGTCCGCGCCGCCGCCGCCGCGCCTCGAACTTCCTGGCCGAGGCTTCGGCCCTGACGCCGGGCGACCTCGTCGTGCACATCGATCACGGCATCGGCCGCTACGAGGGCCTGAAGACGCTCGACGTGCAGGGCGCGCCGCACGACTGCCTCGAACTGCAGTATGGCGGCGAGGCCAAGCTCTACCTGCCGGTGGAGAATATCGACCTCCTGACGCGCTATGGCAGCGAGGCCGAGGGCGTGCAGCTCGACCGCCTGGGCGGCGCGGCCTGGCAGGCCCGCAAGGCCAAGGCCAAGGAGCGGCTGCGCGAGATGGCCATGGGCCTGATCCGCATCGCCGCCGAGCGGGCCACCAAGGAGACCGACGCGGTCACGCCGCCGCACGGCGTCTTCGACGAGTTCTGCGCGCGCTTCCCCTACGAGGAAACCGAGGACCAGCTGAACGCCATCGGCGATGTCCTGGAAGACCTGGGCGCGGGCCGTCCGATGGACCGCCTGATCTGCGGCGACGTCGGGTTCGGCAAGACGGAGGTGGCGCTGCGAGCGGCCTTCGTGGTGGCCATGAGCGGCCAGCAGGTGGCCGTGGTCGCCCCAACCACCCTGCTGGCGCGTCAGCACTACAAGACCTTCTCAGAACGCTTCCAGGGCTGGCCGGTGAAGGTTCGGCGGCTGTCGCGCCTGGTTCCCGCCAAGGAGGCGAGCGAAACCCGCGAGGCGCTGAAGAACGGCGAGGTGGAGATCGTCGTCGGCACCCACGCGGTGCTGTCCAAGCAGGTCAGCTTCAACAATCTCGGCCTGGTGATCGTCGACGAGGAGCAGCACTTCGGGGTCAAGCACAAGGAGAAGCTCAAGGAGCTTCGCGCCGACGTGCACATGCTGACCCTGACGGCCACGCCGATCCCGCGCACCCTGCAGATGTCCCTGTCGGGCATCCGGGAGATGTCGATCATCGCGACGCCTCCGGTCGACCGCCTGGCCGTGCGGACCTACATCACCCCCTTCGATCCTGTGGTCATCCGCGAGGCCTTGCTGCGCGAGAAGTATCGCGGCGGCCAGGCCTATTACGTGGCGCCGCGGATCAGCGACCTGCCGGGCCTGGAGAAGTTCCTGCGCGAGCAGGTGCCGGAAGTGAAGTTCGTGGTCGGCCACGGCCAGATGGCGCCAACCCAGCTCGAGGAGGTGATGAGCGCCTTCTACGAGGGGCAGTACGACGTGCTGCTCTCGACCACGATCGTGGAGAGTGGCCTCGACATCCCCACCGCCAACACCATGATCCTCCACCGCGCGGACATGTTCGGCCTAGCCCAGATGTACCAGCTGCGGGGCCGCGTCGGCCGGGCCAAGGCGCGCGCCTACGCCTATCTCACCACGCCGGCGGAAAAGCAGATCACCCTTTCGGCCGAGCGGCGGCTGAAGGTGCTGCAGTCGCTCGACAGCCTGGGCGCTGGCTTCCAGCTCGCCAGCCACGACCTCGATCAGCGCGGCGGCGGCAACCTGTTGGGCGAGGAGCAATCAGGCCACATCCGTGAGATCGGCGTCGAGCTCTATCAGCAGATGCTGGAAGACGCGGTGAACGAGCTGAAAGAGCTGGCCGGCAAGGGCGAGGCGGCCGATCGCGGCTGGTCGCCACAGATCAATACGGGCGCGGCGGTGCTGATCCCCGAGGACTATGTCCCCGACCTCAACGTCCGCCTCTCGCTCTATCGCCGCCTTTCGGACGCCGAGAAGGCCAGCGACCGCGAAGCCTTGGCCGCCGAGATGATCGACCGCTTCGGACCCCTGCCAGCCGAGGCCGGCCAGCTGCTGAAGGTGGTCGCGATCAAGGGCATGTGCCGCGAGGCCAATGTCGCCAAGATCGACGTCGGTCCGAAGGGCGCCGTCGTCACCTTCCGCGGCGACGAGTTCAAGAACCCCATGGGCCTGGTCGGCTTCGTCCAGAAGAACCAGGTCGCCTGGAAGATCCGCCCCGATCACAAGGTGGTCGTAAAGGGCGAGTGGGAGACGCCGGAGCAGCGCCTGGGCGCGGCCGAGCGGATCCTGGCCGAGCTCTCCAAGCTCGCGGCCTGATCAGGAGGTCGAGCGCGCGTCCTGGAGCATTCGCCGGGCGCGTATCCACATTTCCAGCCGCTGGGCGCAGATCAGGCCGGCGGCGAGCAGCAGGAAGGTCTCGGCGATCTCGGCGGGACGCACGTGCAGCTCGCTCGCATGGGCCGCCGCATAGTCGCGCAGGGCGAACCGCACCAGGAAGAGGCCGGCGATCAGGGCCATGCCGATGGGCGAGGGCCGGCTGGTCAGCTCGTGCGTGGCGGGATCCAGGGTGATGGTCGTCGTGCGTCCACGCCACCAACCGAAGCCGAGGCCGACCCCGAGGGCGAAGACCTGCGCCGTCAGCACGGCGAAGCTGTGAGGGGGCGCAGCGCCCAGGCTGACGCCGACGACGACGAGGACGAGGGCCGGCATGATCCACATGCGCTCGACCTGCAGGGTCTTGGCCCGCACCCCGCGCAGGATGATGACGGCGATGGCGATCAGCGGCGCGACATAGGTCCAGACGCCCTCTGGCTCGCCCACGCCCATCAGCCCGCCTTCCGCTGCGCCTCGGCCGCGGCTTCCTCGAGCGCCTTGCCCACGGCCTCGCCGGCGCCCACCTCGGCCACGCCGATATCGAATTCCACGACGAAGGGCGGCTTGCCCTTGCCGGCCTCGAAGGCGGTGCAGCCGATCACCGCGGCGATCCGTTCACCGGCGGCGCGGGCGGCGGCGCGGCCGGTCGAGGGCAGGGCGAGGGCGAAGACTTCCTGGCTCAGGCGCGCGGCGGTGTCTTCGGACCGCACCAGCCGACCGATCATCGATCCGATCTGGGGGATGGCCTTGTCCAGCCAGCCGCCGGCGCGCGCGGCGACCACGTCCGACCGGTCGGCGACCTTCAGCACGCAGACCGAGAGCTGCCGGCCGCGGGCGCGCGAGGCCTGGGCGAGGCGAGCCACATGGCGGGCGA
>Ga0065721_10049899_pt1 | contig 25619 bp, 20 predicted proteins | sample Mesricmetagenome_FD_59108 | JGI IMG/M metagenome (GOLD analysis project Ga0065721, IMG submission 59108) | Mesophilic microbial community from rice straw/compost enrichment Sample: eDNA_1 v2 (version 2) | ecosystem: Engineered > Solid waste > Grass > Composting > Bioreactor | place: USA: Davis... | reverse complement strand
GCGAGCCGCCGCAGAGCAGCTCCGGGGGCGGATCGGCTCGGAGATTTCGGCAATCCGCGATGCGTTGCTCGACATCGTCGCGCATGTCGAGGCCTACATCGATTTCCCGGATGAGGACATCGACCCCGACACCGATGCCGCGCTGCGGAGCCGCATTGAGGATGTTCGCCGGCGCATCGGCGCGCTTCTTGCGACTGCCGAGGAGGGGCGCGTTCTGCGCGAGGGAGTGCGACTGGCGATCTGCGGTCGTCCAAACGCCGGCAAGTCGAGCCTGCTGAACCGCCTGCTCGGCTTCGAGCGCGCGATTGTGAGTCCGACGCCGGGCACGACCCGCGACACGGTGGAGGACGTGGCAAGCCTCCGTGGAATACCGTTCCGGCTCATCGACACCGCGGGTTTGCGGGAAACTCCCGATGCGATCGAGCGCGAGGGGGTTCGTCGTGCCAGGGAGGCGGTGGAACGGGCGGATGTGATCGTTCATCTCGTGGATGCGACGGCCGCCGGTGATGCGGGCGAACCGGTGGCGAAGAACGAAATCGTCGTTTTCAACAAGATCGACCTTCTGCCCGACGACGAGCGAGGTGTGGTTCCGCAAGACGCACCGGCAATATCCTGTGCGACGGGCGAAGGTATCGAGGCCTTGATCGATGTGATCGTGTCGCGCGTGCGCCGCGAGCCGGAAGGCGGAACGACGAATCTGGCTGCAATCAATGCGCGACATCAGGCATGCCTGATCCGGGCGGATGCCGCACTCGGAGAGGCGCTGGAGCGGTTTCAGGAGGCGCCGGAATTCGTGGCCGTGCATCTGCGGGCCGCGATGGATGCCGTCGGAGAAGTAACCGGCGTCGTGGACACCGAGGACATCCTTGGGCGAATCTTCGGCACCTTTTGCATTGGAAAATGAATGCCCGTCCACGGGCGCACGGAAGAGAATGAACGTTTACGAATTGCTGCGACCCCTGCTGTTTCAGATGGATGCCGAGACGGCGCATCATTTCGCGCTCGGGGCGCTGGAAGCGGCTCCGACGTTTGCGCTGAGGGCGGTGTTTGGCAGTGCTCCGGTTTTTCCGGTGGAGGTTTGTGGAATCCGGTTTCCGAACCCGGTGGGCCTCGCGGCGGGGATGGACAAGAACGCAGTCGCGCTGCGCGCCTGGGAGGCGCTGGGCTTCGGCTTTGTCGAGGTTGGAACGATCACGGCAAAGGCGCAGCCGGGAAATCCGAAACCCCGCATGTTTCGCTATCCCGAAATCGGCGCGTTGATCAACCGGATGGGGTTCAACAACGACGGCGCGGATGCCGTCGCAGCGCGGCTGGATCGCGAAAAATCCGCGAGGCGATGGCCGTCGATTCCGGTGGGAATCAATCTCGGAAAATCGAAGATCACGGAACTGGCTGACGCGCCGGGCGACTATCTGCACAGTTATCGCGCGCTGCTTCCCTTCGGGGATTACTTCGTCGTGAACGTGAGTTCGCCGAACACTCCGGGCCTGCGTGAACTGCAGGATCGGGACGCGCTGGCCGGGATCGTGCGCACACTGCGGGACCACGATGCTGCGAAACCGCTGTTCGTGAAGATCGCGCCGGACCTGAGTGACGCGCAGGTGGACGTCATCGTCGAACTCGTCGAGACGGAGGGCCTTTCCGGAGTGATCGCAACAAACACAACCCTCGACCACTCACCGGTGCCGGCCGGGCGCGACGAGACAGGCGGCCTGAGCGGTGCGCCGTTGCGGGCGCGTGCGCTGGAGGTGTTGCGCCGGCTGCGTGCGGGGACCGGGCGCCCGATCGTGGCGTCCGGGGGAATCATGAACGGCGCGGATGCCCGCGATCGAATGGAAGCCGGCGCCGCTCTCGTGCAGATTTACACGGGATTTGTCTATCGTGGGCCGGGATTGATTCGCGAAATCACCGCGGAAATCCAGCGGAGATGACGGGATTTGCCCGAGAACGGGTGTCCGTTTGCTTCCAATTCCGCGGATTCTGGTAATGCTGTTCTTCTCATGACTGACTGGAAATCGACAACGCTCACCCTCGGCCATTCTCCGGATCCGGACGATGCCTTCATGTTCTACGCGATGGCGGAGGAGAAAATCGATCTGCGTGGATATCGGTTTGAGCACATCCTGCAGGACATCCAGACGCTGAACGAGCGGGCGTCGCGCGGCGAGCTGCACATCACGGCGGTGTCGATTCACTCGCTCGCCTACGTGTTGGACAAGTATGCGTTGCTGCCGAGTGGAGCGAGCATGGGGGACGGATACGGACCGATGTTTGTTGTGAACCGGGGCGCCGGTCCGGTGGAGAGCGCGAGTGAAGACGAGCGCCGGCAATGGTTGCTGGACCGAAAAATCGCGGTGCCCGGGCGGATGACCAGTGCATTCCTTGCGGCGCAGCTCTTTCTCGATCGGAAGGATTTCGACCACCTCGTGGTTCCGTTCGATGAAATCTTCGATGCGGTGCGCACCGGTAAAGCCGACGTCGGATTGATTATCCATGAAGGCCAGCTGACCTATGGACGCGAGGGATTCGACCTCGTGCTGGATCTTGGGGCGTGGTGGAAGGGAAGAAAGGGCCTGCCGCTGCCGCTTGGGGGCAACGTGGTTCGGAAGGATATTCCCCCGGAGGTCCGGCTCGAACTTGCGGACATTCTTCACGAAAGCATTGCCTACGGTCTGCGCGACCGGAAGCCGGCGGTGGACCACAGCATGAAGCACGCGCGTGGTATGGACGTGCCGCTGGCCGACGAATTCATCGGGATGTATGTGAACGACTACACGCTCGACTACGGCGAGAAGGGACGTCGTGCGATTCGGGAGTTTCTTGGCGAGGCGCATGAGGCGGGATTGATCCCGCAGCCGGTCGAGCTGGAGTTCGTGGAGTGAGCGTTTGAATTCACGCCCCGTGTCCCGCGACGGGCGGGAGGTGTGAGAATTCTACTCTGCCGCGACGTCCGGTTTCCGTGCCACCTTGCCAGTGGCCTCGTCGATCTTGGCGGCGAGCGGCTTGTTCTCCGGATCGATGGCGGCGGCTTTCTGCCAGTAAAGGACGGCCTGCGCGGACCGGCCGAGCGCGTGATAGGCGTCGCCCACGTGTTCGAGGACAACAGCGTCCGGCTCGGGAAGGGCGTTGAGCGCGCGAAGCAATTCGTCGACGGCGGCTTGGTAATCGCCCTTGCGGAACAGATACCAGCCGTAGCTGTCGATGAACGCACCGTTGTCCGGTTCCTTCGCGAGGGCTTGGCGGATCATCTCGCCGGCCGCCTCGAGATTCTCGTTTCGATCGACCCAGAAATACCCGAGTGCGTTCAGTGCATTGGCGTTGGTGGGATCGATCTGGATCGCCTTGCGCAGGAGTTCCTCGGCCTTTGTCATGCGGCCGGCGCTTTCGGCGGCGAAGGCATAATCGAGGAGATTGTAAACGGTCAGACGCTCGATGCGGCTGGAGGAGAACTGGACGAGGGCGCGTTCAAAAAGGGCGAGCGACTCCTCGCCGCGGCCGGCGAAGTGGAGAGCCTTCCCCGCGAGGTGCGTGAGGCCGGGGCTCTGCGGGAACATCCGGCGGGCTTCGGTGACCTGGCGGATCGCATCGTCGATGCGGCCCACTCGCATCAGGAGTTCAATATAGATCTGCTGACGGCCAAGGTTGGCGCTTTCGATGATGAGCGCCTGCTCGATATTTTTGATGGCCTTCTCGTCATCGCCCGCCTGGCTGTAGAGCCTCCAGAGTTCGTCGTAGGCGGCAAGGTTCAGCGGATTGGATGCGACGACGCGCTCGAGGACGGGGATGGCCTCCTCGACCCTGCCGAGCTCGATGAGGGTTCCTGCGAGCTTCTCATTGGCGTCGGGCAGGTTCGGCTTGAGATCGAGCGCCTTTTGGAAGAAATCCGCCGCCTTCTCGAAGTTCCGCGCGAAGATGTGGAAATCGGCGATTCGCGCGAGTGCCTCGGGATTGTCGCCGGCGGATTCCGCGGCGCGCTCGAGACATTTTGCGAGGCGGCTGGCGGCGCGCTCGTTGGTGAGCGGATCTCCGCCGGCGGAGTTCGTGAAGAATTCGGCCAGCTGGAGCCAGAATGAAGTGTCCGCCTTTTTGGTCTTCAGTGCGCGCTCCAGTGCGCGGGAGGCTCCCTCCTCGTCGCCCTGTGCCTGTGCGATTTCCCAGAGGGCTTCGTAGCCCGCAAACCGGGCCGGGTCGGCCTTGAGAGCAGCCTCCGCGTAGCGGGTGGCGAGATCAGGCTTGCGGAGGTGACGGAGGTAAATGGACGACAGCGCGAGCGCCGGCTCGGGATTGTCGGGGCGCGCCTTGATGGCGTCCTTGAGCACCCCGATCGCCTCGGCGGAATCGCCGGCGCGCAGGTAGTCGTAGGCGACGTCGATGGCCAGCGGAGTGTATCCGGGATCAAGCGCGAGGACACGCCTGCGACTGGCAAGCGCCTGTTCGGGGCCGGCGCTCTCCTCTTCGAAGATGCCGGTGATGAAGCTGGCAATCGCCTCGGCCTTGCGTTCCCCCGTCGGATCGAGCTGGATCTCGACGGGCGAAAGCTGGCCTTCGTCGAGAAGAAAGTCGGTTTCCTGTGCGAGCGCACCGGGCGCACAAAGCGGCAGACAAAACAGCGCGAGCAGCCATCGCGTGGATGGCGTCGCGCTGTGATTGACCGCCAGCTTCATGCGGTCACGATATGCCTTACGACTTGTAGCGCAACCGCTTCTTGTGGCGGTTGAGTTTCATGCGCTTGCGGCGCTTGTGTTTGGCAATCTTTGCCTTCCGTTTCTTTTTGAGCGAACCCATGCAGTTACACCTAATATACGACCTTGTTCAGAGGGTATTCGATGATCCCCTCCGCCCCCAGCGACTTCAGTCTGGGGATGATTTCTCTGACAGTCTTCTCTTCGATGACCGTTTCGACCGCGACCCAGTTTTCCTGAGCCAGAGGCGAAACGGTAGGATTTCGCAGCGCAGGCAGGGCCTCAAGCAAATTCTTCAATTCATTCGAAGGAAGATTCATCTTCAGTCCGACGAGGCCCCGGGCGGCGAGGGCGCCCTTCAGGAGCAGGACGAGCGTGTCCATCTTCTCGCGCTTCCACGGATCCCGGGCGGCGGTGGTATTCGCGATGAAGGCGGGTGACGACTCCATCAGCGTCTCGACAATGCGCAGCTTGTTTGCGCGCAGGGAAGAGCCCGTTTCGGTAATGTCGACGATGGCGTCGACAAGGTCGGGAACCTTGACCTCCGTGGCTCCCCAGGAAAATTCGACCTCCGCCGTGATGCCGCGGGACTCGAAGAACCGGCGCGTGAGGCCGACGGCCTCGGTTGCGATGCGCTTGCCGGCGAGATCCTCGACGGAACGAACAGGCGAGTCTTCCGGCACGACGAGCACCCACCGGGTGCGCTGCGCGCTGACCTTGCTGTAGGTGAGCTCGGCGAGTTCCTCGACCTTGGACTCGTTTTCGGCGATCCAATCCTGTCCGGTGATGCCGCAATCCAGAAAGCCCTGCTCGACATACCGGCTGATCTCCTGTGCGCGGAGGAGGCGGATGTTGAGTTCGGGATCGTCCACGGACGGGCGATACGAGCGGCGCGAGCCGGAAATGGCAAAGCCGGCCTTTGCGAACAGGTCGATGGTCGCGTCGAAAAGGCTCCCGGACGGAATGCCGATGGTGAGGACTTTATGGCTCATTGCAGGGGCCGGGAGTCTAGCAGCGCGCCGCCCGACTGCAAGCGGCGAGCTATTTCCAGACGAGCGAGGGGATGACGCGCATCATGACCATCCCGTTCTCGCCTGGAGGCGCATTGGGGTCGGCCCGTTCCTCGCGATACTCGATCGCGGGCAGCAACGCGCGTTCCGGAGAGTCCGCCGGAATGCCGGCGATCCGCTCTGCCAGCCGGAAGACCCTGGAGGGCCATTCGCGGGCGACAAGCGCGGTTTCGGAAAGCTGGATGGTCGGCGGAGTGACGAGCGTGAGAATGAGAATGATCGCCCCGCCGATGATCGATCCCGTGAACAGCCCGGTGACGGCTCCCAGGAGCTGATCGAATGGGTTTGCCTGCACGCTGCGATAGGCCGGCGCCTTGATGGCAACGGCATATCCGGCGACTCCGAACGCGACGGCGTAGGCGCAGACGAACGCGATCGCCGCGCAGAGCCGGGCGTCCAGCCCGAACATTCCCGCGACGGCCTGATTTGCCGACTGCCAGAACCACATCGCCGTCAGCAATGCGAAAAGATGGGCCAGCAGGTGGCGAAATTCGAACGTCGCTCCGTAGGTCCATCCATGCCATGCGGCGAAAAGAATCGGCACTCCGAGGCAGACAGGAATCAGGATATCCCAGGTCATGGCTAGATGGCTTGAAGAACCTCCTCCACGGTGGTGATTCCGAGCAGAGCCTTTTCGGCGCCGTCGTATCGATAGCTGCGATATCCCCGCGTGGCTGCGAGTTCCATGAGGCCGTTTTCGTCGATGCCGTCGCTCACGGCTTTGCGAATCTGGTCGTCAAGGACGAGGAGTTCAAAGATGCCCGTCCTCCCGCGAAAACCGGTGCCGTGGCATTTGTCGCAACCGACCGGGCCGTAGAGTGTGGCGCCGGAATCGAAGGCGATGCCGATCGAGGCGAGTTCGTTGCCCTGGGCGGGATACGGCGCGCGGCATTGCGCACACAGCACCCGCACCAGCCGCTGACCGAGGATCATGAGCAGCGCGGATCCCAGCTGGTAGCGCTCGATGCCCATGTCCTGCAGGCGGGAGATCGTGCCGATGGCATCCTTGGTGTGCAGAGAGCTGAAGACGAGATGTCCGGTGAGCGCGGCGCGAACAGCGACGGCACCCGCCTCGGCATCGCGCATCTCGCCCACAAGAATCACGTCGGGATCCTGTCGCAGGATGGAGCGCAACCCGGCTTCGTAAGTGACGCCGGCTTTCGTGTTCACGGCGATCTGCGTGGCTCCGTCGAGTTCGTATTCCGCCGGATCCTCGATCGTCATGATGTTCAGCTTCGATGCATCGAGCTGACGGAGCGCTGCATAGAGGGTGGAGGTCTTGCCGGAGCCGGTGGGGCCCGTCGCGAGGATCATGCCATTTCGCGAATGAATGACATTCTGAAAGGTGGTGAGCATTTCCTCGGACATGCCGAGCGCGGGGAGGTCAAACACGCCGCTGCGATGGTCGAGCACGCGAATGACCATCTTTTCACCGTGGATGGAATTTGCCGTCGCCACCCGGAAGTCAACGTCGCGATCGTCGATGCGTGCCTGGAAGCGGCCGTCCTGCGCGCGCCGTTTCTCGGCGATGTCGATCTCGGCAAGCGTCTTCAGCGAGAGAACGAGACGGCGGCCCTCGGCCTGTTCGTAGGTCGAACGTTCGTGAAGAATTCCGTCGAGGCGAAATCGCACGCGATAGTGCGTGCCGGTGGGTTCGATGTGGATGTCGCTGGCCTTCTCGAGCAGCGCCTCTTCCAGCATCTCGCCGGCAAGCTCGAGGCCGGAGACGAGTTCGGAGTCGTTCTTGAGAGCGACGGAGCGGCGCTCGGTGTCGAGGAAGGTGAATCCCTTCCTCGCGCGACCCTTGCGGGCGAGATAGGCCGCCGGGTCGATCGTGACCGGTCCTTTCGACGGGGCTTCCGAGCCCGAGCCGCCGTTGGACTGAAGCTTCGCCGTTCCCGCCCCGCGGAGTGCCGATTTCCGCCGTGCCTGATGGATTCGCAGCGCGACAAAATACATCGCCGCGCCGAGACCTGGCAGCAGCAGGGCCGTCATGGACCAAAAGCGCGGCTCCGCCCTTCGTTCGAGCAGGCTGCGTTGCACTGCGACCAGACTGCGCATCCAGATCGCGCTGCCGGCGAGCAGCGTGAGAAGAAAAACGGCAAACCGTCCGCTTCGAGGTGTGGCGGTGTTCGCCGTCGGATCCGTGTCGGTCCGGTTGTTACCCTGAGTCTGGACCCGTGAAGAGGGTGTCGTTCCCGCGGCGGATCGGGGATCGGTTGATGGAGGGGTCGCCGTCGGTGGTTCCGCAGCCGGCTGGAGGGCGGCGGCGAATTCGGCTGGAGGGCGGCCATCGATGCTCTTGATCGACGAGATCGGAAGTCGAACCATTCCATCCTGAACGATCACGGAGATGCTCTCTCCGTTGGTCGTCACGATGCGGGCATCGGCCATTCGCCCGCCATCGTGGAACAGGATTTCCGCGGCTTCCGCCCGTGCGAGGATCGCGGCCGCGAGGATCGGCAGGAGCCGCAGAGGGGATGGAAATCGCCTTTTCATTGTGCGGCCTCGAGCGAGTTGGATTTTGGAGTCAATTGACATCAGGCGACGTCATGCCGTCGGCGGCAGGGGCTTTCTGGGGCGTCGCTTTGCAATCAGGAATGTGATCGTATAGGCGATTACCGCGGCCGGCACAGCGAAGGCCATCGAACCAACGAGCAGAGGCAGACCGACATCGAGAAAAGTCGTCCACTGAAGCATCTCGCTGAGTTTGAGATGATGCATTTCGATCTTCGGAGGAAGACGGTGTGGATTGCTGAGAATCCAGTAGCCGATGTCGTATTCCAGCCGGAGCAGGAACGGCCAGAGCGGAGTGATGACGTCGTGCAGGCAGACGGAGATCACAGCCGCCAGTTTGCTGCAGCGTGCCAGCCATGCGGAGCCGAGGCAGAGCAGCGTCTTTACGCCGAACAGCGGGGTGAAGCCCCAGAACATCCCGATTGCAACGCCTCCGGCGATCGCATGGGGCGTGTCACGAAGCTCGAGAAGTTTGCGAAACAGTCCTCCGAAATAATTTGCCAGACGTCGCAGCGGGGAGGCGGGCGGCGAGGGGCTCATATCGCGGCGAAGACAACCAGCAGGGCACGCGGTTTTCCAGCATTGAATTCCGGCTTGCCGGAGGTAGGCTTCGAAATTCCACGGATGGCATGAGGACAGCGGGCGAGAACATCGAAATTTTCGACGAAGAGCCATCCGGCTTTGCGCGGTGGCTCGCGCCCGCGCTGATCATTTCGCTCCTGCTCCACGTGATTTTCTACATGTGGGCGCGCGGGTATCCGTTCGAGCCGTTCAGCGAGGATTATTACGACCAGTTTGTGCCGCGCACGTTCCGGCTGGACCGCGTGGAAATTGACCCGCGCCTGCTCGAGCCGGAGGCTGCCGAGGAGGAGAAGAAGGCGGCAGCGCCGACGGCCGTCGAACTTCCCAAGGAGACCGTGAGCCTGGGGGCGGTGGAGGCGGAGGTGAAGTTCACGCCGGCCGCCCCGGAGATTGAAAACCCGATTCTCGTGGAGAAGCCATCCGTCGAGCAGACGAGTTTCCAGGATGTCGTGCAGAGCGCGGAGGTCAATGGTGCCCAGACGGTCGTGGAGGATCTCGATGCACTGCGCGAGGAACTGCTCCGGAACGATCCGGTGTCCTCCGGCAGACCGCTTCTCGATCTCGGGCCCACGGAAGCCGAGTCGGGTTCGCCTTCGGGAACCGCGACGGAATTGTCGGGAGGGAACACGAAGGGCTTCAGCAACCTCGACAGCCTCCTTGCCCAGACGGGCCCCCTCACGAACGAGACGGCTCCCATTCTCATGCCCGCGGACCTGTTGTTCGATTACGACAGCGCGGAAGTGCGGCCGTCCGCGATTCCGAGCCTGGAAAAACTTGGAATCATCGTTCGTCGGAATCCAAACGCGGACTTCACGATCGAAGGGCACACCGATTCGTTTGGCGGGGAGGAATACAACTTCAAGCTGAGCGAGACGCGGGCGGAGTCCGTCAAGGCATGGCTCGTGCAGAACATGAATATCGACCCTGCGCGCATCCGCACGAGAGGGTTTGGAATGACCCGTCTCATCGCTCCGGCTTCGGGCGGAATCGAGGAGCAGCAGATCAATCGTCGCGTCGAGATCGTGATTCACGCGAAGCCGGAAGGTCGTTGACCGATGGTTCCCCGGCACAAGGATCGCGTGCTCGCCGAGGCGGCCCGCAAACTGGCTGAGCGCACCCGGCGCGGGAAGCAGGACTGGCTGCCGATCTTCAAGCGATTCCTCAAGCTCGAGGAACACCGGCTGCGGCTCTGGCACAACGCCGGAGGAGGAGGCCGTGAAATCGCGCGGCAGCGGGCCGAGCTCATCGACATCGTGTTTCGCGAGCTGTTCGAGGCCGTTTCCAAATCGGCCCCGCCCGCGCCTCCGGATCGCTTCGTCGTGGCGGCGTTTGGAGGATACGGCCGCCGGGAAATGAACCCGTTCAGCGACGTGGACATCATGTTCATCGTCGATCGCGGGAAGCCGTCGGCGGTGCTGGAAAACGTGATTCGGAACACGCTTACCGCGCTGTGGGATCTGGGGCTGAAGGTCGGGCACTCCACGCGCTCGATCGCCCAGGCGATCAAGGCGGCGAATGACGATCCGGTCAACAAGACCTCGATGCTCGAGTGCCGGTTCCTGCTTGGCGACCGCGAGCTGTTCAACGAATTCAAGGAACGCTTCGAGCGCGACTGCGTAAGGGGCAAGGAGGACGCCTACATTGCATGGCGGCTCGCTAGCCAGCGAGAGAGTCACGAGAAATTCGGAGGCTCGGTGTTCATGCAGGAGCCCAATGTGAAGAACGGCTGCGGGGGCCTGCGTGATTATCAGAACATGCTCTGGGTCGCGTATTTTTCGAAGGGCATCAACACGCCGTCCAAGCTCGTCGAGCGGAAGTTTCTACGCTCCTCCGAGCGCCGGCTGCTCGACAAGGCCTGCGACTTCCTGCTGAGGGTGCGCACGGAGATGCATTATCAGAACGGCCGTCCGCTCGACGGACTCACGCTGCAAATGCAGGGGCGTGTGGCCACGGCGTTTCAATATCCGCAGAAGCACATCCTCCGGCGGTGCGAGGCCTTCATGCGGGATTACTACAGCCACACCCGCGACATCTACCTCATCACGCGTCTCGTGCTCGACCGGCTCAAGGTGATCGAGGAGCCGAAGACCGGTCGTCTGCTGGGCCTGCTCGGACGCAAGCCCCGGGTCGAAAAATTCGATGGGTTTCTGGCGAAGGAGGGCCAGATGTTTCCGCAGGATCGCGAAATTTTCCGGGAGGATCCGTTCCGGTTGCTGAGGGCGTTCCGGCACGCACAGCAACGGCGGCTGGAACTCAGCGCGGAACTCCGCGACCTCCTTGCGCGGCGTGCGCGGCTGATCGATCGGACGTTTCAATACGCCCGGTTGAGCCGGGAGACCTTTCTCGAGATTCTTTCCCACAAGGGCGAAGTCGGACCGATCCTTCGCGCAATGCACGAGACGGGCGTGCTCGGACGCTACATGCCGGAATTTGGTGCCCTCACCTGCCTGGTGCAGCACGAGTTCTTTCACCGATATACGGCGGATGAGCACACGCTCGTCTGCATCGAGAAACTCGATGAAGTGCTGCTCTCCGATGAGAGGCGTTTGCAGGGATATCGCGCGTTGTTCCAGCAGCTCGAAGACCCCGCGATTCTCTACCTCGCGCTGCTTCTCCACGACGTCGGCAAGGCGGCGAACACCCGCCATCACGAGGAGCAAAGCGCCATCCTTGCGCACCGTGTGGCGCGGAGATTTCAACTCTCGCCCGATCGTCGGCGGATGTTGCTAACCCTGGTGGATTCCCACTACGCGCTTTCGCACACGGCTCAGACGCGCAACCTCGACGAGCCCGCCACCATCTCGGAGTTTGTGGGCATTGTTCACAACCGGCGCAATCTCGACGCGCTGATGCTGCTCACGCTCGCCGACGGTCGTGGCACCAGCGACGAGAACTGGTCGGACTGGAAGGAGTCGCTGGTCTGGCAGCTCTATCGCAAGGCGAAGGAGTTCCTCGAGGCCGGTCCGCGCTGGGTCGAAATGCGGCGGCGCGACCGCGAGTCGCTGCATTCCGAAGTCCGACGGATGCTTCCCGCCGGCTACGAGAGCGAAGTGGAGGCGCTTTTCGACTACATGCCGGAGCGGTATTTCCACGCCTTTGAGGCTGCGGCGATCGTGGAGCACCTCAAGGTCTTCCGCGCGTTTCTGCACCAGCATCTCAACGAGCCGTCGAGGGTGTTGCAGCCGGTTTATCGCTGGATTCCCCGGCCGGAGCGCGGCCACACGGAGGTCTGGGTGTGCGGGTGGGATCGCGAACGTCTGCTCGAGCGAATTGCGGGAGCGTTTCTCTCGGTGCATGTGAACATCCTCAGCGCCGACATCTTCACACGCGGAGACAACCTCGCGCTCGACATCTTCCGCGTCTGCGACACGCGACAGCAGCCGGTCACCAGTCAACGGGACATTGAGCGAGTCGAGGAGCGGCTCAACGAGGCCCTGCGCGAAAGCGACTTCGACTTCACACCGCTCATCGGCGAGCCGAGCCGGCTGCGCTCCTACCGCCTCTCGCAGGAGGCCGAGCTGCCCACGCGCATCGTCGTGGACAACTCCTCGCACCCGCTCTACACGATCGTCGAGGTTCAGACGCCCGATCGCATCGGACTGCTCTATTCGATGCTGCGTGCGTTTGGCGGCGCGGGGATTTCCATCCAGACCTCGCGCATCACCACGGAAATGGGCGTGGCGCTGGACACCTTTTATGTGACCGGGCGCGACGACCGGAAAATCGAAGATCCGGCGAAGATTCAGCGACTCCTCAAACGCGCGGCGACCGGATCCGGAGAGCTCCCCTGAGTGGTTCTTCGGGGAGCGGCCTGCTTGACACCCGCATCCGCGGCGGCTCCAGTCTCCCCATGACCCTTAGAACCTGGCTTGGTGTTGCGGCATTCCTCCTCTGCGGTTCCTTCGCCGCGAGGGCGGACATGATTTCGGATCTCAGCAAGGAGGAGATCGCGAAGCTCATGGCTGGCGAGATGATCGTCAGTGGAAAGGACATGCCGACCGGAGGCTGGCCACAGGTCACGGTCTATACGTTTGTGAAAGCTCCGGTCGATGTGATCGAGGGCGTGCTGCGCGACTACGAGCACGCGCAGGATTTTCAGCCGGGCCTCGTCTCCGCGAAGGTCATTTCCCATCCAAGTCCGGATGTCTACGAGGTCGAATATACATCGAAGCTGCCGATGTTCGGCACGACGACCTACACGATGCGCAACACGTTCAAGAACGTGGACAACGGGTTCGAGGTGACGTGGAAGCTGGTGAAATCCTCGATGGCGGAGATTTCCGACGGCTCATTGCGCGCGGAGCCTTACAAGGACGGCAGCATCTTCCGCTACGTGAACTACGTGAAGCCGAAGTCGTCGATCGCGATGATCGCGAAGAATGCAGCCCTCGGTGAGGCGAAGAAAACGGTGTCGGAACTGAAGGCCGAAGCCGAGAAGCGCGCGAAGGACTGACGGGCGACTATCGCCGCCTTCCGCCACCACCACCACGGTGGCCTCCGAAGTGGTGTCCACCGCCGAAGTTGCCGCGTGCGCGCGCGCCGAAATGACGGTTCAGATCCTCGCGATGCGGGCGGAACGCATTTTCATCAGGCCGGTCCCAGCGACCGTTGTGGTGCTGCTCCCAGCCGTCGCCGTTGTGACGATACACGTTGCCGTCGCGGTCGGCGTAGAGGTGGTTGCGATCGAGGCGGTTCTGATCGTGCTGCTCGCGGCTTTCATCGCGCTGAATCTGTTGGCGGTCCTCCTGCCGCTGCGCGCGGTCGGCGGGGTTGCCCCGGTCGTGATCGATCTGGTTTTGCAGATGCTGCTGATGATGCGCGAGGTGCGTTTCGTTGTTCCGAAGCCTCTCCCGTTCCTGCGGAGTCAGGCGGTTGGGGTGGTTGCGGTAGATGTTCGTGTGATTGACCGTGCGGTTGATGTTGTTCGTGACGTTGCGGTTGATCGTCACGTTCTCGTTCCAGTTTGAATTCCAGTTCCAGTTGCTCCACTGGTAGTTGCCGCAGCCCCACCAGCCGCTGTTCCAGCCGCAGGCGAACGCGTCCGCACCCCAGCCCCCGCCGATTCCAAAGCCCCAGCAACCCCAGCCGACGCTGAACGTGGCGCCGAATCCCCACGTCACCGGCCGCGGGATGAACACGGTTCCGAACCACGGGTTGTAGTTCCAGCCGGTGCCGAAGACCACGGCGTCATTGAAAATGTAGCTTCCCGTGTAGCCGGGCAGGTAGCCGCACACGACTGCGTCCGGCGTGTAGGAATAGATGCTGCAGAACGTGACGGGGTAGATCGGGCAGCTTGGAGGAATCGTGTAAATCACCTGCGGGATCTCAATGCTCACGGTCCACGGGCCGGTGGGTGCGGGTCCCTGGAACCAGACGCCGTCCGAGCAGACGAAGTAGGTTTCGTCCACCTCCACGACGGACTGCGCGGTATTCACACCGTAACGCACGGAGGAATCCTTCGTGACGGGCTCAAATTTTGGGTCACCATCGTATGTGACGTCCGGACCGGCTGCGATGCGCTGGACGGCCGCCGTTTGCGGAATGGCGGCGTCGAGGATGGCGTCCTTCGCCGTCGCGGTGCCGGCCACGCTGGCGAGGGCGTTTGCCTTTGGCGAGCCCGGCGGGATCTTTGCGAAATCCGTAGGCAGCGCGTTGGCGGCGACATAGGTCCATGGCCCGGACTGGGAACTCGCGGTGAACCAGCGGCCGGAAAGCAGCACGTAGATCGCCTGCGAGTCGATGTCCATGAACACGTCGCTGTCTGTATTTGAAATGTAGAGAAGGTTCGTGCCCTCGATCGGGCTGTATTCGGCGGGGCCGGTGGTCTGGATCAATTCCGTAGGCTGCGTGGCGACGATGACCTGCGGTGGCTCGCCGGGCGTGGTTCTGGAACTGGACGACGGATCCTGATGGTTTGCGGCGAGCGAGGCGACGGCGTCGGGCACATCGGAGGTGGGGATCCACGGGCCGTTGAGGACATTCGCAGAGCTGAGCCACTGACCGCCGCCGTGGAGATAGTAGGTCTTCGTCGAGGGATCGAGCGCGAGGAAGAACGGCGTGTTCACCACGGTCATGATCGGGGAACCCGGGGTCTGCACGAGCTGGGGCTCGCCGGCGATCGAGACGAGCACGGTGGGTTGCGCGGCGAAGATGATGTTCGGCGGCGTGGTCTGGAGATCCGCGGCGGCGGCCTGCTGTTGCTTCGTGAGTGCAAGCTGCGCGAGAAGCTGGTTCAGCGAGAGCGTGAGATTCCATTCGCCGGCCGCCTGACCGATCGTCTGTGACACGGTTTGCGCAGTGCCGGAATCCGCGCTCGGAAAGTGGCTCTTCGTCACGTCGATGTTCCGGACCGTTGCCGTGCCGGTATCGCGATCGGTGGCCACGTTTGCGGTGAAGAAGATTGCACCGAAGAGCGGCTCGCCCGCGCCCTGTGCGACGGACACGGCGGCGCGGGCGGTGAATTGATTGCCCGAAAACGACTCGATCTGCGGCTGGTAGACGGTGACCTCCCCCGCGGAGGAATCACAGCGTTGCGGCCATGTGGAGAACTGCGCCCGGACAGCGGCGGCGGTGAGAGTGATGGCCAGCAGGAATGCGAGCGGGACTTTCATTTGTATGGCTCCACTCCAGCCGGCCCCGCATCCCGCCGCAAGTCGGGAAAAACCGATGCTCGCGGGATTTTTTCTTGTTGCGGGGGAGGCCGATCCGCATAGTCTCCGGTTCCTCATGCCAAAAGCAATCGCACGCAGCAAGACACGCAAGGCAGCCGCGAAACGGTTCAAAGTGACCGCCACCGGCAAGGTTCTGCGCGCTCATGCGGGGCGGCGTCACCTGCTTTCCTGCAAGTCGGCCAAGCGCAAGCGCAATCTTGCGAAGGCCGCCGTCGTGGAAAAGTCGGACGAGGCCCGCATCAAATTGAACCTGCCTTTCGCGTAACCACCGAGTGATCCATGGGTCTTCCCTCGCGATGGCGGGGGATAACGGAACGGACGAGGCCCTGGATCCAAGATAAACGAACAGTCCGCTCCATGGAGGCTCCGGCGCTGAAACGCCGGGGTTTTTGACACATGCCAAGAGCAACCAATGCTCCCGCAAGCCGCGAGCGCCGCAAGCGCGTCGTGGATGCATCCAAGGGTTATCGCGGCCGCCGCTCCAAGCTCTTCCGCTACGCGAAAGACGCGCAGATGAAGGCGAAATACTGGGCCTACCGCGACCGTAAGACGCGCAAGCGCAACTTCCGCGCCCTGTGGATCAGCCGTCTCAGCGCCGCCGTGCGCGCGCAGGGGCTCACCTACAGCCGTTTCGTCGAAGGCCTGAAGGCCGCAAACATCGGTCTCGATCGCAAGATCCTCGCCGACCTCGCCGTAAACGACGAGACGACCTTCAACGCGATCGTCGCCCAGGCGCAGGCCGCGCTCGGCGCGAAGTCGAAGAAGGCCGCCTAAAGCTTTCCCGCAAGGAGCACGAAGCCTCCCTTCGTGCTCCTTGCGTTTGCATTTTATGGAAGCGCAAATCGAAGCCCTTCGCGCCGAGGCGCTCGCTGCGATTTCGGCCGCGAAGGATGCCCGGGAGCTCGATGCCGTCCGGGTGAAATACATGGGCCGGGCCGGCGCGATTCCGCTCCTCAGCGAAGGAATGCGCAATGTGCCGAAGGAGGACAAGGCGCGGGTCGGGAAGGCGCTCAATGCGCTTCGCACCGATGTCACTGCCGCGCTGGAATCCGCAGTGCAGGCCATTGCCGACGCCGCCGATAATGCGGCGCTTGCGGACATCGACGTCACGCTTCCCGGCATCGCACCCGCGCAGGGATCGATTCATCCACTTACACAGCTCCTCGACCGGGCGGTGCGCATTTTCCGCCGGATGGGATTCGCTCTCGCGGACGGGCCCGACATCGAGACGGAGTGGCATTGCTTTGATGCGCTGAACACGCCGCCGCATCACCCCGCGCGCAACGAGCAGGATACCTTCTACCTGCCCGACGGGCGGTTGTTGCGCACACACACGTCGACCGTGCAGATCCGCACGATGGAGACGCAGTCGCCGCCCGTGCGCATCATTGCTCCGGGCGCTGCGTATCGACGCGACGAGGTGGATGCGACTCACCTCGCACAGTTCACACAGATGGAGGGCCTCTACGTCGCGGAGAAGGTTTCCGTCGCCGATCTCAAGGGGACACTTGAATTTTTCCTGCGCGAGCTATTCGGCGAGAACACGAAGATCCGCTTCCGTCCCCACTTTTTCCCGTTCACGGAGCCGAGCTTCGAGATCGACATCCAGACGCCCGCCACGGGTGGAAAGTGGATGGAACTCGCCGGCTGCGGCATGGTCGATCCCGCCGTCTTTCAGCAGATTTGCGACCGGCGGGGTGACGAGGTCTACCATCCGGACAAGGTCAGTGGATTCGCGTTCGGCTTTGGCCTGGACCGTCTCGCGATGAATCTCATCGGTATTCCCGACATCCGCATGCTCGTGGAGAACGACCTGCGGTTTCTCAGGCAATTTTAAATCGGGAGAACGCGGAGGAGCCGATCCGTTTCGAGATCTCTCGTCCGTTGTGCCCTAGGTGGTGAAATGAAAATCTCGCTCAGTTGGTTGAAGGAATTCGTGCCTTACGAAGGCGCGGCGCAGGATCTCGGCGATTTGCTTACGCGCGCCGGACTCGAGGTCGGGTCGATTGAAACCCGTGGCGCGGATTTTCCAAAGGTCGTCGTCGCGCAGATTCTTGAGTCGAATCCGCATCCGAACGCCGACCGCCTGAGCGTGTGCAAGGTTGACGACGGCAGCGGCGAACCGCGCCAGATCGTATGCGGCGCGAAGAACTACAAGGTCGGCGACAAGGTCCCGCTCGCGCTGCCCGGGGCCGTGCTGCCCGGAAATTTCAAGATCAAGTCCGGCAAGCTTCGCGGGGTCGAGAGTGACGGCATGATGTGCAGCGCGAAGGAGCTGAATCTCGCCGAGGACGCTCAAGGGTTGCTGATTCTTTCTCCGGATCTGAAAACGGGCACCCCGATCTCGGAGGTGTTTCCGCCGGAGACCGTGCTGGAAATTGAAATTACGCCGAACCGTCCCGACTGGCTCAGCCACGCAGGTGTTGCGCGCGAGGTCGCCGCGAACACGAATCTCCCGGCCACGTCGCCGAATCCCGGGATTGCGCCGACGCGGGAGGATGCCGCGGTTGCGCGGATCGAAGACGCCACGGCATGTCCGTTCTACTCCGTGCGCCGCATTTCGGGTGTGAAGATTGGTCCGAGCCCGGAATGGCTCCGACGCAGGCTGGAGTCCATCGGCCTGCGTTCGATCAACAACGTGGTCGACGTGACGAATTACGTGATGATGGAACTCGGCCAGCCGTTGCATGCGTTCGACGCGGCAAAGATCGCGGGCGGCATCATCGTCCGCCGGGCGATGGCCGGTGAGAAGTTTCTCGCGCTCGACGGTCGGGAGTATGAGCTGCGTTCCGCGGACCTTGTCATCGCGGACTCCGGCAGGGCTGTCGCGCTTGCCGGCGTGATGGGTGGTGAGGATTCCGGCGTCACGGAAACGACCACCGATCTTCTGCTCGAGAGCGCGCTTTTCGACCCGCCCACCGTGCGCGCGACCGCACGTGCTCTCGATCTGCACAGTGATTCGAGCTACCGCTTCGAGCGCGGCGTGGATCCCGCCGGAGTGCTTCTTGCGAGTGCCCGTGCGGTGGAATTGATTCTCGAGGTCGCCGGCGGCGTTGCGGAGGAAACCGTGGTGGTTGCCGGTGCGCTGCCGCCGCTCGAATGGACGGTCGAGCTGGCGTATTCGCGATGCAGAGACCTGCTGGGTGTCGGCATCTCCAACGATCGCGTGAATGCGGCACTGGCAAAGCTTGGCCTCGATAAGGTCTCGGGCGACGATGCGAAGTCGGTGTGGAAAATCCCGTCGGGGCGCGCGGATCTTACGCGTGACGTGGATCTCATCGAGGAGGTCGTCCGTCTGGTCGGCATTGAAAGCATTCCCTCCCGTCTCGTTGGCGCACCCACGCTCGCGACCCGTGCCGATGCCACCTACGACGATGCGATGCACGTTCGCAGATCGCTCCGCGATCTTGGATTCAGCGAGGCGCGCACGAGCACGCTCGTGTCCCGCGCATCCCACTCCGCATATCCGCTGATGGAGCTGCGGAATCCGCTCGGCGAGGAGCAGTCGGCTCTCCGGCCGACGCTGCTGACAGGATTGCTGGCAGCCGTGGAGCGGAACCTGAACTTCGGAGCCACCTCGGTGCGACTTTTCGAAGTGGGGCGTGTGTTCTCGGCATCCCAGGAGGAGCAGGTGGACCGCGTGGCGCTGGTGATGACGGGTGAACGTGTCGCAAAGTCGTGGCGCGATTCCGGAGACGAGAGCTTCGACTTCTTCGACATGAAGGGCGTGGTGCAGAGTCTCGTGCGAAGTGCAACGTTTCACCACGTTTCCCGGGAACCGTTTGCCCTTGCCGTCGAGGTGAAGGTTGGGGATGCATCCGCCGGATTTGTGGGACAGATTTCCCCCTCCGCTGCGCGGGCGATGAACGCGCGCGGCCCGGTGATTGCCGCCGAACTGCGCCTCGACCTCCTCGAAGCTGCGGACCAGGTGCGCGAGTTCGTTCCGATTCCGAAGTTCCCCGCGGTTACACGCGATTTTGCAGTGGTCGTTCCACGGGACATGGCGTTCGGAACCATCGAGGCGGCGGTTCATGCGGCGCAGGAGCCGCTGCTGGCCGGAATGCAGGTCTTTGATGTTTTCGCCGACGACACGGGCGCAAAGCTGCCGGCGGATCGGAAGTCGCTGGCGTTCTCCTTGACTTTCCGCTCGCCCGAGCGAACGCTGACTGCGGAGGAAGTGACTGCCGCGTGCGACCGGTTGAAAGCCGGCCTGCGATCGCAGCTGGGAGTCGACTTCCGGGAATAGCTCTTTTCGAATTTGAATGGCGGTCCGCTCCGGCGGGCTCCACGGTTTTGCCCTGCGGTGTTCGAGACTGAGACGTCGAACTCCCGATCCGATGTAAAACACCCAGGAGGCTGTGCGGGGTGCGGTAATGACAGGCCTTTGTTGGACGTCAGAGCTTCATCCTGCGGTCATCCGCCGTTTCCATGAGGGAACGGGATAGGCGTCGAACGGCACAGGCGGGGCGAATCTTTCCAACCCCGTCCGCACGCGTTGCGGACGGGGTTTTCTCATGCCGGGGCGCGACATTCCCCGGCGGATTCGAATCCGCAGTTGAGTCGCGCACCGCGCGTGATCATATTCGCAGTGTGTCTGCGATTTTAGCATTGGAGGACGGCCGGGTATTTCGTGGTGAGGGATTTGGGGCAAAGGGAACGGCGGTCGGCGAGATTTGTTTCAACACGTCGATGACGGGTTATCAGGAGGTCCTTACGGATCCCTCGTATCGCGGGCAGATTGTGGCCATGACAGCGCCGCAAATCGGCAACTACGGCGCGAATGCGATCGATATCGAGAGCCCGACTCCGCATGTGCGCGGGTTTGTGATTGAGGAACTCAGCGTGGTTCCCAGCAACTGGCGCGCGGAATTTTCGCTGCACGAGTTTCTGGAGAAAAATGGCATTCCCGGCATTGAGGGAATCGACACCCGGGCGCTCACGCGGCATCTCCGCACGCGCGGAGCGATGCGGGCGTGCGTGACCACGGAACTCGATGAAGAGGCAGCCGTGCAGGCTGCGAAGGAGACTGTTTACGACGGTTATGATTTCGTGCAGGAGGTCACTCCCACCGAGCCCTACGAATGGGATCCCGATGGCGTCCGGAGCCGCGAATGGGTGCAGGCTGTTGCGCAGGGGGACCGCGGGGAAAAGGACGCTCTTGGAAACGTGTTTCTGCCGACGCCGGAGCCCGTGCGGCGGATCGTTGCCTACGATTTTGGGATGAAGAAAAACATCCTGCGGCTGCTGCGGCGTCATGGCTTCGCGGTGGAGGTCGTTCCGGCGAAGACGCCGGCAAAGGACGTGCTCGCCCGGAAGCCCGATGGGGTGTTTCTGTCAAACGGACCGGGCGATCCGGCGGCGTTGACCTACGCGCACGAGACGGTGCGCGCGCTCGTGCCGGAGGTGCCGCTGTTCGGAATTTGCCTCGGACACCAGATCCTCGGCTACGCGCTGGGGGCGAAGACGTTCAAACTCAAGTTCGGCCATCGCGGAGCGAACCAGCCCGTGAAGGATCTCCGGACGGGGAGGATCGCGATCACTTCCCAGAATCACGGCTACGCGATCGACCCCGACTCACTCCCCGATGATGTCGAGGTCACTCACGTGAACCTCAACGACGGCACGGTGGCCGGCATTGCCCACAAGCACCGGCCCGCATTCAGCGTGCAATACCATCCGGAGGCCTCCCCCGGCCCCCGTGACGCGGCCTACTTCTTCGACCAGTTTGCCAAAACGGTTGATGAATCGAAGGCGCGGTGATAACTGGAGACGACCATGCCCAAGCTCCGTATCTCCCTCTCAGACGATAACGAAATCCTCCACGAGCTGACCGAGGACACGCTGACGATCGGCCGCGTCGAGGACAACGGTCTGCGCCTCGATGATGGCTCGGTCTCCAGCCATCACGCAGAGATCGTGAACGAGGGCGGTGTGTTCAAGGTCCGCGATCTCGGTTCCACGAATGGCACGTTTGTAAACGAGTCGCAGGTCACCGAGGCCAAACTCAAGGGATCCGATGTGATCCGCTTCGGCAGTGTGGTTTGCCGTTTCGAAGCCGACGCGGCTTCGGCGGGTGGCGCTGCGCAGCCCCTGCCTCAGACCGAGCGTGCGGCGGCCTCCTTTGGCGGCAGCGGCGGACGACCGGCGAATTTCGTGACCTCCTCGCCCTTCCCGAAGCCCGTTCCGAAGCCTGATGCGCTGACCTACGCGGCGATTGCGATCGCAGTGATCGGTGCGCTTGCCGCGCTGGCTGCAGCGGGCATGGTGTTCACGCTGACTCCACCGGTGTAAAAGCCGCAGGTGTGCGAGCGGGTCGTCGGGGACGCTGGAACTTGGGGACTACTCCCCGAGTTCGACGTTCCAGTAGGCGAAATCGATGAAGTGCTTCCAGCTCTCGTGATGAGGGCTGGGGAACGAGATGTTCACGAAGGGCCTCCATTTCGGCCGCTTCGGTTTGCGTAAAAGTTGCATGCCCGCCTCGTGGGGAAGCCGGTTCCCCTTGCGGGAATTGCACGGGATGCAGGAGCACACGATGTTCTCCCAGGTGGTCTGGCCTCCCCGATCGCGTGGAAACACGTGGTCGAGATTCAGATCCTTCCGGTCGAAGACCTGCCCGCAATACTGGCAGGTGTTCCGATCGCGCTCGAAGACGTTGTGGCGGGTGAACTTCACCTCCTTCTTCGGCAGGCGGTCGAACATCATCAACACGATCACCTGCGGAATGCGGATGTTCACCGAAATCGTCCGGATCATCTCGTGTTCCGGTTCGGCGAGGGAGAGCTCCCGCCAGCTGCCGAAATCGTGGGTGTGGAAGTTGTTCTCAGCGTCGTTGCGCACCACCTGGGCGTGCCCCTGAAAAAGCAGCACGAGAGCCCGTCGCACGCTGCAGGTGTTCACCGCCTGCCACAGGCGGTTCAAAACCAGCACGGGTCTGTCGAGGACGGCATCCATCGTTTGAACCATGGCGTCGAGCCACGCTCCGCGCGGTGGGTAACCTGACTGGAGAGTGAAGTCAAGTTGTGAATAAAATGTGAACGAATTGGAGACGTCCTCCGCAGCGGTGCGGGATTTGCACGAAGGTTGTTTTCGAAGGGGCGCTCTGATACTTTGCTCGGTTCATCATGCGAAACTTGAGCGTCCCCCCGCTGCTTGCCGCGCTGGTTTTTCTCGTGGCGATGCCGGCGTTCCTTCGCGCCGAGGACGACCCGGGTGAGCTTTTCATGCAGGCCTACGGCGAGTTTCGCGCTGCGGAAAAGCTCGAGACCGAGGGGCGCGGGTCGGATGCCCTCACGAAATATCGCTTCTGCGCCAGTCTGCTCGAGCAGATCGGTCAGAAATTTCCGACTTACCAGCCGCTCGTCATTCAGTTTCGTCTTGGCAAGAGCCGCGAAGCCATTGCACGGGTGGAGGGGGCGCTCAACTCCCGTTCCAATCTTCCGCCGCTCCCGCCATCGCTCGAATCCAACGCGGAACCCTCCCTCACAGCACCGTCCACCGTCCGACCGGCGGCCCCTTCGTTCCGGATACCCACTCGTTCCGGTGCGGGTGCGACACCGCGCGCGCTTTCGTCGCGCGGAGGCGGAGATCTCGCCATCGGCCGCGGAGCTTCGCCGTCAGTCGCGCGTGAACTCGAAGATCTGCGCAGCCGGCTGCGGGATTCCGAGCGTCGGGCCAGCGAACTTGAGCGCCAGGTGTTGCAGGAGAAGGCGGAGAAACAAAGCGCCTACAAGGAGCTCGATCTCACGAAGGTCCAGGTCGTCGAACTGAAGTCCCGTCTTGCCCAGGCCGGTCAGCGACTGCGGGATCTCGAGATCTCGAACGAGGCACTTGCGAACGAGAAGGCCGCCGAAACCCATCGCGTGGTGGAACTCGAGAGAGATCTCGACGAGGTTCGCGCGGAACTCGAAGTCGTCGAGGAATCCAACAGCGAACTCTTCGCTCGGCTCGAGAAGGCGGCCGAGTTCATCGAGGCGTCCGAGGCGATTCGCAAGCAGTTGCTCGCCGATAGAAAGGAACTCGCCGCCGAGATCGCGGGTGGCTCGGATGCAGCGACGAAGAAGCTCCGCAACGAAATCGATCGCCTGATCGAGGAGAATCGAAAGTTCAAGGAACAGGTCACCGGCATTCCGGCCATCGAGCAGCGCAACGCGGAACTCTCCGCCCGCCTTGCCGATGCCGAGAAGCGTGCCGAGGCCCTTGAAAAGGAGCGGGACGCCGGGCGTGTCGTCGAGGAGGAGTTGCGCAAGGAGGTCGGGCAACTCAACGGTTCGATCGCCGCCCTGCAGGACGAGATCAAGGCCGGTCGCAACCGGGTGGCGGAACTCGAGCGTCAATTTGAGGAAACCTCCGCTGCCACCACAGCCGCCACCGGCGCAATGGCCAGCGAAAATGCGCTGCTCAAGGAAATCCTCCAGCGGCAGATTCGCGAGCAGGCCAGACGCCAGCAGGCGCGCAAGCTCGTCGCTGAGGAGATGGAGAAACTTCAGATTCGCTCAGGCACACTTCTCGAGAAGTTGAATGTCCTCGCCGCCGCTGAAGTTGCGCTCACTCCCGCCGAGGAGAAACTCCTTCGCAAGCCGGAGGTCGCGCTTTCTGCATCCGGCGTCGGCAACTCGTTCGAGCTTTCCGTGGCAAAGGTGAAGATGGAGGATGACCCGCTCGCGGAAGGCGGTGCGCGGGATGCGCATTCCGCGTCCGACGATCACGCTCTGCCGAACAATGACGGGGTCGATGATGAGGCCTCGGAGGCCTATCGCGCTGCATTGAATCAGGGCATCGCGAGCCATCACTCGCATAACTACGCTGACGCGATCAGCGCATTCCGGCGGGCGCTTGAGATTCGGCCGGACGCAGCTGCAGCCCTCACGAATCTTGGGATTTCCGAACTCCGCAGTGGGAACGTCGAAGCCGCGAAGGAAACGCTGCGCAAGGCCGTTCAGGCCAACGGAGCCACGCATCTCGCGCACTACTTCCTCGGTCTGGCTCTGCAGCAGGAAGGTGACATCGAAGGTGCAATCCGCCAGGCGCGCCGTTCGATCGAGCTGAAGCCCGACTACGAACCGGCCCTCGAACTCGAAGAGGATCTCCAGGCGGCAACGCCTCCGCAGCGTCCCGCAGCCGGCGCGAAACCCTGATCTGCGGTTGCTGATCGGGAATGCGCGAATTTTTCGTGAGATGAACGCGCGATCTCCTGAGGTCGCATGAGGCCGGCGGGCCGCATCAATCAAGCCTTCGCGGGTGGAGGAAAAATTCCGTGAAGCGCAAGCGGAAAAATTTTTCGAAAAAATCGCGAAAAACCGTTGACCCCATTTCGCGATATGATATCAATCTTCTTCCCACGACGGAACGGCCGACAACAAGTCGAGACCAACCGAAGTGAGGCGAAGTTCTCTCGAGCGGATGCACCGCCTCGATTGCTCGAAACTCCAGACGGGGATTACCGTCCCCAGGAGACGGGCAGCGAGTGCAAGGACTCTGCATACGAAGAAGGTTTTTTGAAAGTCTGAATCTGGATTTTTCGCAATCGCGAAAATTCAGAACGCAAAAACAGCAAATTCAGCAAAAACTGAATTGTGCGTTCTTTCGTTGATTTTGAGTAATCAATAATTAATTGACGACCCATTCCCGACTGGGATCTCACTCAGTTGGAACAATGGATAGTCAGATTTTACCACCATGCTGTATCGGTGGTGCAAATTCTTTACGGAGAGTTTGATTCTGGCTCAGAACGAACGCTGGCGGCGTGGATAAGACATGCAAGTCGAACGGGACTTGCGATGTAGCAATACATTGCAAGTCTAGTGGCGGACGGGTGCGTAACACGTGAGCAACCTGCCCAAAAGTGGGGGATAGCTCGCCGAAAGGCGAATTAATACCGCATGTGGCCATGGAAGACATCTTCCTGACGCTAAAGCAGCAATGCGCTTTTGGATGGGCTCGCGGCCTATCAGCTTGTTGGTGAGGTAACGGCTCACCAAGGCTATGACGGGTAGCTGGTCTGAGAGGACGACCAGCCACACTGGAACTGAGACACGGTCCAGACACCTACGGGTGGCAGCAGTCGAGAATTTTTCACAATGGGGGAAACCCTGATGGAG
>Ga0065721_10004992_pt1 | contig 25630 bp, 24 predicted proteins | sample Mesricmetagenome_FD_59108 | JGI IMG/M metagenome (GOLD analysis project Ga0065721, IMG submission 59108) | Mesophilic microbial community from rice straw/compost enrichment Sample: eDNA_1 v2 (version 2) | ecosystem: Engineered > Solid waste > Grass > Composting > Bioreactor | place: USA: Davis... | reverse complement strand
CCATCACTTTGTGACAGCCCAGCCGCTTCGCCAGCATGGCCGAGAGAATGTTTGCTTCCTCGGCGTTGGTGACGGCGACGAATACGTCGGCGCTGTCGATGTTCTCTTCCAGCAGCAGTTCCTCGTCAGCGGCATCGCCGCTGAGCACGATGGTATTGCTGAGCTGCTCGGAGACACGCCGGGCACGACGCGGATCGCGCTCGATCAGTTTGACTTGATGGTTCACTTCCAGGGTCTGCGCGAGCCGGAAGCCGATGTTGCCGCCGCCGGCGATGACCACGCGGCGCACCGGATCTTCGAGGCGCTGCATCTCGTTCATCACCAGGCGGATGTCCTCGCGAGCGGCGATGAAGAACACTTCGTCGCCATGCTCGATGACCGTAGTGCCTTCGGGCTTGATGCTATGTCCGCCACGATAGATCGCCGCGACGCGGGCATCGCGCCCTTCGATGTGCGTGGGCAGTTGTTTCAATTGCTGACCGACCAGCGCGCCGCCTTGCAGTGCCTTGACGCCCACCAGGCGAATGCGGCCATCGGCGAAGTCCAGCACCTGCAGGGCGCCCGGATACTTGATCAGATGCACGACGTGCTCGGTCACCAGCTGTTCGGGGCTGATCGGCACGTCGACGGCGAATGCGCGGTCCTCCTGCGAGAACAGCTTGGTGTGCCTGGTGAAATCGGCGGAGCGGATGCGAGCGATGCGCGTCGCGTCCTTGTTGAACAGGCTCCACGCGATCTGGCAGGCGACCATGTTCACTTCGTCGCTGTTGGTCAATGCGATGAAGATGTCGGCGTCGCGTGCTCCGGCCGCTTCCAGGACGCTCGGCTGCGTGCCGCTGCCGACCAGGGTGCGAATGTCGAGCCGGTCCTGCAGATCGCGCAGCAGCTCGTCATTCACGTCGACGACCGTGACTTCGTTGGCCGCTTCGCGCGCCAGATGATAGGCGGCGGTGCGACCCACCTGTCCGGCGCCGAGGATGATGATTTTCATACCGGTTCCAGATTCGCGTACGCCAGCATCAGCCACTTGGTGCCCTGGCGCTCGAAGTTCACCTGCACGCGTGCATGGCTGCCCTGGCCTTCCAGATCGAGCACGGTGCCTTCACCGAACTTGCCGTGACGCACGCGCTGGCCGAGCCGCACGCCGCCGGTGTTGGCCGGCTCCTCGTGCACTCTGCCCATGCCGCTGCGATGGGGCGTGTAGATCGGACGCGAGATTTGAATGCGCGGGCGGATCTCCTCGAGCAGCTCGGAGGGGATTTCCTTGATGAACCGCGACGGCGTGCCGTAGCTGTCCACGCCATGCAGGCGTCGCTGCTCGGCGTAAGTCAGGTACAGCTGTTTCATCGCTCGCGTCGTGCCGACGTAACACAGGCGGCGCTCTTCCTCGAGCCCGTCCACATCGCTGATCGAGCGCTGATGCGGGAACAAGCCGTCTTCCATGCCGCACAGGAACACCACCGGGAATTCCAATCCCTTGGCGGAATGCAGCGTCATCATCTGCACCGCATCCTCGCCGGCGCCAGCTTGTTCCTCGCCGGATTCCAATACCGCGTGCGCCAGGAAGTTGGCGAGCGGGGACACTTCGATTTCGCCTTCCGGCTCATAGCCGCGCGCCGCCGATACCAGTTCGTTCAAGTTGTCGACGCGGGCTTCGCCGCGATCGCCTTTCTCCTGCTGGTAGTGCGCCACCAGGCCGCTCGCATGAATCACGTGATCCACTTGTTCGTGCAGGGGCAAGGTGCGCGTTTGCTCATCCAGCTGCTCGATCAGCAGCATGAATGCATGCAGCGCCTGGCCACCGCGAGCACCGATCTCTTTGATGCTCGCACCGGCCGCTTCCCACATCGACGTGGCATTGGCGCGTGCGTAGTTGCGGACCACGTCCAGCGTTTTGTTGCCGATGCCGCGAGTCGGCAGATTCACGATGCGCTCGAACGAGGCGTCGTCGGTACGGTTGTGCATCAACCGCAGATAACCGAGCGCGTCCTTGATTTCGGCCCGCTCGAAGAATCGCAGGCCGCCGTAGACCCGATACGGAATGCGATGCGTGAGCAACGCTTCTTCGAAGGTTCGCGATTGCGCGTTGGAGCGGTACAGAATCGCGCATTCGCGGCGCAGGCCGCCCTTCATCACGTACTCGCGAATCCGATTGACGACGAAGTCCGCTTCGTCGCGCTCGTTGAACGCGGCGTACAGCTTGACCGGGTCGCCTTGCTCGCCGCTGGTCCAGAGATTCTTGCCGAGGCGGCCGCCGTTGTTGGAGATCAACGCGTTGGCGGCGGCGAGGATGTTGCCGGTGGAGCGATAGTTCTGCTCCAGTCGAAACATCTGCACGTTGGGATAATCGCGCCGGTACTGATGCAGATTCTCCACCCGCGCGCCGCGCCAGCGATAAATCGACTGATCGTCGTCGCCGACCGCGAACGGCAGTCCCTCGGGCCCGGCGAGCAGCTTCAACCACGAGTACTGGATGGTGTTGGTGTCCTGGAACTCGTCGATCAGCACGTGGCGGAAGCGCTGGCGATAGTGCGCCAGCAGATCCGGGCGATCGCGGAACAGCTCGTAAGCGCGCAACAGCAGCTCCGCGAAATCCACCACGCCGGCGCGGTCGCACTGCTCCTGATACAGCTTGTACAACTTGATGAACATGCGCCGAGTCGGATCGCCGTCATCCTTGATCTGTCTGGCGCGCAGCCCGTCGTCCTTGCGGGCGTTGATGAACCACATGATCTCCTTCGGGACCCAGCGCTCCTCATCGAGGTTCTGCGCCTTCAGCAAGCGCCGGATGGCGCGCAGCTGATCGTCCGAATCCATGATCTGGAAGCTTTGCGGCAGGTTCGTGTCGCGCCAATGGATGCGCAGCAGACGATGCGCGATGCCGTGGAAGGTGCCTATCCACAGCGGTGCGCTGGGCACGCCGAGCATGGTTTCGATGCGCGCGCGCATCTCGCCCGCAGCCTTGTTGGTGAAGGTCACCGCCAGGATGCTGTGCGGGGAGGAGCCTTCGACCTGTACCAGCCAGGCGACACGATGGGTGAGCACGCGCGTTTTGCCGCTGCCGGCACCGGCCAGGACCAGGGTCGGCGCCAGCGGGGCCGCGACGGCGGCGCGCTGAGCGTCGTTAAGGCCTTCAAGTAGATCAGAAACGTCCAGGGCGAGTCCTCGAGACTGGCCGATGCCCCAGGCAAGCGTTGCTGCAACGACTTCCCGCAACAGGGCACGCAGGCAATGACAGAAATGCTAGGGCGATCAACGATGTTCGCACCAAAATGTGCGCCCTCCCAGGGTGCGTCCCGGGGCGGGGGCTGTGAACCGAGGTCGCGGATTCTAGCAGGGTGGCCGATTCTATATGCTGTGGGGCTGGAGTCGGTCGCCCGGAGGCGTGCATGCGTGTTTGGCGCGGGATGTTACTTTCCCATTGCGCGGTTTTGCTGACCATGGCGGGGTGCTCGAAGACACCCGAGCCCACCGTGCCGGGGCCGGCGACCACGGCGGAAACGGGTGGGTTGAGTCTGCCGTCCCCAGCGTCTGCCACATCCGAGCCGTCCGCGGAGTCGGGGCTCGCCATCAAGCGCGGCATCGTCACGGTCTCCGCCGATCGCAGTGCCTTCCGCCCATGCGGCGAACAGCGCGATCTGCTCATGGTGGATCAGACCGATGGCGTGCTCACGCGTGAGTTCGGCGGTGAGAAAGACGCGGACGGCGATGATGTGCCAATGAAGCTGTACATCGAGGCGTACGGCGAGCGTGCCGTCGACAAACCGGCCCCCGAGGGCTTCGCGGGTACCTTCATGCTGGAAGAAGCACTGTACGCTGCGCCGGACGGACAGACCCGCGGCTGCGATTCACCGCCGCAGGATTACATCGTTGCCACTCGCGGCAACGAGCCTTTCTGGAGCGCGGAGGTCACCGAAGCCGCGTTGCTGTGGCGTCAGCCGGACGAGCCCAAGGAAATCTCCATCGCTGCGCCTCAGACGCAGGATGCCGAGGGCGCGGTCAGTTACGTCGCCGCCAACGATGATCACAAGATCGAGTTGTTCATCGATGCTCAGGGCTGCCGGGATGACATGTCGGGCGAGTATTTCGCATACGCGGCTCGAGCCACGCTGGATGGCAAGAAATACAACGGTTGCGCGCGGATCGGCGGCAGATCGTTCTGATCACCGTTCCCGCAGCGATAGATCGCTGGGTGCGCCCGCGAAGCGTCGCGGGCGGTGACGTCGGTATACCGAGCGGAACACCAGCCCGATGATCAGCGCCAGCAGCGGATCGGTGATCGACGCATGTTCCCCGGGCAGCCAGATCTGCAGCGCCTCGACCACGGCTGCGATGGTCAGCATCACGCCGAACGCGAAGTCCGTGGACGCGCCCCACTCGCGCACCACCCACAGCAGCGCGCCATAAAGAAACAATTTCCCGAACACCTGCACCCAGTCGACTACAGCCAGATTCCAGCCCGAATCGACCAGTGCGAGGAACGGCCAGAAATCGAACTGCACCGCCTGCGGTGAGAAGTCGAAGGGCGCCAGCTCTTCTATGAGCAGCAATGCGACGACTGCGAGCACCAGCGCAGCTCGACGCGGCCGTGGCCGCAGCCGATGCATCAGCACGACCATCGGCAGCAACAACAGCAACGCCAGCAATTCGGCGGGCACGAACGTTTGATTCGCGACGATCAGGCGACCGATCAGCACGGCCGCCATCAAGAGTAGCAACGTTTCCAAACGTCGCGGACGGCTCACCAGCGCGGCGACCGCCTGATTCACGACCAGCCAGCAGGTGAGAAAAACCAGCACGGTGACGAAGTCGAAGGTGGGATGGAACAGCGGCCGCAGCGCCGCTTTGAGCTTGCCGAGGTCGAGTTGCGGCACGAACGGCGCGAATCGCCACGCCAGCCACAAGCCGATCAACAACGCTGCGCCTGGATCGCGCGTCTGTTTCTCCGCGCGCGAGGGCAGGTGCATCAGGTGGCTCAGCGCAGTCCAGCCCATGCCGCCGATCGCGCCGAGCAAGGTTCCGCCCGAGTTCAGCACCAGATCGGTGAGACTCGGCACGCGCTTCGATACGTACACCTGCGCGACTTCGATCGTGAGCGACAGGATCGTGCCCAGCACGGTGGCGATCGTCACCGAGGTGCCGCGACGGAGCCGTTCGCTCAGCCACAAATACAGGCAGAAGCCGAGCGGCAGATACAACAGGACGTTGGAAATGCGATCGCCGCGACCCGCCCGCGCCCATGACAACTGGCGGAGCGCCCCGAGCAGATCATCCTGCACGTCGGGCTTCAGATTGAACGGATACAGCGACCCGTACAGGATCAGCGCGATGACGGTCGCCGTGAGCCAGGGAATCGAGCTTCGTGGTGTGCGCGCCGGAGCCACGATGCGAGCGCTGGGCTAGGTCAGCCGGATCGTCACATAGTGATCGATCAGCAACGCAGCGAACAGCAGTGCCAGGTAGGTGATCGAATAGCCGAAGGTCTGCATGGGCAGGCGCGCGTCCTGCCGCACTTTCAGCTGCAGAGCCCGGAACAGGAAGAATGCGCCGAGGATCAGCGCCGCCGCGAGATAGATCAGGCCGCTCATGCCGGTGAGATAGGGCAGCAGGGTCACGATCACGAGCAGGATCGTGTACAGCAGAATATGCAGCCGCGTGAAGTCGCTGCTGTACGCGACCGGCAGCATCGGAATGCCCGCTTTCGCGTACTCGTCACGGCGTGCTATCGCCAGCGCCCAGAAATGCGGCGGGGTCCAGGTGAAGATGATCAGGAACAGCAGCAGCGCATGCGGATCGACCGAGCCAGTGACGGCGGTCCAGCCCAGCACCGGAGGCGCCGCGCCGGCGGCACCGCCGATCACGATGTTCTGCGGAGTCGCGTGCTTGAGCCATACCGTGTAGATCACGGCATAGCCGATCAGTGAGCAGAATGTGAGTACAGCCGTCAGCGCATTCACACAGCCCCACAGCAACACCATCGATAGCACCGCCAGCACCAGCGCATAGCTCAATGCCTGGCGCTCGGTGACATGACCGGTGGGCAGCGGGCGATTCCGGGTGCGCGCCATCTGCTCGTCGAAGCGGCGGTCCAGGACGTGATTGATCGCGGCCGCCGAGGATGCCGCCAGTGCGATGCCCAGCGTGCCGAAAATCAGCGCATTGACCGGCGGCAGGCCCGGTGCGGCCAGGAACATGCCGGCAATGGCCGTGAACATGATCAGCATTACCACGCGGGGCTTGCCCAGCTCGTAGTAATCGCGCCAGGAGGCGGCAGGCTGAAATGAAGAAGTTTGCACGGCGGACATAGGGGAGACGGCAGTGACCGATGGAGGATTCTACAGGGAAAGGCGTTAGCCGTTGGCCCTCGGAGCTCAGTATCCGGCCAACCCCCAACGACTCACGCCCGAGCGCCGCTACCGTATCAATCTGTTCATGCGCAGAGTCGCCAGGAGCAGCAGCGCGGCCACGCCGTTATGTGCTGTGGCCAGCCCGAGGGGGAGTGCGCGCATGACCATGATCGGACCCAGGATGAGCTGAGCGATCAGCACCAGCCCCAGCAAGACGCCTGCGGTCCGCACCGCTGGCGTCGTACCTCGTCGCCAGGCCAGAAAGCTCAATGCGCCGAGGATGAGGGCCGCGGCGATCGCCCCCACGCGATGGACGAAGTGGATGGCAACCCGCGCCGGGTGATCCAGCACACCGCCTTCGTAATCGATGCCCAGTCCTCGCCACAGCACGAACGCATCCTTCATGTCCATGTGGGGCCAGTAGCTGTTCTGGCAGGTCGGGAAGTCGGGGCAGGCGAGGGCGGCGTAGTTACTGCTGGTCCAGCCGCCGAGCATGATCTGCAGAGCCAGCACCGCCAGTCCGACGCCCGCGAGCTTGCGCAATCCGGCGTTGTCCGTGCGCTGCGCGGGCTCGGGCCGACGCATGGCCAGCCACGCCAGCAGCGCGAGCGTCGACAAGCCGCCGACCAGGTGCAGCACCACGATCAGCGGCTTGAGCAGCAGCGTGACGGTCCACATGCCCAGCAGCCCTTGGAAAATCACCAGGCCGACCAGTGCCAGCGGCAAAGCGACCGGCTGCTGCGGATCGTCGCGATTGCGGATCGCCAGGCCGGCGAGCACCAGGGTCAGAACGCCCAGGCTCGAGGCGAAGTATCGATGCACCATCTCCTTGACGGCCTTGTGATACTCGAACGGCCGGTGCGGGAACGCCTCGTTGACCGCGTCGATGTTCTGGGCCGCGCTGCCGGCGCTGAAATGACCATAACATCCCGGCCAGTCCGGACAGCCCAGGCCCGCGGCACTCAGGCGCACCCAGGCGCCGAGCACCACCACGACCAGCGCGAGCAGCACGCCGGCCAGCGCCAGGCGGCGAAACAGAAGCAAACGTGGAGTCATGAACGGTGCGAGATTGGAGGCGATTTTGAGCGGGGCGCAATGATAAGCGCCCCGCCGGCTGTTTTGTGGGCCGTGGGGCGATTTGCCCCGGCCAACACCCTATTTCGCGAACCACGCCAGGCGGGTGAGGAAGGTGTAGTCGCCTTCGATCGCCATCAGCCCGATCAGGATCAGCAGCGACAGGGGCGGCACCAGGATGGCCAGCTTCAGCGCCAGTCGCTCCCAGGCCATGTGCATGAAGATCGCCACGATGAAGCTCGCCTTGATCACCATGAACACGAGGATCAGCGTCCAGCGCAGCGCGCCCTGCAGCTGGAAGTAATCGACCATGTAGGAAAACGCGCTGAAGACGAACAGCAGCACCCAGACCCATAGATACAGCTTGATCGGGTGCTGCTGCCCTTCCGCGTGGGCGCCATGCGCGGCTGCGTGCGCGGGCGAATGATTCTCGGGGGCGTCCGCCTGGATGTCGTGCTGTCTTACCGCCATGCCGCTCTCCGCAAATGTTTTGGGACGGGCCCGGCCCGTCACCACAAATAGAAGAACGCGAAAATGAATACCCACACCAGATCGACGAAGTGCCAGTACAGGCCTGCGACCTCGACGGTCTCGTAAGTGCCCTTGCGATCGTAGAAGCCGCTCAACACGCGGGCGGCGACCACCGTGAGGTAGATCACGCCGCCGGTCACGTGCAGGCCGTGGAAGCCGGTGATCATGAAGAACGACGAGCCGAACTGCGCCGCGCCCAGCGGATTGCCCCAGGGCCGCACGCCTTCATCGACGATCAGCTTGGTCCACTCGAACGCCTGCATGCCGACGAAACACAGGCCCAGCGCCGCGGTAGCAAACATCAGGGCCGCGGTTCGCTTGCGGTCGCGCCGATAACCGAAGTTGACCGCCATGGCCATCGTGCCGCTGCTCGTGATCAGCACCATGGTCATGATCGCGATCAGCAGCAATGGAATGTGATGACCGCCGACCGTGAGTGCGAACACTTCGGCGGTATTGGGCCACGGCTCGGTCGTCGACATGCGCACGTTCATGTACGACGTGAGGAAACACGTGAAGATGAAGGTGTCCGAGAGCAGGAAGATCCACATCATCGCCTTGCCCCAGGGCACCGGGAAGGCCTGCTTGTCCGCCGACCAGTCCGCGGTCACGCCTCTGAAACCAGGCTCCAATGTGGCGGGTTCGTGGCTCATGCTTGTCTCTCGCTCACGTCGATAACAACACGGCGAACAGCCCCAGCCAGACCAGCAACAGGTAATGCCAGTAGACCGAGGTGAGCTCGACGCTCAAACGCACGTCGATCAGCTCCACGCCTTTGCGCAAGGTGCGCGCCAGCGTGCGCGCCCACACGACCAGTCCGCCCAACAGGTGCAGCGCATGCACGGCTGTGAGCACATAGAAAAATGCGACCGCGGGATTGAGCGGCGTGAAGAACTCCGAATAGCGAATCTCACGCCAGGCGAGCCACTGGCCGATGAGGAACGCGAGGGTGAGCAAGCCCGCCGCAAACAATCTGAAGCGCGTCTGCTCGAGCTGACTTCCAGCGACCGCGGCGCGCGCCGACTGCATGGTGACGCTGCCCAGGATCAGCAGCACGGTGTTCAACCAGAGGATCGAAGGATCGCGGATCGAGTGCCAATCGCCCGCAGCCATCGGTCCGTGACCCGCGTGCTGGCCCATGCGCATGTAATAGGCAGACAGGAACAGACCGAACAGCGAAGTGACGACCGCGAGGAAGATCCACAGACCGATGCGCTTCGCCGAAACGGAAAAGCCCGTTCCCGCCGGTGCCGCGCCCGCTGTCGCCTCCCACGGCTTCGAGCGCAGCTTCATGACGAGCACGGCCCAGACGATGATGCCCGTAGCCAGTGCTCCATATGCGACGGTCAGGCTCACGGCTGCACTCTCCCTACGTGCTGTCGCGCCGGCAGGCGTTCGCTCGATGCCCGCCGTTCATTCACGCTGAAGCTGAAACGGCTCATGTCGGCACTCCATGCTCACGACCGGCCGGTGTCTGCTCGGAGTGCGGCACGTTCTGCGGTATGAAGTCCTGCGGCGCGCCGGGCACGCTGTAGTCGTAGGCCCAGCGATGCACTTCGGGCAGATCCTTGCCCCAGTTGCCGTGCTTCGGCGGGGTCTGCGGCGTCTGCCATTCCAGCGTCGTCGCGCGCCACGGATTCGGATCCGCCACCGGACCTTTGAAGTACGAGTGGATCAGGTTGTAGAGGAACACCAGCTGCGTGGCCGCGACCAGCATGGCCGATATGGAGATCCATTCATTGGCCTCGTGCACCGACGGCGGAATGAACTGAATCGCGTCGGTGTAGCCGTAGTAGCGTCGGGGCACGCCGAGAATGCCCATGTAGTGCATCGGCAGGAAGATGGCGTACGCGCCGATGAACGTCATCCAGAAATGAAACTTGCCGAGGCGCTCATCGAACATGCGCCCGGTGATCTTCGGATACCAGTGATAGATGGCACCGAACACCACGAGGATCGGCGACACGCCCATCACCATGTGGAAATGCGCGACCACGAAGTACGTGCCCGACAGCGGCACGTCCACGGTCACGTTACCCAGGAACAGGCCCGTCAGACCGCCGTTGATGAACGTGAAAATGAAGCCAATGGCGAACAGCATGGGCACGGTGAGATGCACGTCGCCGCGCCAGATGGTCAGCACCCAGTTGTAGACCTTGATCGCGGTCGGCACCGCGATGATCAGGGTCGTGGTGGCGAAGAAGAAGCCGAAGTACGGATTCATGCCGCTCACGTACATGTGGTGCGCCCACACGACGAAGCTCAGGCAGCCGATCGCCAGAATCGCCCACACCATCATGCGATAGCCGAAGATGTTGCGGCGGGCGTGCGTGCTGATCAGATCGGAGACGATGCCGAACGCCGGCAGCGCGACGATATAGACCTCGGGATGACCGAAGAACCAGAACAGATGCTGGAACAGCAGCGGGCTGCCGCCGGTGTGCACGGTCTGCTCGCCCATCGAAGACACCGCGGGCATGAAGAAGCTGGTGCCGATCAGCGAGTCCAGCGCCATCATGATTGCGGAAACGAACAGCGCCGGGAACGCCAGCAAGCCCAGGATCGACGCCATGAAGATGCCCCACACCGACAGCGGCATGCGCATGAACGTCATGCCGCGGCAGCGGGCTTGCAGCACCGTCGTCACATAGTTGAGGCCGCCCATGGTGAAGGCGACGATGAAGATCGCGAGCGACGCGAGCATGCAGATGATGCCCCAGCTCGCGCCCGGGGTGCCGGGCAGCACCGCCTGGGGCGGATACAAGGTCCAGCCTGCCCCGGTCGGACCGCCGGGCACGAAGAATCCCGCGACCAGCACCAGCACGGCGAGCAGATAGAACCAGAAGCTGAGCATGTTCAGGTACGGGAACACCATGTCCCGCGCGCCCAGCATCAGCGGAATGAGATAGTTGCCGAACCCGCCGAGAAACAGCGCCGTCAGCAGATAGATCACCATGATCATGCCGTGCATGGTGATGTACTGGTAATAGTCCTGCGGCGCGATGATGTGGAAGGTGTCCGGGAAACCCAGCTGCAGCCGCATCAGGATCGACATGGTCAAGGCCACCAGCCCGATGCTGGTCGCCACGAATCCGTACTGAAGCGCGATGACCTTGTGGTCCTGGCTCCAGATGTATTTGCGGATGAAACTCTGCGGATCGTGCAGGGCGTGCTCGTGATCGCGATCGGCGATTGCTACAAAAGCCATCGAAACACACTCCTTCTGTCTGTTCTATCGAGCCTCTATCGAGCCTAGCCGAGGCACCTGCGGCAGCGGGTCATAACGTCCGGATGTAATCGAGAACGTCGGCGATGGCCTGATCGTCGGGAAGCACCTTCGCCATGGATCGCATCTGCGCGCCATTGAAGTCCTGTGGATGACCGCCGCGAATGCCGTCGCGGAAGTGCTGTAGCTGGCGTGCCAGGTACCAGTCGCTCATGTTGGACAGACGAGGTGCGTTGGTCGCCCAGATTCCCTTGGCCGTGTCGCCATGACAGGCCGCGCAGGTTTCATACAACTTCTTGCCGTGCACCGGATCGCCGACCACGCTGGCCGGAGGCCGCACTTCGGGCAGCGTCTTGATATAGGCGACCACGTTGCGGATCGCGGTGTCGTCGGCGAGCATGGATGCGAACGGAATCATTTGTTTGGCGAACGTGTCCTGCTCGTTCGAGCCGCGCACGCCGCTCTTGAAGCTCTTGATCTGCCGCATCAGGTACCAGTCGGCCTGGCCGCTGAGCTTCGGTGCATTCAGCTCGCGATTGCCTTCGGCCTTGGCGCCATGACAGGCCGTGCAGGCCGTGAACAATGCCTGCCCGGCGACCGGATCGCCCTTGGTGGCGGCCAGCGTCTGTCCGAACGTCGGCTGTGAAGCGAGCCACTTGTCGAAATCGTCCTGGGTATCCACCACGACGCGGCCGCGCATGGCGAAGTGCGCCACTCCGCAAAGCTGCTCGCACAACACGTCGAACTCACCGGTGCGCGTCGGCGTGAACCAGAAGTGAGTGACCATGCCGGGCACCATGTCCATCTTCACGCGAAACTGCGGTACCGCGAATTGATGATTCACATCCTTCGCGCGCAACAACATTTTCACCGGCTTGTCGATCGGCAGATGCAGCTGCGGATTGGCGATGAGCACATCGTCCTGACCGACCGGATCGTTCGGATCCATGCCGAAGGGGTTCTCGACGCTGATCAGGTTGGCGTGCGACGCGCCGAGCTGGCCGTCCTTGCCCGGGAAGCGATAGGCCCAGGCCCACTGCTGACCCAGCACTTCGACCGCCGAGGCATCTTCGGGCACGGTGACGAACTTGGCCCAGACCGACAGCCCCGGTGCGAGCATGGCGGCGATGCCGACCGACGTGATGCCGGTCAGCCACCATTCGAGTTTCTTGTTCTCCGGCTCGTAGTGCGCCTGGTTGCCTTTGCGATGCCGGTAACGAATCAGGCAGTAGGCCAGGAACAGATTCACCGCGACGAACACGACGCCCGTCACCCAGAACGTCACGTCGACGGTCGAATCCACTGTGTTCCAGTTGGATGCGATCGGCGTGAACCACCATGGGCTCAGGAAATGAAACAGCACCGTGGCCACTACGAGCACGATCAACGCGATCGCTATCACCATTGGCGGGTCCCCTCTTCGACGCCCTTCAGGCGCATTGCTGGGTGGCGGTGCTCTCTAGGTTCTGGAGGGAGTCCTCTGCGGCAGCCGTTCGACGCCGGTGAACGGATTGATGCAATGAGAATCGATGCCGACCATCTCGGCGTCCGCATGACGCTCTTCCATCATTTTGCGGACCGTGGCTTCCTGCTGTTTGTTGACGTACACCAGGATCAGATATTTGCCGGCGTCGATGTCGTCGTGAAAGCGAGCCAGCTTCTTGTTCTCGGTGGCGATGCCGGTCAGCCCGCCTTCCCACGCGCCGAACAGCGTCGCGGCACCCACCAGGATGGCGTAGACCAGGGTCGGGATTTCGAAGTCCGGACCCAGGGGTTTGAAGTACATCAGCAGCCAGATGCCGATCAACCCGGCGACGAAGCCGAGCGCCGCGCCGATGAACCCGTCCCGGACGATGTCCAGTGTTTCCAGATAGTTCGAGGAATGGATCCGCTGCTGCTTCAGACCGCATTCGTCCTTGGAGACCACGTGCAGATAGAAATCGTCGACGCCCACTCCATGCAGATCATCGGAAACGTCCTGTGTGCTCTTGAGCGTCGACGTCAGATAGTAGATGCATTTCATGGCAATCCCCCGGGAGCTGCAGAACTAAGCGACCGTTACGCGATACCTCTTTGTTCAATATCGATCTGCGCGCGAGGAAATGCCGTGGCGCATTCCTTCGCTAGCAGCACGAGTTTGTCACAGTTATCCGATATGCGACAGCTTCAGTAATTTCTTCAGATCTTCCAGCAATCCTTTCTGCGGCGCATCAGGCTCGTATTTCATCATCAGATTGCCGAGCGGATCGACCAGATAAATGCGTCCGAGACTCGCGGCCTGGGCTGCATCGGGGAATGTTTCTAACAATGTCTGGCCCGCGGGATTGTCGATGCGTCCGAGCAACAGGCCGCTTTGTTCGGCGGCCAGATAAGCCTCGTCACAACAGTTGCCGCTGACCAGGAACACGCGCTGCACGCGCTCCATCTTGTCGCCGAGCGCGAGTCTCGTTTGACGCATCAACGTAAGTGCTTCCCGACAGCGGCTGTCACAGGCGCCGTCGCCGATGAATACCATGCTCCACTTGCCGCGCAGCGCATCCGCTGCAAGCGTTTGATCCGCCGAGCCGGGCAATTCAACTTCCGGCAAGGGACGGGCCGGTTGAATCAGATCGCCCTTGTTGGTGCTTCCGTGCGGGCGCACGCCCATGCCGTAATAAAGAAGGAACGCGAGCGCCAGCGGAGCGAAAAAGGCGCCGATCAGCATCCAGATCTGTTTGCGGGACCGGGAGCCCGGGGCGGTGTGTTCAGCGGGGCGATTCATCTGTTGCCTTCTTGGTACGGAAGCTGGTGATGACGAAAAGAACGACGGCCGCCAGCGCCAGCGCGAACCACTGCACGGCGTAGCCGACATGGCGTTCGGGGCTGAAGCCGAGATGGGCCTCCCAGACGCGCTCGTAGCCATCGGGTTGCGAAGCGTCGAGCAACAACACTCCGGGAATGAGCTCGTGACCGAACTGCTGCTCCAGCGCGGGCTGCTGCGGGAAGCTGAGAACCCGCGGCCAAGGCGCGTTCGCGTCGACAGGCGGCGTGGCCAGCTCCAGGCCGGCTCGAGGCAGATCATCGATGGTGCCGGTAATCGTACGCTCGTCGGTTCCTACGGAAATGTCGGGCAACTGACTGCGGGTGGCGCCGAGCGGAAGCCAGCCCCGGTCGACGAGCAGCCAGCCGGCGCTCGTCTCAAACGCAGTGAGTACCCGGTAGCCAGGCTGACCCGCATGCGAGGGCATGTTGTCGAGCAGAATCTGATGCGCCGGATCGAAGCGACCCGAGACCCTGGCCCGCTGATAGCGCGCCAGACTGGCGGCGTTCTCGGGCGTGATCTCGATCTGCGATTGCTGGCCCACCGCATATTGATCGAGCAGCGCCTGCTTCTGATCCGCCCGGCCCAGCTGCCAGAACCCGAGCCAGAGAAAGAACGCCACGCCGAACACGGTCAACGCGGCGCCGAACATGCTCGGGCGCCAAACTCGGGTCTTCAGCGTTGTGGGGTTGGGGCTCACGATATACTGCTTGCGATCCGCATCCTCGGATCAGGAGGCTGTTCCCATGATCAAAGGTCTCATCATTGCCTGTCTGGCCGCCATCGTGCTCAGCCTGTTCTCCGGCCTGTTCTACCTGGTGACCGACAAAGGCGGCTCGAAGAAGATGGTCAACGCCCTGTCGGTGCGAGTCGGCCTGTCCGTGGCACTGTTCATACTGCTGCTGCTGGCCTGGGCCCAGGGACTGATCAAACCCATCGGCCTGTAATGTAAAAAGGCCGCCGCGTTCGGATGAAGCGGCGGCCCGGTGAAGCGGGGGGCGCCTGCTCGGCGCGCCCCGTCGGTACTGTCGTAGCGATTACAGCCAGTACACGAAGACGAACAGACCCAGCCACACCACGTCGACGAAGTGCCAGTACCAGGCCACGCCTTCGAACGCGAAGTGATGCGTCGGCGTGAAGTGACCTTTCAGACAGCGGAACCACACCACCGCCAGCATGATCGCGCCCAGGGTCACGTGGAAACCGTGGAAGCCGGTCAGCATGAAGAACGTCGAGCCGTAGATGCCCGAGGTCAGCTTCAGGTTGTAGTGCTGGTAGGCCTCGATGTACTCGTGCGCCTGCAGGTACACGAACAGGAAGCCGAGCAGGATGGTGAGGCCGAGGAAGGTGTTCAGGATGGCGCGATTGCCCGCCTTGATCGCGTGGTGCGCGATCGTGATGGTCACGCCCGAGGTCAGCAGGATGGCGGTGTTGATTGCCGGCAGACCGAACGCGGGAATCACGTCGAAGTCTCCGCCCACGTCGCCCGGACCGTCGGTCGGCCAGGACGCTTCGTAGTTGTCGCCACGGATGATCTTGGTCAGGGCGCGCGTGCCTTCACCGCCGAGCCACGGCACCGAGAAGTTACGTGCGTACCACAGCGCGCCGAAGAACGCCGCGAAGAACATGACTTCGGAGAAGATGAACCACATCATGCCCATGCGGAACGAGCGATCCACCGCGTCATTGTAGAAGCGGGCTTCGCTCTCCTTGATCACGGCGCCGAACCAGCCGGCGAACATGAACAGGAGGATGCCGAAACCGACCGTCATCACCCACGGGCCGGACTGCGAGTGGTTCAGCCACAAGGCCGCTCCACCCACGGTCGTGAACAGCGCGATCGAGCCGACCAGCGGCCACGGACTACTGTGGGGTACGTAATACTTTTCGGACGGCGCGTGCGTTGCGTGGGCCATAGTTATCTGCCACTCACTTCAAAACGAATTCAGTTCAAAGCAAAAATCAGCTGGTGCTCTTCGCGTCGTACATCACGTACGAGAGCGTCAAGCGATCGATGTTCACGGGCAGCTTCGGATCGACGATGAAGCGCACCGTGAGCTCCCGCTCCTGTTGCGCCTCGAACGGCTGCGGCGTGAAACAGAAACATTCGGTCTTGTGGAAGTACTTGGTCGCCTGCAGCGGCGCGATGCTGGGGATGGCCTGCGCCACCACCGCCTGCGAGCGCATGTTGCGCGCGTAGAACTTCGCTTCGCTCAAACGGCCAGGATGCACTTCGATGCTGCCGACTTCCGGCCGGAACTCCCAGTCGCCGATCGCCGGCGAGTCCGACAGCAGCTCGATGGTCACCGTCCGGTTCACGTCTTCCGGCGCGGTGAACGAGCTCGCCTCGACCAGCTTGGTCCGATCGCCATAACCGGTCACGTCGCAAATGACGTCGTACAGAGGCACCAGCGCGAAGCCGAACGCGAAACTGCCGGCAGCGAAGATCCACAGCTGCCGGGTCAGCGAGCGATTCGCCTTTTTGAGCGGTGCCTCGGTCATGTCAATGCGAGCGCAGCACGGCCAGGGCGATGAAACCGAAGTAGAACGTCGCGGCGAGCAGCACCAGCCAGATGACCGTCCGCTGCACGCCCCGTTTACGTTCCGGATCTCGAATCTCGGTAGCCATTACTTCACTTCAGGAGCGGTTTCGAAGCTGTGGTACGGCGGCGGCGAGCTCAGAGTCCATTCCAGGCCATGCGGGCGGCCGGTGTCCCAAACCTTGTCGGTCGCCTTCTCGCCGCCACGGATGCAGGAGAACACGATGTAGACGAACAGCAGCTGCGACAGGCCGAAGCCGAAGGCGCCGATCGAGGAAATCATGTTCCAGTCGGCGAACTGCGTGGAGTAGTCCGGGATACGGCGCGGCATGCCGGCCAGACCCAGGAAGTGCTGCGGGAAGAACAGCACGTTCACGAAGATGGTCGACAGCCAGAAGTGCGCCTTGGCCAGCGTCATGTTGTACATGTGGCCGGTCCACTTCGGCAGCCAGTAGTACGCGGCGGCCATCAGCGAGAACACCGCGCCCGGCACCAGCACGTAGTGGAAGTGCGCGACCACGAAGTAGGTGTCGTGATACTGGAAGTCCGCCGGCACGACCGCGAGCATCAGGCCGGAGAAACCGCCGATCGTGAACAGGAACAGGAACGAGATCGCGAACAGCATCGGCGGCTCGAAGCTGATCGAGCCCTTGAACATGGTCGCGGTCCAGTTGAACACCTTCACGCCGGTCGGCACCGCGATCAGCATGGTGGCCAGCATGAAGAACATCTGGCCGGCCAGCGGCATGCCCACCGTGAACATGTGGTGCGCCCACACGATGAACGACAGGAAGGCGATCGAGGCGGTCGCGTACACCATCGCGTCGTAGCCGAACAGCGGCTTGCGCGAGAACGTCGGGATGATCTCCGAGACGATGCCGAAGGCCGGCAGGATCATGATGTAGACCTCGGGGTGACCGAAGAACCAGAAGATGTGCTGGTACATCACCGGGTCGCCGCCGCCGGCCGCTTCGAAGAAGGTCGTGCCGAAGTAGTGGTCGGTCAGCATCATGGTCACGGCGCCCGCGAGCACCGGCATCACGGCGATCAGCAGGTACGCGGTGATCAGCCAGGTCCAGACGAAGATCGGCATCTTCAGCAGGGACATGCCGGGCGCGCGCATGTTCATGATCGTCACGATCACGTTGATGGCGCCCATGATCGAGGAGGCGCCCATCAGGTGGATGGCGAAGATCGTCATCGGGAAGGCATCGCCGGTCTGTTGTGACAATGGCGGATACATCGTCCAGCCGCCCGCGCCGGCTCCGCCCGGAACGAACAGCGTGCCGATCAGCATCGCGAATGCGAACGGCAGGATCCAGAAGCTGAAGTTGTTCATGCGCGGCAGCGCCATGTCGGGCGCGCCGACCTGCAGCGGGATCATCCAGTTCGCCAGACCGACGAACGCCGGCATGACCGCGCCGAAGATCATGATCAGCGCGTGCATGGTGGTCATCTGATTGAAGAACATCGGATCGACCAGCTGCATGCCGGGCTGGAACAGCTCGGCGCGGATCACCAATGCCATGGTGCCGCCGATGAAGAACATCAGCAGGCTGAACAGCATGTACATCGTGCCGATGTCTTTGTGGTTGGTCGCGAACAGCCAGCGACCGAGGCCCTTGGCCGGGCCGTGATCGTCGTGGTGATCGTGCGCGGCCCCGGCGTGATCGTGATGAGCGTGTGCGTTTGCCATGATCTATTACTCCGCGGCAGCGGCCGTCACCGGCGCTGCATTCTCAACTTGGGCGGCAGCGGCGGCGGGAGCGCCACCTTGCTGCTCGGCGAGCCAGCTTTCGTACTCGGCCTGCGGCTTCACATGCACGACCACCGGCATGAAGCCGTGGTCGCGACCGCACAGCTCGGCGCACTGGCCGCGATAGATTCCAGGCTCATCGGCGCGGAACCACAGTTCGTTCACGAAGCCCGGGATGGCGTCCTTCTTCATGCCGAAGGCCGGCACCCACCAGGCGTGGATCACGTCGTTCGAAGTCAGCAGCACGCGCACCTTGGCGCCGACCGGCACCACCAGCGGGTTGTCGACTTCGAGCAGGTAGTTGGGAACCTTGTTCGGATCGATGCCCGAGCCCTTCTGGCGGGCGGCGTCGCTGTCACGGGCCAGCGTGGAGAAGAACTTCACCTTCTGATCGAGGTACTCGTATTCCCACTTCCACTGGTAGCCGGTGACCTTGATGGTCAGGTTCGAGTCGCGGGTGTCTTCGATCTTCACCAGCGTGGCGGCCGCCGGGATGGCCATGCCGACCAGGATCGCGACCGGAATGGTGGTCCAGATGATCTCGGCCTTGGTGCTGTGGTCGAAGGTCGCCGGCACGGCGCCCTCGGAGTGACGGAACTTGACGATGGAGTAGATCATCATGCCGAACACCGCGATGGCGATCAGCACGCAGACCCAAAGGACCAGCATGTGCAGGCCATGGATGTCGCGACTCAACTCGGTCACGCCGACCGGCATGTTGAGTTCCCATGCCGCCAGCGCCGCCCCGGAGGGCAAAAACGCTGCCGCCGCTAGTGAACCGGCTGCGGCGTATTTCACGATCTTCATTGGCCCTAATGCTCCCAAGTGCTTCGTTCTGCCCGCGCCCAGGCCCGATTGCGTTCGAGTCGGGCGCGAATCATGCGTGCCGGGCGCCGCGCATCGCGCCCGCAGTTCAACGCCGCGCTACCTCATAGCGCGGGCGTTTCGTTCATATTCCCCACCAGCTGCTTTAGACGCACCGCGAGGCTGCGGCGCTCGTCCTCTGTGAGAAACCTGCCCACCTCGCGGGTGCGACCACACGACTCCAAGGTGAGTCGGCTGGGATGTAGCGCCGCCGGCGGGGCGTGGAGTGTAACCCTCGCCCAATGTCTAGGAAATACCGATGACTGCACACCACGGCGGTCCCAGTGTCTGATGATCACCGAGTCCTGGGTCACTGTAATGGTTTCCCGCTCCAGCCCGGAACGCATGGAGGCACGGACCGCCCAGATCAGCAACCCGATTTCCAGGCCGGCGAAGGGCAGGATGGGCCAGAACCCGTGGGCGGCGAACAGCAGTGCAACGGTAAAGGTGGGGAGCGCGACCAGGCCGATGAAGATGCGCGCGGTCTTGGGAGTGAGCGACCGGTGCGGCACGAGCTCGAGCACCCGTTCCGCTGGAGCGGCGTCCGGGGTCGGGCTAGGCGGCGGCAGGTCGGCCCGAGCGTTCATCGTATAGATACTTTCGTCAAAGCGCCGTGCTTTCGTTGCTTTTGCTACCAGAGGATTTCGAAAAGGTTAACGTTTCATCCGGGTCAAACTGCTCACCGGAATGCGCACTTCGGCCCCGGTTTGGGCCCGAGGACGGACCTCGCCAGCCCAGGCATGACCGTAGACCACTTCCACCGAGACCGGTAGTGCGGCCTGTTCCGTAGCCGGACGGACGGCCTGCCGTAGGGACTCGAGCCTGCCTCTCGGCGTCAGTCCGCGCGCCCGGCCATGGGCCAGGTTGTGCGAGCCCAGGGCTGTCAGCTCGTGGAGCAACGCGTCGAGGTCGGGGAAAGTTACGGTCAGGCGCTCGGTGTCCATCACCGGCTCGGCCAGCCCCGCTCGCATCAGGGCATCCCCCAGGTCATGCATGTCGATGAACCGATGCACGTGGGGGTGAGCGTCGATTTTGCGCCAGCCTTCGCGCAATTCGCGCAAAGTGTCCGGGCCGAGGGTGGCGAAGGTGAGCAGTCCACCCGGCTGCAGGACCCGGCGGATTTCCTGGAACACGGCGTCCGGGTCGTGACACCACTCCAGCATCAGGTTGCTGAAGACCAGCTGCGCGCTGGCGTCCTTGATCGGCAGTCGATGCGCATCCGCGGCGACCCGATGGAATCTGCGCAACCAGCTTTGCCGTCGATCCGCTTCGACCAGCATGCCGGGCGCCAGGTCGAGCGCGACGACTTCGGCGCTTTTGTAGCGCTGCTTGAGCGCCTTGCTCGCGTGGCCGGTGCCAGCGCCCAGATCGAGCACCAGCTTGGGCTGGAGCTTTACGAAGTCGAGCCGTTCGAGCAGCCGACTGCGGATTTCGGTCGGCACGACGGCTGCGGCGTCGTAAGTGCTCGCGGCCTTGTCGAAGGATCGTCTGACAGCGGCAGGATCGAGGTAGAACTCATCGGGCATGGGGCGAAGGATATCGCGCTTTGCGCTCGCGCCCCTCACGCCGGCCCTCTCCCAGCGGGAGAGGGAGTGCTCTCTTTACTGGATCAATTCGCCAGCGCGTGCTGGTGCTGGTCGGCCGGGCGCGAGCAGGTCGGTGCACTTTGCTCCGCGAGCGGCTCGGGCGTGATGCCGAGCTTGGCGAACAGCTGGCGGTCCTTGTCCTCCTCGGGATTCTCGGTCGTCAGCAGTTTGTCGCCGTAGAAAATCGAGTTCGCGCCCGCCAGGAACGCCAGCGCCTGGGTTTCATCGCTCATGCCCGAGCGGCCCGCCGACAAGCGCACGTGCGCCTTGGGCATCAACAGCCTCGCAACGGCGATCACGCGCACGAAATCCAGCCCGTCCGGCTTTTCCGCGCCATACAGCGGCGTGCCCGGCACCTGCATGAGCTGATTGATCGGCACGCTGTCCGGATGTTGAGGCAGCGTCGCCAGCGTGTGCAGCAGCTCCGCGCGGTCCTGTTCCTTCTCGCCCAGGCCGAGAATGCCGCCGCAACACACGTTGATGCCCGCGTTGCGCACGGCTTCGAGCGTATCCAGGCGATCCTGATAGGTGCGCGTCGTGATCACCTTCTTATAGTGAGACTCGGACGTGTCGAGATTGTGGTTGTAGTAATCCAGGCCCGCGTCCTTGAGCTGATGCGCCTGTTCCGGCGTCAGCATGCCCAGTGTCACGCAGGTCTCCATGCCCATCGCGCGCACGCCCTTGATCATCTCGACGATCTGCGCGAGCTGCTTGGGCTTCGGGCTGCGATACGCCGCGCCCATGCAGAAGCGAGTGGCGCCATTCGCCTTAGCGGCGCGCGCCTTCTCCATCACGTCGCCGAGATCCATCAAGGGCTCGGACTTCAGGCCGGTCTCGAAACGGATGCTCTGCGAGCAGTAGGAGCAGTCCTCGGGGCAGGCGCCGGTCTTGATCGACAGCAGCGTGCTGATCTGCACCTGGTTGGGATCGAAGTACAGCCGGTGCACCCGTTGCGCGTGGTAGATCAGATCGGAGAACGGCAGCGCGAACAGCTCGCGCACCTCGTCCAAGGTCCAGTCGGTGCGTACGGCACCCAGACGATCGACCAGCGTAGCGCTGCGGACGGCGTCGGAACGGGTCATTTCCACGGCAAACCTCACGTTATTCAAGCGCTGCGCGGCGGCTCGAAGGCGCCAGGCTCTGGTTCAGCCACGCAGGGATCAGTCACTACCGACTGAATGCTGGCGGGAAGTATTCGTGGCGGCCGGGAAGCCTGTCAACCGATGCTGGGAACCGTAGTCGACATTATCGAGCGGCTGGCCGCCGTGGCCGCGAACGGCCTGTGGCCGCCGCGCTGTGCGCTTTGCGGTCAGTCCGGCCAGCAGAAGCTCGATCTTTGCGCCGGCTGCCAGGCGGATCTGCCGCTCAACGACAACGCCTGCGAGCACTGCGCGGAGCCATTGCCCGTTCACTCGAGCCTTGCGCTGTGTGGCCGTTGCCTGCAGCGACCGCCTGTGTTCGATGCCTGCGTTGCGCCGTTTCGTTACGCATTTCCTGTCGATCGCATGATCCAGGCGCTGAAGTATCGCCGCGAGCTCGTGCACGGACGCGTCCTCGGCCAGCTCCTGGCGCAGCATCTTTCCCGACGACAAACGCGGCCCGAGCTGGTCATTCCCGTACCGCTCGGCCTCGCGCGTTATCGCGAGCGTGGTTTCAATCAAGCGCGCGAGCTCGCACTGCCCGTGTGCAAAGCGCTCGGACTGACATTGAACAGCCAGCTGATCGTGCGTCGGCGCGAGACTCAGGAACAAGCGTCGCTGGATCGTAATGAACGACTCAAAAACACCCGGCACGCATTCGCGTTGACGGCGCCGCTGAAGGCGCGACACGTCGCGATCGTCGATGACGTCGTCACGACCGGCAGCACCAGCAACGAAATCTCGAAAGTGCTGCGCGCGGCCGGTGCGCAGTGGATCGAAGTCTGGGCAATTGCTCGCGCTGAACGGAAATGACGTCAGCGGAACGTGTATTCGAGCACGATGCCGATGAACACCGACATGCCGAAATAATTGTTGTTGAGGAATGCCTTGAAACACTCCTCGGGCTGGCGCTTGCGAATCAGGAACTGCTGATACAGGGCAAACAGGGCCGCGAATGCCAGCCCCAGGCCGTACCACAGGCCCAGCTGCATCTCGTGTCCGATCAGCCACAGGCCCAGCAACGTCATCAGCTGCATGATGCCGATGATAAAACGATCGGCGTCGCCGAACAGAATGGCGCTGGAGCGAATCCCGAGTTTCCTGTCGTCCTCGCGATCCACCATCGCGTACATCGTGTCGTACGCGACCGTCCACAACAGACCTGCCATGAACATCACGATCGCGGCGCGCGGCACGGCGTTGGTCTGTGCCGCGTATGCCATCGGCACTGACCAGGTGAATGCGATGCCGAGATAGGCCTGCGGCATGGGAAAGAAACGCTTGAAGAAGGGATAAGTGATCACCAGCACGCCACCGACCAGCGTCAGCAGTTGCGCGAGCTGATTGAGCGTCAATGCCAGGCCCAACGCCATCAAACCCAATCCCGCGCACAGCGCGATTGCTTCCAGCGGATCGACGGCACCGGTGACCAGTGGCCGATCTTTGGTGCGCTTCACGTGGCCATCGAAGTTTCGATCCGCGAAATCGTTGATGGCACAGCCAGCGGATCGAGTGAGCACGGTGCCGAGCACGAACACGATGAATACGTGCGGGTCCGGTTTGCCGCCCGAGGACAGCCACAAGGCCCAGAGCACTGGCCACAACAGCAGCCAGATACCGATAGGTTTATTCAGGCGCGTGAGCGCCGCGTACGCACGCAACTTCGCAGCCGCACCGGGCAGGAGCTCGGTGACGAAAGTCGTGGCGGTGATCTTGTGACCGAGCCAATGCAGACGCTGGCGGATCGGCACCAGCGGTTGCGGTCGGCGGAGTTGCTCGATGTCCGGCGGCGGCTCGGGCATCTTCGACGCTTGCGCCGAGCCTGCGGTCGTCACTGGCGCGGCAGCCATCATCGCGACAGTTTTGATGTAGTCGCCTTGAGAGGCTGCGGGACCAGGCGCAGTCGCGGTCGAGCCTGGCGCTTTCGGTGCATCGACGAGAGATGAACTCGCGCCAGAGGTGGGCGCTACTTGCGTCGGCTCGCTCGGCGGCGGTGACGCAGGCGATGCTGATGTCCTGGAGTTCGCGTCATGTGATGACGGCGTCGCGGCGGTCTTGGCGAGATCCTGCGGTGTCGGTGTCGCCGGGATCACATGCAGCGGCTGGGTCTTGTCCAGATTGTGTTTGCTCGCGGGCGATGCGGGCGCTACCGGCTTCAGCAGTTCCATCTGCGCAGGCGGCGGCTTCGGCGCGGCTGGCGTTGCGTCCAGCGGCTGCGTCTTGTCCGGGTGATGCGCGTTCTGTGAATCTGCCACGAGCCTGACCGTTTATACCTTGCCGAACCTTTCGCCCTGTCCAATCCAGCGCCGCAACAGCGGCGCTATGTTGGCCTCATTTTCCTCGAGCATCAATTCCGCCACTTCCTGAACCTTCGGCAGCAGATCGGCATCGCGCACCAGTTCCGCCACTCGCATTTGCATCAGGCCGGTCTGCCTGGTGCCCAGCAGCTCGCCCGGCCCGCGCAGCTCCAGGTCGCGGCGCGAAATCTCGAATCCATCGTTCGTCGCTCGCATGACAGACAAACGCTCACGGGCGACCTCCGACAGCGGCGTTCGATACAGCAGCACGCACGTGCTTTCCGCCGCGCCTCGACCAACGCGCCCGCGCAGCTGATGAAGCTGCGCCAGGCCCATGCGTTCAGCATTCTCGATGACCATCAGGCTCGCATTCGGCACGTCGACGCCGACTTCGATGACCGTCGTTGCAACCAGCAGATCGATCGCACCTTCCTTGAAGCGCGCCATCACCGCGTCTTTCTCTTTCGAGGACATGCGGCCATGAACCAGCCCGACTTTCAGCTCCTGCAGCGCCTCCGCCAGCGCGCTCGCGGTCTCTTCAGCCGCTTGCGCTTCGAGCTGATCGGACTCTTCGATGAGAGGACACACCCAATAGGCCTGACGCTTGTGCCGACACGCATCGCGAATCCTCATCACGACTTCATCGCGACGACTCTCCGGCAGCGCAACGGTCTTCACCGGCGTGCGCCCGGGCGGCAATTCATCGATCACGGACACATCCAGATCGGCGTACGCCGTCATTGCCAGCGTGCGCGGAATCGGCGTCGCCGTCATGATCAGCTGATGCGGATAGCGGCCCGAGGCCAGCCCCTTTTCTCTCAGCAACAAGCGTTGGTGCACGCCGAAGCGATGCTGCTCGTCGACGATGACCAGTCCCAAGCGCCGAAACTCGACTTCCTGTTGAAACAGGGCGTGCGTGCCGATCGCGATCTTCGCTTCACCCGACGCCAGATCGGCGAGCGACTTCGCTCGCGCCGCGGCCGTGCGCTTGCCGGTGATCAACGCTGGATATAGATCGAGCGGCGCCAGCCAGTTCGTGAAATTGCGAGCGTGCTGCTCGGCGAGCAATTCCGTCGGCGCCATCACCGCGACCTGAAAGCCCGCTTCGACCGCTCGCAATGCCGCCAGGGCCGCGACCAACGTCTTGCCGCAACCGACGTCGCCCTGCACGAGCCGCAGCATCGGACTCGATTGCGAAAGATCTCGCTCGATGTCACGCCACGCCCGCGTCTGCGCACCCGTCGGCTTGAACGGCAGTGTCTGCAAGAAACGATCGATCAGCGGCTCGCCGACCGTGAACTGCCAACCTGGATCGCGCTGAATCTCACGTCGCAACAATCGCAAGCTCAGTTGATGCGCAAGCAGCTCTTCGAACGCGAGTCGACGCTGCATTGGATGTTGACCGGTGCCCAGCAGATCGAGGTCCGCATCCGGCGGCGGACGATGAACGTACTGAAGCGCGTCGCGCAG
>Ga0065721_10049898_pt1 | contig 25650 bp, 25 predicted proteins | sample Mesricmetagenome_FD_59108 | JGI IMG/M metagenome (GOLD analysis project Ga0065721, IMG submission 59108) | Mesophilic microbial community from rice straw/compost enrichment Sample: eDNA_1 v2 (version 2) | ecosystem: Engineered > Solid waste > Grass > Composting > Bioreactor | place: USA: Davis... | reverse complement strand
CGGCCAGGCTGGCCGCCAGGTTAATGGCGGAAGTAGTTTTTCCAACTCCTCCTTTTTGATTGGCAACTCCAATTACTCGGGCCATAGTGTTTATTTGCGTGATTTCGGTGACAATATACTTATTTACCGCGTTCATTCAGGTATGCCTGCGGGCATCTGAATAAAAATGTAATAAGTAAGGGATGCAAAATTATTACATTCGCTTAATTATCAATATTTTATTTTCTACGGGGCTGGTTCCTCCGGGCTCAGCAATCAATGGTTTCGCCGATTTTTAGCAGCTGCAGGTTGCATCCGGCATCGGTAAATACCTTTTTGGCGGCGGCATGGTCGAGCTTGATATACCCAAAGGTATCGTAGTGCACGCCGATGATGTTGCCGCATTTGATCATGCCGGCGCTTTCCACGGCGTCTTCCAATCCCATGGTGAAGTTGTCGCCGATGGGCAAAATGGCGAAATCGAGGGTAGCCCAGCGCGGTATGAGCTGCATATCGAGGGTGAGGGCGGTATCGCCGCTATAATAAAAAGTTTTTTCGGGGGTATACACGATAAAACCCATCGGGTTGCCTCCATAGGAGCCATCGGGCAAACCGGAGGAATGATGGGCGGTGACACATTTCACTGAAAAAGGCCCTAAATCCCATTTGCCCCCGGTATTCATGGGATGCACATGGGTGATGTTCTGTTTGGCCAGCCATTCAAAAATTTCAAAAGCGCAAATCACTTTGGCGCCTGTGCGGCCGGCTATCGATACCAGGTCGGCGGTATGATCGGCATGGCCATGCGACACCAGTATATAATCCGCCTGTATGCTGTTTACATCGATCACCTGGTTGGCCAGTTCGTTGCCACTGATAAATGGGTCGAATAACAGTTTAGTACCTTTGGTCTCGACGAGGAAGCAGGAATGTCCGTAGTATGTGAATCTCATGATCTAAATAGTAAAGCGGCAAAAATAAACTAAAAACCTTTTAGGCTGTTATTGTAACCACAATGAGCGAAAATTATACAATTATATCCGGTACCAACAGGGCTGGCAGCAGAACCAGCAAAATAGCCCAACATTATCGCGAAATATTGGAGTTGAAAGGTATTCACCCGCATTTTATTACCCTGGAAGGATGGAAATACGTATACAAAACCCCTGAATTTATTCAACTGGAAAACGAGATACTGGCGCCTACCCATAAATTCATTTTTGTATCCCCTGAATACAATGGCAGCATACCCGGTGTATTGAAGATCATGTTCGATATTTCGGACTATAAAAAAACATGGCAGGGCAAAAAGGCATTACTGACCGGTGTGGCCACAGGCCGGGCAGGTAACCTGCGCGGGCTGGAGCATCTGACCGGCATACTGCATTACCTGCGGGTGGTGGTGCATCCCAACAAACTGCCCATATCGATGGTCGATAAAATGATCGATGCCAATGGCGCCATCAACGACCAGCACACGCTGGACGCGATTTCCGCACAAGTTTCAGAATTCATACAATTTTAAGGCTTCTCATCCGTCAACCAGATTGTACCCGCATGCTAAAAAACAGATGATATGCGTAACTCCGGTTTTTTCTGGTTTATTATAGGCGTTATGGTGCTGCTGGATTTTTATACCTGGCAGGCCCTGCAGGTGATCCTGCCTTCTTCAAGCCGCGCGAGGCTCATTATCACCATCGCCTACTGGGCGGTCTCTATTCTGGCTATCGTTTTGATTGTACTGGTGCCCAATACCAATTTTGAGCTTTGGCCAAAATGGACACGCACTTATTTATTTGCCATGGTGGTGGGATTGTTCTTTGCCAAACTGGTAGCGTCGGTGTTTTTTGCAGTGGATGATATACGCCGGGGCGGCACCTGGCTGGTATCGAAACTGGCATCGCCCAAAGCGGCCGGTGATGAACACATCAGCCGCTCCGCATTTTTAAGCTGGATGGGACTGGCTGTAGGCGGCGGTTTATTCGGCACGCTCATGTATGGATTTGGCAATAAATACCGCTACCAGATCAACCGTATCAAACTGGCATATCCCAACCTGCCGGCAGCCTTTAAAGGCCTGCGCATCGTACACATTTCCGATATACATTCAGGTAGTTTTATGGATAAAAAAGCCGTGGAAAGCGGTGTGCAAAAGATACTGGAACAAAAACCCGATATCATTTTGTTTACGGGCGACCTGGTAAACGACCGCGCCTCGGAAATGAAAGACTATATGGATGTGTTCAACAAACTCAAGGCGCCTATGGGTGTATATTCTACCCTGGGTAACCACGATTACGGTGATTATGTAGCCTGGGATAGCCCCGAGGCCAAACGCGAGAACCTCGAACATCTGAAACAAATACAAAAAGAACTCGGATGGCGCCTGCTGATGAATGAACATGTAGTTTTGGAAAAAGACAACGACCGCATTGCTTTGCTGGGCATCGAGAACTGGAGCGGCAAGGCCAACTTCGGGCGTTATGGTAAAATGAACCTGGCCTATCCGGGCACCGAACAATATCCCTTCAAAATTCTCATGAGCCACGATCCCAGCCATTGGGATGCAGAAGTGCGCCAGCAATATCCCGACATCGATCTTATGCTGGCCGGTCATACCCATGGTATGCAGTTCGGCCTCGAATTTCCCGGTTTTAAATGGAGCCCTGTTCAGTACATGTACAAACAATGGGCAGGATTATATGAGGCCGGAAATCAAAAATTGTATGTAAACCGAGGCTATGGTTTTATTGGTTATCCCGGCCGTGTAGGAATATTGCCGGAGATTACCGTGATTGACCTGGTATAAATGAAATTGCCAACCTAAAGGGGCTGGCAATTCCGTACTGGTAATGCAGTTGTTGTGATAACAGGTGCAAGTGCTATGAATCCAGGTATCAGGCCTTTACCAATACTCGGGTACGGGTAAATACGGACCAGGGGACTGTTCATGTTTTCTATGGTACGGATTGGGTAGCACAAAAAAGGGGTCATAGGGGGGAGGCCTCGAAGGCCTCCCTGTTAGTTTGACAATTCAGTCTTTAACCAATCTTGTCAGGGTATCGGTACCAGGGATTAGGGGTTCTACGGTACCAGGGTTTAGGAATTCAAAAAATCAAATGCTTTGATCAGGTCTTAACCAGGGGTTAACTGGCGTCCACGGTTTGTGTACCGGTGACACCACAAAATTACGATGGGGATAAGCCCTCGTACTGTTACATTCGGTGAAAGGAGGTAAACTGTAGCCGGATCGAGGGAAAATCCCGATGAATTGCATACTACCCAAAGACCCTGGGAGTGAATAACTTAGTGTTTAAAACCCTGTGTCAGAGAGCGTTGGAATTGAGCAGGTGATTCACCTCCTGCAGCAGCTGTTGCCTGTAATCGTGTAGTTTATTGAACGCTGTGGTGAGCGTAGCCGGTTCCGCATTCTTTTTGGCCAGCTTTTCCAGTTTTTCCAACTGCTGGAAAAACGGCGTGTTTTTACCCATCACAGATACGGTGGATTGTATGTGGTGTGCCAGCGAGGCCGTTTGCTTATAATTTTTCTGATCAACGGCGTTTTTCAGGGCTTCCATTTCGCCGGGGAATTGTTTTAGGAATTGTTTGATGATGGTTTTTAAAAACTCGCCATCACCCATTACCATATCGTGCAGAAAATTCAGGTCTATATAATGCAGATCGTCTTTCAGCGTCTCGAGGTTTTCGTTCCCCTTTGCCAGGTAACTTTTTAACAGCGTGTACAGTTCTTTTTCATGAATGGGTTTGGAGATATAATCGTTCATACCAAAACTCAAACATTTTTCTCTTTCTCCGGCCATGGCATGGGCTGTCATGGCGATTATGGGTATGTTGTTTTTTAGTTCGTTTCGAATGGTCTGTGCCGTTAGGTAGCCGTCCATGGTGGGCATTTGAATATCCAGCAGTACCAGGTCGAACGGTGCCTGCTGCAACCAGTCGATGGCTTTTTGGCCATTATCGGCCACTTCAAATTGTATCTGCCAGCTTTGAAAAGTATATTTGATCAGCAACTGGTTCATGGGATTATCTTCCACCACCAGGATCTTTGCATTGGGAAAGGTAGCAGTACCTATTTCCTGTTTTTCGGGTAATATGGTGGGTATTGCCTGGCCTACCGGTAGTATCGAGTACTCGATCTCAAACACAAATTCGGTGCCCTTGCCTGTTTCGCTTTCTACAGTTATCGAACCGCCCTGCATGTCGATGAGGTTTTTTACAATGGCAAGCCCTAGTCCTGTGCCGCCATATTTACGGGTAGTGTCGGTTTCGCCCTGTTGAAACCGTTCAAATACACTGTCGAGTTTATCGGGCGGAATGCCAATTCCGCTGTCCTTTACCGAAAAGCGCAAACGCGCAAAATCATCTTTTGTTTTCACAGAAGTGATGTTGATGGCGATGCCGCCTTTCTGCGTAAACTTGATGGCATTGCTGATGAGGTTTACCAATACCTGGGTGAGCCTTACGGCATCGCCCGTGAGTGTATCGGGTATGTTTTCCTGTATATAAATGGAAAAAGAAAGATTTTTTTCGCGGGCTTTGTGGTAGAACATAGTCTCCACCGAATTGCACAAACCGCGTAAACTGAAAGGATGTTTTTCTATACGCAGCATGCCCGCTTCCATCTTTGAAATATCAAGTATATCATTGATGATGGTAAGCAGGCTTTCACCGGCCGATTGTATCAGGTTCACAAACTGTTTCTGGTCGGGGTTCAGCATGGTTTTTTGCAACAGGTTGGTAAAACCGATCACCGAATTGATGGGGGTGCGAATTTCATGGCTCATATTGGCCAGGAACTGTTCCTTGATAATGGCTGATTCATCGGCCTTTTGTTTGGCTTCTTTTAAAGCGGACTCTATCTTGATCTGTTCGGTAATATCGAAAATGGTGGAGCGGCCCGAAACAAATAGACCTGCCTCGTCGTAAACGGCTATACTGTTCAGCAGAATAGGGAAGGTATCGCCCGAGCGGGTAACCATCGTAAGCCTTCTTTCTTTTTCCACACCTCTTTCTTTGTACCTGGGAAAATATTCCCGCACGATGGCCGCGCTGGCCTCATCCAGTACATCATAGATATATAATTTACCTACCACTTCATCGCGGGTATAACCCAGCCATTTTAGTTCGGTATCGTTAATAGCAATAAAACGGGCATCTGCATCCAGTGAGTGGTAACCGCAGGGTGCATTGTTATACAGGTCCTGGATGTCCTCAGATATCTTTTCGATCTTCACACGTGCCGCAGTTTCCTTCTCATTGGCCTGTTCCAGTTCAAGTATCAGGGAATGTTGGCGTCGTAAATGACGCACCACCCAAAGAGTTAATAAAACGATACCGGTTAAACTCAGTACGGTAAGCAGGCGGCTGGTGGTTAATACAATGTTCGAGCTTCGCTTGTTTTGTTCCAGGGTTTTCTGCAACTCGTCGTACAGTTCTCTTTCCAACTGGCGGGAGAGATCGAGGATGCTGTCACTTAATATCGCCACCGCCTTGCCGCCCACTTTTTCCCGGGCGGCGGCCTGTCCATCGCGGTAATATGTGGTGATGATATCGTTGGTGGATGTGATCTTTTTATCGATGAGCGAAACCAGCAGGGCAAATGAACCTTCTTTGAAGTGTTCGCGGGTGCCGTCTTTCAGGCTGATGAGTTTATATTTTAACTGTGCCAGGGTATCCTGTACACCCTGTATAAACTCCTCATCGCCGGTGATCACAAAACCCCTGACCTTACTTTCGATGACAATGACGTTTTTGATGATATCCTGTACCTGGTTGTGCAGATAAAAAGAGGCTACGGCCCGGCTATTCAGGTCGAGCGAACGGCGTGTTATTTGTTCGGTGTTGTATTGAAGAATAAATCCCCCTGTAATAAATGCAACCGAAAATATAACACTGTATAAGATGAGAACGTTAGGCTTGATTTTTCGCTTCATATTTGGGCTACCTCAGCAACCTAACCTTAACCGGGGTGCGGATAATTTTCCCCTATTTATATGCAATTTAAGCTTAATCTCACAATAACTTCAGTTTTTGCATCAGCTGCCTGCGGTAACTATCGGCCAGGGGAATGGGTGTATTATTGATATTCAATGCGCCATCTTCAATGGAGTCGATCTTGTCGAGAGATATGATATAACTGCGGTGCACACGCATCAATTTGTCTGACCGGATCTTTTCTTCCACAGCCTTCAGGGTGGTATGAACGATATGCCATCTATCAGGCGTGTGTATCTTGATATAATCGCCCATGGCCTCTATCCATAAAATATCTTCGATCCTTATTTTTTTCAATGCATTGTTATCCCTGATAAAAAGATAGTCGTCTTCTACTTTTTTTACTTCGCTGTCGTTGCGTGCCAGTATTTCACGTGCTTTTTCGAGGGCCTGTACCAGTCGGGGCAGGGTAACAGGTTTTACCAGGTAATCCACTACGTTCAGCTCAAAGGCTTCAGCTGCATATTGTTTATTGGAGGTAGTAAACACCACCAGCGTTTTGGGCGGCAACAATTTCATGAGTTCAATGCCGGTCATTCCCGGCATTTCTATGTCTAAAAATACGAGGTCTGGCGGGTTGGCCGTAATATTGCGGTGCGCTTCCAGGGCATCACTGCATTCACCGGTGATTTCGGCGGTGCCGGTTTGAAGAAGCATTTGATGTAAGGTAAGCCGGGACAAGTCATTATCATCCACAATCAAACATGTGATCATAGGCATTTGGCTTTTCGGTTTAATGGTAGTAACAATAAACAATTTATAAGTTAGCAAAATTTTATTAATGATTAAACCGGGGGCAATTTTTTTAATCTCAGTACCGTTCATACGGCGGTGGCGCCCACGTTCAGCACGGTTAAAACCCGGCACACGCATGAAGAAATTTTTAGGTCTGACTGTTTTTATACTGGCATTTCAACCCTCCTTTTCCCAAACCGGTGGAAAGCTGGATTCCTTATTTGCTTCCGGCGATACTACGGCCATTATGGACTCCCTGCTGGCCGATTTCGACAGCTATCTTGATTCGCTCATGAGCTCAAAGAGTTTTTTTTCCGTGAACCTGGGTGTAGGTACAGGGTTTTTCAGTTTTAATGAAAAAAATACCCTGACGGTGAATACCCGGCGCAAGCTGATGTTTTTACCTTCGATAGGTTATTTTCATCAATCGGGGCTGGGTATATCGGCTATTGGTTTTGCCATACAAGACAATGATGGATTTAATTTTTACCAGGGCGCCATCAGCCCTTCATACGATTGTATCAGGAGCAATTTTTCAACCGGGATATCGTATACCAGGTACTTTACAAAGGATTCTTTAAGCTTTTACAACACCCCCATACAAAACGAAGTATTTGCTTATTTCTCCTATAAGAAATGGTGGATCAGGCCTTCTGTGAATGTCAGTTATGGATGGGGCAGCCGTGCTGAATACCGGAAAAGAAGGTTTGCCCGGCTGGCTTATTTATTGTCGATTCCCAATTACGGGATAGATGTGCGTGAAGAAGAACGGGTGCGCGACTTTTCGGCAACCTTTTCATTGCGTAAAGACATCGATTGGTATGGTGTGTTGGGAAAGAACGACAATATCACTTTAACGCCCATTGCCATGATCAACGCGGGTACACAAAATTTTGGTTTTAATACCTCGTACTCATTCAGCCGCATACCCTTTCCCCGCACCAATGCATTGCCCAGCAACCACGAAATATCGGGTAATACCGGTTTGGCCCTGCAATCGGCCAGCCTGGTGTTCAGGGGCAGCTATATAACCGGCAGGTTCCTGCTGCAATCGCAGATCTTATTTGATTATTTTCTACAGGAAACCCGCGATGATGGCGATAAACTGAACACCGTATTCTCCGTTACGGCTGGCATAAGCTTTTAATACTGTTTTTTAGGCAAATCTTCACTTTGCTGTTAAGGGAAATTAACACCCGTTAGTGAACCTTGGCATATAAGTTGAATTTCTATTAGCGAACCATAAAAAACAGAATATGAAACAAAAATCCCTTGCTTTATTGACTCTGGCCCTGGCCATAACCACTATCAGTTTTGCGCAAGGAGGTTTTCATCTTGGCGTAAAAGCCGGTGCAAATATCTTCAAGGTAGACGGTGCTGCCATCAAAGATGAATTTAAATTCGGTTACAATCTAGGTGCATTTGCCGAACTGAATTTTTCAGATAAGTGGGGTATTCAACCCGAGGTAATGTGGAACCAAACTAATTTCCGCACTGCTGAAAACTTCAACGATGTGTTTCCAGAAGGAAAGAATGATGTAGAAGGCAAACTGAATTATTTGAGCATTCCCATCCTGTTAAGTTTCAGACCAGCAAAATTGATCACCTTCCAGGCAGGTCCGCAGTTTGGTATCTTGCTGAACAAAGACCAGGATCTTTTTGAAAACGGAAAAGACGCATTTAAAAGCGGGGATTTCTCAGTACTGGGTGGTGTGCAATTGAATCTAGGCAGCCTGAAATTGGGCGGCCGGTACGTAGTGGGGCTAGCCAACATCAACGACATAGACGACCGGGAGAAATGGAAAAACCAGGGCTTCCAGGTGTATCTCGGTACAAGAATTTTATAGTATACCCAACCTACAGACATTGGATCAGCCTTCCTGTTCGTGAGCAGGAGGGCTTTTTTTATTTGCCTTTAGGGACCTGCGGGTTAGGATGGTATGGATTGGGCATGGGTTTTTGGGGCAACTTACGCATAGGCATGCGAGCCGACTTCTTTACATCGGGCACCAGGCAGGGCATGTTGTCGGTGGGCATTATATATACATCACCCTTATCGGTGCTGTGGGAGAAACGGGCTTTGGACAGCCATAACGATTTGTTTTTTAAAGCTATTAAAGGCTGCTTACGCGGTTCGGAGGTATCGGATTGAATAACCGGCAGCGTTTTGGTTTGGGCCCATGCCTGGCCGGCCGGCAATAATAACATGATAATTATAAAGCGGTTCATACGACGTATTTGGAGGCAGATGCAGAGAGCCGGGGAATTACATACAATCGCTTACATTTTTTTTTTCGCCAACAAAAATGCGAAACCCCGGGGGCTTCGCATTTTTGCGTTACTTAATCCTTACACGGTTATTGTATTTAATTTTTCGTTTGATCTTCAATTTCTGCAATAACTGCGTTGCTTTTTACCGAATCGATGCCTTTGGTACGGCCCGATTCGTTGTCGTACATTTCACTCATGCCGATGGTTTGACCGTTGGTGGCATTGAGGGTAAAATAAAATTTACCGTTTTTAGCCGTTTTGCGGTCATACCTGGCATCATCCTGTGAATTGCGTTTAACCGATTCTATGCCTGTTTGGCAATTGGCTTTTGTAGTGTAGCCTTCACTGGTAAGAATGATTTCGCCGTTGCCGGCCTTTAGGTTGAATTGAAACTCGCCATTACTTCGTTTGCTGATTACAAATTTGCCCATAGTGGATTGTTTAAGGTTAACAATATGGTTGGTACAAAATAAATATAGGCATATTGTAATGAGCAGCGGGTTCCCGGTGGGCCCTTATGCCGGTGGTTTGGTAATGCACGTATTACAAGCGCTTGTAAATCAGTTCTGGTTTTTTGAATTGATAAATAAACTGCAGGTTATGATAAATACTATTGCCGAAAAGGTCACAAACGCCCCCTGCTTTTGTCACTTCAACACCACAGGCTTGCCTGGAGCCCGTACTATCTTTATGGCTCAACAAAACCATTCATTATGGCTACTGAAAAAAAGAAATTTCAAACGCCCGAAGAATACCTTTCCAGTTTACCCAACAGTTCGCAGGCCGTCCTGCGCCAGGTAAGAAAAGTGATCCGGGAAGCAGTTCCCGATGCCGAAGAGGTGATCAGTTATAATATACCGGCATTTAAAACCAGCGGATGGGTATTTTATTATTCTGCCTATACCAATCATTTCTCTTTGTCGTGCCCGCCACCCTTTACGGTATTTGAAAAGTTCAAAAAAGAATTGTCTCCATACAAACTTTCCAAAAGCACCGTGCAGTTTCCCTACGACAAGCCTTTCCCCGGCAAACTGATTGCCGACCTGGCAAAGTTCAGGGCCAAAGAAATGAAACAGTCAAAAAAATGAGCGCTGCGGCTCTTTACTGTTCCTTCATCTTTTTCCATGTATTGATCAACCCGTTGGTAGATGCATCATGTGCAGTGACGGGTTTGTCGTTGAGCAGTTCGGGCAGTATGGTATTGGCCAGTTGTTTACCCAGCTCCACGCCCCATTGGTCGAAGCTGAAGATATTCCAGATAACGCCCTGCACAAATATCTTGTGCTCGTACAAGGCTATCAATTGACCCAATGTGTAGGGTGTTATTTTACTTACCAGGAATGAATTGGTAGGCCGGTTACCTTCAAACACCTTGAATGGCGCCAAAGCCTCTGTTTCATCATTGGATTTACCCGCCTTTTTCAATTCTGCTACCACTTCTTCTTTGGTTTTGCCATTCATCAGCGCTTCGGTTTGCGCAAAAAAATTGCTCAGCAGTTTTACATGGTGGTCGCCAATGGGGTTGTGGCTGTTGGCGGGCGCAATAAAATCGCAGGGTATCAGCACGGTGCCCTGGTGTATCAACTGGTAAAAAGCATGCTGGCCATTGGTGCCGGGTTCGCCCCATATAACCGGACCGGTGCTATAGGCCACTTTTTTGCCCTTGCGGTCAACGCCCTTGCCATTACTTTCCATATTGCCTTGCTGGAAATAAGCGGCAAAACGATGCATATACTGATCGTAAGGCAGGATGGCCTCGGTTTGGCAGCCAAAAAAGTTCGTATACCAGGTGCCAATCAGCGCCATGATAACGGGAATATTTTTTTCGAAAGGAGTTGTGCGGAAATGGTTATCTACCGAATGACCGCCCTTAAGCAGCGATTCAAAATTTTCATAACCTATGGTGAGTGCAATAGACAATCCAATAGCGCTCCATAACGAATAACGGCCGCCCACCCAATCCCAGAACTCAAACATATTGGCCTTGTCGATACCAAACTTCACCACTTCTTTTTCATTGGTGCTAAGCGCCACAAAATGTTTGGCCACATGCACGGTATCACCGGCGGTTTTCAGGAACCATTCCCTGGCGGTATGCGCATTGGTCATGGTTTCCTGGGTGGTAAAGGTTTTGGAGGCGATGAGGAAAAGTGTTTCCTCCGGATCGATCTTTTTCAGCGTTTCAGCAATATGCGTCGCATCTACATTGCTTACAAAATAGGGGTGTATGCCTTCTTTCCAGTAAGGTTTCAACGCTTCGGTAACCATAAAAGGACCAAGGTCGCTGCCACCGATACCGATATTGACGATGTATTTTATCTTCTTGCCGGTATAACCCGTCCATTCACCGTTGTGTACCCTTGCGCAAAACTCCTTCATTTGCTTCAACACCTGCTGTACCAGCGGCATTACGTTTTTTCCGCCCGATACAATGGGCGCATTGCTCATATTGCGAAGGGCGATATGTAAAACCGAACGGCCTTCTGTTTCATTGATGGCGGCGCCACTGAACATGGCCTCGATGGCTTCGGGTAATTTACATTCCCTGGCCAGGTCGAATAGGAGGGAAAGCGTTTTGGAGGTGATCCTGTTTTTTGAATAATCAAATACGATCCCTTCAAAGGGTATGCTGAACTTTTCAAACCTGTCGGGTTCGTTTTGAAACAACTCGCGTAAATGCAGATCGCTGATCTTTTTGTAATGGTTTTCCAGCTTTTCCCAGGCTTCGGTGCGATTCGGTTTGATCTTTGGTAACATATCTGGTTGAATTAGTCTCCAAAAATAGTATATTAATCATTTCTGCATTACCAATACTACATTCGCCACCTTACGCTCGCCTTCATGATCCCATTTTTTGTTATCGCTTGGATAATTCAATATGCCCTCGTTGTAAGTCCATAGGGTGGTGGAGCCGCCCCCATCGAGGTTGATGCCTTCTTTGGCCTTCAGCCACAACAAAACCTGCCGCAGTTCAAAAAGGCTCATACCTGCTGAATTTTCATGGCGGCCGTCAACGGTGATGAACAGCACCCGCTTTTTGCCCAGTACGGCAATGGCCGAGCGGGGATGTCGCAGGCGGTTGAAAGAGCCGGTATCGATGATTTCGGGCTGGCGGTGCAGCACCAGCAGCGGACCGGCCACCATTACATCGGGTGCTTTTAATGTCGATTCCCAGTTGGCGCTGCCATCCCATTTGGCCACCTGTAACCGGCCTTTGCGAATAACAAGGGCGGCATTCTGGCGCGGTGACCGCGTATTGTTTTTACCCAGCCGGTTAGGGCTGATCACGCTATCGTTTACTTTGATATAGTCTACAGAACCACCGTTCTTCACATCGAAAAAAGTACCATTGAGGGCCGCAACCGCACCGGCGGACTTACCAAACTCGCTGGTGGGTTTCAACACCTGTTTTTCATAGCCCAGTTTGAGGCGGATCCTGCCCTTAACCTGAATATCCAGGATGGTGATGTTTTGATTGGCGCCAAACAGGGAGTTACCGGTAAAATGATAATGCTTGAGAGTAATACCTTTAGCGATGTTTTTTGTTTCCCAGGGTGCATTCACAAAGTTGAGTGAATCGTATTGCGCCAAAAGCGACAGCACATGAAGCGCCAGGAACAGGCTCAGAAAAATCCTTTTCATATTGTTTCTATGACTTTAATTATACGCCGCACCATATCGGGGCTAATGCCCAGGTGCAGCACCATTCTTATTTGAGTAGGGGAGATGGCGATACAGAATATATCCTGTTCTTTAAAGGCCGCCGCCAGTTCAGCGGCCTTACGGGGCGCCTTTACCTCGAAAATGATGATGTTGGTTTCTACAGGTAATATAGCGCCGGTAAATGGGCGTTGTTGTAAAGCCGCCGCAATTTGCCGGGCATGGTCATGATCGTTGGCCAGCCGGTTGATGTTGTTCTCCAGCGCATATACGCCGCTGGCGGCCATATAACCTGCCTGCCGCATACCACCGCCAAACACCTTGCGCACACGACGCGCTTTTTTAATAAAAGAAGTACTGCCCATTAAAATACTTCCTATAGGGCATCCCATGCCTTTATTGAGGCAAACGGATATACTGTGAAATAGTTCGCCATATTGTTTGGGCGATTCGTTGCGGGCCACCAGTGCGTTGAACAGTCTGGCCCCATCGAGATGCAGTGCCAGCCGGTTTTCATCGCAAACTTGGCGGATGCTTTTTATGGCGTCCAGTTCATAACAACTGCCGCCGCCGCGGTTCGATGTATTTTCGAGGCATACCAGCGAGGTATGCGCCTTGTGTACGTCATCGGGGTTGATGGCCTGCAAAACCTGTTCGGCGCTGATGCGGCCACGGTCGCCGGGCAACAGCCTGCTTTGAACGCCGCTGTTAAAAGCCATACCACCGCCTTCGTATTGGTATACATGCGCTGTTTGATCGCAGATCACTTCATCGCCGGGCTGTGTATGTACTTTAATGGCAATCTGGTTGCTCATGGTGCCGGTAGGGCAATACAGGGCGGCTTCCATGCCAAACATACCGGCCGCCATAGCTTCCAGTTTATTGATGGTAGGATCTTCTCCAAAAACATCATCACCCACCGGCGCCTTCATCATGGCTTCCAGCATGGCCGGGGTGGGTTGGGTAACGGTATCGGAACGGAGATCGATATACATAATAGTGAATAATGAATATTGAATATTGAATGTCGAAGTTAATGGGTTAAGTATTAAGTATAAAAAATTAAAAAATAACTTCAATATTCAATATTCATTATTCAATATTCCATCCCGGTTGCATGGAAATTTTTTTTAACGCGCATTTAAACTTCGGGCTATAAGCGCCATCCAAAACACCTATTTACCACCCATCAACAACTAATAAAATCGGATAGCATGAAAATGAAATTTTCGACCGTCATGGCCGTGACCCTGTTTTGCCTGTCAGTTTCTATTATAGGCTGTAAAAAGGAAAACAGCTCACAGGTAAAAGTAAGCGATGAAGAAGCGCAAACCATCAGCCGTGAAGAAGCCGTTGCAGAAACGGAATACGATGAGCTCACCGAAATGGGTTTAAGCGCAGGCGCAGATATCGCTGCAGGCGCGATAGACAACGGCCGTATTGCCACGGAAAGCAACAGCGCACGTATTCGCCTCGATCTGTTTGTTAACCTCAGGTTACGCCTCGGTACCTGTGTTAACATCACTGCTACACCGAACGACACCACCTTTCCCAAGACAATTACCATAGACTATGGCAATGGCTGTCTTTGCTGGGATGGCAAATTCAGAAAAGGCATTGTAACGATCAGTTTCTCGGCGCCGGTATTACAACCCGGTGCAGTGATCACCATTCAACTGCAGGATTATTATGTAAACCGGGTGCATGTGGAAGGCGTGAAAACCATTACCAACCTCAGCGCCAACGGCAGCATCGGTTATTCGGTGGAAGTAAAAAATGGCAGGCTCACCTGGCCCAATGGAAGAGGTTTTACCTATGAAGGCGTCAAAACCGTCACCCAGGTAGAAGGCCAGGGAACACTCCCCTGCCTGGACGATGCTTATTCCATCACCGGCCATGCGCAGATCCAATATGCCAGCGGCATACAGGTAACCAAAACCATTGAAACGGCCTTATACAAAGCGGTTGCCTGTAACTGGATCACAAAAGGAACCATCAAAATTACCATCAACGGCCGTGTACTTTATATCGATTTTGGTGCAGGTACCGGTTGCGATAACAAGGCTTTACTTACCTGGGCAAATGGACAAGTGGAAATTAACCTGTAGTATCGTGGAAATTAAAAGCCCCCGGCAACAGCCGGGGGCTTTGTTATATCAGGTCGTTTGCAATTACTGATTGGTTTGCTCGAAGTCGAACTGTGGGTTGCGAGCCGCGTCAAAAGCGGCTTTATTGCCATAGGGGCCAATGTATTTGGCATCGCCGAAGGCAAGCATTGGGTAGAATACAATGCCTAAGAACAATAAACCAACAGTATATCCTTCACTTTTTCCAAAACTCTTCGATAACATGTTCAGTGCCCAGATGGCGAACACGATGTTCAGAATCGGGATGAGCAGCATGAATATCCACCACCAGGGTTTGCCTACGATCTTTAGCATAACCAGGGTGCCATAGATAGGTACGATCACCGCCCAGCCTGGCTGTCCGGCTTTTTCGTACAATTTCCAGCCCGCAGCTATCATAATGATCAGTACTGCGAGATAGATCACAATTAAAGTGGCCATAGATTTTAAAGGTTTTAGTGAGAAATAAGAATCACTAAAAATGTGAAAAATAGTTAGTATTTGCAAGAGGGGTTATACACATAGGAATAGGCATAAGGCAGAAGGCATAAGGCATAAGGCAAAAGACCAAACGCAAAATTGCGCTTTCCAAAGCGCGGCAGCCCCTTATACCTTCTGCCTTCTGCCTTATGCCTTGCTTCAATGCTCCTCCCTATAATGCGCCGCCAACTCATCGCCCCCAAAATCCCTTTTCAGATCCCGCACCACGGTATGTATGTGGTTGGCATTGTTTTGTGTGTTGTCGTATTCAATGATCATGGTAGGACCCTGTATGCGGTAATAATATCCCTGGCCCGGCTGCTTTTGCTGCGATCCTGCCCAGGCAAATTGCAGTTTATCCAAGCCGGCGGCCTCCAGTTCTTTCAGCATGGTATCGGCAAATAACTTTGTATACCGGTGTACATAAACCGAAACCAGTTTCATGAACAGGGTTTGTTGTTCTTTACTCAGTTCGTTGTAGCGTATGCCTTCCGGTTTTTCGATCATGGCCTTACGGCTGGCGCCGGTGACGATCTCGGGCAATGCCCGGTGGTTGATAATGGCCTTTGCCAACTGTTCTTTATTGAATGTATGCAAAAGCGCAAAGCCCGCATCGGTTTCTTCGGGCAGGGTTTGTTTTCCTTTTTGCGGCCCATCGGGCACCATGGCGGGATTGGCGCCCATAAAACCGGGCGTGGCGGCTACCAGGCGGTTGTTTTGGGCAGAAAAATTAAAGGAGATATGATGGCCTTCGATACGCCATCCCCAAATGCTGTTGCTGGCAGGCTTGCCAAAGAGGGTGAAATAATATTTACCGGGGTCGCGATAGCGGTCGTTTTCGGGACGGCCTTCCAGCTTACGTAGTATGCTTTCCAGTTCAATGATACCGGCAATTTTTTCGGCGCCACGGGCGCTGAGGCTGGCGGCTACCAGGCCAAAGGCAGCCTTTTTCTGCGTTTCGTCCATTTCATCGAGCGGAATGCCTTTGCGGTTGCTTTTGGGTATATAATGCCAGTTATACCGCTCCTCGCTGTTGAAGGGCATTTGCGCCTTTTTTTGTTTTTCAGCATCGAGGCTGTTCAAAAAGCGGCTGGCCGCTATTGCCAGGTCATTCTGCGACATAACGATGGTTGGGAATAAACAAATGATCAAAAAAGCCGTTAACCGGTTCATGCCAGTAGTTTGTTTCATTAAGGTACCCAAAAAATGTCAAACCAGTTCCATCCAGGTATGATCGGCCAGCAGCTTCACCGGGGCCACAAAACGTTTATAGGGACCGGCGCCGCCGCCCCATTCCTTAGGGCTTACCATCGACAGCAGGTAGCTGCCATCGGCCTTTTCATATACATAGTAGGTATGGCCGATCACCGGCTGAAAGTTCAGTTTGGCCCCATAGATGAGCATGGACAGCTCCTTACGTTTTTGTATTTCCTGGGCCTGCAGGGCCAGCAGCTCTATTTGTTTGCGTATCTGGTCTAACTGCATATTGGTTTGCTCTTCCATAGCCGTGAGCGCCTTATGGCGGATCACCCCTTCCTCGGTAGGTTTGATCACCGCGCCGGCCACGGATGCCGAGTAGGGCAGTACGCTGAGCTGTTTATGATAATACTCCACGTTGGTATAGGGCTTCTGCCCGGGTGTAAATCCTTTTTGGGTGATGCGCAGGTAGCCGTTGGGCATGATCTCATGGGTGATGTGCAATACCTGTTGGCCGTTGCGAAGGAATTCGGTTTCGAAGGTAATACCGTCGATAAAACGCACCCTCACCTGGTCGGCTATTTCGGTGTTCTCGAACGTGTGTTCCTGCCCGTCAGGAACCAGGGTATAGGTAGATTCGAAGGCCTGGTTTTGCAGGGTAACCCAGTTCATGGTTACGGCCAGCAGGCGCTGGTTTTCGATGGCCTCCAGCTTATAGATGCCCGACCGGGGCCTTTCGCCGTATTCATAAGTGCCTTTCTCGGGGAATAGCTGCCAGCTTGCAAGGAAGTTGTATGCCTGAATCATGCCGCAATATAAAAAAAGCCGCCATGATCATGGCGGCTTATATCAGTATTATACATTCAATTAGATGGCATCAAAAACAACCAGCAATGCAAAAATTACACCAGGGATCCAGAAAAGCAGGGTCAGGATAAGACTAATCCAGCAACGGCTGTTCCATTCACCTTCTTTCAGGTATACTGCCAATGGAGGTAACAGGATAGCCAGGATGGCCAGCAGTACCTGGTCGGTTTCGGCGGCATTGCCACTACGCTTGTCTGCACGGTATTCCTTGATCATTTTTTTGGCTTCTTTTACACGCGCTTTTCTTTCATGGCGGGACAGGTTCTTAAATTCATCAAGCGCCGAATTTACTGCTGCGGGGCTTGGTTCGGTTTTAGCAGTGTTGGCAGAAGGCTCTGCAGATGGGAGGGAAGCAGCCAGAACGGGAGAGGAAATAATACTGAATAAAAACAGGAAGGTAAACAGTTGAGTAGTGATCTTTTTCATACTTATTCTTTTTGGATGAGCAAATATAGTAAGGAAATAAACTATTTGATGTGCACCATGCGATTAACATGCAATTAAAAGGCCAGACAATGAAAATCTACAATTGACCGGAATGTAGTATATCTCATAGGGCAAAACCGCTAACACCTGAAAGAAATGATTATTATTGCATAAATTAATTCGACAGAAAATCATTAACGATGGCTGGCATAAGCAAATATTTCAGGAAGGAAGGAGATGTGCAGGATGCCGCAGCAGCGTTCTGGAAATGGTTCGAAGAAAATGAATACAGGTTCAGGGAACTGGAGAAGAATGATTCGGAGCAGGCCCTGTCGTTTTTAGAAGAACTGATACAGCAGATGCAGCCATTCAATCCCTGGCTGAAAGCACTGGCTGGTCCTTATAACAACGAGAAATTCGAACTGATCATCACGGCCGATGGTGACGTGGCCTTATTTTGTAAAGTGGAGGAGCTGGTACAGGCCGCGCCTGAGATAGAACATTGGGTATTTACTGCGCATAAGCCCGCCCTGGGTTTCGAAGGCATCAGCATCGACCTGTACGGGCTGGAGTTCAGCGCTGATACCACCAGCTTTTATCCCATTGTACAGGAAAAGTATCCCGATGAGGTAAGCATTGTGCTCACCCATAATGAATACAATGATGAAATGGACGACCATTACCAGGCCGGTGGCATGATTTACCTGGAAAATGGGCTGGGAGAAGTAAATACCGCCACCAAGATAGATCACTACGAAACCGGGCCGGTGCCCGACCCATCGGAGGGCATCGAAACCATACCCATAGGCAAACTGGCCGATTACCTGAACTGGCGCGAAAAGGAGTTTATTGAAAAATACGAATCGGTGCCTTCTGAAAAACCGGATACCTTTCATATCCTGGAAGCCGAAGACCGCGATGGCAAACTGATTGTGGTAACGGTGAACATGGAATGCAGGTATTGGGATATGAAGCCGGCCTATTCCTGGTTGTTGCAGGTAAACATCAACTATACGGGTGATGAAATGGGTTTTCCCTCCGATGCCCAACTACAGGAACTGCAAAATATCGAGGAGGAGATGGTAAACCTGCTACCGGCCGACCGAACCGTTTTTGCAGGCAATAAAACCTATGACAACTGCCGTAACATCTATTTCTACGTAAGCGAATATAAAACGCCTTCTACTTTATTGAACCAGTACGTTGAAAGCAAGGAAACCGAAATGGAAATATTATTCTTTATCCGCCGGGATAAGTACTGGAAAACCATGGAACAGTATTTTAACCTACCCAGCGAGGATTAGCGGGGGGCGCCTTTCCTTAAAAAAGTTTCATATTTGAAAAATTTTACTTATTATGCGTACGAGCAGCAGTTTTTGGAAATAATATTGTGCTTTTTACGTTTTTAGCACGTTCAATTCCTAAGAAACAACACGACTGTATGCAAGCGTTGCGCCTGGATTTATTGCGTTACTGGATGTTAATAAAGTCCATTGGGATCACGCCTGATATGGAAGAATATGAAAAACGGAAAATGAGCATCTTTAACCAGCTCAATTTCCTGGGCGTAATCACAGGCATCGTTGTACCCCTCATCGGTCTGTTCCTGAACGATCATCTTCCCCCGCTTGCCTGGTTTGTTGCCGCTTCTCCCTTAGCCATCAGCGTTATAGTTTTGTGGTTGAATTTTGAACAGTATTACGAACATGCAAGGCTGGTTTATTTCAGCCTGTATCCCGTTGCCACCTGCATTGTATACCTGGGTAAGGTAGATGTAGGCATGGAGCTGTTCTTTGTGTTATACGGCGTGTTATCGGTTTTTTTTCTGCACCAGATCATTAATATTGTTTTTGCATTTTCGCTGTCGGTATTTTGTTATTACATAGCCTGTATTGTACCCCACGAGTTTTATTTCAGGCTGGTGCATGCCAATTATTATTTTTTTGTTTTCAACCATCTTACCGCCCTGGCGCTGATCTTTTATGCGCTGTACCTGATCAAACAGGAAAATACCAGTTACCAACTCAGCCTGCTGAGCCAGTCGGAGGAGTTGCGGCGCCGTAGCGAAGAGGTGCAGCGGCAGAAGGAGGAGATCGCTTCCAAAGCTGCACTGCTGGAAGATCATGCCCACAAGCTGACGGAGTTGAACCAGTTGAAGAACCAGGTATTTTCGGTAATTGCCCACGACCTGAAAACACCTATGTATGCCCTGCGCAACCTGTTCAACAATATGCAGCAGCATAAGATGCCGGCCAAAGATGTAAAGGCCATGTTGCCTGGTATTGTGAATGAAATGAATTATACTACCAACCTGATGGAAAACCTGCTGCAATGGGCTAAGCTGCAAATGGCCAATTCGCAGGTGCGTCCCGAGGTGGTGGATATAGAAATGATGATCAAAAGTGTGTTGCAGTTGCTGCACTGGCAGGCGCAGCACAAACAAATACATTTGGAAACACAGATCGATAACCCCGTGTTTTGTTATGCCGATAAGGAAATGGTGAAGCTGGTGTTGCGTAACCTGTTATCCAATGCCATTAAGTTTACGCCGCAAAACGGTCATGTGTTGGTGGGGGTGCGGGAAAATTCATCCTGTGTGGAGGTATATGTGCGGGATAATGGGATTGGTATCAGCTCGGAGCATTTGCGACAGTTGTTTGGAGAGATGTTTTTTTCTACCAAGGGTACGGATGAAGAAACCGGGACCGGGCTGGGGTTGAGGTTGTGTAAGGATTTCCTGGAAAAGAATGGAGGGAAGATAGCTGTAGAGAGCCAGCCGGGTAAGGGCAGTACGTTTTCGTTTACGCTGCCAAGGTACACAAATGCCTGAAATAATACCGTGTTATTTAAACAGCCCGTCAAAAAACGCCCTCATATCCCTCCACGAAGCCGAATCTGCCGCCGCATTATACGCAATCGGTATATTAAACTTCTGCCCTGCAGCGGTAGCCCCCGGATTCGTAAACGCATGTACCGCACCCGGATAATCCTTAAACGTATAATCCGCCCCTATAGAATCCATTTGTTTTTTAAACTGTATTATATCCTCCTTCGGCAAAAACTGGTCATCGGCCCCATTACACACCAATATCTTCGCCTTCAGCAATTCTTTTTTAGCCGGCGTACCCAGCAACGACCCGTGAAAGCTCACCACCCCTTTTACATCGGCGCCCATCCTGGCGGTATTGATCACCATACCACCGCCAAAACAATAGCCAATGGCAGCCACCCGGGCGCTGTCGGTTTGCGCCATACTTTTTAAAGTGGCCAGGGCGGCATCCAAACGGGCTTTTGCCTTTTTGGGGTTTTTATAAAAAGGCGTCGCCATTTTCTCGGCATCGCCGGGATTATCCACCACCTTCCCATCGCCATACATATCCATGGCAAAGGCCACATATCCCAGTTTGGCCAGTTCGCGCGCACGCATTTTGGGGTAATCGTTCAATCCCCACCATTCGTGCACAATAAGTACCGCGGGCCGTTTGCCCGTTATGGATGAATCGTATGCTACATATCCCTTCATGGTCACCCCATCGCCTGTATAGGTAACGGTTTCTTCTTTAAGGGCCGCTTCCCGCACAGGTTCTGTGGCGGCCGTGGAATCGGCTGTGGTATTGCTTTCCCTGCCCGGTTGATCGTTACAGGCCGCCAATACCAGGCCGGCTGCGATAAATACAATAAATGAACGTTTCATGGAGGTGATTTTTATTAAAAATAATTTATTCTAACTTCGCCACCTATGACACAGGAAAAATTAAATGATATGAGGTCCCGCCTTGGTGGACTGAGGAGGTTTCTTTGACGTCGACAACCGTCAGTTCAAAGTAAACGAAGAAAAACAACTTTCGCTATCGCCCGGTTTTTGGGATGACAACAAAAGGGCTACCGAGATCCTGAAGAACATCAAGCTGAACGAATATTGGATCAGGTTGTACGACCAGACCAGTACGGCCGTGGAGGATTTTGCGGTGCTGTTTGATTTCTGGAAGGCCGGAGAGGCTTCGGAAGAAGAGACCAAACAGGCCTTTGAAGCGGCTTTGCAGTACCTTGACGAGGCCGAGTTCAAGAGTACCCTCAACCAGCCCGAAGACGAACTGCCGGCCGTTTTGCAGATCAACAGCGGCGCCGGCGGCACCGAAAGCCAGGACTGGGCCGAAATGCTGGCCCGTATGTACCGTATGTATGGCGAAAAGCAGGGCTGGTCGGTGACCGAGCTCGACTGGCAGGAAGGCGATGGCGCCGGCATCAAAAGCGCCACCCTGCAGTTTGACGGGCCCTTTGCCTATGGCTTTTTAAAGGCCGAAAGCGGGGTGCACCGCCTGGTGCGTATTTCACCCTTCGACAGCAATGCCCGCCGTCATACCTCTTTTGCTTCGATATTTGTTTACCCCCTGGTAGACGACAGCATAGAGGTGGCTGTAAACCCCGCCGACCTGGAATGGGAGTTTTACCGCAGCGGAGGCAAGGGCGGCCAGAACGTGAACAAGGTAGAAACGGCCGTGCGTTTAAAGCATATTCCCAGCGGTATCGTGGTGGAATGTCAGAAAGCCCGTACGCAGGGAGAAAACCGCGAAATGGCGATGCAAATGCTTAAGAGCCGCCTTTACGAGGAGGAGTTGCGCAAACGCGAAGAATTGAAGAATGCCGCCAATGCATCCAAGAAAAAGATAGAGTGGGGTAGCCAGATACGGAGTTATGTATTCCATCCTTATAAAATGATCAAGGATCACAGGACTGATTTTGAGGTGGGGAATGTGCAGCCGGTGATGGATGGCGAGTTGGATGGGTTTATTAAGGCTTATTTGATGATGGAGAAAGAGGCGCAGTTGTAGTATAAAAAAATGTCCCGGCCAAAAAGCCGGGACAAATATGAATACACCAATTAATATTGCCGTTACTCTTAGTTACTAGCAGTATCATTGTTCAAGCCCTGTGCATACAGCGACCCGGGCAGAACGTTCCATATCAATGATACCATCCTGCGGCGCTTGTCATCGGGTTTGTAATCTTTTACTTTATCAGGATAAGGCAATTCCTCGCCCTTACCCATCCATTTAATATCATAGTTGATGAGCTTCGGATTGGGGATCATACCCTCATTGCTCTTGATCAGATCTACCAGCAGCGTGGCAATCGATTTGGCGCGCAGCTCAGACAGCTTTACATTCAGTTCCTGCCTGGTAGGACTGTTCGTTTTCATCTTTGCGATCAAACTGGGATATAAAGGAGATTCTTTGGAGATGGGCGTTTCGTCGGAGAAACCATAACAAACGATGACCGCCACAAAACGCTGACGCGGGTGATCGCCAAAGAACTTGATGATTCGTTGTACAATAGGTTCGATGGATTTTTTGGCATCATCCATTTTTTCAGGCGGAATGCCAAAGGTTCCGGTAGGGAAGAAGGTGGCTGTTTCGAACTGGGAGAAGGTAGAGATATCGTACAGGTCATTCAATGATTTCAGATCGGTTAATGCGCTTTGAATAACCACGTTGGTACGCTCGGCAAACTTCAGGATCGCCTCGCGGTTACCGGTTTTTTCCAGTTCAATGGCCATGGCCAGTTGTGTATCCACTTTCTTTTCAGCCTCTTTCAGGTTATGGATGATCTCCTTACCGATATCAGGATCCACCTCATAATTCTTAACTTTTTCTACAGTCAGTGCTATGGCGCGTTGCGCCTCTTTCTTAACCAATTCCAGAGTTTCCTGCGTGGTTTTAGTCAGGCTTTGCACTCTTGAACTGGCGCAGGAGGCCAGCATCATGGTGATGCCCGATAATCCCAAGAAAAATAAGCTACGAAGCATAAGAGTAAAGGTTTTTTTAATAAGCAGGGCCAAAGGTGACCTGCTCTTTTGGTTTACTAATTGGCTTTTTCGGATCGTTTGTGTTCAGGATATTCGATGTATCCCGGCTGCGGGCCGGAGTTACACGAGCAAGCTCTTTTTCTTTCTTTTTAGGGGGGGCGGGGTTATCGGAGTACGAAGTATACGTACTGTAAGAGTTGCTGCTTTTGGTTTCTACGCGTTCTTCAGCAGGTTCTTCTACCCGGCTGGTGGCAGCCGGACGGTTTTTGGCAGCCCTGGCAATCTCCGGATCGGTATCGGTTACCGGGTACCAGGAAATAGAAGATATATTGGCCGAGGAAGGCAGTTTTACCTTCAGCAGTTTTTCTATGGATTCGTTGATCTCGTTGATATTATCGTCTTTGATAAAAGCAAACGACTTGATGCCCATTTCGGTGAACCACTTGCTCCAGATGGTGGTAAGCATGTTGTACTCACCCGTCCAGTCGTCTTTCGGGTTCAGCTCAAGAACGATCACTTTTAAATTGGGGAACTTCTTATTAACGGGCAACAGGCCATAATCGCCTTCTTTAAAACGGCTGTGCCAGTCGGGCGCCTTTTTCAGGTTATTGATGATCTGTGCGCAGGAAGTATACCGGTTATTGCGGGAAGCGCGGCCCTGGAGGCTTTCAAAATCCATATACCCGTCGGTAATGATGAATAGGGTGTTTTGTGCATCCCTTTCCAGGTCGTCTGGTAGATCTTCGTTGAAGTATTTCCAGATATCGGCGCCGGAGTAGCTGGTGCTGTTGTTGCTGATCACTGCGCGGCGATAGATCTGTGGTAATAACGAGCCGAACTTCTTTTCGGTTTCTTCGATCATTTTAGCCTTTTGTTCGGGCTGGGCCGAATTGAGGGCTATACGAAGGTTACCGGCCATATTGTACACATCTTTCGCAGTGGTACGCTGGGGAGCCACCATCAGCTTCAGCTTATCGTTTACCGTGAAGTACAATCGGGTGGGATCCTTGGCATTCAATTTAGATTTGAACGCAGCATAGATGGATTGAATGACCTGTATGTCTTTCGGAACCTGCTGCTGGTTATTGTGCAATATACGGTCACTCAAATCGAGCAACACGATATAATTGTCTTTGGGCGGTGCGGAGCCTTCTTTTTTTGCGTCCTTCACAGCCTCTTCAATTTCGTTGCAGCCCAGCAAAACGCTGGCGCAAATCAGAATGTAGAGGTATCTAGCCATAACTCAAGGATAAAGAAACTTATTAAAAAATCACTTAAAATAAGATTCCTGGAACTCTTTCAGTTCTCTGATGTATTCGTCTGTCCTTTCATTGATGATCTTGATCTGCTCTTCGCCTTTGTCTCTACCATACAATGTGGACAGGTAACCATTCCAGCCGTCACGAAAATCGTTGATATTCTTTTCGATTGCATCTACCGGTAATACCATTCTGTCTTTCTCTTTGCTCAGGTCTTCTACGCGTCTTGTGATCTGCTGTAATTCGGTATCGTACAGCATTCGTCTTTCCTCGAGCTGCAATATCTCATCCTGCAAACGATGAATGCGTTTATATCGCAATTTCAACTGGTTGCGTTTGCCCCATTCCATCTGCATCAGATAATAAACTGAACTCCAAATAGCAAAAACGCCAAAACCGAGAAATAATACCAGGTAGAACCGGGAGTCTGCATACACAGGAACAATAAGAGATTTGAGGTCGTCCCGGTTAATTTTCATTAGTATTTCGTTTACAGCGGTATGCACCTGTAAAGCAAGTAATAGGTCACCAACTAAAACGAGACTAATGAGTCCCACGACTATTTTCTTATACTTCATGCCTCGCTCTGAAAACAAATGAATAGAGGTTCCCAGGGCAAAGAAAATAGTGGGGAATACGATCAGGGGGGGGTAATTAATTATTAAGTAGACCAGTCTTCGAAGGCTTGGAAGCAACTGAATGTTCAGCCTGCCTTCCTGAAAAAGGGTCATAGGATCAACGCCGTTCAACGCAAAATCGGCAACACTCATGTAAAAGTATAACAAGTAAAACGAAAGTGCAACTAAAAGGAACAATAAAAATAAAAAAG
>Ga0065721_10049897_pt1 | contig 25662 bp, 21 predicted proteins | sample Mesricmetagenome_FD_59108 | JGI IMG/M metagenome (GOLD analysis project Ga0065721, IMG submission 59108) | Mesophilic microbial community from rice straw/compost enrichment Sample: eDNA_1 v2 (version 2) | ecosystem: Engineered > Solid waste > Grass > Composting > Bioreactor | place: USA: Davis... | reverse complement strand
CGAGGCCCTGGATGGCGGTGTCAGCCTTCCAGCCGGCCTCGAGCAGGTAGTGGACGCGCAGCCGCCGGTTCCGGGCCGAAAGCTCGGCGTGGTAGCTGCGCCCGGTTCCGCCCGCGTCCGAAAACACCAGAACGCGCTTCTGGTCGTCCATGAACGCCTGCGTTTCGGCGAGGTTGGCCGAGCCCGCACGAGTCTCGACCACGAGGCGGTCGCCGCCAGGGGTAGATCCGGACTTGCGCACGATGCGCCGCGACCGGCCGGTCACCTCGGCGACGACGTCGATCCCGAAATGCTGGACGATCTGGTCGAGCGCACCGGGCACGGGCGGCAGGCTGGCGAGTTGCGCGATCAGCTCGTCGCGGCGGGCAACGGCCTCACGGCTCTCGACCGGCTGGCCGTCGCGATAGACCGGGCGTGACGACAGATTGCCCTCCGAGTCGGTGAACGGCTCGTAGAGCTGCACCGGGAAAGAATGGGCGAGATAGTCGAGGACGTATTCGCGCGGCGTGATGTCGACGAGAACCTCGTTCCATTCCTCGGTCGGCAACTCGGCCAGGCGCCGTTCCATCAGCGCCTCGCCGGTCGACACGATCTGGATGACGGCTGAATGGCCATCGGCCAGGTCGCGCGTGATCGAGCGGATAAGCGTCGGGGTCTTCATCGAGGTGAGGAGATGCCCGAAGAAGCGCTGCTTGGCGGATTCGAAGGCCGAGCGGGCGGCCGACTTCGCCTGCGCATTCAGCGTGCCGGAGCTGCCGGTGATGTTGGCCGCCTGCATCGCCGCATCAAGGTTGTTGTGGATGATGCCGAAGGCGCCGGCATAGGCATCGTAGATGCGGATCTGCTCGGGCGTCAGCTCGTGCTCGACCAGCTCGTATTCGACGCCGGCGAACGACAGCGAACGGGCGGTGTAGAGGCCGAGCGCGCGCAGGTCGCGGGCCAGCACCTCCATCGCCGCGACGCCCCCGGATTCGATCGCCTCGACGAATTCGGCGCGGGTCGAGAACGGAAAGTGCTCGCCGCCCCAGAGGCCAAGCCGCTGGGCATAGGCGAGATTGTGGACGGTGGTGGCGCCGGTCGCCGAGACGTAGAGGATGCGGGCGTTCGGCAAGGCGTGCTGCAGCCTCAGCCCGGCGCGGCCCTGCTGGCTGGCCGCGGCATCGCCGCGCTCGCCCTTGGCACCGGCGGCATTCTGCATGGCATGGCTCTCGTCGAACACGATCACGCCGTCGAAATCGGCGCCCAACCATTCGACGATCTGCCGGACCCGCGAAACCTTGTCGCCGCGGTCGTCGGAGCGCAGCGTGGCATAGGTGGTGAATAGGACGCCTTCCGGCAGCGTGATCGGCTTGCCCTGCTGGAAGCGCGAGAGCGGCGTGACCAGCAGCCGCTCCATGCCGAGGGCCGACCAGTCGCGCTGGGCGTCCTCGATCAGCTTGTCGGACTTCGAGATCCAGACGGCCTTGCGCCGGCCCTGCATCCAGTGGTCCAGGATGATGGCGGCGGACTCGCGGCCCTTGCCGACGCCGGTGCCGTCGCCGATCATGAAGCCTTGGCGGAAGCGGACGGCATTGGCGGCGTCCTCCGCCGCGGCGCTGACGACATCGAAGGTATCGTCCACCGTCCAGGCGCCGGCGAGGAATTCCGCATGCGCCTCGCCGGCATAGATCACCGTCTCGAGCTGCGCGTCGGACAGCAAGTCGAGGATGTTGTGCGGCAGGCGCGGCCGGTAGCTCGGCTTGGGCGGCGCGACGCTCGCCATCGCCGCGGATTGCACGAGCTGGGTCGGGTGCGCCTGAGCGCCGGAAATACGGATTGCCTGAAGTCCGTATGCCTCATAGATCGCATCGCTGATGCCGGCGTCTTCGGCCGGTTGCGCGTCGACAATCTCATAGGCGAGGTCGACGCCCTCGGGCTCGGCGAGCGGCGCCGGTGCTGCGCGCGCGGCCCTGGCAACGTAACCGCGAACCGTGCGTGGCGCGGCGGTGGTCGAGGCCGAGGCCGAGGGGGCCGGACGGGCGATGGGGGTGCGGGCCGGGACATGAGCGCCGACCCAGGCCAGCAGCGTGGCGGCATCGGGCGCAACGCCGGGCGCGGTTGGGAAAACGGCGGGATCGTCGGCCCGCAGCTTGTCGATGACGGTGAGCCGCGTGTCGATTGTCGTGCCTTGCCTGGCATAGACGGCGCCGTCGATCGCCGCGGAGAAGACGACGCGGCCGCGCTCCTGCAGACGCGCGAAGGCCGGCGCCCAGGCCGGATTGTCGGCGGCGAAGCTGGCTCCGGTGATGGTCACCAGGCGGCCGCCCGGCGCCAGGCGCGCCAGCGCAGTGGCGACATGACGGACCACCGCGTCGGCGACGCGGCCTTCGACATTGGCCATCACCGAGAACGGCGGATTCATCAGCACGACACTCGGCACGGCGCCTGGGTCGAGAAGGTCGTCGATCTGGGCGGCATCGAAGCGGGTGACGGGCACGGCCGGAAAGAGGGAGGCGAGAAGGCCGGCGCGTGTTTCGGCGAGCTCGTTGAGGATGAGCGCGCCGCCGGCAATCTCGGCGAGAATGGCGAGCAGGCCGGTGCCAGATGAGGGCTCGAGCACGCGATCCGCCGAGGTGATCGCGGCTGCCGTCGCCGCGACAAGGCCGAGCGGGATCGGCGTCGAGAATTGCTGGAAGGCCTGCGACTCTTCGGAGCGGCGCGTGTGCGTCGGCAGCAGGCTCGCGATCTTCGACAGGACGGACAGCCGCAAAGCCGGAGTGGCGGCTTTACGGAACAGCGCCTTTCCGTATTTGCGCAGGAACAGGACAGTGGCCGCCTCGCAGGCCTCGTAGGCCTGCTTCCAGTCCCAGGCGCCGGCGGCATCGGAGGCACCGAAGGCCGCCTCCATGCTGGCGCGCAGGATCGGTGCATCGATGCACTCGCCGCGCTCGAGATGGGGAAGGAGAAGGGTCGCAGCAGCGAACACCGCGGCGGGGGTGTCGGGCCTGCCGAGGGGGAGCGGCGCGGCGGCAATCGCTGCCGCCGATGCAGAGGTCGGGGTCATGATGGGATCCTCGGAGAGCAACAGGGATCGAGCCGCGCGACGCTCTCTCTGGACCGGAGCGGCTCGAACCCCTCCCGGCCAGCCTCTCCCTCTCGGCCACCCCCTTGACCTGACGTGAAGCAAGCGCCCGGCCGCAGCACGGGCGCTTGATGAGGATCAGGGGGTGATGGTCATTTCCTATTCGGCCTCGCCGGCTGCGGGCAGGAAGCCGTTCGGGTCGGCCGGATCGGGCGGTCGGTAGGCGTCGAAGGGATTGCCCTCGGCCAGATGCCCGAAGGGTGTGAACGTGTATCCGCGCCGTCGCGACCGACGGCACAGATCACATAGCGCGGTTGCGCCGTTTCGGCGTCGAGGCACTCCATCAGCGCCAGATTGCCTTCGCCGGCGGCGCGGAGCAGCGTCCGGAAATTGTCGCGGACAAAGTCGGGGATGCTCATGAGAAATCTCCCGGGCTGCTCGGTTCGTCCGGCCCGCGCGCGCTATCGAGGATGGCCTCGGCGAGTTGCACTGCCCATTTGGCCTTGCCGGTCCATTCGCGGGCCGTCGTTCGACCCGCTTCGGCATCGGCGAGGAGGATCTTGAGCAGGCCGAGCAGGACTTCGAAGTGCCGCGCCTGGCGCTGCAGCGTTTCCTCGAAGTGCGGGGCGACGGGTAGAGCGGGACCGCGGTAGGCGGCATCGGCGCCTTGCCAGATGCCGGTGACGAAGGTCTCGCCCGAGGACTCGCAATCCTCTTTCTGTTCGGACCAATCCTTGTCCTCGATGGCGAGCCGGCAGGCCGCTTCGGGCGTCTCGGCCGCATAGGTGCGCTGCCGATAGACCGGCAGGTGGTACGTCGTTTCAATGGTGAATTCGGGCATGATCGGTCTCCGCAAACTGAACTGCCCGGCGCTCGTTCAGGAGCCCGGGCAGGTTCGCCTCGTTCGTTGGGATGGTTGTGAACGACGATGCGTTCCGCCGTGAGAGCTGGTGGGCCCGCCGGTGTCAGGCCGCGGCGCGTCCCTCGACGGCATCAGCGCTGAGTTCGTCGGCGGTCACCTCGTCGATGCGGGCCTGGTGATGGCGGTTTCGCGCCAGCCACAACTCGGCCGCGTCGCGACTTTCGGCGAGATGCAGCAATTCTTCACCGTCGCCGACGGGTTGCAGCACGCGGACCTGTCCAATGCCGGGACGTTCGATGACGCGGAACCTCAGATCGCTGTCGATGCCGTAGGTGCGCATCACCGAGACGAGGATGATGCCATTCTGCCCGAAGCTGCCCTCATGCAGTGTGAAGCAGGGCGGGGACATGTAGGTGGGGCGCTCGCGCGCTGGCTCCTTGCGAACCAGCCGGCCGGCGCCGTTGCGGCGTTCCCAGGCCGCGAGCTTCCTGGTGAAGCGCGCCGGCGGTCGAGGCGCACCGTCCGAATAAGCGACCAGCGAGCCGAGCGGGGCGTTGTCGAAGATCAAAGAGGCAGACATTCAAATCTCTCCTGAAACGGAAAGGCCCGGCAGATCGCCGGGCCAGGGATGAAGGGGTGATCCTGCTTGTTGGGGGGCTGCTATTCAGCAGCCATCGGCTGCACCGGCTCGTCGGCGTCGGCCCCGACAGGATCTTCTTCGCCGGCGAGGAAGGCCGGCAGCGCCGCGTCGTCGCCGTCATCCTCGTCGGGCTGAACCACGCCATACTCATCATTGATGAGGCGGAGCGGCTCGGGCAGCCAGCCGCTGTCGGCGAGCAGCCGCTCCGCCTCCTTGGCCATCTCGCCCTTCTTGAGGTGGTCGATGAGTTGCGCCGCGCGTTCGCCGGCGCCCTCGCGCACCGCTTCGAGGATGCGGGATTTGGTGACGCGGCCCAGATAGTTGGCGACCGTCGGCCGCCAGCCGGCGTCGACCATGTCCAACCCGGTCACGCGGGCCAGCCGGTCCGCCTCGCGCAGGCGTTGCTCGAGCCCCTGCTGGCTCACACCGGCGCCATAGGGATTGATACGCTCGTACAGCGCATTGATCCCGAAACTGACGCAATGCGCCAGAAGCGCCAGCCGGCTGGCCTCGTCGAGAGCGTCGAGCCAGGTCCACAGCGCCTCGTCGTCGCCCGTCGGAATGTCGGTCTTCCAGGCCTCCTGCCGATCGGCAACAGCCTTGGCGGCGGGGCTGTCTTTGAGGTCCGCGTCCTGCGCGGTGAAGTAAACGTGGCGCACCGAGGCCTCGAGACAGCCGGTCGACGAGCGGTGACCGAAGCAGTCGAGCACAAGCCGATGGAGCAGCGCCGTCATCGCGATGTGCGGGTTGCCGGCGACGGCGTTGCGCAGGGCAAGGGTTCGGTGCGCGGTGAGGTCGATGACCAGCCGCTCCGGCAACGGCTTGATGGCGTCGCTCTCATCCTCGTCGTCGGGCTCCGACACCTGCGCGCCGATGGTGATAGTGGTCCGGCGACCCGCGGGGTCGGCACTCTCGCCTTCGGGCTCGTCCTGCGGCTGGTCAGCGTCGCCGTCGACCGTTGCGGGGGCTTCGTCCTCGGGCCGGACATAGCCGCGATCAACAACCAGATCGCCGTCCCGATCGATGCTGACGAAGGCGCCGGCGCGGGCGATCTCGGCCGGCTCGTAGATCATCGGCCGGTTCTCGAGCCGCTCGAGCGCCTGCTCGATCTCGCCGAGCCGCTGATCGACCTCATCGGGCAGTTCGTCGGCCTCGCCATACTGCGCCTCGATCTGGTCATACTCGTTGCGAAGCGCTTCGCGGCTGGCCTTCTCCTCGTCGGTGAGATCGGCGAAGGTGCCGGTCAGGGATCGCATGCCGTGCTCATGGCCATAGGGCAGGTCGACATCGACCACGATCCACTTCCATCCTTCGGCGGCGATCTCGTCGGCATGGGCGCGCAGCTTCTCGCCGAGGAGACGATCGAGCAGCGCCGGATCCTGCAGCCAACCGCCATTGTCGGCCTCGAACAGGTCGCGCAGCACGATCCCACCGGCGGCGACATAGGCGTCGACCCCGACGAACAATGCCCGGCGGTCACTGGCCCGGATCGCCGTCTCGGTCAGCATGCGCCGGATCTGATGCGGCTCCTGCGACCAGGACTTCTGGAGTGTTTCCCAGACTTGCTCCTGGCGCGCGTGATCATCGGTGACGGTGAACGCCATGAGCTGATCGAGCCTCATGCCGTCCTGCTCATAAATGTCGAGCAGTTTGGGAGAGACCTTGGCGAGACGCAGGCGCTGCTGCACGAAGGTGGCCGACACGAAGAAGCGTGCCGCGATCTCCTCGTGCGTGGCGCCCTGGTCGTGGAGCGTGTGGAAGGCCCGGAACATGTCGAGAGGATGCAGGTCCTCCCGCTGGAAATTCTCCGCGAGCGAATCTTCCTCGATCGGCACGACGCTGTTGGCGTCCGAGACGACGCAAGGGACCGTTTCGGTCCTGGCCATGCGCTTCTGCTTGATCAGAAGTTCGAGCGCGCGATAGCGGCGCCCGCCGGCGGGCACTTCGAACATGCCGGTCTCGTTGCGCTCGCCGTCGAGCACAGGCCGGACGTTGAGGCTCTGGAGGAGCCCACGCCGCGCGATGGAGGAGGCGAGATCCTCGATCGATTGCCCGTTCTTGATGCGCCGGACATTGGCCTGGCTGAGCATCAGCTTGTTGAAGGGAATGTCGCGCGAGGCGTTGAGGGTGATCTTCTGCTTGGCGGTCGCCATGGTCGTGTCTCCGCGACGGGCGGCCGGAAACTCCTCTCGACCTCCAACCCGTCACGAAGAGCGGCGCCGCCCTCTCACTCTGAGGACGGCGCCGCGCGCGGTTTGCGAAGAAGCGCAATGCCTGAAACACGGATCTGCGGACTCGAGGGTGGGCCATGCGACCACCACTCGACGTCAGGACGCGCCCGGCCGAGTGCGAGGCATGGCAGCGACAATGCGTTCGGCCGCGCGAATGCTGCCCGCTCGCCGAGCCGCCTCGGCCCAGACCGAGATGGGCAAATCCGTCTGGAAGAGGATGTCGCGTTCGATCCCCATGCCGAACGGCAGACGGACCGAGGTCAGGTCCTCGAGCGAGAAGCTGCCGAGTTCGGGATAGCCAAGATCAGCAAGACCAAACAAGGTATCGCCGTCGGCGTCGAGCTCGGTGGCCAGCCAGACGCCCTTGCCCAGCGGATTGAAGAACTTCACCACCGGCACGTGATCGGCATCGCGATCACGGCCGTTGACGAGGAGGCGTTCGCGCAGATCGTCGGTCAGGAGGATCATGCCGCCCTCCTGTCGATCGCGGGCTCGCCACGCTCGCCGCCATCAATCGCCCCGCCGGCATCGGGCAGGAAGCCGAGGAGCCAGTCCGCCGCCTTGCTGGCCTGCGAGCCGGCGCGGACAATGGCGCGGTTGTCCTCGCGCAGCACCTCGAGCCAGGAGCCGAGATAGTCGGCGTGGCGCACGGTCGGCACAATACCGAGCGCGGCGCAGCAGAACGCCGCGTTCATCTCGGCGACCAACTCCTCGAAGGCGTATTTCCTGGTCCCGAACGACCCGCCGAGATCGCGGTCGAGCCGCGAGGCATGGCCGGTGGCGTGGCCAAGTTCATGCAGCGCCGTGCGGTGCCAGTTGATCGGCTCGAAATAAGCGGCCGGCGGCGGCACCTGCACGTAATCGTGGGAGGGAAGGTAGAAGGCGCGATCGCCACCGATGCGGAAGTCGATGCCGGTGGCCTTGATCAGCGCCTCGACGGTGGGCTCGATCATGCCCGGCGGCGGCGCCTCGACCGCGACGTCCACCGGCAGTCCCTCGCATTGCGCCACGTTGAACACGGTGAAGCGCTTGAGGAACGGGATGGCCTGGGCTTCTTCCCGCGTGTCGCGGGCGCGCTGTTTCTCGTCCTCGGGCACGAAGCGGTCGGCATAGACCACGGTTGTGCCATGTTCGCCCTTGCGGACATTGCCGCCTAGGGACAGCGCCTGCCGGAAGGTGAGCCAGCCCTGGCCCGGAAAGCCGTGCTGGACCACGGCGCCCCACAGGATCAGGATGTTGATGCCGGAATAGGCGCGGCCGGTGCTGGCATTCTTCGGCAGGCCGAGCGGCGCCACAGCGGCCGACGTGCCCCAGGGCTGCACCCAGGGGAAGCGGCCGGCTTCGAGCTCGGCGATGATCTTGCCGGTGATCTCGTCATAAAGGCTCGACCGGTCGGTGCCGGCGTGCGCATGGCGGTGAGGTCTGGACATCGCGGTTCTCCGCGACGGGCGCCGCAAGCTCTCCTCCGGCTTTCAACCCGTCACGGCAAACCCGTCAGCACGCTCACTCTGGGGGGCGTTGCGGGGTCTCCCCGCAGAAGGGGTCGGCCGAGACTTCGGCTCGGCCGCAGGGGAAGGCTTTCCCCTCAAAGCCGAAAAGGCGCAGAAGCGTAAGTCAGGATTTCAAAGCGCCAGTTCCGCCTGCCGGGGCCGGCCCCAAAGTCGGACCGTGAAGCTCCCGGCCGGCAACGGCCGCAGCAATTCGCCTTCGCGGCAGGTCCGATCAAGCCAGGCCATGCGCTGTTCGCGCCGCAGCACCGCCATCTGGCGATCGTGGAACGGTTCGACATCGGCGTTCGCTGCGATGGTCAGGATCGCATAGGACTCCGGCCAGTCGCCTGTTGCCGGCCGCCAGACTCCGGCGAAGTAGAACCAGTCGCCATCGGCAAGCGAGAAGCCGTAGCGCTTGCCGCGGCTGCGATGGCGGAACTCGGAGGCGGGAACGAGGCAGCGATGGCTGGGAAAGCTGCGCCCTTCCGCGCGGATGACGGTGAAGGGACGGCCACCCCGCTCATGGGGCTGAAGACCCCAAGGGAGCTCGACCATCTCGACGTCGCCAGCATTGCGGCGAACGACGACACGGCGCTGGCCAATTGAGGCTTCCGAGTCGAAAATGCTTGCGTTCATGGCAACGAGAACATACCAAGAACAGTCATATAGTGCAAACCTCAATGGAGGCCTTGGACAATGTGCAACGACTATCGCCTGCATGTGGACGTCGCTTCCATTGTCGAGGATTTCGCCGACCTCAAGATCAAGATCCGCTTCTCGGAAGGCCGGCCGAACCTCGAGGCACGCGACGACGTCAAGATTACCGATATCGGACCGATCATCCGGAGTATTGATGGTGAACGCGGTGAAGGGGATCTCGTACAGCGGCGCTGGAGTTGGCCCGGACCCAACAAACGGCCCGTCTACAATTTCCGGAGCGAGGGGCGGGAGTTCACCTCGAACCGCTGCCTGATCGTTGCCGACGGGTTCTACGAGTTCACCGATCCGGCCGACCCCAAAAAGAAGCGTAAGGACAAGTGGCTGTTCACCAAGCGCGACGAGCCGATCTTCTGCATCGCCGGCATCTGGCGGAACACGGCCGACGTGGGGGAGGCTTTCACCATGCTGACCATGGAACCGGGGCCGGACATCGTGCCCTACCACGATCGTCAGATCGTCATCCTCGAACGCCATGCTTGGGCGGACTGGCTCGATCCCACGATCCCTGCGCAATCGCTGATGAAGCCGCTTGCCGAAGGGTCGTTGCGCGTCGAGCAGGTTGGATGAAGAGTAACCTCACGACGAAGGTTCCGCTCTGCGCCTCCCAGCGGGCCGACACTAAGGAAGAACGTCTCCACAGAGAACGCACATCGCGCTGGCAGCCTGAATGAATATGAGCGGTGCCGCCGTCTTAAAAATTATCTAAACCACTGATAAATCAGGGACAACCGGTGAGATACATTGCCCGCCGTATCCCGGCGGTGCGGTATCGGTCGGGATCGAATTGAGACCTTTCGCTATGCAACTGACACGCCTAGAGCTTTACAAACGGGTCTGCAACAGGCCGCTCAGTAAAGTCGCCCCGGAACTCGGAATCTCCGGCACGGCGCTGGCCGCCATCTGCAAACGATATCAGGTCCCCTACCCCGGGTCGGGGTACTGGACCCGCATGTCGCTAGGGCTTCCGGCGGAGTTACCAGCGCTGCCAGAGGCATCTGATGAGACCATTGACATCACGCCGTCGACCCCGAAACCAAGACGAAAAAGAGCGCCGGAAGAAAGCTCCGCGCGGAACACCAGGCGCGCAGCGAAACCCCATCGTCCGGCACGTCATCCGCTGCTGTTTGGTGTCGAAGAACATTTGCGGAAAACGCGGGAGGTAAAAGACGGCGAGTTCCTTAGACCTTACAAGAGGATCTTGCCAGATCTGATTTCATCAGAAGCCGCGCTGCTGCGCGCGCTCTCGATCGCCAATGACCTCTACCTTGCGCTGGACAAAGAAGGATACCGAGTTCAGATCGCTCAGGCCAACGAGGGCTTTCGTCGCATCCACGTCAAGGAACAGGAGGTGGAGCGAAAGGATCGCAAATACGGACGCTATCACTCAGGAAGCATCTGGGCTCCGGACCGGCCGACCGTCCTCTATATCGATACAGTGCCAATAGGGCTCGCTATCACCGAGATGACGGAAAGAGTAACAATGCGGTACCTCAATGGTGATTACCATCGGGAGGACAGCAGACTCATACGATCAGCCAAGTCTTGGCAATTGACGCATTCCTGGACAACAGAGCAGGACATGCCCTGCGGACGTTTTCGGGTGATTGCCTATTCCCCGAAAAAGGGTGTCGATTGGCAGGCCAGTTGGCAGGAATCGGACCATGAGCCACTTGGCACGATGATCCCAAAAATCGTCGAGACATTGAAGGCGGCCAAGAACACTCTGCGGCGCCTTATGGATGCCGAGGATGCGGCCGAGGCGAAGAGGAAGAAAGAACGTGAGGAGGAGTGGGAGCGCTACCTAAGGCAGGAGGATGCCCGCAAGACGGCGCAGGCTCTTACCGACAGCCGGCAGCAGCTTGCGGAAATTATCGAGAGGTGGGGGAGGGCTATGACGGTAGAGCGCTTTTTCAAGGATGCAGAAGAGCACCTGAAGTGCACGAACCACGAGCGTCGGCAGCGCCTGGAGGAGCGTCTGACGCTCGCGAGGGCAATGATGGGAAGCGTGGATCCGTTGGATTTCATAGAAAGCTGGGTAGCCCCAGAGGAGAGGCATCGTTCAAAGTTCAACTAGACAGGTTCGGTTGCCGGGCTCGATGAAAGTCGACTTCGCACAAAAGCAGGCGGTCACGGACTGCTAGGTCAACCTATCCAGATAAGTCCGATATGATCGAACTATTTCCGCAGTTCGCGGGTCAGGAGTGACATAGGCGTTAATGGCTCGCGTAGCTGCTTCGATCGTCATCCACGGTACAGTGCCACCCTCCGCTCCCATTCGGAGAGCCAACCCGTCGGCCATTTTCTGGCGGAGCACGGAACCCAATAGGTCGGGTCTCTCGTAGAAGAGGATACGCCGTCCAAGCTGGAACAGTCGGCGGTCGGCGAAGGTGTCGAGGAACGACGCCCGTTCTTCCCAGGAGGCGGCGTGAAATGCCGCCATCTTGTCCTCTTCCTCAAACGGAATGAGTTGACCATAGAGCTGGCTCTCAACATGGGGCGATGACGGATAGTCGGTTTCATTCGCCTTCGCGATCGTGAGCAGTCGGTCAGTCAATCCGGTCTGTGACCGAAGTCTCGCCACCTGCCCAGTGAAGAACGCCTCGTCGGGCGCATTCTCGAGGCCTTCGACTTCATAGATCGGCATCATAAGCGGCGATGCGTTGATCCGCACTCGCCGCAGCGAGCTGCCCGACGAAACGAGGACGGCCGACAAGGCTCCGTCATCCATGTTTGCCAGACTGGCGATGTCAGCAGTCAGATCGATGCAGTAGTGGCAATTGCCATCCTTCTCGCTCGCGCCGAGCCAGGAAATGTAGCGGATTCCCGGCTCGTCGCGACGCGGGTCGAACAAGATGACCGCGTCCTCATTCTTAAGGAAATCCGCCGCGGACTGCTTGCTGGTGAAACGCAAGAATTGAGACCAGAGATCCGGAGCCTTTTCAGAGATCAGCTTGCACAGCCAGAGAAGGGCTTCGGTGTCCGCCATCGCCTCATGATGAGCACCGGGCACATAGCCGTTTGCCGCGCAAACATCACCTAGTCGGAAGCTTAGGTTCCCGCCACTGCCGGCACCGGTTTTGAGGGCCTCGGGACGAAGCGCATGCACCGCACGGGCCAGTCGCAAGGCATCGCCGCGGCTGTTCTGATTCCTGCTGGTCAGATAGGCGGGATGGAGCGTCTGATAAAAGCCGTGATGAAGAAATCGCTCATCAAAGCGCGTCGAATTGTATCCAATGATCGTCGATGGCGACCATTTTCGGAGCGTTTGTGCGATCAGGCTCATCCCCGAAAAGAACGATGGACGCTCGCTGGCGAGAAGGTCCTCGATCGAAGTTCCCGTCACGCAGAGCGCGTCTGGCGATGGCAACACGTGCGGCATCAAGCGAAGCCGAACCTCAAGCCGGTCCATCGGTGTCAGAAGGTCGTCCGTCCGGATTGCGGCGAACTCAGTTATCTGGTCGAAGGCCGGACTCAGGCCGGTCGTCTCCACATCGTAGAAGACGAAGCCCACCGATACTCACCTACGCGCGGGGCTAAAGAGCCGGAAACGTATCGCCGCCTCGCTCACGCGAAACTTCGCAGCCAGAGAGGCGATCACCTCGTCATCCTCAAATGCGATTCCCGCGGCCGACGGTTGCGCCTGGAGCAGCGATTCGGGCATCAATAGCTCCGACGCGAAGGCATTTGCTTCAATCTCGCGCCAATCCGTGCCCGCCTCGGTCATGATGTCGCGATGCAGGATCTGCTTGTCGACATGCACGGATCCCTCGATGAGATTTCGGTGGAGGGTGAGGTGCCCAATTTCGTGAGCGAGCGTGAAGCGCTGCCGGTTGGGGTGGTGCAGCGCGTTGATGCCGATCACCGGTACGTCATCTTGCATCGCAACCATTCCTGACAGGTCGCCATCCAGCGGCGCATACTGCACCCGAATCTTCATCGCCCTGGCCATCCGCTCGACCGGCACTGGTGGCGTCTTGACAGCGAACCGCGTGATCAACTCCCTCGCCGCAGCTCTCGCTCCTGACTTGTCGGCGCGCATCAGCGCCGTCGCTCGGCTTTGACGCGGAGAGCCTGACTGATCAGGTTTTCCACCTGCGCTTTCTCGACAGCCGTCAAAGTATCACCCGTAAACTTCATTGCCGCCTGTCCTCCTGTGCTGCCTTGCTTTGCTCTGCGTGCCGACCGCCACGACTTCGGGCGCCGGCTCGGTATCAAGTCGAGGATCGATTCAAGCTCGAGCGCGTCCGCGATCTCATAGATGTGATGCAGCATAGCCCGCTGCCGACCGGTCTCGATGTTGGCAAGCGATGCACGCGTGAGCCCCAATCGCTCCGCCACCTGCGCCTGCGTTAGCTTTCGTGCGGCGCGGTGCGCCGCGATGTTCCGCCCGAGAAGCCGGTAGATGTCCGTGTCACTCATGAGAGTGACACAAACGCTGTTCGCCTACATTGTCAACTACGCAATCGTGTTTGTAATGCAATCATTACAAAAATTTAATGTGAAGACTGCTGGACTCGGGGGCACCTGCCGAGTCAGCATTTCGAAATGTGAAGCGGGCCAGCCGAGTCGCGGACCAGGCGCCCCCGGACAATCGCGGAGACGACGATGACTGCGACTATGACTTTTCATCCTCTGGGCAATGCCGACTGCACCCGGTTCGACTTGGCCGATGGCCGCAAGATGCTGGTGGACTACGCCGACATGCGCAATGATGACGACCCGTGGGACCGTCGGATCGATCTGCCAGCTGAACTGAAGGCCGATCTGCGCGCCGCCAGGCGCGACTACTTCGACGTCGTGATGTTCACGCATCTCGACGACGATCACTGCTGCGGCGTCGGCGACTTCTTCTGGCTGGAGCACGCCGCCAAGTACCAGAGCGAGGGCCGCACCAAGATCAAGGAACTGTGGGTTCCGGCTGCCGCTATCCTCGAGGACGGATGCGAAGACAGCGCGCGCATCGTCCGCCAGGAAGCGCGCCATCGCCTGCGGAAGGGTTCCGGGATCCGCGTCTTTTCCCGGCCGAAGAAGCTCAAGGAATGGCTGGAAAAGCAGGGGCTCACCCTGGAATCGCGCGCCCACCTGATCACCGACGCGGGCCAGTATGTGCCGGGCTTCTCGAAGTCGGGGCCGGAGCGGGTACAGTTCTTCATCCACAGCCCGTTCGGCTGGCGGCAGGATGACAATCAGATCATCGATCGCAATCAGGACAGCATCGTGTTCCAGGCCACGTTCCTGGAGGGCGCACGCGAGACGCACGCGCTGTTCATGTCCGACATCAACTACGACTCGATCGACCAGATCGTGAGGACTTCGAAGAGGCATGGCAACCAGGACAGCTGCGCTGGGACATCTTCAAGGTTCCTCACCACTGCTCCTATCTCTCGATTGGACCCGAAAAAGGTAACGACGAGACCAAGCCCACCGAGCATGTGAAATGGCTGTGCGAGACGCAGGGCCAGAGCCGCTGCACGCTGATGTCCACCAGTTGGTCCATCCCGGCCAAGGGCACCGCCGAGGACAAGGATGTCCAGCCGCCCCATCGCCAGGCGGCCGCGTACTACAAGCGTGTCGCCGGTCTGAAGGACGGTGCGTTCAAGGTCACCATGGATCTCCCCTCCGCGAGTAGGCCGAAGCCGTCCAAGATCGAGATCACCGTGCGCGGCGCGACGCTCCTGATGGTCTCCGCCACGGCAGGCAGCGCGACTATCATCTCGACGCCGGCGCGCGCGGGTTAGGACAGAGTTGATGGCGATCCATCCGTGGTGGGCGAGTTTTGGCAGCGGCGTGGCAAGCGCCGCCGCCCTGACGCCGGCTTCCGCACGCGATCTGGCCGCGCTCGTCGCCTCGGGGGAGTTGCCCGGAGTGACGCTGCTTGAGCTGCGCGAATCGGAGAACATGAACTGCGCAGCGGTCGGCCTTCAGGTCGACGTCGAACGCCCGCAGGATCTTGCCCATCCGATTCGCGCAGTGGAGCCGATCGCCGTCTTCTTTCCGTTCGATGGTGGACAGCCTAGCGTCTTGGCGCTTCGGGAAGACTTTCCGGACACGCCGCATCAAAACTGGACGCCTCCGGATATGCCCAGCGCCCTGTGCATCGACGATCGCCCATGGGCCGAGGCGCGCCTGACGGTTACCGCACCCGACGTCGTGCGGCGCATCCAGCTCTGGCTTGCCAAGGCGGCGCGAGGGGATCTGCACGACCTGGCTCAGCCGCCGGATCCGCTTTTCTATGCCTCAGACATCGGCTTGGTTATCCCTGCGTCGGTACTCGTGCCGGGAAGCGGTCCTGTTGAACTGGCCGGATACGTCCGCGGGGACAATGAGCAGCTCATCCTGACGCACCCTGTCACGGCCACGGATCAGCCCTTCACCATGACGATCCTGGCTTTTCAGGCACAGCCCCGTGGCCCGACACGTCTGCGCCACGCGCCACGGACCCTGGCCGCGCTTGCCGCCGAACTCGAAGCGTGTGGCATCAAGCTCTACGACGAACTGAAGTCGCGCCTGAAGGCGTGGGCGGGTTTCGGCAAGGCCGACATCCGACGTCTCTCCGGGCGCCTGGCCATCGTTGTGGCTTTTCCTGTGGCCGCCGGCGAGCAGGGCGTCAACGACGTTCGAGCGTTCCTGACCTACGATTCGGCGGGCGAGATTGGCACGGCACTCGGCATCGTCGCCGCTAACCTCAGCGGCAACGGCAACGACAAGGCCTATGTGGCCCTGATTGCCGGGGGTCAGCCGAGTCAGGCGGAATTGAAGGTCGAACCCGTTCAGATTCACTTTGCGCTCGACCGAGCTCTCGCAACAACCATTGCCGGAATGCCAACCGCCGACACGCGTCGCGTCGTTCTCGTCGGGGCCGGATCCCTGGGCTCGCAGCTTTCGCTCAATCTTGCGCGGGAGGGCCGCTTCGTCTGGACGGTGGTCGATCAAGATTTCGTCCTGCCGCATAACCTTGTGCGCCATGCCCTGTTTGCTCGCGAGGTTGGCGCACCGAAGGCCGCGGCCCTGGCCGACAAGCTGTCAGGGATCCTTGGCCAGCCGGTCCCTTCGATTGGCTGCGATGTCTTGCACCCGGACGAAGCTCAGGCCGCAATCTTGGCCACCGCTTTGTCCGATGCCGACATTATTCTCGACGCGTCCGCGTCGGTGGCGGTCGCGCGGCACCTATCCGATGTTCCAGACAGCAAGGCTCGGCGCATCTGCGCCTTCTTCAATCCTACTGGAACAGCCGTTGTCGTGCTGGCCGAAGACACGGAGCGCCGCGTCACCATGCGCGATATTGAAGCGCAGTATCATCGCCTTGCGTTGACGGAGCCGGGCCTTGCCGGACATCTCGATACCCAGAGCGGCGGCGTGCGCTATAGCGGATCGTGCCGCGCGCTAACCAACAAAATCCCGGCCAGCAATGCTGCGCTTCTCAGTGCGCTGGCGGCGATGGGTTGCAAGGAGGCGGCGGATTCCAAACAGGCAACGATCGCGGTCTGGACGCTTGCCCGGGACGGCAGCATCCAGACTGTCAGGCGCAACGGCAGCGCGATGATGCACGCCCCAATGGGCGACTGGTCGATCAGCTATGATGCCGATCTTCATGCTGCGCTGCGCCGAATGAGGGAGGAAAAGCTTCCTGCCGAAACCGGCGGCGTGCTGCTCGGAATCGTTGATACCAGCCGGAAGTCGATTCACGTCGCGCATGCCCTGCCGCCGCCCGAAGACAGCCAGGGAGATTCGGCTGCGTTCGAACGCGGCGTTGTGGAGCTTTCTGAGCAGGTCCGGCGTGCCGCCGAGGCGAGCATGCACCAGTTGCGCTACGTCGGCGAATGGCATTCGCATCCCGATCGCGCCTCGGTGATGCCGAGCTCCACCGATCTCAGCCAGCTTCTGTGGCTTCGGCAGGAACTCGCGCGTGAGGGTCTCCCGGCATTGATAGCCATCGCCGGGGACAACGGCCGGCTCGCGCTTGTATCCAGCTCGGCGCTTGGCAGGAGCGCTGCCTGATGACGACCGAGACCGATCGCAAAATGTGTGGGAATGACCTCCAGGGACGATTTGAAGGCCTCGCCGAGCACAACGATTTTCTCACCGCAAGCAAGGTCGAGGACAAGGTCGGACTCTGCCTTTCCGGCGGTGGGTATCGTGCCATGCTTTACCACACCGGCGTGGTGATGCGGCTCAACGAACTCGGACTTTTACCGACCCTTTCCGAAGTGGCGAGCGTGTCCGGCGGATCGATCACCGCCGCCCTGCTCGCGCTCGCCTGGCCTTCCCTTCGTTTCGACGAAAGCGGAGTCGCATCGAATCTGACCGACGCGTTCGTTAACCCTGTGACGCGGTTTGCGACCGTCAGCATCGATGTCAGAGCAATTCTTCTGAGCCTGTTGCCGGGCGTTTCTGCTGCAGGCGAAATCGCAAAGGCGTACGACCGGCATCTTTTCCATGGCGCCACGCTCCAGGACCTGCCTGACGCGCCCCGCTTCACCTTCATGGCCACGAACCTTCAAACCGGGAGCGGCTGGCGCTTTGCCAAGGACTACTCGGCGGACCATCGTGTGGGTCGCATCGACCGACCGTCCATCCCGCTGTCGCTGGTCGTCGCGGCGTCATCGGCCTTTCCGCCGTTCCTTTCGCCGGTGCGTATTCCGCTTGCCCGTCATGGCGTAGCGCCCATGCCGGGTGCGGATTTGCATAGGCCGCCCTTTACAGTGGAAGCCGTGCTCACCGACGGAGGCGTCTACGACAACCTCGGGCTGGAACGGGTTTGGCGCCGCTGCCGCACCATCCTCGTCAGCAATGCGGGCGGCTCCACGCCCGAGATCGGTCGACCGTCAGGAAGGTGGATTGGTCAGATCTTTCGCACCTTGCGCCTGATCCACCAGCAGGCTGAAGACTCGCGAAAGCGTCTGCTCTTCGGAGTGCATAACCTCAAGCAGCGCAAAGTTGCGTTCTGGAGCATTGATACGCCGATTAGCGCGTATGGCGTCCCGAACGCTGTTGCCTTCGCCGACGAAGCGACTGGGCGGGCAGCAACCATGCGCACGCGCCTCAACCGGTTCTCTCCTTCCGAAATCGACCTTCTTCTCCTGGCAGGATACGCCGGCGCGGATGCATCACTCCGTGCGCGTGGTATTGCGTCGAATTTGCCGCCGGCCGACTTCTCACGGCTTCCGATCGACCTTCCGACAAAGCGCGCTGCACGAAGCCCAAGCCTCACAGATCCTTCAAACGCTCCGCCAGCGCCACACGCCCGAGTCTAATTACAGCAAGCTGGACGCAACGCAGAAAGTTGGTCTTCTCCGTGGCGGCGTATTCCTGCCGTTTTGGGGCGCAAAGCAGTCACTCGTGCTTTTCCCTGTGAGAGACGCGTTCGGGTTATCAGTGGAAATCCCGCGTCTTCACCTTGATCGCATCGACGTGCAGGTCCGGAACGTAGATGTCCCGTGTCCGCAGGCCGCGTGGCGGAGCTTCGCGCGGGTCCGGGCCGGCGCCGCCATAGCGCACCTGGTCGCCGCGGCCGTGTGGGACAGGGAACGCCGCGTCGCGTTGCCCCACACTCGCGAGCTCGGCCGAGAGGTCCGTGAGCCGCTGCGCGACGAGGTGGACCACTTCCCCCTCGCGCTGAATTCGCCCGCGCACGGCGATCATGCCGGCTGACAGAATGGTACGGCGGTTGGCGTCGAACACCCTCGGCCAGACGACGAGGTTGGCGATCCCGGTTTCATCCTCGAGCGTGATGAACATGACGCCCTTGGCGCTTCCGGGCCGTTGCCGCACTAGCACGATGCCGGCGGCCTCCAGCCAGCGTCCGTCGCGGGCCTCCATCGCTTCGGCGCAGGAGACGATGCGCCGGCGGTGGAGATCTGCGCGCAGGAAGCTCACCGGATGGTTGCGAAGCGACAGGCCGACGTGACTGTAGTCTTCCACGACTTCTGCGCCCGACGTCATCGGCCGGAGGGCGACGGTGGGCTCGGCAATCTCAGCTACAATGTCGTTCTCGCGGGCCGCGGCGGCGAAGAGCGGCAGCGGCTCGTCGCGGAGCGCCTTGATTGCCCATAGCGCCTCGCGCCGGGCCAAGCCGAGCGCCGGCCGAAAGGCATCGGCCTCCGCGAGTTGCACCAGGGCCGCCTGGGGCACTCCGGCACGCCGCCACAGATCGTCGACCGAAGCAAAGGGCTGGTCCGCGCGCGCCGCAACAATGCTCGCCGCATGTGTGTTGGCGAGGCCGCGCACCATGCGCAGGCCAAGGCGGACGGCGAAACGGCTTTCGTCTCCGGTCGGCTCCAGCGCGCAATCCCAACGTGAAGCGTTGGCGCATGGAGCGCGCACCTCAATCCCATGGGCGATCGCGTCCCGCACGATCTGCGCCGGGGCGTAAAAGCCCATCGGCTGGCTGTTGAGCAGCGCGCAGCAGAAGACGTCGGGATGCCAGCATTTGAGCCAGGCGCTGGCATAGGCGATCAGCGCGAAGGATGCGGCGTGGCTTTCCGGAAAGCCGTAGCTTCCGAAGCCCTCGAGTTGGCTGAAGGTCTTTTCTGCGAACGGTCGGTCGTAGCCGCGGTCGACCATGCCCTCGATTAGCCTGGCCTTGAAGGCGGAGACGCCTCCCGTGTGCTTGAAGGTCGCCATCGACTTGCGCAGCATGTCGGCCTCGCCCGGCGTGAAGCCCGCGCATTCGATGGCGACGCGCATGGCCTGCTCCTGGAAGAGCGGAACGCCTAGGGTCTTGCCCAGAACCTTCTCGAGTTCGGGCTTCGGATAGTGGACCGGCTCGAGACCTTCGCGGCGGCGCAGATACGGATGAACCATGTCGCCCTGGATAGGGCCAGGGCGCACGATTGCGACCTGGACCACGAGATCATAGTAGGTGCGCGGCTTGAGGCGCGGCAGCATCGACATCTGCGCGCGGGACTCGATCTGGAACGTGCCGAGCGTGTCGGCCTTGCGGATCATCGCATAGGTGCGCGGGTCCTCGGCCGGAATGGTGGCGAGATCCAGCGTGATGTCCTTGTGTTCGGCGAGGAGATCGAGACCCTTTTTCATGCAGGTCAGCATGCCGAGGGCCAGGATATCCACCTTCATGAATTTGAGCGCGTCGATGTCGTCCTTGTCCCACTCGATGACTTGCCGATCGACCATGGCGGCGGGCTCGATGGGGACCAGGTCATCGAGCCGGTCGTGCGTCAACACAAAGCCGCCTGGATGTTGGCTCAGATGGCGTGGCGCACCCATGAGTTGTCGGGCGAGATCGAGCGCGAGACGCAGACGCCTGTCGGAGAGATTGAGATTGAGTTCCGCGAGGTGCCGATCGGCGACGCCTTCGTCGGACCAGCCCCAGACCTGACCCGACAGCGTGCGGATCAGATCTTCAGGCAGCCCAAGCGCCTTGCCGACATCGCGCAGCGCACCTTTGGTACGATAGCGGATGACGGTCGAGCAAAGCGCCGCGTGATCGCGGCCGTAGGTGTCGAACACCCACTGCATGACGAGCTCGCGCCGTTCGTGCTCGAAGTCGACGTCGATGTCGGGCGGCTCGCGCCGTTCCTCGGATACGAACCGCTCGAACAGCAGGTCGTTACGACCCGGATCGATGGAGGTGATACCAAGCACGAAGCAGACCGCGCTGTTGGCCGCCGATCCACGCCCCTGGCACAGGATGTCGCGCGAACGCGCGAACCGGACGATGCTGTTGACGGTCAGGAAGTACGGCGCATAGCCGAGTTTCTGGATCAGCCGCAGTTCATGCTCGAGCGTCGCGCGCACGCTGTCGGGGAGCCCGTCGGGATACCGCTCCGCGGCTCCTTCCCAGGTAAGCTTCTCCAGCGTCTGCTGCGGCGTTAAGGCGGGATCGTCGCGCTCTTCCGGATACTGGTAGGCGAGTTCGTCGAGGCTGAAGCGGCAGCGCTCGACGATTTCGAGGGTGCGCGCCAGGGCTTCGGGATAGCGGCTGAACAGCCGGTGCATCTCCTCCGGCGGCTTCAGGTAGCGGTCGGCATGGCGCTCACGGCGATTACCGAGTTCGTCAATCGTGACGTTGTGGCGAATGCAGGTGACCACGTCCTGAAGGATCCGCCGGCCGGGCTCATGGAACAGGACGTCATTGGTCACGACGGTCGGCACCCGCATCCGCGCCGCCAGGTTCGACAACTCATGAAGCCGCAACTGATCGTTCGGCCGGCGCCGCAGTGTCAGCGCCATGTAGGCGCGATCGCCGAAGGCGTCGCGCAGGCGACGCAGGCGCAGCCCGCATTCGTCATCGGCGGCGTCTGGAACCAAGACGGCGATGAGGTCCTCGCCGTAAGCGAGCAGATCCGCCCATTCGAGATGGCACTTGCCCTTGCCGGCGCGTCCCTTGCCGAGGGTGAGAAGCCGGCATAGCCGGGCGTAGGCGGGCCGGTTCATCGGGTAGACTAGGACCGACATGCCGTCGGCGAGATCGAGCCGGCAGCCGATAACGAGACGCACGCCGGTGGCCTTGGCGGCCTCATAAGCGCGGACGATACCGGCGAGGCTGTTACGGTCGACGACGGCGAGCGCCTCGAGGCCGAGCAATGCTGCCTGTGCGAACAGTTCTTCGGCTGAGGATGCGCCGCGCAGGAAGCTGAAATGGGAGGTGATCTGCAACTCGGCGTAGCGGGGGCTGGTCATCCGAAGACTCCGTGGATGAACCAGCGCTGCGAGCCGGTAGCCTCGTCCTCGCCGTCCCCGGCGCGATAAAGCCAGTAGCGTTCGCCCGCTTCGTCCTCGACGCGGAAGTAGTCCCTGACCGCCGCGAGTTCGGCATCGCGCTTCCACCATTCCCCGAAGACCCGCTCCGGCCCGTCAGCGCGCCGAACGCGCCGGCGAACGCCGCGCCATATGAAGGAAACCGGTGGGTGGTCCGGCAGCAAGGCAATGGTCTCGATCGGCTCGGGGGTCAGCAAGAGCCGCGCCGGACGCGGCCAGGCATCGGGCCAGTTCGCACCGGTGTCAGGGGCGAGCGGCGGCACGCGGCTGACCGACCGCTCCGGCACGTCGCTCGCCACGGGCGCGGCGCGATAGATGGCGCGTCCGCCGACGCGGTTGGCGAGGGTGTCGACGAGATCGGAAATGTCGGGCTCCGTCGCCTCAATCAGCGATGTCGCCATCTGGCGGGTTTCGAGCGGTTCGGCGATGGTGGCGCAGAGCGTCAGCATCTCGATGCCGAAGCCGGGGTCGATGGTTTCGATCTTGTCGCAGAGCAGCCGACTGAACCGCTTGGCATCCCGCACGGGTTTGGCCATGCCGACGCGGATGGCTTGGGCGCGGCTGTCGACGCGCTGACAGATGAGGTCGAGGCGCCGCGCGCCTTGACCCTTCTGTTCGAGTTCGGCACACAATGCGTCGACGAGCTTGCCGATGTAGCGAGCGATGGTCTCGGCCGCAGAAATCGGTTCGGCGAAGGCGCGGCGTACCTCTATCAGTTCGGCCGGCCGGATCGGCTCGATCGGCTCAGCGGCGTGGCCGAGGGCCTGGTCGAGGCGCCGGCCCAGCTCGGGACCGAAGCGCAGCGTCAGGGGGTGCGCGCTGCTGCGCGATGAGATCGCCGATGTGTTCGAATCCGAGGACGCGCAAACCCGAGGGCATCCCGGGCGGTAGCCGCAACGCCTCGATCGGCAATCCTGAGATCACGGAAGGCCCATGGCCGGGCGCGGTGATCATCCTTGCATCGGGGCCGAAGCGGGCAAGCGCATGCGCGGCGCCCCAGGTATCGGCAACCGCGGCGCGTGCGGCGAGACCCAACATGGCGAGGCGGCCGACAAGGCCATCGAGCATGGCGGCCTCGCCGCCATGCAGGTGATCGGCGCCGGTCGTGTCGATGACAATGCCGTCTGGGTGATCGGCGGCGATGATGGGGGCGATGCGCTGCAGTATCCAAAGCGCCAGCCGCTCCAGCGCTTCGGCGTCGCCCGCTGGATCCGCGTCGCGGATCTCGAGACCGGCGGCGAGCGCTTGCGCCCTGGCCGCGGGCATGCCGACGCGCACCCCGAGGGCAGCGGCCGCCGGATCGGTGGCCGTCACGACGCGTCTGCTCCCGTCCCGGCCGACGACTACTAGGGGCGCGTCAGCGCGCGGCGCTGCGGCGCCAGTCATCCGCCGCAAGCGGTCGGTGGACCAGTTCGGCAGGTACAGCGAGACGACCCTTTTCATCACAGGCTTCCAATTCGAGATCTGCGCTTTCGCCGGCCCGGGCGCGGATCAGCTCGACCAGCCAGCGGGCGCGGCCGACGCCGGGGACCGGCAAGGGGGTGGACGGGAGCACCGACACCCGCCAGCGTGTGGCGGCGGCGGTGGGCTGCCCGAAATCGGTGGCGTCGGTCTGGCGCCGCCAGCGCCGCAGCGCGAGACCGATGGTTCCGGTCCCCTCCGCCGCGAGCATGAGGCGGCGCGAGGTCTTCATGGAGAGCTGGGCGACTTCACCGACGACGGCGCCGAGACCGCCATGCCGCAGCCCTTCCTCCATGCAGGCCAGGACACTGGCCTGGTTGCCGGCCTCGAGGTAGATCACCCGGTCGGGCGGCAGGCCCGCCTGGGCGACGGCCGGCGCGAAGATGTCGGGCTGCGTGATGCACCAGAGCACGCGGCCCTTTGTGCGCGCCGCGATCCCGGCGGCGAACAAGGCCGCGGCGGCCCCATCGATCACGCCATTGCCACCGCCGGCGATCTCATGCAGTGCGCCCCGTGCCAGTCCCCTTCCCGGTAGACGTGAATCGACCTCGGCCACCCCGAAGGGCAGCACCGACTGCACGCGGCGTCGAGGGCCTTCGATCCTCTCGATCTGCACGCGCAAAGCATCGATGGCGGGCTGAGGCCGCACGGGATAGATGGACCTCCGCTTTTGGGTCTGACATCATGTTCTCTATTTGTTCTTACTTTTGCCCCTGGGAGTCAAGAACGTTCATTGCGCTAGATCGGCAACCAGGTGCGAGGCCAAAGGAATATGGCGAAGCAGGACTTCTCGAGGCGGCGCGCTGAAAAGCAGTAGCGGTGGCGGAATTTCAGATACGACGATGTTCGCCCGGCTCGTGGGGTCTGGTGTTTGCACTCTCATTCTCGCTAGGGGCATTGCGGGTTCTCTCCGCAGAAGGGGTCGGCCGAGACCTGGCTCGGCCGCAGGGAAGGCTTTCCCTCAGCCCGTCTCCAGATCACGGCTCCGCAAGTTCCAATCTGCGGGCCATTGACTTCCAATTATCATGCTTGATAGTTCCAATCGTCAGAGATTCGGAATTGGCATGTACGAGCGGTTCGTCGAGCATCGGGTGGACGAGGCCCTTTCAGACACCCCGGTGGTCCTGATCGTGGGGCCGCGTCGGGCGGGCAAGACCACGCTTGTCCGGAAAATGGGGAACGCGGGCCGGACCTATATCACGCTTGACGATCAGACGGTCCTCGACGCCGCGCAGTCCGATCCGGCCGGTTTCATTCGCGGCCTAGATCGAGCCATCATCGACGAGATCCAGCGCGCGCCCGACCTGCTGCTCGCGATCAAGAAGACGGTGGACGAGGACTATCGCCCTGGCCGCTTCCTACTGACCGGCTCGGCCAATGTGCTCACCTTGCCCCGAGTTGCCGATAGTCTGGCGGGACGCATGGAAACGATCCGGATGCTCCCGCTCGCTCGCGCTGAAATAAGAGGCCAGACGCCGACGTTCCTGGAGCGCCTGTTCGAGGGGAAACTTCAAGGGGACCGGGAGGCGATTGTTGGCGACGACCTCATCCAGCTCGTGCTGGTCGGGGGTTTTCCCGAGGCGATCAGCCGTGACAGCGAGCGGCGCCGGCAGGATTGGGCACGGTCCTATCTGGCATCCGTTCTGACCCGTGACCTGAGAGACATCGCCGAGATCGAGAAGCTGACCGAGCTACCGAAATTCGTCCGGCTGCTCGCGGAGCATTCGGGACAGTTGGTCAACTACTCCCAGTTCGGCTCCAGCATCAATGTCAGCCACAAGACTGGACAGCGCTATGTCGCGCTGTTGGAGCAGGTGTTCCTCGTCCAGACATTGCAACCCTGGTACACGAACGCGCTGAAGCGGATCGCCAAGACTCCGAAGCTGCATTTCCTCGATTCCGGCCTTCTCGCCATGGCGCGCGGACTGAGCTTCGATCGGGTGAAGACGGACCGCGACCTATTCGGCGCGCTTCTCGAGAGCTTCGTGTTTGCCGAAGTCCTGAAGCTCATGACTGCGTCCGACTTGCGGCTGACGCCATATCATTTTCGCGACCAGCAGATGCACGAGGTGGATATCGTCCTGGAACGCGACGACGGCATGATCGTGGGGATCGAGGTCAAGGCCTCAGCGACGGTGAAGTCCAGCGACTTCGCTGGGCTGCGGACCCTGGCCGAGGCGTGCAAACAGCGGTTCGCCTACGGCGTCGTGCTCTATGACAGCACCGATCTCGTGCCCTTCGGCGACAAGTTGGCCGCAGCGCCTTTGGCGTCGTTATGGGGCTGAGCGCCATGTGCCATGCCCAAGCATGCCACAGCCGATCTTCGTTGACAGGTATCGATGATGGGAATAATAAATATATGGGCCGCGTCGATATGCCCATCTAGTTTCTAACCGTATGGGCGACAAAGGCGGAGCGCGATGTCGGAAGGCGCGGCGGCATTGAAGTGGGGGGTGGAGCGGCGGCTCGAATTCATC